>JACKZZ010010093.1_pt1 | contig 40436 bp, 24 predicted proteins | sample 8027871 | NCBI WGS metagenome assembly JACKZZ01 (sample SAMN15724774, study PRJNA655200) | protist metagenome | isolation source: fluorescence activated cell sorting (FACS) single amplified genomes of... | place: USA: West Boothbay Harbor, Gulf of Maine | collected 2000-07-19
ACTTGATGTACTACTAGAAGGAGTAATGCTACTCGTGCTTATCTCTTTACTATTCAGTGCAGTTTGTGCTGGTACGCCGAATGCGGGACGTGTACTGCTAGCACTTCGAGATTCAGATGTAGAGTTTAGAACTAGTGGTGGCGGCGGTGGTGGTAAAGAGGATGTAGACTGGTCCCACCGGCTGCTGCTGCTACCTCTGCTACTTCTGTTGCCGTCACGATGTTGACTGTATGATGAACGTTCTCTTGAGTTATTACTCTCCCGTTTGCGATGATCATCCCTATGATTGCGGCTATGAGAGCGATCGCGATCATATCCACCGACGCTTTCTCTAGCATCATGTCTATAATGACTGCGATCTCTGTCTTTATTACGATAATCATCCTCTCTGCGCGAGTTCCCACCTCGAGAACTTGAATTTTTACTATGATCGTGATGAATTCGCCTACTGTCATCGTTTCGATCTCTACTTCTACTTCTACTTCTACTCCTCTTATTCCGACTATGGTTATCATTACTAGTGTATCTTCTTGCACTGTGTTCCGTCTGTCTCGTTTGAGGGGCAGACGCGGTAGAAGTATCACCCATTGCCTCTCTCTCCTCACGCTTCGTAGCTGCTAGAATATCTAAACCAAGGCTAGACTTACCCCGCGAAGCTAATGTGTTGCCACTTCCCTTCGCAAGGACAAGACCACCCGTATGAGACGATGTGCCTTGCATCCTTGACCCACCGGCAAATTCCAAGAGCTTTTTGGCTGATTCATCACTAGACAACCCTGACATAGGTGTTCACTTTTGCAAATATGCCTTTCTTCCCAAAAAGTTGCAAGATAACATAAACGAACCAGTGACGTCGTCATCTTTCTTTCTGGGATTTTGAACGATTTAAAACGAGAAAGAGAAGTGAACGTGGGGTATTGATTTAGGTCGTTATTTAGGGAGTTAGGAATGTGGAGCGCCATTACATCAGACTTGAAAGACTTCGTGTCTCAAGTCTCTGAAGACACGGCTGCAGTGGCCAGCAAAGTGAAGGCAATTGGTACAGAAGAGACAGATAATGCCAATGATACAACTATTACTCATACACTCGCTCAGATGGAGGTAGATTTGCGGCGTTCTCACGACACATATGCTATTGCACCACCACACAAGCACTTCAAAGAGTTCCTTGTTTCTTTCTCTGAAAATGATGCAAAAGTTATTGAAGAAAAGGCGAATATAATAGAAGAAGATGTAGATGTGAGTAGGCATTATATTGAGCTTGTTCCCTGCATTATCAGTCCAGAGACATTTTGGGCAAGGTATTTTTACCGATTGAACGTATTAAGGTCGTCGTATCAAAATAATAATAGTAAAGATATGATCAAAGGCCTCGTGACAGGAGATAGGGATGATGATGATGAAGAAGAACTGGGGTGGGATGACGATGACGACACAACTGAAGCAGGGAAAGGAGATGCAGACAAAGCACGTATATCTCAATTAGAAGAAGCAAACTCACTACTGAAAAGACATGTGCGAATACTCACTGGTCGCGTTTCAGAATTGGAAGGACAACTCAAGATGGCACAAGCACATATTCAGGCACAATCGGAAGTTTTGAACGCCAATGCATTAGGAACTGATAATAACGTTACTACCACAAACGAGTCGGGAAAAAAGGATCCTGTTGTTGTCAAGACACTATCAGAACTGGACTTGGATCTACTGGATGATGAAGATGAAGACGGGTGGGATTGAAGTACATCTAACGAGCTGATAAAGTGCCTACAACTGAGCCGTATCACCTGTCGCTGTAATTCTAATATAATAACTGTACATATTGCTTAACTTCCAAAAATTACAACAATTAACTATCGTTTATATTCTATTTCTTCCATATGAAGCTTAAAGCTTCTTTGATATCAAATACATTTCCATCATGAAGAAATGCATTCACTCTAGCTGGTCCAAACACATGTTTAAATAAGAATTTGGAGATTCCAGGTGCATATTGTGAAATATAGGTTATAGCAAGAAATGGTTGTGTGCTAACCCAGACTTCATCAAATTTGTAACGCAATGCTTTTAATGTTAAGTCCGAACAACGTTGTGTACTCATTTTGACTTCATTTTCAGTCTTATATTCTTTATCATCTTTTCCTTCACCCTTGACAGCATGTTCCGTGATCTCAGAAACAACAGGACCCGGACATACAAGTAACACGTGTAAACCTTGATGAGCATATTCTGCACGAAGCGCATCAAAATACCCATGAAGTGCCCATTTCGATGCACTGTAACTAGACCCAACTGGAGTGCCCATCTTTCCAGCAATACTTGAGGTCACAACGAGGGAACCTCTGCCGCGGACGAGCATACTAGGTACTACTGCTTTCACAAGTGCTACATAACTCATAAAATTTAAATCCATAATAGTTTGTGTTGATTCTATTGTAGCTTGCATGGCTAATGCTCTTTGTGTTCTGCCAGGATTCAACACGAGAACATCAATATACCCATGCTCGGATATTATGTCATTTGCTATCTTCAAGGATTCATCGTGATCAAGAACATTATGCTTGATCACAGTGACACTTTTAGCACCAAGAACAGAACACTCACGCGCTGCAATTTCTAATTGTTCTAATCTTCTTGCTGTTAAATAAACATGAGCACCACTTATTGCAAAGTCTTTAGCTAATTGAGCACCGATACCAGATGATGCTCCTGTCACCCAAATCACTTGATTCTCGAAATGCTTCTCCTTAGCATTGTTATAAGGAGCAAAGTAAAGTGATAGATCACAATCACATGCGAAAAACACAGCTAATAATGCAAATATAGAATACATGAAGTATCTGAGCTTACCACCTCTTTTCTGGGATGTTGTGTCGCCACCACTGATGGAAGATTTTGTATCATTCGCTGAATTTGCCATTTGTTATTAGATAAATATGATTATGGGTTATCTAACTCAAGAAACCAGACTGGAAAAACAAATTTGAAGTGCCGGGTCCATTGAAAATGCGCAGCAGCAGGGTCGCGACGAAGAGAGAGTGAGAGAATTTAATTTCTGAAAAGATGAAACTAATTTCCTTTCCTGCATTAACCAACACAGACTATCAGAGTTTCTTGCTGTCTTTTCAATTAAAGTAGTTATGATGTGTCTATAATTTTTTATTTCAAATATATACAAATTCAACATGGTTCACATATAGTCAACTCTGCTCTGAGCCCCGCAAGCCCGTAGGTAAGATGTTAACCTACTCCTTTGCTGTTATTTATTGTTTTCTTTTTCTATTCTTTTTTTCATTTAAACATTCTTCGTTAAACCAAAATGTTTGCATGACACATCCTGGCTCAGTGACAACAGTGTGCCACCAACCAGGAGGAATACAGAGCATATCACCCGCAGACATTTCATACTCAGTAAACCTAGGATCCATGGGTCTTCCCGTTTCAACACTAGTGTTCACATCATATGCATTATGTTCTTCAATACCTTGTTGTTTCTTACCATCAATTGAATCGGGTGGTGCACAATAAAACGTCTTTTCACCATGGAGAACCAAAGCACAATTAAAATAATCATCACAATGGGTGCGAGAAAAACCAGGTGATTTACCTGTTATCCAGCATGGCTCTGCTTGTAATACCATACCTGGTGGTACCAAATGCTTAATGTGTTTAATAATAGTTGATTTCCACTTTTTACCGTATATTTCCGTAAAATATAATTCCACTGGAGAATGATCTTCTTCCTCTCTTTCTCCATCCTCACCTCCCAGACCGTGTTGCAGGTATAAATGAGTAGCATCAAATATATCTGATACACACTTTCTTTGGGCTGTACGACATTTGAAATCATGATGATATGTTTCATATGTTTCCTCACGATCTATAAAAAAATCTTTAAATGAATCAATATCTGGAATACACCAAGGAGTTTTCAGCAATCTTGGTGCTGTTGAGCATGGGGAGCATAAGTAGTTGAAGATGGCACCATGCCCTGGTAATGTAACAATATTGTTCTCAGGGTTATAAAATTCTTCGCATAACTGTATACGATCATTTGTTAACATCTTCATCTTCTCTAATTCTTTTCTAGCGTCACGTCGTGCGCTTTTTAAATCAGAATAAGTTTTCATAAAAGTACTAATCTTACCAAGAACTAAAGCTTCTTTGAACTTTCTATTCTTTTCATTATCTTTTGGATCTACGCAAGAACATGCCGGACATGATTCTCCTGATTTTCGTGGCTCATAATTGCACCAAACCATTGGTGTAATATCCAAAATCTTCGTGCATATATCAAACATCTCAGTCTCGCTGAGTGGAGCTTGGTTAGAGCGAGGAGGCATCCTCTTATCATGATTTAGTGATCGTGACATAAATAACAACAAGAGTGTTAGAGTTGGTGATATGAAGTAATTGATCCAACCACAGAGCTTCCAAACGCTGTAAAATGTCTATTTTTGAGAGGAAATCAAATGTAAAAAGTAAGTAATATGGTACTTATCAATTATTTGAACATGATACACCAAAGAATACTAAGTTCAAGACTGATCCCGAGAAAGTTCGAGTTGACGTACGTTACCTTGGTTTCGAGAAGTTTAAAAGTAGATTCAGTTGATTAGTACTTCATTTGTATTGCATTATTGTTCACAACATCAACGTATATCAACGTATCTATGGCAGAAGAGGATTTGCAGGAGACTTCCTCCCATGGTCTCTTGTCTGCTTCTCATAATGGCCTGAGACGTAGATCGAGTGGTAATCGCACAAGAGGTGGTCGTTCATTAGATTTCCAGCGTCCAAAGAAGTTAGTAACTGCTGAAGTTTATGGTCAAACTGAATCACATCAATTTGATCCTGATGAAAGTGAAGTCTGGCGGCATCATCAACTACAAAGACACTTCGAAGATAAAGGATCGTGGTGGACGTTTGCACGGGTTTTAGCTGCAAGGCGCTGGACATTAACATTAATGACTGGCTTTTGGATTGGTATGTGTGCGTTATTTGTCACGTTTTGTACTAAAGCAGTAACAACGTATAAATTTGAGAAGTTCAAATTATTAATTGAACAAGAAAAAGCAGGAACATACCCTTCAGGTACAGGTTTTGCATTCCTGATCATATATAATACATGTTGCAGTGTCATTGCGTATATGTTTGTTTGGATGGAACCGTTAGCGGTAGGTAGTGGAATCCCTGAAGTGAAGTGTTTTCTCAATGGTCTCAACATACCCAGACTTGTCAGTATCAAAACACTTATTTGCAAGGCAATTGGTATTGTGTTTAGTGTAAGTGCAGGATTACCTCTTGGTAAAGAAGGTCCTATGGTTCATATTGGTTCATGTGTTGGTGCAATCGTCAGTCAAGGACGGACTGAGCATCTCGGTTGGGACTCCTCAGTGTTTCGTCAGGTACAAGATTTTCGTAATGATAAAGAACGGAGAGATTTTGTTGCATGTGGCGCAGGAGCAGGTGTAGCTGCAGCTTTCTCAGCACCTATAGGTGGTGTATTATTTAGTTTCGAAGAAGGTGCATCATTTTGGAATGTTAAATTAACATGGAGATCATTTTTTTGTTGTTTAACAACTGTAGGAAGTTTGTATTTTATCAATAGTGTACCAGGAGGACTAGGACATAGTTTAAATGGTGCTATGTTTTCCTTTGGTGAATTCTTTTCATTAGAAGGTGAAAGAGCAAATTATAGTATGTGGGAATTTTCTATGTTTCTACTAGTCGGTGCCTTGGGTGGTATTATTGGTGCCCTATTTAACAAAACTAGTGCTCTTCTATCAAAATTTAGAAAAAACTTTTTATCAAAATATATAGGGCGCTTAACAGAAGTTATATTAGTAACAATATTATTTAGTGTATTAAGCTGTGTTTTGAGTATGATGTGGACAAAATGCACTCCTCTCCCAGTTGACATGAAAGACTGGACTGATCAAGAGAAACAGCTTGTAACTGAACTTAATCCACTATATTGTCCAACTGGTACCCATTATAATGAATTAGCATCACTATATTTAGCAGATAGTGATACAGCTATTAAACAATTGTTTCATTTTCGGGAAGTTGGCGATCATAATGTGAGTACATTTAGTAGTGCAGCTTTATTTTTATTCGCATTTCCATATATAACAATGGCATGTGTTACCAGTGGTATTGCGGTACCTGCTGGTCTATTTGTACCATCATTACTTGGTGGTGCAGGCGTAGGACGTCTTGTTGGTCATATATTACATAAAATGGACCAAACAAAGGGTACGTTTGCGGATAGTGGTACGTATGCGCTTATGGGGGCCGCCGCGATTACCGGAGGAATCACGAGAATTACAGTTAGTCTTACAGTCATGATATTAGAAGCAACAGGTGGATTACAATATGGATTACCATTGATGTTAACTATCATGATTTCATTTATGGTTGGTAATATATTTACACCATCTGTATACGAGCAACATATTCATTCTCGACATCTCCATCATTTGGATGTTGAAGAGGAAGCTTCCAATTTAACTGAATTTCACGATTTAACAATAGTAGATATTATGACACCAGATCCCATATGTTTACGTCCTGTTGTGCGTGTTGGAGAAGTATATGATACACTTATGTCAGCTAAACATCATTGTTTTCCTGTTGTAACTGATTTTGATGACAATTCTGGGAATCACAATTCCAGTAATACTGCTGCTCTAATTCTTGGTGGCACCATTACCCGAAAGGTATTGTGTACTATTATGAAACATAAAGCATTTGCACCACCATCAATCGATCCAAATAGTGAAGAACGTATATCACCACTAGTAAATTGGGATACCCTTGAGTGTGTCTATCCAGACTATCCTCGTATTGAAGAGATAGAAATAAGTCACAGGGACAGGGAATGTTGGTTAGATCTGCGCCCTTATATAGATTTAGCCCCATTAACTATTAATGAACATGCTAGTGTTGCTAGAGGTTATCGTATGTTTCGTACACTTGGCTTACATCATCTTATAGTTGTATCTCACCGTAATGAAATCCGCGGTATAGCAACCAGAGAAGACTTCGTCGCTTTAGATGTGGAGGCGAAGGATGTTGTTACTGGACATAGTACTACAAGTTCTATTCACAGTAATACTGGTAATGGTGATGATGATGATGGTGACTCTTCACCACATAAAAGACGTCAGCGGCGGGCGCACCGCACCCTACAGCACACCATTAACTTCGATTTGGGACTGTGAATATTCGATCATCCTGAAGGAGTGATATTTCCAAATAATTGTAAAGAATCACTTTGTCAACCACAATTTCCTTTAAATACAATAGACAATAAACCTGATACAACAAAACAACCTGAAAAATTTGTATGTGTTGATGGTAAACCTGAAGGTTCTCAATGTCAAGTTGATGAACAGTGTAGCAGTACATCGCGTTGCTATGATGGTACGTGCAGAACACCTATTCCTCCTGGTGAATACTGTGCTGATGAATCAGAAGACTTGTTATGTATTGGTAGTCATTCTTGGTGTGATATTGTCAATAATGTTTGTCAAGACAGTCATAAAGATTATACTCGAGGTAATTGGAAGCATCACTGTGGTGATGGTGAATTTGTTAAAAATTTAGGAACTGTAAAAGAAGTTTGCAAATTATGTTCAAAGGGTAAATATTCAAGCAATTCTAAGCGAAATGAACGATGTAGTAAGTGTTTATTTATATGATATTTAAAATACAGAATTATGTTTGAAATACTATACTTTTTCGATAGATACCTGACGAGAGCTTCACATTGCCCAAGGCTAGTGGCTACCATGTCATAGTCCTGCTGAAATCTCTTTAATAGCATTTTTACTAAAATATCGGACATCTCTATCAGTATCTGTCGTTAATTTCATTAATGTATCATAAATAGTACTACGTGTTTGTTCCATATCTTGTCCAAGAGCAGTATGCAACTGTGATAATGTCTTTGAGGCTGTAAATCTCACATTTGGTACAGCGTCAGCTGTTAAAGCATTGCTTATGGGCAATAAATTCAGTTCAATTTGTGGCACAGATAAACATGTAATCAATGCTTGTATAGCATATAATGATGTCATTCTATGTAAATAATTTGTATGAACATGCAAACGATCAATTCTAGGCATCATAGAATCTACACTCCATCCACCACCAAATACTTTTACTAATTTTTTTAAATTTTCTGCAGCTGCACGACGGACAGTCCATACATCGTCACCCAACCATACCATGCATAGATTAGCTAATCTATCTGTAAAGAAATCTTTACCTAATTGTTCAGCTAACATTGGTACATGTTCAATGATTGCTAATCGAACTCTCCACTTAGGATCTTCAGATAAGTCTACTATAGCTGGTAATAATGATTGTGATAGCAAATCAACACCTACTACTTTATTAATCGAAGCTAAATTTGATATAACACTTAAACGTACATCAGATGCTTCGTCGCGTAAAAGTAATAGTAACATTGGTAATAAATGTGCAACTGTATCTTCTCTTCCTAATATAGTCGCTAGTTCATTGATCACGGATGCAAGGGCAGCGCGTGCCCCTTCACTGGAATCTGTAACCAACCTTTGTGTTATTGGTAATACTTTACTTATAATACGATCTTTATTCAAGACAGTGCATACTTTACTAATATTAGCAGCACAAGCACAACGTACTTCAGCTTCAGAATCATTTAATAATGTCTCAAATGTAACCGCTAGGTGATCACCCGTAAGTTGTCGGCCAAGTGTATTGCAAATATTTGGCAATTCATTTGCAAGTGTCCATCTAACTCTCCATGATTTATCTGCACCTATATTTAATACTACAGGTACAATTAATGCTTTTTGTTGTTCCATAGAAATATAAGGAGCTAATGCAGCACAATTAGGAATAATTTGTATACGGACACTATCCTGTTGATCAGTGGCTTGAGAGCTAAATACTCCCATAAATTCTTCTAATACCTCTGCAGGTTGCACAACCTGTGCCATTGCTCCCATGTGTGTTAAAGCATTCCTTCTCACTATTGGTGACTCATCCACACACAACCGCAGGAATACACTCCTCCAATGACGTCGTGATGCTTCTGGTAGACGGGAATAGGGTCGTGCAAATAATCCCACAGCACTTATGCGTGCTGTGAACCAATCCTGACCAGCTAATTCTAAGACAAATGGCATGTAATAGCGGGTCAACATATCATTACTCATGGTATCTACTATAGCATCTAAACTCTTTACTGTAGCCTGACGGACACTGACTTCTTCCACAGTAGCAAGCAGTCTTAATGGTGGTAACAAGCAATGCGCATGTTCTACACCCCCTATACAATTGCGCAATTCACCTAATTTTTCTGCTATAACTAATAATACTTCATCTTCATCATCTGTAGTATCCTCTAAAAAGGGAATTAGTTCATTACGGGTCCGCTCTGGACCTAGTGCTGTTGCAATCTGTGTTAACGAATTACTTGCATTAACACGCAATTGCAAATCATCATGCTTTAGTTGATCAATCAACAAAGCAATCTGATACAAATCTATGTCCCCCATCGAAAACTATATATGCAACAAATTTAAGTCCCAGGTCTTGAATTAACCTCACTTATAAGTGAGAAAAATCAACGAATATACGATTTATTTATTTAAAAGCACACAAATGTACTATATGAACTGCGTGCAATTAGGCCTCGTAAGCACAACGAGGTCAAATGAGAAACCTCATATTCTAAAATTTGCTCGAGCGGTCGAAGTGCCCATCCCTCCAGATCCACCTTAATAATAATTGATTGGTAGATATTGAGTTTATATTCTAGTAGTAACACTACATATTATATCAATTTTGGTATTTTAAATTCATAAATTAATTTTAAAGAAGGTTATATCCAAAGAAAATGAAAGAGACGATCACATTGCAGCTAGGAAGCTACGCTTGCCATGTCGGTACACATTACTGGAATATGCAGACGGAACTTCTTGGTGCTACTGATGATATGGAATCTGAATCTTATCAAGCAGAACGCTTATTTCGTAAAGTTGGAAGGCAGAGTGACAGTCGCTTGGAGCCTCGTGCTTTAATGACTGATCTATCAGAAAATCTTGGATACATGGAATTTGAACAAGAAGGAGTGGACAAAACAGAGTTCCAACTAGCTTCCCATGGTAGTGGAGGAGGGTATGGACAAGTGGATACAAGTGTATGGGGTGGAGCTGTGAGTAGATTGGCAAGAGCAGATGTACCAACTTTATCACCATTTCAAGCATTTTTACAAAATACTGGTACAGATTCATACTATCCCCCATCTGCATCTACATTTGCATCAACTGGAGGGGATGTATCTGCCGAATCAGCAGCAGCACCTTCAAAAAGTGCCAACATGTCCCGCCGAGAGCTGGAGAGTAGTGTGAAGAAATGGACAGACTACTCACAGGCGCGCTTCACAGAGAGTAACATGTGTACTTTGCCTACATGGTGCACAACAGATACTTTTGATACATTTATGGCAGGTAATGCGCAATCTCATGATGCAGTTTTGAATTCTTCTTATATTGACAATTACCTCGATAGAATCAGGGGCTTTGCAGAGGAGTGTGATAATTTGTCTATGATACAATTATTTTCTGATTCTTGTGATGGTTTTGCTGGGTTTACTGCATCTATTATGGAAGAATTGCGTCAGGATTATCGTGGTATTAGTATACCTATATTTGCATTGACTCGTCCACCTCAAATGGGGAATATAATGCATACTCATCAAAATATGAATGTTCAACTACAAGCTCTAAGTTTACCATACTTTTATTCACAAGTAAGTGAATTTGCAAGTGTAACAATACCTATTGCATGCTCATCATGGGATGCAAGATGGAAGAAAAATTATGTAGATTTTGATCCAAGAAGTCACTACCACTCCAGCGCCCTTGTTGCCAGTGCTATTGAAGGTTTGATGAGCCCAGCATATTTACGTAGACCAAGTGATAGTGATTTACAAGTAAATGCAGCAGAACCATATGATATGATTTATCAAGCAACTGTCGCAGGACGTGTGCCATTTTGCCATCTTGAATCATCCTTGCCTATGACTACTTATCCAGATGCTGATCATAATCACTTTCTAGATAGTATAAACCTTGATCCAAGTAGAGAGCACAGTGTTGCAGAAGATTATGATTGTCGAATTGCTGGAGTTAGATCAAAGCTTAATCCACATATGTGCTCATTAAGTACTGCGGTACATGGACAGTGGAAAGTAAAACCAGCGCAGAGAGATGATGAAGGCTGTAAGGGATATTCCCGACTATCTAACGTGGTACGTATTAGAGGACCAAGTCATGTTGATATGCCGCGATGGTTGTTTGGAAGATGTGAAAGATCTAAATTCATGGTTACCGCATGTGTACAACGTCAAACAGCATTATATTTACCAAAAAGTTATCCTCATTTTTTCACAGATGTAAATGAATTTGGCTTTATCGATGATCAACCACTTGAACACGGAGGACGTGATAGAAAGCAAGATTATTCTGGTCCATCATGTAAGGAACCACATGGATGCTTATCAATCACACTCATGTCTGCCCTTGGGGCTGATACAGATATGGGTTTGCATATAGATAACGTAGGTAGCCTTTGGGAATCCTCTGTGAAAGGGGCCACACACAGCACAAAACTGCAAGCACAGTTGAATAAAGGTGGACTTGATGAAGAAGAATGTGAAGTTATTTCACAGAAACTTCATGATCTTACTCGTGCATATACTAATGAATGATTGAACAAAAAAGAAGAAGAAAAAAAAATATTGTAAATACTGGTGGAACTCACTCCACTTCCACGAAATAATGCTATGGATATGTTCGTAGCTACCACATACTATATGCACATTGTGATGTAACTGTAATAAATTAAGCTTTAAAAATTCATAGCACATTTTTCTGTCCCGCATACACGCTTACTGACACGCATATGTCCATAATTAGCATATTTTACAACATATAAGTGTACATGATTTCACATGACACAATCTGATACATATTTTCCAAGTAATTAACTCCCCACAACACGGTAGCTCTTTCCACAGCCATCACTTCCTATAATCACTTCCCAACGCTTCAGACTGACCAGTGCAAGTACTGTGGCTTTATCAGTGATCAGCTCATTTAGAGTTGTTTCAGGTATAGGATATATACCACCATTTTCAAGATACTTGTTAATTACTTGAATACTTTCATTCAATCCATCAAGCTTCGTTTGCACTTGCATAAACAAAGGCATTAGCTTATATTCATGTAGCATCACATTTTGCAGAGTTGGTTGACGTGTTGATAAAGTTTTGTTCATCTTACTTGTAATTTCCACGCCACTATTTCCTTCATCATGTATCTTGTCTTCCTCATCTTCATTTTCTTTAAAGGAAGGGACGTCTACCACGAAGCTGGCTTCCTGCTCGACACCCTCATCGTCATCTGCAGCTATCCCTGTGAAAACATGCACATACGGCGTGGTTGACCTATCTTGTGACTCGTTTAGATATGCTTTAGTTGCTGGAGTAGCTTCTACATGTCGAGGCGTCGGCGGTGTTTCCATGCTATAATCAGTCAAGACTGATGACGTGGCTTGTGGTGCCGTGCCCGGGGTTCTGGTCTTCTTGCGACCACTCCCAGGCGTGCTTTTTTTCGTCGTTGGGGCCTTTCTGACTGGAGTTGCAGGACTACTGCGAGTAGATTTCGTACTGCTACTATTTAATGAATTTTCCTTGGTTTTTGTCTTGGTATAACTACTCGTCCCACTTGTGCTTGCAGAAGAAGAGCTTGTTCTAGTTGCTTTTGCACTGATTTTTGATGGTCCTACTTTAGCACGTATTGCTTCTTCAAGTGCATCATTAGATGCTAAGATGTGCTGGATCATCACTTCCATTTCAATCATTGTCATACGCCCATCCTGATCCGGAATTCTTTCCCTTAAAGTACAAAGTCTTTTCTCCATTTCACTGAGCATATTAACGCTCGACGATGTAGCACTACCAATAATTGATGCAGATGGTGGTTTCTCAACTTTTTCACGTAGAACCTTGGCGTCATTCTGAAGATTCCAACTAAGGCTCTTCATGGAGCTGAACACTGATCCACAGCTTGGAATGGATGGTCTTATGCTCCCATTTTGGTCCATTATATATATATATGTAATATTTAAATATTAATTCAAATATTCATAAATTAAAGTTATAAAGATGAATTCAAAGTTAAAGTTTTCTATTTCCTGCAGGACACTTACAACTATTATTACTACCGATCAGTTTAGCCTTGAAATTCCTGATTATCTGACTTATAATTGTGTATTCAGTTATTTTATAGTACTCTGAGAAAGTTTCAAGCATTAGGTGCACTAATTATAATAAACACAAGCAGCAACTACACATTCTCACTACACTAAACCACTTCAGAGTCTTCGGCTCTGTGGTATAAATGCGAACAAATTCCTAATCAATTGGTTCGAACAAGTACCACATCTTTAGAAAAGTATCTTTTACCTGTTTTATCATTATTATAGTCATTATCAATCAAATTCAAGCCAGTTTCAGTGGGATTGAGCAAGTGCCGGCAAGAAAGGACTTGTTCAAATGAATTTTCATCTTGTTTTGAGGCGACAAGATCAAGTCCCATACGTTGATAAACAGAGCGTACTAAAGTGACATTGACACAATCTACAATAGAAGGATTTGATACTATTTTATTGTTATCATTTTTTTCATCTGAAGTAGTTACGGAACTGATTGTGCTTGTTCCACCACCTGATAGTGATTCTTTTTTATTCAATACACGAAATTCTTGTGATAGTAATGCATTTTGTACATCATCGCGTAATTGAGCATTCCTTTCTTCAGATAATGCAATTTTAGTTCGTGGAGGGCGCGGCTGACCCATAGCATGGGGAGCACTTGTATCCGGCTTAGGTGCATCACGGGGATTGAGCATAACTAAACTTATTTGATGAGCTTTACTATAGGCAATACGTTCACTAAATGGACGCAATTTATATCCACCAAAGTAGGTCTTTTCTAATACACTTGGTTCACCATATTTGTCACATACAATCACACCAACATGATCATATTCAGTATCTAGTAAAGTTTGATAAAATTTGATCATTATTGCTTCAGGTATGTGGTAATAATACCATCGTCTACTAAATAAAAGCAAATCACCGGTTTTTAAAGAATCCTGCAAAAGTTCATCCGCGCTACCAGGACTAAATTTCAATTTGTGGCTATTATCAATGGATTGAAAGAAGGAGGACCTCTCGTTATTATCATACGACTTCTTCGCTGTGTATCCACCTAAAAACAGTGCCGTTGTAGTAAGAGTCTGCAACCGACCAGATGCCATGGTGAAGTAACAATTTTGACTGTCCACACTTATATAAAAGTCATTACCATTTATGGCCGGGTACTGTGACGACGTACGTACGTGAACGTTGTCAAGGTGGTGTTATGGTCTTGTTGTGAAGTTATACTGCAGTATTTATCGGTGGATCAACAAATAAACCTATTATTAATTGGGGGAGACATAAAGAATGTCGCACGGTAAGAGTCACGGTGATGCCGAGGCTCCTAAGTCCAGACGGATTACTCAAGACATGGTACTACGCGCTACATCTTTAACGAAGTCAAGTAAAGAGTCAACAGAACAATATTTGCAACGTGTAACACATTTGCATTTACAAGGTAAAAGAATACGAAAAATAGAAAATTTAAGTTTATGTACAAATCTAAAAGTCTTATACCTTTATGACAACCAAATAGAAGAAATAGTAAACTTAGAATTCGCCACAATCGTGCAATATTTATTATTACAAAATAATAAGATTAAAGAAATACCACATTTACCAATGCCATCATTACGTAAATTATATTTAGATGAAAATGAAATTGAATATGTAAGTGGATTAGAAGAGTGTGAGAGATTGGAAGAGCTTCATGTACGCGACCAGAGGGTACCATCATACACTGGCTTGTCATTTGATCCAGCATCATTACAAGCATTAGGCAAATATCTACAAGTACTTGAAATCACAGGAAATTCTATACAATTTCTAAGACCATTCTGCGGATTATATATGCTTAGAAAATTATTTGCTGGTGATAATAATGTTACAGATTTAGCTGAAGTTGCTGCTGTTATAAGTTTAGAACGTTTAGAAGAAGCAACATTTTTAGGTAATCCATGTTGTAAAGCATTGAAGTATCGTGATGAAGCTATAGGAGCTTCTTCAGATGCACTGAAGATATTAGACGAGTTGCCCATACTGCGGCACCAACAGATAGCTATCAGGGGTCTAGTGAAGCATAGGGCAGCATGTGGGTTTGCTAGCGCAATTGAAACACAACCTGTACCTCAGGTAGTATTTAATCAAGATCTGGGTGAGGGAAGTCTTGTTGGATGAGTATGCCAGCTCGGTCATCCTTTGTATTGAATGGCGTTAAACTTAAACTAAGCAAACAAACACTGAGTGCGATGGATCATATGTATACATAATTATATTCATGGTAACACATACACACTTATTCGTGTATTCATGATGTCGGTCGGTCGGTCGTCATAATAAGAACAAAATTCTCGTTCATCCGTCCGAGGAAAGAAAGTTCTATCATCTTTATCTAGTATATTCTGTGCTTGTACATAACATTATTTTTCAAACTTGTAATATAAATTGAATAGCTTCTCTGAGATGTAGATATTTTTGGAAGTATATTTCTTTGATTAAAGGAACTTACACTTCTTTCCTACATCAATCATGTATATTCTCATGCGTATATATTCCGTCTATCGCTAGCTATTTCTTCAGTATAATATGATTAATCCTTTGAAATTAGAAGATCATTCATATCTTCATTATCTTCTAATTTAAGCGTTTTTTCATTGGCTAAGTGTAACAAGCAAATAAAATAAAAGCTAACACTCACATCTTTTTGCTTTTGACCCAGAGCAAGATCATTGACAAGTCCTTGAAATGACATTTCATTACCATTACAATATGAACTTTTATCAATTTGAGAAACACCAGTTTCGGTAGCATGAAAATCAGCAGCTGGTGGAGCATTATCATCATTTAAATCATGTGTACTTCTGTCATTATCATTACCAGTGATATTTCCCGCAGATGTGGAGCCACCGTTTAAATCATTGATCTCCCGCCACATATCAGTTTTAAGTACTTTAACATTAATCTTTTTTGCAGTTTTACTGTAACCAATGTCTATTTTATCAACTTTTCTTTTAACTTGAACTAATTTAGATTCATCAATTGCTAGACCGCTGAGTGCTACCTCCACAGACTCAACTGAGTCAACACAAGGCACATCAGTAATTTGCTGATCATCATTGGGAATATTGTCATCATTATGAGCTTCACCGTCTTGTAAGAAATATGCATCATCATCATAATCACATTCTTCATCATTTTCAAGAGTTTCTGCCATAGCATCTAAACTTGGAGCATTGACAAATCTGTTCTCGTCGCTAGCTACAGCACGTTCTCCCCAGATAGCCTCACCCTGATCACCCATAAAACCTAGTGCAGCTTTTGTTTTAACCATATGAGAAAATGCTGATGGTGGTACAATGATATGTTCAGCCATAAATAAACGACATAAATCTTTTGGTTGTAATTTTGAATCTAAAGGTAAAAATAGTTCACCATCCTCAGCGGCTTCGGCTTGTTTAGTTAACGCAGCTGATGTCATGAGGGTTGTATTCGATCCACCTCTGCCTGTAGGTGCTTTAAATAAACTTTCAGATGGAAATACTACATCTTCAGTCAACTCCAGTTCAACTCCAGCCTTTTTAGCTTTTGTTTTACCTTTTTTTACTGTTGTACTTTCACTGTTCTCATCCTCCTCTCCTTGTGTATCATTAGCAAGAGCCGTTACTTTTTGTGCAGCAGCTCGACTTGATGGAGCACGTTTCCAATGTTTAGCACCAGCCCAATCGTTATTTGCACCTTTACTATTATTTGATAACATAGAATTCACATCAAAATAAGAATATTCATTATTTGTTGAATTATTTCCGCTAGTAATAATTTCATGCACACCTTCTAATGTAACCTTATCAGGCACAATAGTAAGTAATTCAGCTTCGGTTATATCTACATTACCATTGACAGCATCCCATTGAATACCACCAACATTATCACTGACATCATTTTCAGTATCATTAACATCACCTACTTGTAACATTGATTGACGAGTGTTGCCTGTGGTAGCATCTGCTTTTGCCGGAGAAACTCCTGAAGCGTCCATACACGACGCACGACGATTTGATTGAACGTAATTTCCATCATCATCACAATCGTCTGCATCAAAGCCAGCACCACCATCATCATCATGATCATCGCATACTGCATCTGTGTAATCATAAGCAACTTCATTCTCTGAAAAAATATCTCTTACTTTTATTTCATTACCGTTTTCATCAGTAGAAGTTTGTGGTGTGCACATAGCAGCCATTGCATCATAATATGCATGACATGGATTAGCGTATGTATGTACTTTCATATCATCTGACATATCAGAGAATGGTATTAATTTAATATCACGACTCAATGAATGAACGGACGGGGCCAAAGTAAATACTTCTTCCGAAGGTTGAGCTGGAATATAATGAGAGCCTTGGAAATCTTCTGGATTTAATGAACCAACACGTGTACTGCCACTTGTTGGTAATGAGTCTAATACTTCATTATTATCAATATCTTTACCGTTATTATGAATTTGGGCACGGTATACGTTGAGTTGGGGACATATTGTCAATGATTTCAAATCAAGCATGGAAATGTTTACTGCCTTCACTACATCAGTTAAATCAAGCATTGTAGGTGGCTTGCATGATGATGATGGTGCAGCAGCTGCCGCCTCTTCTTCTGCCAAGGGTACAGGTGCAACTAGTGGTGCATTTGCTTCTTCAGCAACAGTACTCTCAAAAGCGTCGGTATCAATCTCACCAGTATACGGATCAGGAAGACCTTCTTGGCTCAATGCCATTGCTGCACTATATGGGTTACAACGCAAGTTTTGCATTAGCATACCTTCAGTACCACCTTTATCAAATAACTTCGATATAGTGTGGAACATAGGGTCTAACTGTATGTCATTCTCGATTTCTTTAGCATTGATATTATCAACATTTTTTTCAATCGTATCACCTATGTTTAAACGTGTTGATGCTTTATTACCACCTACACGAGCAGCACGGCGAGGCTTACCTTCTTCATCATCATCACTATCATCAGCTTTGCTTCTTGTATCTGTACGACTAAAGGATTCGAGAACACGGTGAGAATGAGAATAAGTGTCATCAACACGATTTGCATAAATCTTAACTGATGCATCAAGTGTACATGATGCCTTTTGAAAGTTTACACCACGTTGTTTACTACTATCAGCTTTAATCAATTTACCCATGTGATCAATCAGATCAAGATTCCAACTATTCTTTTCATTGATCTTATTTTCACTGCTTAACTTGATAATATTGGTGTACATGCCAACAATTCTTGTTTGCTCTTCCTCGTTCTTGAAACGTGCACCACCAAAGGAAGACACACGTCTCTTAGGACCAGTCTTACTTCCAGTCTCTTTAGAGGCTCGTAAATTTCCTTTGTTGGGTGCATTCTCTGGACTGTTCTCGCAATCAGAGTCATCACTAAACACCTCACCTAAAAGAGGCCCCTGCTTTGCCAACTGTACCTTACTTGCCATCTCCAATACTATTGTACTTGTTCGAGTGTGATGCAGTAACAAGCAGCCGGATATATTCGTCAGTACGTCGGCTCTACTTCAAGTTTTCGCGAGAATCCCACAGGATTCAGGTCATAGCCTAATTTACATAGTAGTGGTACCAGGTTGGAGATAGCTGGCAAGGTCAAAAATAAATATACGTTGATAATGGCTGCAATGATGGATATGGATGAAGAGGAGGAGGCACTCCGAGCAGCAGATGCTGGCACTGCAATCAATATGAAAAGACCAGACTTTCCAGCCCTTGCTGCTGCCGCAGCTAATGGTGGTGAGCAAGAGTATAGACGTGTACGCGTACCACCACATCGTTTAACACCTTTAAAAAATCAATGGGAAACATTGATGGCACCTATTGTAGAATATCTTAAGTTGCAGATAAGATTTAATCCTGCAAATAAAAGCGTTGAATTAAAAACATCAGAAGCAACAGTTGATTCTGGTGCTATACAAAAAGGTGCAGATTTCTTAGAAACATATATGATGGGTTTTGAAGTGCAAGATGCTGTAGCGATGCTACGTCTTGATGACCTGTATGTCGATTCATTTATGGTTACTGATGTGAAAATGCTTGCTGGCGATCATTTGTCAAGAGCAATTGGTCGCGTTGCTGGTCAAGATGGCAAAACAAAATATGCTATAGAGAATGCAACTCGCACTCGTATTGTTGTTGCTGATCAAAAGATTCATATTATGGGTGCCTTCAGCAATATTAAAATGGCTCGTGATGCTATTTGTAACTTAATCATAGGTGCACCACCAGGTAAAGTATACAATCAGATGCGTAATGTTGCAAAAAGATTAAATGAAAGATTTTAAAGAATATTTACTTCATCATGCATGTGTGAAGGTTAGTTAGGTAAGTGAAAAAAAATGCAGTTGTGAATACTGTCTCTATAAAAAGTATTATTATTGTAGATAGAAGACAGAGAGAGAGAGAGAGACTTATTTGAATTTATAACAATAAACAAACATAGAGTCCTATAACAACAAATAATCTACTTATATTTTTACTTTATATTATAATCTACTCCGGATATCGACCTACGCAAACATCTGATTGATGAGGTGTTCATCGTCTCGCCGTGAGCGGTGTGATTTCTGTTGGAACCAATTGACCAAAATCATCATCAACAGCATTGCTATTGTACATACCATTATTATCATCATTATCTTGATTTGTATCATAATCACTTATAACCGTGGAATCATCCATATCATGGTCTAAAAATATGGATGAATTTTGTTTACGAATTTTAACAGTGGAAGAGTCTCTGCAACAAAGAATTCCCATTGCATGCTCGTAGCGCTCATGTACTAACTTATGCCCATTCATCATATCTACCCCACGTGTTTCTGCTATAAATAAATAGCAAAAAATGGAACCTATTATTGTGAATATTGTAAAAAAAATGAGAGTACCCTTAACATCGAAATTGCTTACCATAGCTGGCACGAGGGTGATTGAAATAGCTCCTAAAATTTTCATATTCCCAACTATAATACTATTTGCAGCAGATCTAACAAATTTTGGAAAAATTTCATTTAGTATAATCCATACAATAGTACCATAGCCTATTTCCCAGCCAGCGTATGCTCCGTAAATGCACCAGATGGATGCTACATTCCATCCTATTTGAGTGAAGAAAACAGCTAATACAAGAGATATAATCATAATACCTTGACCTATGCCGAGCCATGTACGACGAGGCAATACATCCATCAATGGTACCATAATTCCTGCTGCTACAGCTTTCACAGCACTTAAACCCAGTAAATACCTACCGGCAGTGTCCGGACTTAGCACAAGGAACACCTCACCCAAATCCCAGAGTAATGGTGTTAATCCACATGCTAATTCAGCAAATTTTAAACAAAATCCAACTAATAGTACACGCTGCATAACTTCATCAATAAGTAAAATTTTTACTTCTAATCTTGTATTATTCCAAACCCATGTTTTGAACGATTTGAGATAAGTATCGGAAGACTTGGTGGTGTTTACAAGCGGCGGCGGCGGCTTTTCTTCTTCTAAATGTATATTATAAATTTTTTGCCATTTTTCTTCTTCTTCTTTCACTTTAATTAATCGTAATTCAAATTCATGCAATGTATTATCATTTGCACGAGGATATAGAAATTGCACAGCAGTGAGTATTTCACTGCGTGTGAACTGCACGGTATCACCTTGAAGATTGCTCAGCCCATCATTGCGTAACATGAAATCAATCTCCATGGGAATATATGTGACAAGTATACCATATAATGCTGATAATACCAATGAGGTTTTAAAGATATTTGACCAACCTGTGGGACTGTCGTTGCTCCCATCGCAGAATTGATAACCACAAAGCTGACCAAGTACAACTCCAGTTACAATGCTTAACTCAACACTAGCACCTATTCTTCCACGAAGCTTACGAGGACATAATTCTGTAAGATATTGTGGAACAGAATGAAATGTAGCTGCAAATCCACTACCAAATATTAATAAACCCGATAGTAATAACCCCAATGCTAGCTCACCTTGAACACCATACCAATCTGTTATATTCAATGCGATAGTGCACAATAAACTACCAATAAAATATAATATTGCGGCTAACTGCATTTCTGATCTCTTTGATATTTCATTACCATAAAACATGAGAATGTAATACGTCATTGCTGCCCCATAGGTACTAATGGAAGATATGACACCCTTCAAAAAATCTGATTCGCTTACTATTTCATAATAATTATCGACACCAGCCGGTACTTTTGAAGCGTAATATGGTGAACCACCTCTTTTGACAAATTCAAGAATTATCCACGATGTAATTCCCAAATCAAAGCCAAATAGCAGAGTACCTAAATTCGCAATACATGTTGCTTTCGCAAGTGCACTCCATGACACTTCACTTACATTATTCATAATACCACGGCCTTCATTGCCTCCACTAGCAGCCCTATGCTCCATCATCAGAGTGGAAGCTGCAAATGGCGCTGCGAAGAACCTTCTTTGTTGTCCTTCTTCCCGATGGTCGGCTTTGGTGCCATCAACATAAGTGTGACCCGTCGGTTGAATAAAATGAGTTTGGTGCAATAGAATGTATTAAAATATATAGTTTTGAGGATTCATTTGAGGCTGCAGTGGATGCAAGGCTGGACAATATTCTGGTATTATTTATATTACTAAACACATTCAAATTCATGTTTCATCGACCGAGATAATGACTCGTGTGGCAGTGGCCTTTCTCCTTTCGCAATTTATAGCGTTGAGCATGTCATTAGAATCAGCTTTGCGACCTGCCCCTTCTTCACCAGGACCAAATAGTTTCTCCTTTTCTGAGGTCCAAGTTTCCAAATGTCGTAGTACTAATCTTTGTCGCTGCTGGGAGGAGCTTTCACAACTCAAATACCATTTTTCTCTGAAGAGGGCGTGTAAATGGTGCCAATAAGGAATGGCATATGTATCTGCATTTAGTCCACTTACGCTTTCTGTATCATAGTTATCTTCTTCGTGTACCTTGTCGGTTTCACTTGCCGCAGCAGCAATAGACGACATAACTTCTGGGTCTAAGCTTTCTGGAGCCGAGTCGGATCCACTATCGAGCATGAGATAATTACCCTCTACAATGACTATACGATGACTTTTACATAGCACAGCACAGCTCTTGGGATCTGATATATCGAATACAGGATCACTTTTTTGTCGACTATACACTGGTAATGCACCATGTCCGAATGCCTTCGCTTTGTGAAGCATTTGGCATAGAGCTTTGCTGTGAAACGTCCATGGTGCACCTCTTCTAGCTAATAATTCGTCCATAGAAACAGGCACAGCTGGATATTCATCTCCACCAGGTATTGTAGCTTTATCTTCGTGCCTTGCTGCACTGTCTAATGCAATATGCTGCAGTTGCTTTCTGCTATAATGAAATCCATCCATAGGTAAGACAACAGACACTTCATTTCCACCACTTTGTTCATTCAATCTTTTCACTAGTTCAGCTGCAAGAGTACTCTTTCCAGACCCTGGTCCACCTGCTATGCAAATCCATATCTGTTGTTTATAATCATCTCCCAAGTAGCCCATGAGATGCTTTGTTAGATCTGCATATATATCATCCATGATTAATTTTAAATCAAGAAATTTTAGGCAAAGAAAAGATATATGTTGTGAACAATATATGAAAGTGATTTATGAGTTGATATATGATTGCAAAGTTGTAGTTTAAAACAACCGTGGGGGCGTAGGTGAAGACAGATTTTTTAGAAATCTATTCATCGTTTGCATTAATGAAACATTGCTGAACCTACAGAGTTGGTTGATTATTCAATCACAAAAGCAAAAGAGAAAAAATACCTCGTTTTTTTTGAAAGGAATCCATATAGAAGTGAACGACGATGGCTGAACCACCAGTGTCCAATCAGATGAAACCCATCTTAAGTCTACGCCAGGTTGCTAAGACAATAGATCATGCATTATTGAAACCAAGCATGACAAAAGTTGAAGTAATAGAAGGTTGTGCACTTGCAATGAAGTACAATGTTGCCAGTGTTTGTTGCAAACCATGCGACGTATCTTTGTGTGCTAAACAGTGCAAAGGAACAGATGTACTTGTTTGCGCAGTTGTAGGTTTTCCCCATGGGTGCTCTGCGACGGCTGTGAAAGTATATGAAACAGCATTAGCTGTTCAAGAAGGTGCTACCGAAATAGATGTAGTTATCAATATTGGATGGTTACGCTCTGGAGACATTCAGTCTGTAGAAGAGGAGGTGCGAATGGTTGTTGAAGCTGCTGCCGGTAATTGTGTGAAAGTAATATTTGAAACATGCTACTTGTCAAGTGATGAAATTTTAACATGCTGTCAACTTTGTGATCGGGCAGGGGCGCATTATGTCAAGACAAGTACTGGATTTGGGACTTCAGGTGCGACATTGCAAAATGTGAAGCTGATGGTTGACAGTGTAAATGCAATGAGCAGGGAGGTAAAAGTAAAAAGTTCTGGAGGTATTCGAACTTTAGATCAATTATTATCATTTCTCTATGCAGGATGTTCTCGTGCTGGTTGTTCTGGAACGAAAGAAATGCTTGATGAGTATTTTGCGAGGTTTGGTTCTGGTGACTAATGCATCGGACTACCTACGTGAGAGCATTCACCATGTTGTTGTTGCTACTATTGAATATTATATAAACTCATTTATTTTTTAACATAAATACAAAGAAAATCATATGTTGTTTACCACTGTACTAATATCATCAAAATTCTGTACTATTCTATTATATTGAGCTTGCCTTAAAAGACGTCACCACCTTCAATACTGACTCTACTTTTTCGCTCGATGGCAGAGTCTCTGGTGTCGGTTCCTTCCATTTCTAAACGTCTATAATTACCTGATTTATAAGTAAGTACACATATGTACCCAATTCCAAGCATAGAAGTACTAAAATAAAAAAAATTAGATATGTGAGCCGGGGCGGAATTATTGTCGTCGGAAGTGGCACTCTTTAACAAATTTTGTCCAATAAAAGTGTAAGGTATTGTTAATAAATTTGCAGCTAAATACATAAGACCTACTGAAATATCTTCTGATACAGGGTATGCACTTTCAACTGCATTCTGTAACCCTGCAGGCACACCTGCTAACACAAAAAAACCTGTCCCTGCGCCTGTAACGAGTTGTAACATAAGTGCATCTTTGTGTGCACTTAATGCAAATGCAATCCAAAATAACATTGCACCAGTGTATGATACTTTTAATGTTGTAGCATAAGCTTTATATTTAGATAATACAGCTCCACATGTGACTGCACCGATAAACCCAGTTAATATTATTGAAAATCCAACGAAACCAATTTGAGTTGCAGAATCTTGTAAAGGCAATTGACCTAACAAGGAAGCTAAAGAATTTAATGATGCTATTCCTGAAGCAAAACCAACAAAAACTTTGACATATTGAGGATTCTTCATAAGTGTACATACTGCATCATATATGGATTGTTCTGTAGAATTTGTCCCATTTTCCATTATAATATCCACAACATCGTTCATAGAATCATTATTTTTCAATGGATCAGTTACAGAATTATTGTTATTATTTTGTAACTTTTCTGCAGCTATAGATGGTGGAATTTTAGGTGCATTGCCAAAGAAAAAGAATACCATAATAAAGGTTATTGCTGCTGTAATTACTTGTATTAATAGTAAACTTGCAAATGCTGGTTTTAATGAATCAATATCAGAATCAGTCGTCTTAACGACAATAGCTGGAATGACACTACCAACAGCACTACCAGCTGTATTAGCTAAGGATAGTATCGTCATTGCAAAATCTCTCTCAGATACAGGAAACCATGTCAAACTTATCATTGTAGGTAAATTAAGATATACTGGTTGTGCTTGTGCTACTAATAATGTTCCTATTAATACAGCAACATAAGTAGCTACTGAATTTTCGGAATATACTGTTGCAGCTATCCACCTAATGGCTAACCCCGATGTCGTCAACAAACCAGCATACAACAATGTCCATCTCAACCCATACGTCTTTTGCACATAGACTCCTGCTAAAGTACCTGGTAAAAACATGATTTGAAATGCACTAAACATCATATTAACAGCCGTATCTACACCATCATTTCCCAAAGGGCCACTGAAATATGTTACAGCTTGATCAAAAATGGGACTCCAAGTTAATAATGTCATTGCATTTGCAGCACCAGCTGCTAGAAAGCAAATGACAACAATCCATCTCTTTACAAAACCCTCGGAAATAGCACTTACACCATCAATTAAAGGAGCTTGTATTTGGTTTGAATCCATCCTTGCGCTTTCTTTCTCTCTTCCCCTTTCTTTGGATTTACTCGGGGCGGACCCCACCGTCGGTCCGTACGCCCACTTAGATGGAGTCAAGGTAGAGGTTATTAAACATTATTTTTTTTGAAGTTAGTCGTGTATAATGGTGGTTAGACGAGGTGTGTTTCTCTTGGTGGTCGTTTTGATTTGTTTCATCAATGTGGTGGCTCAAGTCGGCTCTCCATTCGATGGTGATGACTGGAAGCCTACGCAGGTTCATATCGCCTTAGCAGGGAAGGATACAGAGGGAAATAGTAATACAATGAGTATATCATGGAATACCAAGCTAAAGACCGATACTAGTGTTGTAAAATATGGTCTGGCAAGTAATAAGTTAGACCTTGTATCAACTGGAAGCAGTTCTTCTTATTACATTACGTACAATCACCATGTTACCTTGGGTGAATTAAAACCTGATACAGTTTATTATTATACTGTAGGTGATGATGATAAATCATCATGGAGTGAAATTAAGAGTTTCCGAACATCACCATTATCATCTGATTTACGTGAAAATTGGACATTTGCTTATTTTGCTGATTTAGGTGTTGTAAATGGTGCACCAACAACAGATTATGTTGGTACCATGGTATCTGATAGTACAGAAGGAGAGCAAGATGGTGTGCGTTTGGTATGGCATGGTGGTGATGTTGGTTATGCTGATGACTCTTTTTTACATTGGGGTTGTTATGCAAGATTTTGTTATGAAGATACATTTGATACTTATATGGATTCTGCAAGTGATAAATGGGCAGCACAAGTACCATATATGGTAATGCCTGGTAATCATGAAGCTGATTGTCATTCACCAGCATGTCTTGTATCAAAGAAACGTAGAGAATTATTATCTAATTTTACTGCATTTAACGAGAGATTTCACATGCCATCAAAGGAAGTCAATGGTTCATTGAATATGCATTATTCATTTAATTATGGTAATGTTCATTTTATTAGTATGGATACAGAAACTGGATTTCCTGATGCACCATTAGAAAAACGTTACGTGCTACCGTGTGGAGGTTTTGCTGATCAAATGACATGGATTGAAGAGGATCTTCGTATCGCTAATTTACCTGAAAATCGTGCGAAACAACCATGGATTTTAGTTGCTGGACATAGACCTATGTATGATGGTAATGAAATTAATATTGCTTTTCAAACTGCATTAGAAGATGTATTTTATAAATATGGCGTTGATGTATATTTTGCTGGTCATAGACATTATTATTCGAGAAATTATCCAGTTTATGATGGTATTGTGGATACTAATCAATATGATTATCCTAAAGCTACATCATATATTACAGCTGGAGGTAGTGGTAACGATGAAATGACTGATATACAACGTAAATTAGCGCAAGAAGTTGATGATTCTGCGAGAGTAGCTGCAGGAGAAGCTGGCGAACCGGGTGTTGATAAGCCCATTGATGTATCACCAGAAGATAGATCTATGTCCATATACCCTGGATTGGAAGGCCATAGTGATGGTCCATGGACAGCAAAGAATGATTTCGATAATCATGTTGGTGCAACGCTTATCACTATCATCAACGATCATGAACTACGCATGGACTACATCAGGACCAAGACTGGTGAAGTATATGACACTATGACTCTTAAACGTGATCATTCAGCCGGTAATTTTCCTCAAGATCTTCCATCAAAACGATAAAGAACAGTTTTCAATGCATATGATGTAATAATAGTGAATAGTGGGAGGGAAACGCAAACGAGGAACCAGCCTTGTGCATCACAACGTAAGTAATGTTCTGTAACATTAAATATTTACAGTAGACATAATATCACATTTTAAATCGCAAGGAATTCATTTCGCCTATTGTATCTCACTACGCTCAACTTACACACATTCACAAGTAAATACTTCTTGCACCTGTTTTCGAGAGACGGGCGGGCGGTTAGTGGCAATTTTGCTGTGTATTGAAGCAAGTGAATATGCGACATAAAGATTTGGCAAATAGGTAGAATACGTCATAAAACAACAGGCAGCTAAACATGGCATTGCAATACATAAATTCAATTCATTCCCCCATCATATCTCATAATCCATAGCTTGGTCACTGACATGCTCCTATGCCTTTTTCCAAAACAGTTACCATGTACATCAACATTCACAAGAACAAATACTAAGCACTACATAACACAGGAATTTTGAAGACATTCAGACTACACCTCGCGAATAATACACTGTTACATATATCATCCAAAGCGAGCGCCGAACGACGATCTAGCTTGGTAATTTCTTAATCCTTTGGGGAATATACGTCAAAGGCGGGAATACTTACCTTACCTATACTATCTATCTATACTTCAACTTCTTTTTTAACATTCAAAACTTTATGACTATAGTTCACACGTGCTTCAGCAGCACTGATAACTCCTTGTCTTTCCAAATTCATTTGCAACTCTTGCCACGGGTCTAAACTCATACTTGGATGGTAGCGTGCTGGTCCTCGGTCACTACCTCTACCTCGTCTGCTACCACGACCTCCTCGACCTGCTCCTCGTCCATATGTGTTATCATGTGTGTAATTAGAACGAGCCCTCTTGTGTTGATGATGGTCATCTCGACGGTGCATCGTACAGAATTACCCAGTTCTAGAACAAATTACAATATAATTTAGTTATAGTATGATATAAAGTTTACCTCTTTTTTAAAGGGAAAAGAGGAAAAAGCGTACGACGACCCATGGGTTTTGATGGATCTCGCTTACCACGATTACTCATAAAACAAGGAGCTAATTAAAGATGTTAGCGCAATTGGTTGTATTGTTATCTATTGTTGCTATGGTCATGGCCGATAGTGCTCCCGTAAATGTTATGTATAACAAAAAAGGCGCTGTTTTATTCGGCATTGTCGGGGCATGCTTGATTGTCGCCTATATCATTATCAGCATCGTGCAGAGACATTACAATGACATTGATGCCTTAAAGGCTGCAGAAGAGAAGAAGAGAAAGGTTGCACAACTCAATGAGAAGGCGGCTTCAAGCAATCCTATTCGTGGGACATCATTGAGTGTTACCAAATAGGCAATATGGCAACACAATGGTCATTGTGTTGACATTATGCTATACTGTCGCGTCATATTTATATATAACCAGCTTTTTGTGGTACAGCTAAAGTAACTAAAATTTTGTAAAGAGTAAATGAAGAATGTTCCAATAATTATAATCACTTGAATGCATATCATAATACAAATTTATAATATATTACATATTAAGCCAATTTCTTGGCCTTGACTTCTAATAACACTCTGCTTCTCCTCAGATAAAGGGGTACAGCTGCCATGCATCCAAGAAGCAAAACACCACCAATAACATTACCTAATTTAGAGTTCAACAATGATTTTAAGAACGATGATGATTCTGCTGCATTATCTCTAACATCACCAAGTACACCTTTACCACTATGACTACTGTCATACTCATATCCTTCTTGAACTTTTTGTAAGTGTGCATTTCTATCATTAATAAGATTCTCGCGACCATGTTTTAAAACAGTTTCAGGTCCAGAACTAGATGTACGTTGTCCAGCAAAGAAGTCCCATAATAATGTCATAAGACCAAAATTATTCTGTTTTCTTTGTCGTATTTGATCACGTGCACTCAAACTTGGGAGTTCCCTCTCGGGTCTCTCCAACACCGTCTTGAAATCAGCTACCATTCCGTTGGCTGCTACTGCATTATGCCCATTAGTAGTAGTAGCATAAGCTGCATTATCAATAAATTTAAATTGTGCTGAACATAAATTTAATTGTTGATACAAGGAATTATGCATTTTATGCTGTACTGCAATGTTCGTATTGACTTTCGATTCTGCCAAGAGTAACGCTCTATACAACCGTTCAAAAGGAATATAATGTCGAGATTGAAATTGTGTTGATAAACTATATGCTAATGTATCACTTTTACCTTTTGGAGGTAATGCTCCACCATCCTTTTCAGTACATGACACTTTTCCAGTTAAAATATCTTTCAATGCACTTTCACGCTTAACGTATGCTTTTTTACTATCTGCATGGCTAACACCTTTAAATGCTTTAATTAATGAATTAATATTATTTTCAGTAGATTCTGCTCCTTGTAACATTGCTATAACATGTTGAACTAGTGCACGTAATGCCTTTTCTTGTTGTGCCTGTTCTTCACTATTATTATTATTGTTATTATTATTATTTGACATCCATTGATTGGCCTGTACATAGGCCTCCATAGCTGTGCTTAGATCCAGTGCACTTATTGAAGCTCTTTCAGGCCCTTGTGCTTGTAATAATAATGCTATTGGACTGACATCACCACCAACTTTAGCCTTCATTGTCTCCTTAATGTCTAAGTGCAACATACTGATTGCTCTGCGGACCGCTTCCACGTCGGATCGAGCTTCTTCAGTGCATTGTCTTGCATTTTCTAAGATTTGATGTACACGTGCACCTAATACTGATCGTTTACCAAGCCAATGATATATAGAATAATCACCTGCAGTAGCAAATGGTATCTCATCTGCTGTAACATCTAAGGTACCAAATTCAAATGGATGTGAACCGTGTGTCCATGTGAAGTCTAAGACACCTCTTCCATTCCCACGGTCACTATTACTTGCAAGATGTGCTTGCATAAATGGTGCATGAACTCCTGTCAGTGCCTGCGTTAATGCTGCTGTTGTGATTAAAGTAGCATCATTCAGCGGACCTTGTTGTTTAGATACTTCTTGCCACTGTTGTGTCGCACGATTGTAAGTACGAGCAGATTGTGAGCCAGAATAATGTAAAGCTATAATAACATTGTTATGCACACTGATACGATTATCTTTATCAAGTAAAGGTATAGTTACTGTGTTCAATGCTGTATTATCAGTTAGTGTATTGGACTCACTGTGAAGAAATATATCGGATAGAATGAACATAGGCAGCACAGTTACACCACCTCTGCTAACAGTAGTATTTGATTTTTTGGATGATAATGATGCTGTTCTTGCTTCTTCTGCTTTTGCGGCTGATATAGAACCCATTGAACCTTTCTTTCTCATAGTGATTTCGTGACCATGTCCACTTTCATGCAACCAATCTAAGAGAACATTTTGAGATGATTCTCCACTAACACCTTGAGATTTCCTTTCATACCAACTCCCTGGATCAGATGCTTCCCCAAGCCATAATTCTCCAACCCCAGAGCGATGTAATAAAGCATTACATAATGGATCACCAGCGGAAGAGAGCTCATCCATAAGTACAGTTGCATCTAAATAAGGTACAGGTGTTAGGTCTTCATTACTGTTAGACGGGAGAAAAGTTTTCCTTGCTGTTGCTACTGCTACTGACAATTGCGGATGCTCTTGTAAACTATGTTCATGTGTCACAACTACTACCTTTTGATCAGACAAGACAGTCTTTTGTAACCATGTTTGTATACCTGCTACATCAATATCAACTGGTAAATTCTCTGATCCTTGACTCAAAACAATCAGTGGTACTAAAACTGTTCCACTACGAGACAAGGGTGAGTGGTGTGATGCTAATTTACCAGCAGTGCTAAAAGCATGCACAGCAGAAGTAACAACAGCCGCTGTTCTCACAGCTAATGATCTCACCGCTGCAGCACCTACTGTACTACTAACATGTTTCCTTGCATAATTTGCTGCAGCCTCACTGGAATCCCCTTGACCCACTTCTCGGGCTCGTTCCATTTGTTGTCTTAGTTCGTGTTGAATCATATCATCGCTTTCTTGAAAAGACAAAAAATGTGAGCGAATATGATGCGCACGATCTACAGGAAGAGATAACAAAGCGTTACTGCCCTTACCACTATTTCCACTGAGTAAGCCTACAGCACTGCCTTCGGCTTGAGTTCTACTCACTTGACTCAAGATGTCACAATTAGCAACACCTTGGTCATAAAAAGCTATACTACCAACTACACTTTGTGTGCATGTTTTCGCACTATCAGTACCAATAATAACATACTCATGCCTCAGTGAACCAGCACCTGGCTCGGCAGCTTCCTGAGGGAGTACTATAACAGGTAGATGAAATAATGATGGTCGAATGAGCTCAATTGGTACGTCGGTTGCATCAGATGGCGCATTTGGTAAATCTGCATTAGATAATTTTGATAATAAATTAGAGACATCTTTAGCACTGATGGCTCTGCGACCCAGTGCATCTCGTTCCGTGCTCCTAGATATGAGATTTCGATATTCATTTTGAAAGGCCCGCTGTAGTTGTTCGATAGCTGCTGATGTCTTTGTTATGGTCGCCCCTTTATCTATAGAGACAACATGATATGACAACTCGAACTGCATGTCACTTCTAGATGTCGAGTCCTTCTTTCCTCCGCTCACGTCTTTCGCGACAAGCGGAGTGTAAAAAGGTAGAATAGAAGATAGACCTTGTTCTAGCTCTTGCACATCAACATCGTCATCACTTGCCTCTTGTCTGGCAGCACCAGGTGGTGGAATGTCCTTCATTAACCATATTGACACAGTTAGAGGGAAATTGACTTGGATTTCACTGGCAATGCATATTACAAGCCCCACCACAAAGATGAGCAAACTCCCAAGCCGCATTATTTTTAAGAGAAGCTATGCAAATAGAATTCTTCCCTTCTTACAACTTCATCAAGAAAACCCCCCGTATTTCCCCTTAACGAGTTCACGACTCCGGGACGTCAGCTCCCTACATGCCCAAGTGGAATTTGTGAGTAATACTTCAATTTCATGCACGTCATCCAAGGTATCCGACGTGTATCTCAATTACCAATATTATTGAGAAGAAATAATAGGATGAGTTCTAGCTGGACTTTACATTATGAATACGTTCCCAATATCATGGAGGTAAGAGATCCTTACCGTCCAGCGCACATTGATCTAATTAAATCTTTAGTAGCAGATGGTAAAATGATCGTTGCGGGACCTTATGCTGATGCATCAGGCGCACTGTTCATTTTCCGCGGTGGAGAAGGTATGAATAAGGATGTCATAGAGCAAGAGTTCGTCAACAAGGATAGCTATGTAGCTAACGGGTTAGTGACAAAATGGAAAGCATTGGAATGGAATAGCGTTTTAGGAAGCATGGATGGCAAGAAAGACTAGGATAGAGGGCATGTAGCTCGTAGTAGATTGTAGGTACCTCGAACTGTGGCCCCAGAAAAGATATTGAGATATGCGAAGGAAGCAAGTGAGGGAGTAACCCCTGGTCGATTATATGTATACGTTGAGTTAGAAAATAAATACATACAGTAGCCATACAATACACTTTACAACTAAAACAGTGTCTATCTTACCATGCCCTCGGAGGATAATAACCTTATTTTATGTGCCAATTCGCCAGCTCCATTGCCCACATGCGCGGAGCCTTCGATGACTTGCATGCCATGCTCAGAAGCAAGATCAATAACTTCTTGTCTTGCATCTTTTGCAAACTGACGTACTTTTTCTAATGTGTCCTCATTTACATCATTTTCTTCTACTCTTTCTTGCAATAATTTCGTGTAGAGATCAGTTTTGTTCAAAAATACCATGGCGGGTTTTAATAGTAGTTTTTCGTTATATATTGCTAATTCTTGCATTAATGATTGAAGTTCATGAGCGGGGGAATTAGATGGAGTAGAAGAGCCATTGCCGCCTGCACCATCAATAACATACAATAAACATTTAGTACGTTCAATGTGTTTCAAAAATGAATGACCAAGACCATGGTTTTTGGACGCACCTTCAATGATACCCGGTATATCTGCCACAGTTACATTGTTTCCATCACTATATTCAACAACGCCTAAATATGGCCTCAATGTAGTAAATGGGTATGGTGCAACTTTTGGACGAGCGTTAGATAGGCATCGTAATAAAGTAGATTTTCCCGCATTAGGGTAGCCGACTAAACCGATATCAGCTATCAATTGTAATTGACATATGACTGTGCGTGTGGTACCATGTTCACCAGGTACTCTATTTTTTGGTGTACTTTTACCACCTAGACGCACACCAAAACGGGAGCCCGCAAGACGCTTGTTTCCTAAACCTTCCGTCCCACCTTGTGCCACGCACAGGGTCTGCCCGTGGTGTGACATATAGAAGGACGGTACCTCGTCCTCATCATCATCATCCTCGTCTTCACCATAATCCGTATCATCTTCATCATCTTCATCGGCGACTTCCCAGCCCCCTCCGCCACTGCCATCATCACCATAGTAATCAGCAGACCAATCCGTATCTTCATATGTGGATGAATAATCTAGATTTTTCTCTGAGATACTAGTACCCACTGGGACTCGTATGTACACATCTTTGCCACGCTTACCTGTTAATCCATCACTACCACCATGGCTACCATCACCAGCATTAAAATGAAAAGTTTGAAATGATAATGTACTCAAACCCGCATCCGCAACTAGATACACATTTCCACCTCGACCTCCATTACCTCCATTGGGCCTCTTCTTTCCAGGGGCTAATACTTCATTGGATATGCATCCATTGCCACCTTTGCCACCACTTGTCATCAACTGCACTGTTTCTACCAATCGGTTACGACTGTTGCCACCTGCAGTATCGTCATCAGGACTGTAGTAGTAACCCAGATCATCATTGGGATTGTGCTCAATTTCTTCTACATGTTTCTTCTCTTTCTGCACACCTTTGCCTTTCCTATGCTTACGACCATATCCTTCGGGTGGCTTACCTGTACCATCCCTAACTTCAATGACCCCTCTTCGACGATTCAGCTCCCTCTGTGCCACACTAGGTGAACTGTATATTGGCATAATCTCTGCATCATCATCACCAGGTTTGGTGCCTGTGAACCAATCCATCACACTACCAAATTCACGACAACTACCTTTACCGGTACATCTATTGATGCATAGCATTACTGGTGGTGTTTTAGTGCATCCCGCTATCACTGTGCTGCAAGTTCGGTCTCTCCATCGCATCAACCGGCTACACACACTACGACTCAACATTATGATTTATTAAATGCAAAGCAATTCAAATATAATCTTTGATGAATATGAGTTTTGGTCGCGTATTCAGAACGATTGGAAGGCTGAGAAAGCCAATTTTGGGTCTTCGTAAGGTGCCATGAAATGTCGACTAAAGTGTTTGTTCGTATAATAATTGATAACAACTGAGTATAGATATGAGTGAAGAAGATCCGGAGATAGTGGATTTCGATCCTAATATGGACTATGAAAAGTATCAAGCCTTCGTAGTAGAGACTCTAGAGCCGAGACTGAAGGATCTTCTTGGACAGCGAGAGATACTAATGTCTGAATTGGAAGGATACGCTTCTGTTCCTATTTTTGTTGCAAATCAGCAGGAAATAGCTAGACAAGGCGGTATAACTGCACCAATTCGTAAACTTGTAGATATCGGATGTGGAGTAGCATGCCAAGCTGAAGCGACTCCACAAGGTAAGATTTGCTTGTCATTAGGTATAGATTCATTTGCAGAATTATCATATGAAGAAGCTATTATAGCAGCAAGAGAGCGTGAAGACTTATTAGAAAAGAAATGTGAAAAACTTGATGAAGAAATATCGAATTGTGTCAACGATATAGAAGAGGTACTGGGAAGCCTTGCTCAATTGCAACAACTTGGAGCAGGGACTGGAGGAAATTCGACTGCAATTGCTGGTAGTGCATAAACGGATTGTCTAGAGAAACTATAAATATTTGGAGTGTTGGAGGGTCGACGACATGCCCTACTTGAAGGACACAAAAGTCAATCTAGTCATCTAGTCAATCTTGGTTCTTCTAGGATGCATTTTGAAGACAGATTATGGGGTTACTTGTACATAGCGATGTTATATTGGGATATGTGTATATATTAATGCAATTGTGATCCATCTTATGTAAAAAGCGTTAAAACTTCCCTCGTATCCACTTTTTCGCTTTTTGGTGTATCCGTACCGTACGTACGAACTTTCATTTCAAGAAAAGGAAAGTGATATGATCGATGTACAACACATAGTGTCTTTTTTTTTGAAATTGAATTAAATAGTGTAATATTTAGAATGTCCGGTGAAAGGAAGCGAAAATTAATGAATGATGGTGCGAAAGATTTGGTATTCAACGCACGACCTCAAGATGAATCTCCAATGAACAGCACTAATGCCAGTGAAAATGTACCCATATATGGCATAGATAGGTTGGAGACAGATACACCACCACCATTTCAAGGAAATGGTATATCTGAAAGTATGAATATAATGAAAAGTGATGAAGGTGATGGTAGAAATTGGCTTGGTTTAGTATCCCGTGGAGCAAGTTCTCCATCTAGTGTTGTTCCACCACGTCCACCTGTTGATCCAGAAGACAAAAATGATGCTAAAAAGGGTGATATATCCTCGTCACATAAAGGTCCATCACATCGTAATGGTGTTATAAGGGGAAGTAAAAGGTTTACACCATTGGTGGATTCACTCATAAGTCAAGTGAGAGCATCGTCTCCAAGAACAAGAGCAGCTGCAGCACGTGAATCACAATCGTTGCCACCACCTCCGGATTACAGTGCTACTTCATCAAAATTGAATTCTGATTCATCATCTACCGAAAAAACTATAGTATTACAAGCACTTCGAGATGGTATCAAGTTATCGTCCCATTCTATTCAAGTCATTGTTGCTGCTACAAATGAAGGTGTACCTGTTGCAACAAGTATTCAAGAGTTTCAAGAGAAACCAAATGAATTACAGCCACAGCCTGTATATATCAATGGGTATCATGATGATGAAACATTTTTAACATTTTGTATTCGTAATGGTCAACATGAAGCTGCGCTTATGTTATTAAAATATGGTGCAGATCCTAATAAATTCAATAAGAAGCAAGTCTTACCTATTGCATCAGCAGCAAATAAAGGTATGCTAGATACTATGCAACATTTGATTGATTTTGGTGCAGATGTGAATCTTGTTAATGGTAATAATGGTAGCACAGCATTGATTCAGGCAGCACATTTTGGTCATCATGAAGGTGTTGTATTATTATTGAAAAATGGTGCTGATGCTGATGTTGTCAATAAAAATGGGACAACTGCGTTAATGCGTGCTAGTCAAGAAGGTCATATGGACATTGCTCATGCATTGATATCTGGTGGTGCACACGTAAGACGCTCTAATAAGGAAGGAATGACAGCACTGATGTTGGCATCGCAGCGAGGACACAAAAATATGATCACATTACTAGCAAAAGCTGGTGCTGAACTTGATAGTTGCACGTCATTAGGTAGCAGTGCATTAATGCTTGCAGCAAAACGTGGTGAAACGGGTTGTATCACCGAGCTTGTTAGATTAGGTGCTGAAATACACGTTCTTGATGACAGTTCCCGCACTGCCTGGGACCATGCCAAGCGCAAGAATTTCCCTAAATTATTACCATTTCTTGACACACAAGCACAACTTCGTAGTATGGCTAGTAGTATACGATTAATGAGAAATAATATGATGTTATCTTTGTTAATAGCTCATAGAAATGGACATTTAGAGCTGAAACCACAATTCGCGTATGCACACTCACTGTATGAATACCTTCGCAAATGGCGAGTATCTACAAGTTCAACTGCTAATTCTGATCCTGTACTTGACATGACAGCCTTAAAGACAGCAGTTCAACCACAACTTCATAATTGTTATGTAGGATTTAGTCATGATGATGAAGAATCTATTCAATTTAAAGCTACTATGAGTATTCTACGCTGTCTTCAACGTGATGATCCGACTGTACACGATTCATATAAAGCGTACATTGCAGCATCAGCATTATTTGATAATGATGATATTCCTAATTCACCAGAATCTATAACTGTTCATGATCGTGAAAATTATGAAGGACTTCGTAGACATTTAGGTGCATTTGGTCTCGCACCTTCAGAAGCCCATTCTCTATTGAAAAGGGGACAAGATATGGATAAATTCTTACGAATCGACCGTCACTGGCTCAGTCCATCAGGTGGTCTTCGCTTGCAGAAAGCTGTTAGTGCTCATCATGGTCATATGTGGAGTATATTATTTATGCGTTGTATGAATCGTTTTCCGACTGAAATTGTAAGAGTTATAATATCGTTCTTGCCTGCACCTAGATTGTGGTCCTGGAGCTTGAAACGTGCAAAGACACGAATGAAAGTTGCACCATCAGTTGTTATGAGAGATCTCTTTATTATGATTGATGAAATATTTTGTGATTCACAATTATTTCATAGATATACAAAAGATACATCATCTAAAAAAGTGATTGCACAAAATAAGCGGGAAATACCTTGTGCACCGGGGGGAGCATGCATTCAAGTTGTTGGTCTTTCAAACATGACAGCAGTCTCACGCGATGAATGTAGCAGCACACATGCGATGGATGCAGATACAGAAACTGGTGGTGGCGATGGAATGAGTTTAGCTTCATTGAAATCTGCTGTCAGTGTTCTATCAGACACAGACAGAGATGATAATGAAATGTGTGATGATCCAGTCCCTCCATTATCACCAAAAGCATTGCATACAGCCAAATCCACTATGTTTCGTGACTCTCATAAACATAAGCATGTTCTTATAAGTATTGCACATACACCTTTATTACAACAGTATTTAGTCGATTGTTGTGATATGCCGATAGCATTAGTCCAAAACTGCGTATATTGGTCTGATATGCAATCTAAGTTTACGGACTCAGGATCAGCGGATGATAATAAAGAATCACATACTAATGCAACATTACCATGTGTTAAATCATTATGGCTATTTGTTAAAGCATTACATAAATGGTCAAAGCACAGGGATAATTTACTGTCATCACTCGAAATTCCAGATGTACCTGAAGGACCATCAGTTGTGAATCCAACAAAATATGATCCATTTATGAAAATTGCTGTACAAGCACCACAACTAGAAACGATGAGTTCACATCCTATTGTATTATTAAATGAAGGTGTTGGTGCGTCAGTGAATTTTTTAATGGAAAGTGCATGCTTAAAAGTCAATAGTCGAGCCTTTCAGAACAATGCTGCTACACCAACTTGGTTTGTAAATAATGGTAATATTAATCCAAGTCGTACAGGATATCACGATCGAGGCATACCTGGTGTGAATTATGCTGCTGAATATGATTCTGATGATTCAGCTGATTCAGCTAACAACTACATTAGTGGTGCGGACGAAGACACGGGAGGAGAGGAGGAAAATGATGGAGATGGTGTAGATGATAGCAGTGCTGGTCATACCACTACAACAATGACTTTAACACACATGGGACCAATTGGAAACGTTGGTCCTGCACATGTAGTAATTTGATTAGGAAATATGTCACTATTGTAAAAAAGCAAAAAATAGCTAGCAACAACCTACTTATATCGTCACTTCGTGTACCATGTGTGTGTATATATTATATTTCGATCGAAGTGGTGCTATTTACATACAAGCATACATAAATGATGATTTTAACACATGCAAATTCAAGTCAACTACGCGCACGTAGCTGCTTCTTTGACATTTGTATGAACTTCGCTTAGTCCGTGTGGACATAAATATCATCTCCTCATGCGTCCCTTTCAAAAAATATTGCTACCCTACTTCAGTCTTCCTCCATACATTTAACATACATAGAACTTCCACATGTTTTATTTAAAAATGGTATAGTTCACATTAAATTATCATCTATTTTTGATGTATTTATACGGTAAGATATCCTCCCTAGCCACGCGGTTTTGCCATGCTTCCCATCCCTACTCAGTCCACACCAATTATTTTGAATTTGTATCTACATTGGAATTATCATTTGCATGTAAAAATATTGCTATAACTGTAATATTATCACGCACACCACATATAGGCATTTCTGTTATTGCTGCTGATACTATATCTGCGGTAGCGGAACGACCCTGTGCTTTCGCACGAAAAGCAATTTCGCATGCAATACGAGGATTAAGTACATCCCATAAACCATCCGATCCAATTAATACTAAACGATCCTCTGGTGCTATTTCAAAATGCGATATATCTGGTTCAGCACTTAAGCCATACATTTTCAAATCTTTTCCACCAAAAGCTCGTGAATAATTTAATTGTTTTGGGTGCTCTCCAAGGGCTTGTCTACGAAAGAAGTCACCACCACGAATATATGGTTTATTACCATGTAGCCAAGCGAGTGACCCGCCGTTAGCTTCAATGCGGCGTAATTCAAAAGGCATATTTGGCTTGTGATCAACCGTGAGCCACTCTGGATGCACATCACTGCCATCGAGTCGGGCAATGCATGCCTTTGAGTCTCCTACGTGTGCTACAGTAAGTAAGTTCTTCCATAAGAATGCAGCAACACCTGTACTTGATGCATAATGCAACCCCTTCTCGGAACACATCTCAATTAGTTCTTTATCTGTGGAAAGAAAAGTATTATGTATTGCTTCACGCAATATCTCAGCATGACCATCTGATACACCACTACTACGAGTTTTATTATCACTATCCTTCGTTGATTCGCCTCCATTATTTTTTGGTGTAATATCCATAGGCGCTTCATTAAAAATGCTTCTTTGTGCACCTGTATGCGCATCTAAATTTTTGCATAAATGTGCAATAACATTTTGGCAAACAAAATCTGATGCATCATCCCCTACTGTACCATCGAATACACCACAAAATGAGCAGTCATCACGAAAGAATGATGGTACCATAACAAACCTATCCTCTTGTGATGGTCGCAAACCGATTGACGTATAAGCCTCATAAACATGCTTGCCACATGACTGCTGACCTGAGCTCGTTCTAATGCAAGCTAGCTCACTAACTTTGGATGAAAGTCCT
>JACKZZ010004319.1_pt1 | contig 40346 bp, 39 predicted proteins | sample 8027871 | NCBI WGS metagenome assembly JACKZZ01 (sample SAMN15724774, study PRJNA655200) | protist metagenome | isolation source: fluorescence activated cell sorting (FACS) single amplified genomes of... | place: USA: West Boothbay Harbor, Gulf of Maine | collected 2000-07-19
ATTAGAGAAGATATTTTATCTACATTAAACGAAGAAGAAGATGTTGACGTTGATGTTGATTTTGAAGACGAAGTAAATGTTGATGCTGAAGGTGATGATATTGAAATCGAAAGACCAGCTGTTAAAGCAAAAGTTCAAGTAGGTTTATCTCCAGAGGAAGAAATAGTACAAGATTCTTTAAAAGCAGCAATGGATGCAGCAGACGCTTTAGGAAACGATAAATTAGCAGATCAAATTGGAAATACAATTACATTTTTCACTAGAGAATATGTAGTTGGAAGAAATTCTGATTAATACATGCTTAACGAGCGCAAACTTACGGAAAGAGAACTAGACCATCGCGAAGTTGTCCTTCAAAATTTGTTGAAAAACAAAAGGAACCTAGTCAAACGATATGGTAAGGATGCGGAAAAAGTTATGTATGGAATAGCTACTAAAAAAGCTAAAACTAAAGTCGAAGGCATGAATAAAGAAAAAATTAAAGAACTTATTATAAGAACACTAGAAGGGGTAGACTCCTCTCCTAGGTCTAACACAGACGATATTGATGCTAATAAATCCTACTCAGGAGGTGCTGATTATGGTTCTGAAGTATCAGCGACATCAAAAGAAGATAGTGTTGAACAAGGTGAAACAGCCCCATTACATTATAGTTTAGAAGAAGGCCATGGTTTAGATCAAGGTGATATTGATATTTTACAAAAATTTGTTGATGGTAAAGATATGGATGTAATTCCATTACAAAGAGTCATTAAATTTATAATTAAATCTAATATATTACAAGATAAAACAAAAGATTTATCTGTTAATGAAGATGAAGATTTTGATAAAAAAATTGAAGCTCAAAAAGTTATTAGACAAACTTTAAAAGATGAAGGTGGAGCTGCTGGTTTAGAACCGTTAGTTAAAGCAGTAAAAAAATTCGGATTTAATCAAGAAGAATTATCTAAATTACTTAAAAAACTTGTTAAAGTAAAAAAACATAAACATGGTGATTATATTTTAACTCCAATAGATGAAAAAATTGAAGAAAAAATTTCTTTTGACGATATATTAGATTTAAGAGCTGATAAAGCAGATTTAGAAGATAGAATTTCACAACTATATAGAGATATGGAGCAGGAAGCTGAACCAGAAGGTGGTGAAGTAGCTGATAGATATGGTAATGAATTAGAAAAATTAGAAGCTAAATTATACAGAGTCATGAAACAAATCAATGACTATGATATGAACGAATCAGTAGTTACTGAATCTAAAGGTGCTAAAAATTATTTTGATGATTTAAAATTTAATTACCAAAAAGCATTTAAATATTTAGATACAGATGAAAAAGAAGAATATAAACAATTAGCTAAAAATTACTTTTCAAAATTACAAGAGAGTTTAGAAGAAGGAACGGATAACGAAAAAGAAATTAAAGGTCAAGAATTAGTTGATTATATAATGAGCAATTGGAATTGGTCAGAAGAAAAAACATTAAATTGGCTTGCAGATAACTATGGTAAGGGAAAGCAAGATGATGGACCTAAAGAAAAATCTCAGGACTACATAGACTACTTAAGAAGAAGTGGTAGGGATGAAGAGGCAGATAAATTAGAAAAAAATCTTGAAGAATCATTAAATCCAGAAGTATCTAAAAAAGTAAATATGTTTATTAAAGCTATGGCTAAAAGATATGGATATGAAGAGCAAGATGCTGTTTATGCTATTATGACAGCTTTAAGACAAAGAGATTTTGAGGGAGTTAATGAAAAATTAACAAAAAAATCTTTAGAAGAAGATATATCTCCAAAATTCATAAAAAAATACCTTTCAAGGGTTACACCTGAAGTTTTTTTAGATGTAGAAGATATAGAATCATATAGTGATAGAGATAAAGCTATACTTATATTCCTAGATGAAGAACATGGAGTTACGATAAGTGATAAATTAGCAAAAGGTATTAAAGATAAATCATCAGCTGATATAATTAAATACTTTAAGGATGAAGATTATGAGTATATGTCCTATAATGTGATGAGAAAACAATTAGGTGTTCCTACAGCTACAGGATTTACATGGGATGAATCAGGATCACCTGGAGATAATGGTGAATATTGGTACGCTTATAAAAATAGAGAAAGGGATTTAAATAAAATATGGAATAAAAATTACCTAGAACTTAATATTCCTAAGTTTAATAAGGCCAATTATGACACAGTATTTCTAGTAGCAAAAGAATTAGATGATTACTATCGTGGTGAAGCAAGAAAGCAAAAAGGAATAGATTTAGAGGTTAGTTATGAAGAGTATGCTGATATGTGGGTTCAAGCCTTAAAAGATAAAAAAGCACTTGATGGAGTTAATGAAAAATTAACTAAATCTTCATCAGTAGAAGATCATATTGATGATTTTAAAGATTCCGATGCTAAACAATTCAAAGGTAAATCACTTAAAAAAATAAAACAAATGGCGTTAGCGTCATTTTTGTCTAAACAGAAAAAATAATGACTAAAGCTGAACTTAGAGAAAAAATTAGAGCTCTAGCATTACAAGTTGTTGGAGAAAAGGTAAAATCTGAAGATGCTGCTTTAGCATATGATGAATTAACTAAATTTCCTGAATTAAAGGATGTTATTGTTAGTTTATTAACACATGAATTTGATTCTTTCTTAGAAGATATAATGTGGATTTCTCCAAGACCTTCAGCATTTAGAATTGTACTATTAAACGGACAATCATTTATATTAACTTATGGTAAAAGAAGTTGGGTAGCACAAATAGAAGGTAAAAAATATTACTTGCTAAACCTGGATGAAGAAGAATATGCTTGTCAAGCTATTAGTCGTATATTACAATATGGACCTGAAGCAGGAGCAGAAGTCGAAGGAGACGCAAGCACAGATGATTCAGGTGATACAGAAGTAGAAGACGAAGTAGATGTTAACGTTGACGTAGAAGCATAAAATGGATATAGTAGAAAAAATCATAAGAGAAAATTGTTGGAAATTTGATAAAGGGTATCCTGATAGTCAAGAGGATATTAATTATCTAAAAACTTTAATTGAACAACAATACAGTTTATTTTCAGATGAGGAATTAGCAGATATTACTATTAAAGATATAGAAAGTGCTGAAGATGAATTAGAAAAAAAATTTGATGATGATAAATTAGATTCAAGCAATGATCTAATTAAAGCAATACAAACCGCAAATCCTGAAAGTTTAAAAAAATATGATTTAGAAGGTGATGCAATAAAAGAAGTTGCTAATTATATAATGAATAGAAGGTTAAGACCTATACTTTATGATATTTTAAGAAAAAATAATTATAATGATAAAGTTTTAGATGATTATACCAATAAAATACTTCCACTTTTTCAAAATATTGACGATAAAGAAAGAGATAACTTAATTTCTTATCTTAAAAATCCCACAGTTGAATTTGGCAAAAGCCCAAATGGTAATCTATATACTGATTTTAAAAAAATCCCAGCAAAAGGTTTACCGTATGAAGATATTGTTAGATCTACCTTCCAAGATGAAAGAAAGTTAGGTGTTGGTATGGGGGAAGTAGCTATGGCTATATTTTTTAATAATGTTACATCAGCAGTAGGTGGAGGAGATTTAGCTATTGATAATGGTAAATTTGAAGTTAAAGGATATAATGCTAAATTAGATCGTGACCCTTCTAATTTTAAAGCTGATGGTGAAGATATAAAAAAATTAGGATTTGATTCATTTAAAAAAGGAAAATTTGGTGAAGCATTAAAAGATGCATATGTTCAATCTAAAGATAAAGAACAATGGGTAAAAGATTTTAAGGTAATGTTAGCTAATGGTCCCAAATTACCTATGGGTGCAATAAATGCAAGGGTAGATAAAATTAATTGGAATGATGTTGATAGTATAATTAGAAATGTAGGTTTAATAAATTTTATTCGTTATGCTGGAGCAGAAGGATTTACTCATTTTATTGTCCTTGATACAGGAGGTGCATCAAAAGGAGAAGGGAACTATGTATATGTGAGCGGTTCACCTGAAAAAATGGCACAAGATTTATATGATGAGGACGTTCAATTTCAAGGTATACATCCTAACCTTGTAGGTGGGCCTAGAATAACTTATAGTAAACAAACTAAAGAAGAAGAATATGTGTAAATGTGGATGTAATACTTGTGAAACAAAAATAAGAGGACCACTCTTAACTGAGGGTTTAATCTCTAAATCTTTAATATCTGAAAATTTACAATATCATATAGATAAAAATATTCCATTAATGGAAAATGTATTCAGAATTGGTTCTGATGCTCATTTATCTATGATTAAAGAAGCAAAGAAATTATATTCTAGAGGTGTACTTGATTTATGTGAAGAAGATGAAGCACTAATGGAAACACATATTGGTGAATTCGATTTATATGAAAACGAAATTGTACCTTTAGATTTACCTATGTTAGAACAAACTTATAGTGGTTTTAGAAGAGGAGAACCAGAAGACCCAGATTCTATTCCATTTGAACCAACAAAATCAGTATCTGAATTTAAAGAAGATTTAAGAGCACTATTTGGTAAATTTAAAGGTGATTTAAAAAATCCTGAATTTATAAAAGGAGTAGCTCAAGTAATGGTTAGTTGGAAATCACTTTTAAGAAGTCAATTAGACGAAGCTAAAAAGAAAAAGAAAAAAGAAAAAAAAGATCCACCAATTGGAAAACCAAAACGTGGTGGTTCTAAAGCATATTATGTTTATGTTAGAAATCCAAAAACTAAAAAAGTTAAAAAAGTATCATTTGGTTCAGGTGGTTTAAGAGCTAAAATTAGAAATCCTAAAGCACGTAAAGCATTTGCTGCAAGACATAATTGTAAAAATAAAAAAGATAGAACTAAAGCAGGATATTGGTCTTGTAATTTACCTAGATATGCTAGTCAGCTAGGTTTAGGTGCTAACATGAATACATTTTGGTAAAATGAACGAATTAAAAGTAAGAAAAACCAAAGCAGACGTTCTCGAACCGGATTCACAATTCGATCCAAATCTTCGTTCCTATCCTCAAAAGGAAACATCAGCTATGCGAGGTCCAGGTACTGGAGAAGAAGCAGAAGCAAGAGCACCTTACTATATTCGTTATATGGAAACTTTAGATGAAGTTCTTACTGAAAAAAAGAAAAAACGAGACAGATGTCTTAAAATAGCAGATAGAAAATTTGATAAACCTTCAGCATATAAATCAGGTGCTGTAGTTAGATGTCGTAAAGGCGATATTTGGAAAGGTGTTAAAGAAGCGGTTGTTGATCAATTAACTGAAGATGAATCATTACGTAAATGGTTTAAACGTTCAGGTCCCTCAGGTAAACAAGGTGGATGGGTTGACTGTAATACAGGAAGAAAAGACTCAAAAACTGGAAAAATGAAGTACAAAGCTTGTGGGAGAGCAAAAGGCGAAAAAAGAGCTAAATACCCATCATGTAGACCTACTCCATCAAAATGTAAAGATAAAGGAAAAGGTAAATCATGGGGGAAAACAAAATAAATCCATATTTAAACCAGGATAATATAAGAACATTTTCTAAAGATGTTGACCCCTTAAGTTTATTATGGCATTCTGATCGAGAAGATAGAATGATTGAAGTATTAGAAGGTGAAGGATGGAAAGTTCAATTAGATAATCGATTACCCTTGGCATTAACAAAAGGAGATCGTATATTTATTAACGAAGGAGATGTCCATAGAATACATAAAGGGACAACCGATTTAAAAATAAAAATAAATTAAAATGGAAGAATTATACAGATTTAGACAATTCCTTGCTGAAGATAAGCAATTAAAAGAAAACGTAGAGGATGATTTTGAAACTTATTATGAACGATGGGAAGATGAATTTGTTGAAGGTAATTCATTTGATTTTGATGATGAAGATGAATGGGAGGATGATATCAGACAACCAGGAAGTAAAATAGGTGACCATTCTTGGGAAGTTAGTTATGAAGAGGAAGATGACTATTATGAGCCAATTATTAATAATATGTTAAACTATCTTAAAAAAAATAAAACATACTCTTATAAAAATAATGATGGTGTTAATGCTGAGTTTACATATGATGATAGGGGTAATTCAATTGATATGTCTGTTATTTATTCTGCTGATGATATAGAAAAATACAAAAATAAACTAAACGAAAATAAAAAAATATATAAAGGATTAATCAATGGTGAAGATTTTTATGAGAAATTCTCTTTTGATCCAAGAGATTTAGCTGAAGGTAAATTGTATGAAGCAATTAATCTTGATATAGAAGATGACATAGTATACTTAAGCGGAGATTCAGGTGAATATGAAGGTGACATCGAAGATGGTAAAGTAGGTTTTTCAGTAGTTGGGTATGAAGAAGAAAGAGAAGATGGTCAAATAGATTTTGAGGATTATAATTGGAAAGATATTTTAGGGCCAAAACACACATTTGTACAAATATCAAATCAAATCCCAACCAAAGTAGAAGCAGATCGTGATTATGTTATGATTACAGTAGATTTAGAAGATCTTAAAAACTTAGTAAACTAAAATAATATGGATAATTTTGATTTAAAAAAATATTTAGCTGAAGGTAAGCTATTAAAAGAACAAACTGTAGCTATTGATTTATCTTGGGAAGGATTTCAAGAAAAATTTCCTCAAGTTAAAGATGATAATCTAGCCGGTGAAGTATATGATATAATACAAGACCAAGGAAGTTTTGATGATATGGATGATGAAGATGTAATTGAATTTATGAATGCAGCTTCAACTTGGACAGATGCAGAAGATGTAGCCGATTATTTTGATGAACCAGCTTCAGATATTGGTAAATTAATAGCTGGTTATTATCAAACAGAAAGTGGATATGAAGATTATGATGATAAATGGTATAACTATTTAGATTATTTATTTCCTCAAACCGAAAGAGAGGGTGATGATATTGATGATTATTATATAGACTAATTCGATGAAATGTAATTGTAAAACATGCGAATGTGGAGTATCATGTGACTGTACATGCTGTAACTGCTAAAATAAAAAACATATAGACTGATTCATAGCCAGTCGAGATTAAAAAAAAAACAGACATCTGTGGCGTCTCCCTAGGAGATGCCATTTTTAGTTCGTATATTAATGTGTTAAAAATAAATGACAATATGAGTAAAAACGTAGTAATGATTGGAGCAGGTGTAGCAAATGTAAATGCTGCTACTAAGCTAATTGATAATGGTTTTAAAGGTAAAATTACCATAATTGATATGGGTAAAGATCCATATTTAAGACCATATGAAGAGGTAATGACAGGTTTTCTAGGAGCAGGAGGTTGGTCTGATGGTAAATTAACTTACCATACTTCAATTGGTGGTCAATTATCTAAATATTGTGGGGAAGAAAAAGCAATGGAATTATTTGACCAGGTGATTAATAATTTTAAACGTTTCCACCCTAAACCAGAAGAAGTACAATGTTCAAACCCTATAGCAGAGCCAGATTTTATCAAACCCTATTTTGGTTTACGTTTATTCCCAGTATGGCATGTTGGTACTGATTATTTACATGAAATAGGTAAAAATTGGTATGACTTTTTAGTTGATGGTGGTGTTGAGTTTATTTGGGAAACTAAAGTTACAGATATTAATTTTGAAGAAAATTTTATTTCCTATACAGAAATAAATGGTAATGGTGATTGGACTCAAATATATGATAAACTTATATTTGGTGTAGGTAAATCAGGTATTGACTTTGGTAAAAAATTAGCAGAAAAATATGATTTACCTACTGAACCAAAACCAGTTCAAATAGGTGTTAGATTTGAAGCACCACAAAAACATTTCCAAAAATTAATTGATATAAGTTATGATTTTAAACTATATCGTAAATTCGAAGACAAAGGAGTATCATTACGTTCTTTCTGTACAAACAACAATGCAGCATATGTTGCCGTTGAAGAAACGTATGGAGATCATTCATACAATGGACACGCTAAAAAAGATGAAGCATTCCGAAATGATATGACCAATTTTGGTATATTAATGGAAGTACAAGGTATTGATAAACCATTTGATTGGTCTAGAGATGTAGTTAAAAAATTACAGATAGATGGTACAGGATTATATTATAGTCCAAGTAGAAAACCATCAACAACATCTGAAGGTGTAAATGTATCAGCTATTCAAGTAGATACATTACATAAAATAGCAAAATCTATGCAACCATACTTTATGTATGTGTATGATTTTATTGAAGACATGAAAAAAGTATTCCCAACACTTAAAGATGATTGGGGTATTTACGTGCCTGAAGTAAAATATCTTTCTCCTGAGCCACTCGTCGATTACTCTAATCTAGCTCTTACCAAGTATCCTAACGTCCACTTTGTTGGTGATGCTCTTTCTGCTAGAGGTATAACGGTGAGTGGTGCACAAGGTACTTATGTTGCTGAAAGCTTACTAGGAAAATTCAAATAAATTACGTATATTATGGGTATGAAAAATAAAGAAAATGATTGGCCAAAGAGCCAAAGATTAAAAAAAGCTGATGGAACTATTGCTTATCTTTGGGATGGTAAATTACACAACTGGGAAGGGCCAGCATTAATACCTGAGGGCAATGAGAGAAAAGGTGAATATTATCTTTATGGTATACCTTATACAAAAGAAGATCATAAAGAAGCAATAAGAAATCAAACAGGGCTGCCATGGTATAAACAACCAGCACCTAAAGGACAAAATCATAGAAATTAAAAATATGAAAATAGGTTTATGCGGTACAATGAGTGTGGGAAAAACTACACTAGTAAATGCTTTAAAAGAAACAAAGCAATTTAAAAATTATAATTTCGCAACAGAACGTAGTCAACATTTAATGTCATTAGGTATTCCTTTAAATACTGATTCTACATTAAAAGGTCAAACAATATTTTTAGCTGAGCGTTGTGGGGAACTAATGCAAGATAACATTATTACAGATAGAACTATAATTGATGTTATGGCGTTTACAATGAATGCTAAATCAATACCTCATCAAGATAAAGAATTGTTTGAAACATATGCTAGTGAGTTTGTTAGAGAATATGATTATATATTTTACATATCTCCACATGGAATAGAAATTGAAGATAATGGAGTACGCGAAACAGATGAGCATTATAGAGATTTAATTGATTTTACTATTACAACTTTAATTAAAAGATATGGACACAGATGTAATGTAGTAGAAAAAATATCTGGATCTACAGAGGAACGAATTCAACAAATATTGAATATTACAGGCCTTTAACATATTTATAATAAAAATTACAATATAATGAAAAGATCTGACTTAAATAAGTTTATAAAGGAAAATATTATTGAAGCTTTGTCTCCCATATCTGAAGAAGGTGTAGACATTGAAATACCAACTATAACTAAAACAAAAGCAAATTCTAAAATAACTAATGCTAAAGGATTTGCACAATTTATTCTAAAAACATGGAATGATATCTCTGCTGAAGAAAATGAAAGTATAACATCATTGCAAGATTTAAAAATAGCAAAGGCTAAATTAGAAAAAGTAGCAAAAGCCGAAGAAGCAATAGCTGAACAACTTCCATCTAAAGAAGAAGTAGAAGACACTACAGCTGCAGTTCAAAACTTAAAAAAAGAATTAGATAGTTTAGAAGAGGATGATGATATAGACGATAAAGATGCAGTAGCACAAGCTAACAAAGCTAGAGGAAAACATAAAAAGTTGGATATAGCAATTAAAGCTAAAAAGGAATTAGAAACTGAAATGAAATCTCTAGCTAGAAAATACTCAGCTGCAGATGACGTTGAAAAAGAAAAAATTAAAGATGATTTAAAAGCTAAAACAGCTAAGAAAAAAGAATTAGAGTCTTTAGTAGCTAAATTAGAAAAGGATGTTGTCTAGAGAAAGATTTGTTAGTTATGGGGTTATTCTACTTTTAGGTAGTGCATTAATTTATTTTGTATTAATTAATGATGAACAATATGTAGAGGATTACAATTTAAAAATTAATGCTTTAGAAGCAAAAGTTGATTCATTACATCATATAAATAACAAATTAGTTTATAAAATTGATACTTTAAATCAACAAATTGTTAAATTAGATAAAGAGATAGACAAACAAGATAAAAAAATTGTCACTTTAAAATATAAAGTAAATGAAAAAGTTAATTCCGTTGATTCTTTTAGTAATGATGAGCTTACAAGGTTTTTCACAGAGCGTTATAGACACTACGAAGATTCAATTAAAAAAACCAATAGCTCGTCTAGTAATTAAAGATTTAATTACAGGTGATGGTGCAAAGGAAGAAATTAAATTATTATCTAATAAGTTAAGTTTATTAGAAACAAAAATAGTTGTTAAAGATAGTGTTATATTTCAATTAAATGAAAGAGTTATAAATTTTGAAAATATGCTAAATACTAAATCTGACCAAATACTTTTGTCTCAGGAATTATCTGAAAAACTTCAATTAGATTTAAAAAAACAAAAAGTAAAAACTAAACTGACAACAGGAGCTGGAATTTTAGTTGCTGCGGGTATATTATTACTAGCAAAATAAATATGGCAGATTTAAAACGAGTAATACGTCAAGAATATCTTAAATGTGCTAAAGATCCTGTGCATTTTATGCGTAAATATTGTTATATACAGCACCCACAACGTGGACGCATACAATTTAATCTTTACCCGTTTCAAGAAAAAGTATTAACATTAATGAAAGATAACCCATATTCGATTATCTTAAAATCAAGACAATTAGGTATATCAACTTTATCAGCTGCACATTCTTTATGGTTAATGACATTCCATAAAGATAAAAATATTCTATGTATCGCGACAAAACAAGAAACAGCTAAAAACATGGTTACAAAGGTAAAATTTATGTATGAAAATTTACCTTCATGGCTTAAAGTAGATGCGGCTGAAAATAATAAATTAAATCTACGACTAAAAAATGGATCACAAATTAAAGCTACCTCAGCTTCAAGTGATGCGGGTAGATCAGAAGCAGTATCTTTACTACTAATTGATGAGGCAGCTTTTATTGATAATATTGGAGAGATTTGGGCTTCAGCTCAACAAACATTAGCAACAGGTGGTGGTTGTATAGCATTAAGTACTCCTTATGGTACTGGTAATTGGTTTCACCAAACATGGACAAGGGCAGAATCGGGTGAAAATGATTTTTTACCTATTAAGTTACCTTGGTATGTACATCCTGAAAGAGATGATGCTTGGAGAAAAAAACAAGATGAATTATTAGGTGACCCTAGAATGGCAGCACAAGAATGTGATTGTGATTTTAGTACCTCTGGTGATATAGTATTTTATCCTGAATATATAGATTACTATGAAAAAACTTATGTAAAAGATCCTATGGAAAGAAGAGGAGCAGACCAAAATTTATGGGTCTGGGAATCTCCAGATTATAGTAGAAATTATATGGTAGTAGCTGACGTATCTAGAGGTGATAGTAAAGATTATTCTGCATGCCATGTAATTGATGTAGAAACAAATGTGCAAGTTGCTGAATATAAAGGCCAATTAGGCACAAAAGAATATGGACATTTATTAGTTGGTTTAGCTACTGAATATAATGAAGCTTTATTAGTAATAGAAAATGCAAATATAGGTTGGGCTACTATACAAGTAGTAATAGATAGAGCATATACTAATCTTTACTATTCACAAAAGAGTGACCAAGCGAATGTTAATTCGTATTTTGATAAATATCAAGATCATTCAAAAATGGTTCCTGGATTTACTATGTCATCAAGAACAAGACCTATGGTAATAGGTAAATTCCAAGAATACATTAGTGATAAAGGAGTAACAATACAATCTAAAAGATTAGTAGAAGAAATGAAAACATTTATATGGCGTAATGGAAGACCAGAAGCTCAATCAGGTTATAATGATGATTTGGTTATGGCTTTTAGTATTGCTATGTACATTAGAGACACAGCTTTAAAATTTAGGCAAAGAGGAATAGATTTAACAAAACAATCATTAAATAATATGACAGTCAACAGAACTCCTTATCAGGGAAGTTATGGCGGAGGATATGGAAAAGTAAAAAATCCTTACCAAATAGACACACCTGATGGAAAAGAAGATATCAGTTGGTTATTATAGTAATATTTATAACAATAATTATATATTAATATGGCAGATAAAGGCGTATTTTCGAGGTTAAGGAGATTATTTTCTACAGATGTAGTAATCAGAAATGTAGGAGGTAATCAAATAAAAACAATAGATTCGGGACATATACAATCCAGTGGAGAATATGAAACGAATTCATTAATAGATAGGTTTAATAGAGTATACTCTACTATGCCTACCTCTCTATATGGGGCTCAATTTAACTTAAATTACCAATATTTAAGAACACAATTATATTCAGAATATGACGTAATGGATCAAGATGCTATTATCGCTTCTGCCTTAGATATTGTAGCTGATGAATGTACATTAAAAAATGATATGGGTGAAGTGCTTCAAATTAGAAGCTCAAATGAAGACATTCAAAAATTATTATATAATTTATTTTATGATGTATTAAACGTAGAATTTAACTTATGGATGTGGGTTAGACAAATGTGTAAATATGGTGATTTTTTCTTAAAATTAGATATAGCAGAAAAATTCGGTGTTTATAATGTAATACCTTACACTGCTTACCATATTGAAAGAATAGAAGGATCTAATCCAAATAATCCTGCTGAAGTAAAATATAAATGGAATCCTGATGGGTTTGCAGGTAGTTCTTATGGATACTATAATGTACCAGGACAACAATTAGATCAAGGCCCAGATGATAAAGGTGGTATTATATACGACAATTACGAAATGGCTCACTTTAGAATGGTTGGTGATGTTAATTACCTTCCTTATGGTAGAGCATATATTGAACCAGCTAGAAAATTATTTAAACAATATACATTAATGGAAGACGCGATGTTAATTCATAGAATTGCTCGTGCCCCAGAAAAAAGAGTATTTTATGTAAATGTTGGAGCTATTCCACCAAATGAAGTAGAAGCATTTATGCAGAAAACTATTTCAAATATGAAACGTACTCCTATGATGGATGAAAAAACAGGTGAATATAACTTAAAGTACAACATGCAAAACATGATGGAAGACTTTTATATTCCTGTTAGAGGAAACGATTCATCCACTAAAATAGATACAACACCAGGTTTACAGTATGATGGTATTGCTGATGTAGAGTATTTAAGAGAAAAATTATTTGCTGCACTTAAAATTCCTAAAGCATTTTTAGGATATGATGAGAATATAGAAGGTAAAGCTACATTAGCAGCTGAAGATATTAGATTTGCTCGTACAATCGATAGAATTCAAAGAATATTACTTTCAGAATTAAATAAAATTGCATTAGTACATTTATATACTCAAGGTTATACAGATGAAACATTGACAAATTTTGAATTATCAATGACTACTCCGTCTATTATATATGACCAAGAAAGAATTGAATTATTAAAATCCAAAGCCGAATTAGCGGGTACAATGTTAGAACAAGGTTTAGTACCATCTGATTGGATTTATCATAACATCTATCACTTTAGTGAAGACCAATATGATGAGTATAGAGATTTAGCTAGAGAAGATGCTAAACGTAAATTTAGATTAGAACAAATTAAAGCAGAAGGTAATGATCCTGTTTCAACAGGTAAATCTTATGGTACTCCACATGATTTAGCATCATTATATGGTTTAGGTAGAACACAATCAGACCCAGCAAATGTACCAGATGGATATGCTAAAGATGATCCTAAATTAGGACGTCCAGTAGATTCAATTACTAATAGAGGAAAACAAAGTAATAATTTTGGAAAAGACCCTTTAGGAGTAAAACGAATGAAAGACATTGATAAAAATGATGGAGATGGAAGACCTAGTGTTAGAGAATCTGAAAGTGCTCAGGTAACATTCCTAAAAAATAAGGAAATGTTCCAAAAAATGAATAAAAAACAGTTGGTATTTGAACAAGATCAAGATGATAGTAAATTACTTGATGAATCTCAACTAAAAGGTTAATATTTATAAATAAATATATTTTTGATGAAAATAAAACATTCAAAGTATAAGAATACAGGTATTCTTTTCGAATTACTGGTTAGACAAATTACTGCAGACACTTTAAAGGGTGATGATTCACCTGCTATTGGTTTGTTGAAGAAATATTTTGTTAAATCTGAATTAGGTAGAGAGTACAAACTGTATGAATCGATACTAAAATCTAAAGTAATTAATGAATCTAGAGCAACTATGTTTATTAATACTGCTCTTGATAACTCAGTTAAGTTTAATAAATCTGGATTAAAACGTCAAAAGTATAATCTAATTAATGAGATAAAAAATTACTATGATTTAAATACATTCTTTGGAGCAAAAATTAAAGATTATAAAGAATTAGCTGCATTATATACATTAATAGAAGGTGTAAGTAATAATAAAGATGTAGATACTAACCAATTAGTAAATAATAAAATAACATTAATTGAGTTTTTAACTAAAGATAAAGTATCAACAGAACAAAAAGATTTAGTATTAGAGGAATATTCTACATATGATAAAGATACTAGAATTCTTACACAAAAAATAATGTTAGAAAGATTTAATGATAAGTATGATACTTTAACTTCTGATCAAAAACAAGTATTAAAAGAATTCATTAATTCAGTAGATTCAACTCCTGGGTTAAGAAAATTTTATAATATTAAAATAACAGAGTTAAAAGATTCATTAAATTCCGAATCTAAAAACATAAAAGATAAAGCTACACAAGTTAAAATAACAGAAATATCTAAATTTTTAACTGAATTAAATAAAACTGATAAAGTAAACAGTAATAATTTAGTTGATTTGTTACAATACTATGATTTAGTAAATGAAATAAAAACAGCAAATGGCCAAATACAAATTAAAGCTTAAAGAAGCACCATCACCTAATCTAGCTAAACAAATAGGAGCTAAAGTTGGAGATATTACATATTCAAAAGATGGGGAGACTAGATATACTGTAGATGCAATAAACCCAGAAAGTGGTCAAGTATCTTGGAAAGTTGCTAATTTACCTAATTTTGATAAATTATTTGATGAAGTAACTGATGCTGCTTCTACAGCTAAAGGTGTTTATACTAAAGTAAAAGATGACGAAAAATTTAGAATGTTTTATGAAGAATTAAAACAAATTAGAAATAAAATTAGAACTCATTTACGTACAGAATACCCAGAGGATTATAAGCGAATGACTATGAATGAGGAAGATGTAGAAGAAATGTCTACTTCAGGTGGAGCCGGAGCTTATTTAACACCATATGCATTTAAACCAACAAAAAAGAAAAAGAAAGTTAAAATGGGAATGCCATCAGGTATGGTAAGTTCATTAGGTGAAGAAAAAGACCCAGGAGCAACATTAGGACCTGGCCCAGCGGCTAGTGAAGATGGGGTAAAAGATAATGCTTATGTAAAACAATTTAAGTATAAATTAGTTCCTAAAAATAAAAATGGTAATTACGTACAAAAAGGTTCAGGACTTGAAGTTAAAAAACTTTTTTAATATGTATAAGTATAAGATAGTAGAACAAGAAGATAAAGCCTCAGAATACCAAAAAAAACGTATTGATGCTTTTGATACTATAGAAGATAGATTAGATAATATTAAAAAACAACTACGTCAAGGAAAAATAGAAACAATTAAAGTATATAGAGAACAACCAGACACGTTTGCTGTTGTTAAACCTACAGATTTAATTAACGATTTTTTGAGCGACATAGAAACATTATTAAAATAATAAAAATGAAAACATTACAGGAACAATATACTAAAATCTTAAAAGGCGATGGTCGTAAAGATTTATTCTTAAAAGAAGCGAAGCATAAATATCCTAATTTAATTAGCAATATTACTTCTTTTAAAGATGCTGAAACTATTCTAAAGAATAAAAGCATTATAAATGAAGAATTAGGTGGTGTAGTTACATTACAACCTTTAGTAAAATTAACATCAGAAGATTTTAATCCAAATAAACAAGCTTGGGAAAATAAATTTGATCAATTCGTTAATGAAGAAAAAGCTAAAGCTTTAAAACCAATTATTGATAATGATATTGACGAAAAAATCAATACTAAAAAAGAAGATGAAGCAGTAAAAGCTGATGGTAAAAAAGTAGCTAAGGGTGTTGATAATGTTGAAGAACGTAATTATGATTATTCTCCAAAGGAAGATAATATTAATAATGTTAATGCTCAAGAAATGATGAATGGTGTTTATTATGAAATTAAAGAAAACCCTGAATTATCATTAGCAGAAGCACAAGAAAAAGTAATTAAAAACCTAGCTAAAGATCAATTACACTACGTAAAAGAAGGTCAATTTGGTGTAGGCATAGGATATACAGAACAAAAAGTAGAAGAAAACTCAGGTAAAACATACGGTGGAAGCGGTTACAGCGATAAACTTAAAGAAGGATCAACAGATATGAAAGCAATTAAAGAAGAACTATACAAAAAACTTATTAAAGAAGGATTAGGCGGTGTAGTAACTACAGGAAACCCAAATTCATTAGCAGCACAATCAGGTAACGCAATTAGACAAATGATGGCTGAAGATGAATTCCAAGCTAGTCAAGCAGGATCTCAGTATCATGATTCATTATATGCTGAAGGTGCTAAACCAGATTTTATGGATATTGATGGAGATGGAGACAAAGAAGAGTCTATGAAAAAAGCTGGTAAAGATAAAAAAGCTAAAAAACCTAAAAAAGAATCAATTGATTCTAAATTAGCTGAAATAGGAAAAGCTAGTGATATAGTTAAAATGGAAGCTCAATTAGAATTTTTACATAATCACATTGATGAAAAAAATGATAGAGTAAATTCAATTAATGAAGATGAAAATCTTAAAGAATTAATTGATAAATCTAAGATGAAAGAAATGCAAAGAGAAATTAAGCTTTTAGAAAAGAAAAAAGCTGGAATGGAAAAAATATATGAAAAATCTTGTGGTAAAAAATATGCTAGAAAAGAAATGGTAGATGAAGATAGTAATGCTAATTCAAACTATGGTAGTAATGGAGGTAGTAATGAAAATAGTAATGATAATCCTGCAGTTGGTCAATCATATTCTGGTTTAGAAAAATTTAAACAAGGAGTAAATGAAGAAGATTTAGAAGAAATGGATGCTCAAAGCTGGAATGATAAAAATAACCCAACACAAGGACCTGCAGGTGAACGTGATCCTAAAAAAGTAGGACAATCAACAGGCGCATATAGCCTAAATAAATAAAAAATGAGTAAAAAACTCTTAATTGAAACTCATACCCTTAAATCCTCTCCAGTTCAACTAACAGAAAATGTTAGTAAGGAAAATGGTAATATAATTGTTGAAGGGATATTAGCGTCTGCCGAAGTTAAAAACGGTAATGGACGTTATTACTCTAAAGAATTATGGAATAGAGAAATGGATAAATATCAAACTCTTATTGAAGAAAGACGTTCAATGGGAGAATTAGACCATCCAGAGTCACAAGTTATAAATTTACAAAATGTTTCTCATATTATAACTGAATGGAATTGGGATGGCGATAATGTAATGGGTAAGATAGAAATATTACCTACCCCATCCGGAAATATTCTAACTGAACTAATCAAAAATGGTGTTACAGTAGGTGTATCATCTAGAGGTATGGGTTCACTAGAACAACGAGGTGGAGTAATGGAAGTACAAGATGACTTTGAATTACTATGTTGGGATTTTGTTTCAACACCATCTAATCCAGGTTCATTTATGGGTGTTTTACAAGAAGGTAAACAAACTTTCGAATATGATTATACTAAAGTTAATAGCATAGTACATGAAATCCTTTGTTCTAAGGGTTCTTGTCCTATAGTTTAATTTTAAGATATTTTCATATACGTATAACCGCAATACACCATCTCTTATATGGTGTGAATAAATTATATTTCTATTACGATTCTTAATAATCGTATTTCACAAACAATTAAATTTTGGGATTATGGCAACAAACAGAGATTTGCTAAAAGAGGCCATTGCAGACGCTAAATCCGTTAAGGAAGTAGCAATCGCAAACGCCAAACTTGCTCTAGAAGAAGCTTTTACACCATTTTTGAAAGATCAATTATCTGCTAAATTGCAGGAAATGGACGACGAAGATGTTAAAAAAGAAGAAATAGAAGAAGTTGAAGAAGTAACAGCTGAAGGTAAGAAAAAAGAAGACGAAGTCGTTAAAGAAGACGAAGTTAACTTAGACGAACTATTAGCTGAACTTGAAAATTCAAATATTGACGAAGCAAGAGATTCAGACGACGAACAAGACATCAAGAGTATGAGCCAAAGACAAAAAGATGCGGCTGAGACTATGAAAGAAGATGAAAGAACTGACGCTGAAGAAGAAGGCTACGAAGATGGTATGGAGGACGAAAAAGAAGACATGGACGACGAGGAAATTGACCTTGAAGATATGTCAGAAGACGACCTTAAAGGATTCATCGAAGATGTCATTAAAGACATGGTCGCTGACGGAGAAATTGAACCGGGCGATGAATTCGTAGAAGACGAAGTTGAAGTTGAAGACTCAATTGACATCGAAGATGTTGAGGACGTAGACGTAGACGTAGAAATCGACGAAGACATGAAAGCTTCAAAGAAAAACAGTAAAGAAGTAGACGAAGCAAAAGTAGAATTAGACGAAATGTCTAAGAAGGAAAAAGAGGAAGGCGACGACAGAGAACCTTATTCAAAAAGATCGAAAGCATCACAAATGACATTAGATATGTCACGAACTGGTAAAGGCGATTCACAAATGGTTAAGGAATTAGAAGCAGCATTAGCATCAGTAAATGAGCTAAAAACTGAACTAAACGAAGTCAACCTACTTAATGCTAAGTTACTTTACACTAACAAAATCTTTAAAGCGAAAAATTTAAATGAAAGCAAGAAAGTTAAAGTGTTAAAAGCATTTGACAAAGCGGTAAGTGTTGAACAAGCAAAAACTATCTTTGAAACATTAAATGAAGGAATTACATCAACTGTAACAACTCCATCAATTAATGAATCAATAAAGAAAGGTGCTGCTTCAAAAGCTAGTGGTTTAGAACCAAAAGCTAATAAACAACCAATCATTGAGTCAAACGATGTTTATAACAGAATGAGAACTCTTGCAGGGTTATTGTAAAAATTAAATTAAATTAATCATTAAAAATTATTAAAATGAGCTTAAATTCACTATTAGAAAGTGCTAACAACTATAAAAACATGCAGTCAGACGCTGCAAAGTTAGCAGGAAAATGGGAAAAAACAGGTCTTTTAGAAGGTTTAGATGGTGCACATAAATCAAATATGGGTATTATCTTAGAAAATCAAGCTAAACAACTTGTAGTTGAGTCTTCACAAACAGGTGGAGGTGCTTCTTCAAGTGGTACTTTTAGTTCACAAACTAACGTTAACATCGGTGGTCAGTGGGCAGGAGTTGCTTTACCTTTGGTAAGAAAAGTATTTGGTCAAATCGCAGCAAAAGAATTTGTTAGCGTTCAACCAATGAACTTACCATCAGGACTAGTATTTTTCTTAGACTTCCAATACGGAAGCGACAAAACACCATTCTTAAGTGGTTCTTCTTTATACGGTAACAGTATAGGTGGAAACAACTTTGGAAACAACTCAGAAGGTGGTCTTTACGGATCAGGTAGATTCGGTTACTCAATTAACAACACACAATCTGTATACGCTACATCATCAGCTGTAGCAACAGCTACTTTAGCTGATATGGATTATGATTCAGCTTATTCAGGTGCTTCAGGATTCCCTACATTTGATAAAGTAAGTGTTGATGCAGGAGATTTAGATTTCTTAGATAAAGAAGGTATTAATGCTTTCCAATTCGGTACAGGATCTTTAGATTTTATCGCAAATTCACTTGTTGGTAACCAATTATCTCAATTTACTAAATATGATGCAGCTAACAATGTTGTTAACTTTATCGTAAGTAAATCATTTGCTGTAGCAGTTGACGATACAAACACTGTTTGTTACCAACTACAACCAACTGATCAATTCAGAGGTGATTTTGAAGATGGAAACCCAGAGCCAAACAGCTTGAACTCTCCATCAATCTCAATCCCAGAAATCAACGTTCAGATGAAATCATCTGCTATCGTTGCTAAAACTAGAAAATTGAAAGCTGTATGGACGCCAGAATTCGCACAGGATTTAAATGCATACCATGCATTAGATGCTGAAGCTGAATTGACTTCTATCTTAAGCGAGTACATTTCACTAGAAATTGACTTAGAAATTCTTGATATGTTAATTAGTAGCGCTGCTGCTGGTAACGAAGTATGGTCAGCTGAAAACAACATTAGTATTACTAGTGCTGCAGGTGCTCAAACTAACCTAGGATTCTACAACTCTCAAGGACAGTGGTTCCAAACATTAGGAACTAAAATCCAAAAATTAAGTAACATCATTCACCAGAAGACTTTAAGAGGTGGAGCAAACTTCCTAGTATGTTCTCCTTCTGTAGGTACTATCCTAGAATCTATTCCAGGATTTGCTGCTGACACTGATGGAGATGCTGCTAAAGCAACTTACGCTTTTGGTGTTCAGAAAGTTGGTCAATTAAACGGAAGATATAAAGTTTATAAGAACCCTTACATGAAATCTAACGTAGTATTGTTAGGATTTAGAGGATCTCAGTTCTTAGAAACAGGTGCTGTATTTTCTCCATATATTCCATTAATCATGACTCCGCTAATCTATGATCCAGAAACGTTTACTCCACGTAAAGGTCTCTTGACTAGATATGCTAAGAAAATGGTTAGACCAGAATTCTACGGAACAATTGATATCGCAGGTTTAAACACTCTATAATGAGTAATTAACCAAGATTAAATAAAATTAGGCCGAACGTTAGTTCGGCCTTTTTTTTTCATATTTATAATAAAATAGTTTAGATATGAACATACCAATTTATGATGGTTGCCCTAAATGGGTAAATAGCGCAGTACCATTTGGGTTCTATAATGCAGATGATGAATTTAAAACAGATGCAGTTAAAGTAGCTAAATTTTGTGCTGCTAGATTAGGATATCCTTTAGTAGATATAGAATTACAATCTGGATCATTTTTTACTGCTTTTGAAGAAGCTGTTACCACGTATGGTAATGAGTTATACGCATATAAAATACGAGATAATCAATTATCAATTGAAGGGTTAACCACTGGGTCAAGTTTAAATCAAGCGCTTATAACACCGAGTTTTGAACCAATTGTAAGATTAACTGAACAATATGGTGAAGAAGCAGGTAGTGGAGGAAATGTACCTTATTATTCAGGTTCATTTGCTTTAACATCAAGTCAACAAGAATATTCATTTAGTACTTTTATTTCAGAAAGTCAAATAACTAGTTCATTAGGTACAGGTTCGGCTGCTTATGGTAGTAAAGGAATAGAAGTAAAAAGAGTATTTTATCAAGAACCATATCCGGCATCAGCACGTTATCTTGATCCTTATAATGGATTTGGATTTGGTGGTGTATTAGCTGCTGGAGTAATGGGTATTGGAGGATTTGGAGATGGTTTAGGATATTTAATGGCTCCTTTAAATTATGATTTACAAGTAATTCAACAAATAGAATTAAACCAGCAAATTAGATTAAATAATTATTCATTTGAAATAAGAAATGATAAATTAAAAGTATTCCCAATTCCAAGTTTTAATGATGTTCCTTCAGGATCAGTAGGACCTCAAATTTGGTTTGAATATATTATACGAGACGAAAGAATAGCAACATCTGTTAGTCAAGAAGCTGATAGAGTTACAAATGTATCAAATGCTCCATATGAAAATCCAACATATGAATTTATAAATTCAGTAGGTAGACAATGGATATTTGAGTATACATTAGCATTAGCTAAAGAAATGTTAGGTTATGTAAGAGGTAAATATAGTACAGTTCCTATCCCTAATGCAGATGTAACACTTAATCAAGCAGATTTATTAGGAGCTGCTACAGCAGAAAAAACAGCATTAATTGAAAGGTTGAGAACTTACTTTGATGAAACATCTAGAATGGCATCATTAGAGAGAAGAGCTAATGAAGCAGATTCTAAAATGAAAGAATTACAACAAGTCCCTTGGACTATTTTTATAGGATAATATGGCAATGTTTACAGGAGTCAGAGATTGGTCTCTGATGAGAAATTTTAATAGAGAGGTTATGGGTAATATTATTACTCAACAATGTGCTATCTATCAATTTAAATTAGAAGAAACTAAAGTTAATATCTACGGTGAAGCCGCAGAAGAAAAATATTATGATGGTCCTTTTCTATTTAATGTTTTAATGGATAGAGGTGATCAAGACTTTTCCTTAAATAATGAAGGTGTACAATTTGATCAAAGTATTAATTTTTACTTTCTAAGAGATGATTTAGTTGAAAAAGACGTGGTACCACAAGTAGGGGATATTATATTGTTCGAAGAAGGGTACTATGGAGTTCAAAGTACAATTGCTAATCAATATTGGGGAGGTAAAAATCCTGAATATCCTAATAATGATTCTGATGGAACACCAAACCCATTAAATCCAGGATTAGAAAAATTTGGTAATAATGTTTCAATACTAGTATCGACATATTACATACCAGCAGATAAAGTAGCAATTTCTCCTAATATAGAAAGAATGTAATGGCAAAACCAAGGAAACCAATACCAAAATATCAATTAACCTTAAGTGAAGGCAAACATCGTGCTTTTGAAGGTTTTGAAGACAGAGGGATTCAAACAAATCCTAATGACGCTAATATGCCAGTTAATCCTAATTATCAAGATACAGGGATAGCACAGAATAGATCATCTCAAATGAGTATGAAAGATGATACTACAAAACAATATTCTATTGGTATAAAAGATATTGATGAAGCTATATTTTATTATTTTAAAAACCAAATAAAACCATTTGTGTATCAAAATGGTCAACGTAGGGAAGTACCAGTAATATATGGTGCTCCAGAAAGATGGAAATCATTCCAACGTGATGGATATTATAGAGATAAAAAAGGTGCTATTATGTTACCTATTCTTGTAATTAAAAGAGATTCATTATCAAAAGATAGAACAGTAGCAAATAAACTAGATGCTAACCAACCTAACTTATATGGTAAATGGTCTAAACAATATAGTCCAAAAAACTTTTATAGTAATTTTGGAACATTAAATAATAGAAAACCCGTTGAAAAATTTCATGTTGTAGCTCAACCAGATTATGTTACAATGGAATATAGCTGTATTATTCAGACATACTATATGGAACAGTTAAATAAGGTAATAGAAGCATGTGAATACGCATCTGATGCCTATTGGGGAATGCCTGAAAGATTTCAATTTAGAGCTTTTATAGATACCTTTACCACAGCAACTGAATTAACTCAGGGTAAAGATAGATTAGTAACAGGTACCTTTAATATAAGATTAAGAGGATATATATTACCGGATACAATACAAAAAGAATTAAATTCTACTAAAGTTTATAATTCTAAAGCAAAAATCACAATAAATTCAGAAGTAGTTAGTAATATAGAAACTGCAGGAAAACCTATACAAAACCCAACTGATGACCATAGAAAAAGAAATTTAAGAGATTTACAATAATTATATTTTTTTTAATTATTTATATATATTTATAACCAACATAAAATTTATTAGACATTATGGCAAATAAAAAGTTATCAGAAGAAGAAGTTTCAAAACTAAAAAACTATCAAAATGAAACAAATGAGATAGTAGGAGCATTAGGACAAATTGAATTACAATTTGAATTATTGGAAGAAAAAAAAGAAGAAATATTAAAGAAATTTAAAAAATTACGAGTAGATCAAAACCAACTCGCTAAAGAACTTACAGAAAAATATGGTGATGGTAATCTTGATTTAGAAAAAGGAGAAATCATCCCAATAAAATAGTTTTTTGAAATAATTTTTAATATTTATAATAAAACAAAATAAATATAATATATAACAATGGCAGAAACATTAATATCTCCGGGTGTATTAGCAAGAGAAAATGATCAGTCGTTTATTGGATCAAGACCTGTAACTTTTGGTGCAGCAATTATAGGACCGGCAGTTAAAGGTCCTGTGCAAATTCCAACAGCGGTGTCTTCATTTTCACAATATGAGGCTATTTTTGGAGGAGCAGTAGAAAGCGGTTCCCAATATTACACATATCTAAACTCTATCGCAGCAAGAAATTATTTTGCTCAAGGTGGTGAATCATTATTAGTATCAAGAGCCGTTACTGGATCTTTTTCATCAGCATTTACTTCAGGTAGTGCTGCTGGTCCAAATCAAAGTGGTATTATGGCTAACGCTTGGGATGATTCAGCGGCTACTCAATATCAAAAACAATCATTTGTTTTAAAAACAATTTCTGAAGGTGAAATTATGAACAGTTTCAGCACAGTAAACGCTAATGGTTCTTTACCAAGTGGATCAGCTGATAATCTAAGATGGGAAATTGCTTCAGTAAACACATCATCAGGACAATTTTCGTTATTAATTAGACGTGGTAATGATATTAATAATCAAAAATCCATTTTAGAAACTTATAATAACTTATCAATGGACCCAACAGCGGTTAATTATATTGGTAAAGTAATTGGAGATACTTATTATAGTATAGAACAAGATGGTGCTGATTACTATGTAAAAACAAATGGTAATTACCCACGTAGAAGTGCTTATGTTTATGTAGATAGCGTTGGAACACCAACACCACAATATTTTAATAATGATGGTTCAATAAAACCAGCATTTACAGGAAGTTTACCATTAGTAGGATCAGGTTCATTTGCAGCCGCTACAGGTAAAAATATTGAAAATAATACAGCACTATTTAACGAAAATATTACAGCAAATAACATTCAAGGTATTATTGCCGATGACTATACTGCTTCAATTAATATTTTAACTAATGCCGATGATTATCAATTTAATGTAATATCAGCTCCTGGATTAATAGGATCTTTACATGCATCACAAGTTAGTTCAATAGTAGCATTAGCACAAAGTAGAACAGATTGTATTTCAGTAATAGATTTAGTAGCATATAATTCTACAATCAACTCAGTAACTACACAAGCATCATCATATGATACTTCATATTCAGCAACTTACTGGCCATGGCTACAAACAGTCGACGCAGGTACTGGACAAACTGTTTGGGCGCCAGCTTCAACGTATATTCCAGCAGTATACGCATTTACAGATGCATCATCAGACCCATGGTTCGCACCAGCAGGTTTAGTTAGAGGTGCTTTAGGAAGTGTAGTAAGAGCAGAAAGAAAATTAACATCAGGAAACAGAGATACTTTATATGAAGCAAATGTTAACCCAATAGCTACATTCCCAGGAAGTGGAGTTGTAGTATTTGGACAGAAAACATTACAGAAAAGAGCAAGTGCTTTAGATAGAGTAAATGTACGTAGATTATTAATAGCACTAAAATCTTATATTGTACAAGTATCAGATAACTTAGTATTTGAACAAAATACAAACTCAACAAGAAATAACTTCTTGGCACAAGTTAACCCATACTTAGAATCAGTACAACAAAGACAAGGATTATACGCGTTTAAAGTAGTAATGGATGCTTCCAATAATACACCAGACGTAATAGATAGAAATGAGCTAGTAGGTCAAATTTACTTACAACCAACTAAAACAGCGGAATTTGTAATTCTAGATTTCAACGTTTTACCAACTGGAGCAACATTTCCTGAATAAAAAACAAAAGAATAGAATATTTATAATAAAATAAACAACAATGGCAGTATTAGACCCGAACGAAATATTTTATACAGCATTTGAACCAAAGCAACAGAATAGGTTTATCCTATATGTTGACGGGATTCCTTCATACCAAATAAAAGGTATGGGAGCTGTTTCATTAACCCAAGGTACAGTTCAATTAAACCATATTAACGTTGCAAGATACGTTAAAGGTAAAACACTTTGGAATACAATTCAAATGACGTTATTTGATCCAATTACACCATCAGGTGCGCAAGCATGTATGGAATGGGTTAGATTACATCACGAATCAGTAACAGGTAGAGACGGATATAGTGATTTCTATAAGAAAGATTTAACTATGAACGTATTAGGACCTGTAGGTGATATCGTATCTGAATGGATTATCAAAGGTGCATTAATTACAGAAGCTAACTTCGGTGATTACAGTTGGGATAATGAAAGTGCTGCTGTAGAATTACAATTAACAGTACAACCAGATTACTGTATACTAAACTTCTAAAAAAGAATTTACCCCTCCTTTTTTTTAAAATAGCTTGGCTTCGGTCAAGCTTTTTTTTATATTGTATATGTATAATAAACGTTATTAATTAAATAAAGTATATGAGCGAATTCAAATTCCCAACCGAAGAGGTAGAACTACCATCAAAAGGTTTAATCTATGCAAAAGACAATCCATTATCTAGTGGTAAAGTAGAAATAAAATATATGACTGCTAAAGAAGAAGATATTCTTTCTAATCAATCATTTATCCAAAAAGGTACAGTTTTAGAAAAATTACTTAGATCTGTTATTATTGATAAAGATATTAATATTGATGATTTGATTGTAGGTGACAAAAATGCCCTCTTAATTGCTACTCGTATTTTAGGATATGGTAAAGATTATGATATTATATTAAAAGGACAAAATTATACTCTTGATATGTCTACATTAGATAATAAAGAGATTAATGAAGATGATTTTGAAGCAGGTAAGAATGAATTTAATTTTACAACTCCTTCAACTGGTACAGTATTAACATACCAATTATCCACAGGTAAAGTAGAAAAACAAATTGAAAGAGAAATTGCTGGATTAAAAAAGATTAATAAAGAATCATCCCCGGAGCTTACTACAAGATTAAAACATTTAATTACATCGGTTGATGGTAGCTCAGAAAAAAAAGACATTAGAGAATTTGTAGATAATAGATTTTTAGCTAGAGATTCCCGTGCTTTTAGAGAACATATAAACCAGACACAACCAGATGTAAATTTATCCTATATTTTGGATAATGGAGAGGAGGTAATAGTCCCTATAGGACTTAACTTTTTTTGGCCTGACTACAGCTAACGCCCCAAAAGTTAGAATAAATATATTTTCAACAATACATCAAATGGTATTCTATGGAAAAGGAGGATACGATTTTGATACTATTTATAATATGCCTATTTGGTTAAGGAAATTTACTTGGGCAGAAATTCAAAAACACTATAAAGAAGAAAATGACGCTATAGAAAATGCAAAAAGTGGAAAAAAAGGTAATAAAACACTTGTTTCCGCAGACGGTAAAGTAAATACACCTGCCTTTGCTCAAGAATCTAAAGCATATAAGGGTAAAACAAGTTATAAGTAATAATATTTATAATAAAACATCTATATGGCTCTTAATCTAGATAAAGGGAAACAAAATGCTAAGGACATAAACTCTATACTTTCTGATATAAATCAGAAACAAGAGGCATCCCTTAAAATTGAAAGAGAAAGATTAAAAATTGAAAAAGAAAGATTAGCTACTGATAAAGCTATCTCATCAGAACAACAAGATGTTTCAAATGTTTTAAAAGACCAACTTGCTCAGCTTAAATTCCAAAAAGCTGAAAAATCTTCTATATTAAAATCAACTAATTCCCTTAATAGAATTTCAGAGAATTTAACTTCTTTAGGGAAAGATGATTTAATTAACCAAAGAGAAATAAAAAAACTAGGAGCTGATAAATTAAAGATTGATAAAAATATTCGTTCTTTACAACAAGTACAAGCTAAGTTAAGAAAAGATGCACTTGATTTAGATGAAACAAGAGCAGAATTAAATTTATTACTAGCAGATAACATAGATGATCAAATTAAAAATGCCATAGCACTTAAAGTAGAATTAGGTCAAGTAAACCAAATAACTGAAAATATAGGTAAAAATAAAGGGGTTTCATTATTTGGGGGAATTAGTGATGTATTAGATAAAATTCCTTTACTTTCTGGGTTAGCTCCTGCATTTGGGGCTGCTGGTAAAGAAGCAGAAACAGTAGCTGCTGATTTAGAAAAACGTAAATTTGGTGTTGATAAATTTAACCAACTTCGAAAAGAAGGGTTAGGAATAAAAGACGCTTTAAAAGAGTCAGGATCTTCTGTAGATGATATTAAAGCATTTAAAAGAGGAGATTTTACAAAGGCAAATAGGGATGCTGCTGGAATGAGTGCCGGTATGAAGAGTATGAAAAATTCTCTTAAAAAAACATTAGGCCCTATGGCTTTATTAGCTTTAGCAGCTAAGCAATTAGTAACTGCTATGATAGGGGGAGATAAAGCTACAGGTGATTTAGCTAAGTCTATGAACATTTCTTATAAAGAAGCCTTAGCAATGAGGCAAGAATTAAGAAGTGCTGCAATAGAAAGTGGGAATAATTTTATTAACACTAAACAAACACAAGAATCCTTAGTTGCTATTAATCAATCATTAGGAACTAATGTAATGTTAAGTAATGAAATGCTTACTCAATTCTCTGAAATGAGAGAAATGGCAGGATTTACTAATGAAGAATTACAAGGTATTGCTGCTATCTCATTAACCACAGGTAAATCAATGAATGATATTACAGGTGAGTTTATGGCCCAAGCTAAGATATCAGCTACCCAAAATGGTGTTTTACTAAATGAAAAAGATTTACTAAAAGATATAGGTAAAGTATCAGCTGCTACAACACTATCCTTTTCTAAAAATCCTAAATTAATAGCTGAAGCCGTAGCTACAGCTAAATCTTTAGGTATGGAATTACAAAAAGTAGATGGTATTGCAAATAGTTTACTTGATTTTGAAAGTTCAATTTCAGCAGAACTAGAAGCAGAATTATTACTTAATAAAGATATTAATTTAGAAAAAGCAAGACAAGCAGCATTAAATAACGATTTAGCTACAGTAGCTAGAGAAATTTCAGACCAAATAGGTTCATCTGCTGAATTTTCTGAAATGAATAGAATACAACAGGAAGCTTTAGCTAAATCTGTTGGTATGAATAGAGATGATTTAGCAGAAACTTTATTTATACAAGAGCAATTAGCAGGGGCTACAGGTGAACAAGCTGAAAAGGATGAAGCTATACTCCAACAAAGAATAAAAGCAGTAGGATTAGCACAAGCCCAAAAAGAATTAGCACAAGATGGTATAGATGGTCTAAGACAACAAGCTTCTATGGCAGATAGATTAAATGCTGCTATGGATAAATTATTATCCGTTTTTGAAATGTTAGCAGAGCCATTATTAGCTGTTTTTGATATTTTAACTCCTATATTATCAGGCATTGGCCAAATGGTAAAATATGCAACTACAATTGGACAATCTTTTGGTGGTTTAACTGGAATATTTATGGGATTAATACCTATATTATCTAAAGCAGCATTAATAGCTAGGTCTTTTGCACTTTTAGGGTTTAAAGGAGCAGTAGCTGCTATATTTAGATCATTCTCTGCAATACCTTTTGGTTTAGGTATACCTTTAGCAATAGGTGCTGTAGCAGGGTTAGGTAAGTTAATATCTAGTGGAGCACAAAAAGTAGGGGATTTAAGTATTGATCCAAATGGAGGACCTGTTGTATCATCTCCAAGAGAAGGGGGTATATTCCAAGGAACTAGAAATGATGCTTTAAGAATGGGCCCACAATCTGCCTTAGATGGAGGAAATGCAGTAACAACTCAACTAACAGATATGAGTGCAACAAATGCGTTATTAACACAATTAGTTAAGAAAACACCAGAAATGGCTCCTTTAGGTTTATACGAAGTACAATAATATAATATTTATAATAAAACAACAATTATGGGATTACTAGACAAATTAATATCTGGACAAGCAAGTAATACAAGTTTAAATGGACAAACACCAAATGTTCCTAATTTTGGAACATCTACATTACATAACCAATATTCAACTATTGGGGACCCTAATGCAACTAATGTTACACCAGAAAATGGGATATTACCAATGCCTTCAACTAAAGAAGCAAACATTCAAGAAGGAGACAAGTATTTGAACAACTTACCACAGTAAAATATGGGTTTAGTTGATTTAAGAACTAACCTTAAATCTTTAAGGTATGGTAAGGACACAGTTGGTGGTGGAAACAGCGCTCAACCCTTCGTAACAAGAGCAATCCCAGATGATTTATCAGATGTTGGTAGAACAGGAGGACCTGATTTTCTTTTACGAGGTGGAACTTTACTGCCTAGAATTGTTCTTAATGATGCTACAAGAGTATCTAAATTATTTTACCCAGGTAGAGGAGGAAAAATCAATACTACAAACGCAGACGATCCATTAGGCGTAGATGAAAGTAATAATGGTAGGAGACCTGTTAACTTAATAGGTACTTTATTTACAGCTAAACAAAATATTTTATCTTTATCTAATGTTAATTCTCAAGCAGGATATGTTCCATTTATACAGGGTGAAGAAGAAGTACCCCAAGAAAGATCTGCAATTGGTCAATTTATTAATGATAATATTGCATTAAATCAAGGATTATACACTCCTTTATCTACAATAGGACAAACAGTTGGTAATGCCTTAGGAATACATTTAAATAAACAAGGATTAAATCCTTTACAAAATACAACTAAAGGGTCAAAAGATGGTAATACACCTTTAGGTTTACCTACTTATTTAAATGCAATAGCTACTAATGGTACTGAAGGTAATAAAAGTAGATTATTTGGTTTACTTGATAAAGTTAATACTAATAATCAAGGTATTAATACTTTATATTCATATAGTGGAGGACCAGGTGCTACATTAGGGGTTGGTAAAACAACACTTAGTATGCTATCAGATCAAAGAACAGGTATTAATAATCCTTATACTAGAGTAAGTTTAGCAGGAGCTGAATATGGCGCATCAAGTTATATAGCAGGATTTAGATCAGTTCCTAATTTTTCAGCTATATCATATAATATGCAAAACCCTGGTAGTCCATTCCCACTATCAGAAACACGTACAGTACCTGTTGAAGATGAAAGAGAATCAATAAATTATTTAGGACCAAATAAAAATTTATCTCCAACAGTTAATGATGATAGTTTATCGGATAAAGTAAAAAATGATAAATTATATAGAATAGGAGCATCAGCTGCATTTTATAGTAATTCTAGATTTTTTCAAACTCAAGATAATACTGAATATTTTATTGAACCATTTTTTGATACTTTTGATGCTAATGGAGCTAAAAAATATTATGGGATTTATGATACTACTTTAAATCCTTATAGTTTAGAAACAAAAGCAGATAATGAAGCTTTTAGAAGTGGAATATCTAAATCAGTTCCTAGACAAGTTTGGACACAACAAGAAATTGAATCTAATATTCCTTACTCAAAGACTAATAATGCTAATGATATTAAGGATTTTAGAAGAAAGATTACTGATAATGGTAATCAAATACCTAATTCTTTACCTTATACTGAAGAAAACAAGTTTTCACAAAGAGTTAATTTAGGAGATCCTGGAAAAAAAGGAAATATTTCAAGTTACTCAATTGGAAAAAGAGATGCTGATACCAATACCCCAAATACTATAGTAGGTAATTCTACTTATACACATGCTTTAGATAAAATCAACGCTTATCCTTTATATCAATCAACAGCAGTAACTTCAGATGATACTAAAAATGACTTTGTTAAATTTAGAATTGGTATAATTGATAACAATAATCCAACTTTAAAAACATATATTCATTTTAGAGCTATAATTGATAATATGTCTGATGCTTATGCAGCTAGTTGGGATTCTATAAAATATATGGGTAGAGGTGAAAGTTTTTATAAATATAAAGGATTTGATAGAACAATTTCATTAGGTTGGACAGTAGCTGCCCAATCGAAACAAGAATTAATACCACAATATCAAAAATTAAATTATTTAGCATCATCACTCGCACCAGATTACTCAGATATCGGGTATATGCGAGGAAATTTAATTACATTAACAATAGGAGGATGGTGTTATGAACAACCTGGTGTTTTAGAAGGTCTTACTTTATCTGTGCCTGAAGAATCTCCATGGGAAATAGCAATACCTGATGGACCTAATTTTTCTACTATAGGAGAAGAAGGAAATGAAATAGCAACGGATACATCAGTTAAAGAGATGCCTATGATATGTAAAGTTAGCGGATTTAATTTTAAACCAATTCACAACTTTATACCTCAATTACAATCTAACAGTTATAAAGGGACAGATGGGTTTATTAACAAGTATGGACAAGAAAGATTTATTGCATTAAATAACGGATATAACAATAATTACAGCGGGGTTAATTATACCCCTGATTAATAATATATGGCAAGATATACAAACATAAGAGTTAAAAGTAATAGAAAACCTGATGGTATACGTGGAGATAGATATTATACATCTCCAAAATATCCTCAAATTCCACTTTCTATAAATGATACTTATGTTTACGCTGAACAAGGAGATAGATATGATCAATTAGCTCTTCAATATTATGGAGATTCTAGTTTATGGTGGATTATTTCAATTGCAAATGAAAAATTACCTCAAAATTCATATTATCTTCCTTTAGGAGTACAAGTTAGAATACCTTCAAATGTAGGGGGAATTAAAAGTGCCTATAATAGATTAAATAATAGAAATGAGTTATGAGTATAATAGGGGAATCGTTTGAAGGGTATGTAAAGTCTCAAATTAATACTAGACAAATTCTTCACGGTAAGAAAAATAGAGATAATTTAGATTTAAGTATTTTATCTAACCAAAATGCTTGGGTTAAACTTGCATCTTCGGTACAAATAATTTCTGCTCCTACTAAAGAAGCACTTCAAGCTAAATTTCCTGATGAAAAAATTACAGAAACACAATACCAAGCTTATACTAAAAACTATGGGGATGATAAATTAAAAGCATTAGGTTTAACTAATACTTCAAAATTTATGGGTATTGAGTTAGCAAAAAAATCAGTATTATTTAATACAATATCTGAAGTAAACCCAGTAGAATATAATTCAGATGGTACTGTAAAACAAAAAGGAAGTTATAAACAAAGATCAGGAGTAATAAATCAAAAAGCGGAAATATGGAATGATAATTTTTCTTATGGATTAGGTGGAACTTCATTTGGTATAACTCCTCCCCCAGGTATTATAAGTGCTAAAGTAAATTGTAAAAACAGAGGTTCAATCAGAGAAGCAACTGTAGAAATAAAAGCTCAAAATAAATTTCAATTTGAGTTAATTGAACTATTATATCTTAGATTAGGGTATTCTATGATGTTAGAATGGGGTTGGGATAAATATCAGTCTTCTGATTCAAATAATTTACTTCAACAAGTTGAAAATACTATTATAGATAATCAATGGTTTAATTGGAAAGGAAAAAGTTTTAATTCCGTTCTTCCTGCTATTGAAAAATATAGAGAACTATATGAAGGAAATTATGATGGATTTTTAGGTAAAGTAGTTAACTTTGATTGGACATTTAATCAAGATGGGTCCTATGATATAACTTTAAAACTTATTACAGTAGGAGATGTTATAGAATCTTTAACTGTAAATCTACCTCAAAATATAATATCAATAGGAGAATTAAAAAAACAAATTTCTGAAAAATATGCTGTAACAGCAGCCCAACTTAATGATTCAGCAATAGTTTCTGATGCTACTACTTCAATGTTAGCTTATCAGTTATTTTTAGATGTAGCAACAAAACCAGATAAATTTAATGGATCGTATACAATAGAAGCTACACCCTCATATAATTTTTTTGGCACAACTTTCCCAGGTACACCTACTCAAGTAATTCATTCCAACTATTTTGGTTGGTATCCTTTAATTGAAAGCGATAAAAATATTCCTAAAGACGTTCAAGATGAAATAGCTAATGCAGAGTTTCAAAAAGAAAAATTTAGTTATTTTTTAACATTTGGAGAGTTAATGAATCACATTCAGGCTAAATGTATTCCTTCAGTTAGTGGGGATAAAATGTTAGGTATAGATACTAGTGATGATAGTCTCTGTTCAGTTTTCCCTTATCAAGTATCAATGGATCCTAAAGTATGTTTAATAAAACCTGCTTTTGAACCTGGACTTACATTTAATAATCAAAAAGAATATACAGGTAAAACTGGTAATAAAAAAACTGGAATTAAAGGTTATTTAGAATGGATGAAAAGGATGAAGGAATTTGCTGTATTTGAAGAAGGAGGTGCTATATATGGTAGAACTATGAACATATATTTAAATTATGATTTTGTAGCTTCAACTTTAAAAGAAACTTCTAAAAACGGAGAAATAAAATTATTTAATTTTTTAAAGAAAATATGTGATGGTATAAATGCTGCTATAGGAGGAATAAATAAATTAGAACCTATACTTAAAGATGATAATATAATTACAATTATAGATCAAAATCCACTTTTAGGAATTGAAACTTCAAAAGAATATGGTGAGTTTTTTGATAAAACCCCAGCTCAACTAGAATTATTTGGATACAATCCTTCAGGATCAGTACAAACATCTAACTTTGTAAGGGATTTTAAATTTAATACTACAATAGGTCCAAATATAGCTTCAATGATAGCAATAGGAGCAACTGCTGAAGGCACAAGTACTAAGAATTATGATGGAACTGCATTTTCATCGTGGAATAGAGGATTACAAGACAGATTTCAAATGTCATATAATGATCCGCCACCACCAGAGATACCAAAACCAGAAAATTTACCAGAATGTCATCCTTTAACAGGAGATCAATTAATAAAAGCTTATGATCATTTCTTAAATTCAGAAATTGATACACGTAACTGGATTGGAATTAAAAGATCTAGTGCTAAGAGAACATATAGAAAGTATGGTTTAAAAGCTAAAGGTAAAAGAGATATAACAGATTGTCCTATTACAAATGATTGGTGGGAAAATAGAACTTGGCCTGAATATATTGAAATCTGTAGACAATATATAATAAAAAAAGATCTTAAAGAAGTTAATCAAAAAGAATTTGCTGGTCAATACATAAATTGGTGTATTCAAGCTTTTGGAGGAAAATCTAAAGGTATAGATCAAAGTATATTTTCTTATTATTATTTATTAAACCCTGATTTTACAGCTCAAGGAAAACAATTATTTAAGTCTTATGTTAAAATACTAAGCAATAAAATATATGAAATGACAGGAAACCCCTCAAACACAACTGGGTTTATTCCTGTAGGTTTAGATATTAAAACTGATGGTTTAAGTGGAGTTAAAATTTATAATGGAATAAATGTAAGACAAGAATTTTTACCTCCTGCTTATCCAAATGCTTTAAATTTTGTAATATCAAAAGTAGATCATGATATTTCTGAAAATGATTGGACTACTAGTTTATCAACAATATCAACAGCTAATACTAAAAAAACCAATTACGGAGCTATTACTCAATTTAAAGATTTAGCAGTTCAAATTGCTGATGAAATTACTGAAGTTGAAATATATAAAGGACAAGAACCAAAAGTGACATTAACTAGTGGTTTTGATGTTTTAAATCCAAGATCTAGATCAGGATTAATTTATTATCCTGAAGTAACTAATAAAAAACAAATTGTAATTCATCATACTGCAGGACGACAAGATGCTAAAGGAGATATTGCAGGTTGGAGAAGGAAAACATTCCCAATTGCTACTCATTATATTATAGAAAGAGGTGGTCATGCAGAACACGTATTTTCAGATAAATTTTGGAGTAATCATATTGGAATGTCTAATGGTTATAATGTCAAAAGAAATAAACAATCATTATCTATTGAACTTACAAGTATGGGTTGGTTAAATAAAAAAGATAATGGAACCTATCAAGGATATGTTGGTAAAGCAAAAACACCATCAGAATGGGGTGGAGTATCTGAAACTTATATGGTTGATAATAGTGGTAATATTGTAAGAAATCCAAATGGGTATAAAGGAAAAAAATATTTCCAATCTTATAGTGCGACACAATTAACTAAAATGGCAGGAATTATTAATAATTGGTCACAAACATATGGTATCAATATTGCTAATTTAAACTTTGGAGATGTGTTCCCAAGTATAACTAGTGGAAGACCTTCACAAGCAGCAGTTAAAGGTACACCTGGCATTTATACTCATAATTCTTATAGAGGAGATAAAATTGATGTAATGCCACAAAAAGAATTACTAGAAATAATATTTAAAAATAAAAAATCAATTAGTTCAATAACAACAGTATAAAAATATGTATTTTCCTTTAAATCAAATAACAACTAATTTAGATACCAATGGGGAAGACTATTACGTAGCATCTACTAATCAACCTTATAGTGGTAAATATTTTAAAACTTCTAAGGGTACTTCTTATACTGGAGCTACTCCTAAAGACGGTCCTAATTTATTAATAATATTAGGCCAACCTGAAAATACAACTAACCAACAAGATACTGAAGAAGGAAATCCAGGTAGTTATAACTCAAGTGCAAATGCTACTTTTTTACCACTAGCATATGTAAACGCAAATAGCACCACTATAAGCCCTACAACTCCTTTAATAACATCAACTCCATTACCAACACAGGAAGATTATAATAATGTAAAATATCAAAGATATTTCTTAAAGAGGGCAACAAATTATATCTATAAGGAAGTTTCAGAAAAAACTTATAACTTATATCAAAACCAATCTCCAGAAGTACAATATTCATTATATAGTCCTTTAAAAATTAATTGGATTATTAGAGGTGAGTTATTAAATGTATATAGAACTAATATTAATATAGTTAAAAGAGCAGAACGAATTAATGGGTGGGTAGGATTTTTTGATTCATTTAAAGATAGATTTGCTAGATATTTTAAAAATGAAGATAATAAAGTTTTTTATACTAGTGGGGGTGAATTAAAAATTAAAGATACTGATATTGAATATATTGGATACTACCATGTACATCCATCTAGAGGTATAATAATGGAAGGAAGAGTGCATGTTGACACTCCTCATAATATATTAGTGTTAATTGAAGAAGGAGATATTTTAACAAAACAAAAAGTATCAACAGAAGGAGAAGTAGGTACTTCAAGAAGAAGAAACATACCCCGTGGCCTATACTAATTTAGGTCGTATATTGTAGGGTAAAATGGTTATAAATGTATTGGTTAGTAGAAGAAGATGAACAATTAGAGGTTTTAATAAATAGTGGTTATAAAGAGGCATTCATTGAAGTAATAACTTACAATGATAAAATCCACCCGATTCTTAATAATATCTCATTAATTTATATTCGCCCGATTAACGCGAGTAAAGGATTTATTATATGCGTTCATCATAGTGAATGTTTAAATGTATTAAACACGCGTATAGACGCATTAATCTCGAAGTTTGACACGTTATATTGTAGAGATAAAAAGGAATTATTACATTATTTTCCAAGCAAAGCTCTTTATGACATTAATTCAACATCTAATACATATATACCAACTAGAACTACAACTCATGATTTTTATTATCACAAATATCCTAAAGTAAAAGACATAAACTTAATTATTCCAGTAGTAAAACATTATGAGTATTGTGAGAACTTATATAATGAATTAAAAGCAAATATTAACATTCCAAAAACTAAATATGATGAATTCTTTAACAATAAAGTATCCTTGGTGTTCAACTACATCGAGAGGAGTGGAATACGAATACACAAACCAACTTTCGAAGGATACTTCCATGAAATTGATGGTGAACGAGCATACACTCAATACAACCTTAGGACAACCACAACACGTCCCTCAAACAAATTTAACGGGGTAAATTATGCAGCACTTAATCAAAAAAATGGATGTAGGAAATCTTTTATTCCTCGTAATAGTAAATTTGTCGAGATGGATATTAGCGCTTTCCATCCTAGTTTGTCTTGTCGTCTCGTTGATTATAGTTTCCCCACTGTGGATATTCACTCTCATTTACAACAACTATACGGAGTAAGTTATAAAGAATCAAAAGAGTTAACGTTTAAACAACTATACGGAGGAGTATTTAAACAATACAAACATCTCGAATTTTTTAGTAAAATCGATATATACGTAAAAGAACTCTGGAATACATTTAAGAGCGACGGTGAGATAACGTGTCCGATTTCAAACTTTGTATACAAAAAGGATGCATTGGAAAACATGAATCCTCAAAAGTTATTTAATTATTTGTTACAAAACTTGGAAACGTCAATGAACGTTCATATATTGTGGGACATAATACAGGTGTTAAGAGGTAAAAAAACAAAATTAATATTATACACATATGATAGTTTTACTTTTGATTGGGATGAAGAAGAAACAAAAGTAATAGAAGATATAGAGAATATCTTCAAAAAATATAAATTAAATATAAAAACAAAACAAGGTTATGATTACGACTTTAAATAAAGAACCAAATACGTATAACATGAATTATGATGTTATAACATCGGTAAAAGAAATAGATTTGAATAATAAGTTATTTTGTACATTTACTCAATTAGAAGGTTTAGATAATCTTTTAAATGAAATACAAAGCAAATATATAATCATTTATAATAAAATGTTTGTTCTAGAAATAGTAGACACTAATGAATATGTGGTTACGTATAATGTAGAACAAGGTAACGTACATACAATCCCCGAACATACAATTTTAGTACATAGAAAAAAGGAATCTAATACCTTATACACTATTAATGCTCTTAATGGACTTATTAAGAAATTAAATGGTGGATTTGTTGATACCAAATATCAGGTAAATTGGCAAGACTATAGAAATTGTATCCTACTAACTCAACATAATGAGTTAAAACAACTAAATACAAAAATACACAAAATAATTGAAGTATAGTTTGGCTCCCCAAATTATGAGTCGTATATTGTGATTACATTAACAGTTTTAAAATAAAAGTTACATTATGGATTTAAATGCGATTAAACAGAAATTGGATGGTCTCCAACAAAAAACACAGACCGGACCTAAGAAAGATTATAGTTTAATTTTTTGGCGACCTACAGTAGGGAAACAACAAATTAGAATTGTACCTTCTAAATTTAATGAAAACAACCCATTTACAGAATTAAAATTCTATTATGGTATTACAAACAAAGTAATGCTTTCTCCACTTAATTATGGTGAGAAAGATCCTATTGCTTTATTTGCATCAAAACTTAGAGAAGAATATACTAAAGAAAATTATGTTCTTGCTAAAAAATTAGATGCTAAAAACAGAATTTTTGTACCTGTATTAGTTAGAGGTGAAGAAGACAAAGGGGTTAGATTATGGCAATTTGGTAAACAAGTATATGAAGAATTACTTTCATTAGCTGTAGACGAAGAAATTGGAGATTATACTGATATTGTTTCAGGTAGAGATCTTACAATTGAAACAGTAGGACCAGAATCAACTGGTACTCCTTATAATAAATCATCTGTAAGAGTAAGATTAAAATCTACTCCATTAAGTGAAGATGCTAAACAAGTTGAAACATGGTGTAATGAACAACCTGATCCTAATAGTGAATTCAAGAAATTTACATTTGATGAAATGAAAGTTGCTTTAGAAAAATGGTTAGCACCTGAGGAAGATTCAGATGAAGCTGTAACAACAGCTCCAACTTCAAATTCAAACTTTAGTTTAGATACATCAGCAGCATCAGTTAAAAAAAGTAAAGATGATGCTTTCGATTCTATTTTTGATGGTAAAGAAGGTAAAACTGATGACCTACCTTTCTAAATATGGCAAAGAAAATATCAAAGTCTCTCTCGGCAGCAGTGTCTGCCGAGATTAAGGCGAAATTTGACTTAAATAAATTTAAATCGTCTAAAGGTTTAAATAAAAACGTTAAATTTAAGGATCAAAAATGGATACCACTATCACCTGCTTTCCAAAAGATTTCTGGAGTACCCGGTATTCCAATGGGACATATTTCATTACTTAGAGGACATTCTGATACAGGAAAAACAACTGCTTTACTTGAAGCAGCAGTATCAGCTCAAAATATGGGTGTACTACCTGTATTTATTATTACTGAGATGAAATGGAATTGGGAACATGCGGCTCAAATGGGGTTAGAAGTTAATTTAATTAAAGATGAAGATGGTGAAGTTATAGATTATGAAGGTAATTTTATCTATGTTGATAGAGAAACACTACATACTATTGAAGACGTAGCAGCATTTATAATGGATTTACAGAATGAACAGAAAAAGGGT
>JACKZZ010003126.1_pt1 | contig 40335 bp, 14 predicted proteins | sample 8027871 | NCBI WGS metagenome assembly JACKZZ01 (sample SAMN15724774, study PRJNA655200) | protist metagenome | isolation source: fluorescence activated cell sorting (FACS) single amplified genomes of... | place: USA: West Boothbay Harbor, Gulf of Maine | collected 2000-07-19
AAGGGGAGAGTAATTGAAAAGGTAATTGAAACAGTTGAAAATGATGATTGGAAAACTGAATTTCTTGCGCCTTTACCATCAGAAATCGATCTTGTTACATCTCTTTCTTTTCTACATTCTTTAATGGCAACATCAAGATTAGTATCTTCAAGTGTAGATGCTTTGTCTATTACATCACTTCTATCACAAAGGAAAGTACTTGAAAAAATTTTAAGCAGAGCTGTAGAAGTTCGTGATCCAGAAAAGAAGGATGCATCAAATTTTGCAGTTGAGGAAAAAGAAGAATTAGAAGAAGAGAGTGTACCAGATGTATCCTGTTATGGAATATCTTCAATGAATGTTCTAGAAGAAGTCCTAGAAGAATGTCAAGAAAGATGGTACAGCGTTGTGCGTGAAGCTTCAATCTCTGCATTAGCAGCCAATAAATTAGATATCTTAAATCGAACAAGACCACCAGTTGATAATACATATTTTGATGGTAGTTATGGAGCAACTGCATTGTATGAATGTTTACCTGGAATACCATTTGAAGAAGCATTACGTGAATGCTTGCGTAGTTCCGTTCCACATGGTGACCCATCTATGAGTACCGAAGTAATTCGTGCGTTGTCGTTAATCTTATGTCGTATACTAGTAGATGTTTCTGTCAAAGTCGTTCCAAGACCTCCTAATAATACAGTAGATCATAAAAGTGTAGCAAATGCATTACAAGAATATTGTACAATAAACAAAATGCCGAATTTGTTGCGTCATGCAAAAGAGGAAAGTAGACAAAGGACAGATACAGAATCGTATGGTCACAGATCAGATAGCTGGGAAAGACTTGCACTACATGTTAAAACCTATATGAATTCTATTTTTCGTTTACGTGCTAGTGGTGATAATGACGATGTTAATAACAGTAGTGATGATAAAGCAATGCGATTATTAGGTAGTAACTCATCAGCTGTTGTTGGTGTTAAAGCAGCTTCTGTTCGTTACATGATTGGTATTTTGTGCTATTTTGCAACAGAGATCCTAACTTGTTCATGGGAATTGGTTGAGGGTGAAGGGCGTGATCGTTTAGAGTTGGCAGATGTTAAAAATACAATTGTTTTAGATGAGGAATTGAAGTATATGAACGTAAAATTATGTCTTCAGACAGGTTATACAGGTAACAAAAGAAGCAGCAGCCCACGTAAAAGAACTCCTAAAAAAATTTCTAAACCGACATTGGAAAGAAGCTCAGGTAGTGCAAGGTTAGAAATCTCAGGTGTAAGAGCTTTGCCACATTCCTCATCACCGAGAACACCTGAAGGAGCAATTACACAACGAGCAACTGACATTAGTGTTATTGTAGCTGGAAATTCTGATACAGATGGTCCTATAACTATGAATAAAGAGGAAGTTCTTGCAATAATCAATGATCCAGAGAGTACAGATGGTGCTAGAAGTTATGCTGTTGCAAACATGGTAAGATTACAAATGAGGGATATGGTAAGTGAGCAAAAGTTCAATATCTCAGAAGGAGAAGTAAAGGTAGATGATAGTAATGCTGTATCAGAATCTGGTACATTTAATTTAGCGAGAGAGGAAGAGGAAGAAGACAATTATCCTACAGCTGTAGAGCATCGATATGCTGGTCCAGCTTTAGACAGTTTGATGGATATGGGATTTCCTGAACACTGGTGCATTAGCGCTTTGGAAGCAAATGTAGGTGATATGGAGTCTTCTTTGGCATGGCTTCTTAATAATTCTGATGAGTTGGCAGAAGAAGATGAAGCACAGAGGAGTAATAGTTCAGTAGCCTCGGCTGATTCATCATTTGCAACTGATGAAGATGATCCAGATCAGTTAGAGGATTTAGATGATGAGGAAGATCTTGAAGAGGAAGATCTTGAAGAGGAAGATCTTGAAGAGGAAGATCTTGAAGAGGAGGAGGAGGAGGAGGCAGACGAACATTTTCATGATGATGAAGAGGAATATTCTTCAGAAAATGATGACGATGAAGAAGATAGTTGCTTTTCAGAAGAATCATATTCATCCAGCGATTTGGAAGAAAATGAAAGAAATAATATTTCGAGTCCTGGTTTTAATAAAAAGAAAAAGAATAAACGTACTGATAAACCATATTCTAAAAAAGCATGGAACGGTAAAAGTATTCTAGTAGAGGATTCTATGGAAGAAGAATTAGGTGCAGTGGTAAATAATCGTTTTTTTACAACTGAATCATCCTCTTCAATTCAATCAAAAACTTCTTACAAAGAGTTACTTGCTGTACGTGAAGCAGAACATAAAAAACTTTATATGACAGGTGGAAGTCGAAGACATTTATCCTCAACATTAATGCGTTGGGGTCGTGCAAAAATTGTGAAATATATGACCAACTTATGTCGTACCTTAATTACTTTGGTATGTCGTAAAATTATGATATATTTACTAACAGAAAAAACTGGTGAAATAAGAAAGAAAATTTTAGATATCTGTGAATCATCCATTCAAGAATTAAAATTATCATCTTCATCTAAATCTCCTCAAAAAAAAGAAGCAGGGAAAAAAATACAAACAGGAGGAACAAATACAATAAAAAGTAAAAAAACGTTTGTTGGTAATCTTTACACAATGTTAAAAATTTGTGTCTCTAGGGAATATGTTCCTTTGTGGTTAAATGATGATGATAATAATAATGATAAAAGATTAGAATTAATGCAATTTAATGCATTAGTTAAATCTTTTGAATCTTCCTCCAGTGCTTCCAATAGTGATTCTAAAACATCACATTCACATTTTGAAACTCTTCGTGATGTGTTAATGGATTCACTTCGTCATCATCTTCCACCAAGTATGCGGGCTTATGTACAAGGTCGTCTTAGAAAAGATGTTATTAAAGCTAGCCTTCGTATGTATAGTGCCATACGACATGAAGAAATTGAATATTTAAAATTAACTGATGATGCAATTATTGATCCACCAAATGTTAGTTTTAATGAATGGGCAACAAAACTTTTAATGCCAGAAGTGACAGCATCATCCCATTCTAATTCAGTCAATCATATGTCACAAGTATTTAATATATGGATTCATGCATTAAGAAGTCCATCAACATCCTTAAAGGAGCATGTATTTACTGTGTTAGGTAATTTATTGCAAAGATCGTTAAGTATTGCAACAGATAATCAATCGTTACAATCATTCCTTAATGATGTACCGTTGAAAAGAATTGTTGCTATGACTGCAAGAAGATTAAACCATGAAATGGAGTATCATCCATTGTATAGTCGATATTTACAAAGAATGTTAGAATTTACAGGTAGATTATTAGAGGTTAAAACAAGAGAGGATCATTTGAATGATTCACTTAAAACAAAAGTTAATGATAAAGATGAAGAAGTGAAAGTATCTTCCTGTTCTTCCCCTTCCAAAAACCCCTCTCGTTATGCACTTTCATTTGCATATCCTAAGAGTTATGTTACTTTATCAGATTCAGAACTTGGTAGTAGCAGTAGAAGTGATTCCTCAACTGGTGGTGATGTTGGTGCACCATGGACAGCAGAATTTTGGCTTCAAAGATCATCATTTATCAAAAATGAAGTTGATGAAATGAATCCATTAGAAACATTGGCATCTTCTAGTCAATTACGATTACATTTATCATGTGATGGTATAATGTGTGATGGTGATAAAAACATTGAAAATGAAAATAATAAATTAAAATCAAATACATCTTTAGATAGAAGGAAAAAATCAATGAAGAAAAAACCAAATAACTTAAAATCACATAGCTCATTATTAAGACAAGCGACAATGGATGAAGAAACAGATGCAATTGGTGGACGCTATCTTGGTTTTGAAATTGTTGGTAGCAAAGAAGAATGTGAACCGCATTACGGTGGACCATCATCCGCTTCATCCTCCCGTAAAGGTGAAAGTGGATGTTATGTCTACCCATGTCAAGTAGAAGTACATTCTGATTCAAAATGGACACATGTTGCATATGTCGCAAAAAGGGACAAGGTATCTGGTGGTACACAAATTGAATTAGTTGTTGATGGTGTTTCTATGGGTATTCACATATTAAAAAAAACGGAAGTTCGTTTACCATGTTTATATTTAGGGTCACCATCTTCATCTTTCAATGGTAATTTACAGGAAGTTAGATACTGGTCAACTGCCAAAAGTTTATCTGAATTACGTCGTTATTCAAAATGCCCATTACCAATTGATGACTGTATTCATCATTTACGTGGTTATTGGGGTTTTAATGTTGGTAGTGGTGCTTATATTGCTGATTGGAGTGGTAATTTTAATGATTGTTTTTCACATGGTACAAAATGGATAGAATCAATAAATCCACCTGTATTACCTTACAAAGGACTTGGTGCTTCTGGTGAAACCAGTTTAAGTAGTAATAAAAAAAGTGGTAAAGATGGTAAAGATGGTAAAGATGGTGTTACAATTGAAAATAAATTTATTGTGGGTTCAAGTACTGATATACCAACGTCATTGATATCATGTACAACATTACTATCACCAATGTATTCAATGATAGGACATTGGAAGCGTCATTCCTCATTAGAAATAAGTTCAAGGTGGAGAAAAGAAGAATTAGAATCGATATCGATAGAATTTCAAATAAAAGGTGATATAAATATTATAGATCGTACAGTTGAAATCGTTGGTTCCATTAAATGGCCAGATACATCTGTTCATGTTAATATTATTGGTATGTTTACATTTGATGAAGAACAAATTGTACCATTTCTTGAAGTTGATGTCAATGATCCTGATGATCGTACCTTATTAGATACATATATAAATAATGAATTACTACATCAAAATAAACCACCTGATGGTCGATTAGAATTTGCTGTGAATGAATTAACATGGGGCTTACCTGAATCAAAAGAATGGTTAGTTGGTAGTAAATGGATCACAGCAGTCGAAAATGGTCAAGTATCAGGTGAATGGGAAGTAGAAGTTGAATATAAAGATATATTACCACCACCTGCTAATATTATGCGTTGGTCACAAGATGACATATCTGAAAATTGTCAATTAAGTGAAGATTTATTTGTAATTAAATGTACAGGAAATAATGCGGCATTAAGTGGTGGCAGAAGACGTCGTCGTGGTAACAGTGATTATGCTTCAGAAGATGAGGAACAAGAAATGGAAAGAAGAAGAGCTGAAAGAAAAGCATTAAAGACAGGAGGAACTATTTGGTCAACAGCTTTTGTTGAAATTGGTAAAGATCAAAAAAGAGGAAGAACATTGAATCGTAGTCCACCATTAAAACATCGTTCTACAACACCGGAAATATTATTTAAAGATTTTCATAAGAGATTTATATTAAAACCAACAGTACCACCCATACGATCAATTTCTTTATCAAAGGAAGAACAAGAAGAACAAGAAATGAGTGGACTGTTACCTGGTAGAATGTTCGAAATTCGTATTGTAGGTAATCCTGCATCATCTTCTTCATCGATTGTGTTTGGTTTAGCACCAAAAACAACTATTGATGCAGAAAATTGTATGGCATCATACTTAAATAGCATGGAACAATATCAAATGAGTTTAAAAGAATTTGAAACTGTTGTAAAAGCTGAACCAAATGCAGCAGAAGAATCATTAGCAGCATTTGTAGCAGCGGCACCAGAGGTAATACCAGCTGTACCAGAGGTAATACCAGCTGTACCAGAGGCAGCACCATCAAATGAAATTGTTGCTCCAACTTCTTCTTCTGATGATGATGATGAAGGACTAGAACTTGCAATGCAGATGTCATTACGTCAAGTATCTAGAAGTGCTGTATTTGACCAAGGGGAGGAAGAGGATGAAGATGAAGACGAAAATGAAGATGAAGACGAAAATGAAGATGAAGATGATGAGATTAAGGAAGAGACAAAGAAGGAAAATAATGTAAAGATGACGCTTTCTGTAGAAGATCAAAAAAACGCGATAGGTGAACGTTTGTACCCACTCCTTGTATCCCAGAATCTTGAAGATCCAGGGAAAATAACTGGTATGCTCTTGGATGCAATGGATATTTCTGGATTAAAAAATTTGTTAGAAGATCCATTAGCATTAAAAAGGAAAGTTGATGAAGCAATGGCAGTATTGAATAAGCATAAACATGATAATACACTCCAAAAGAAAAAGAAAAAACGTCTTTCAAAATCACCATTATTAGTGAGTGAAATTGGTTCAAGACCATTTTCATTTGGATGGAACTTACGTGATGGTAAGTTGAAAGGAAATATTTTAGAAGGTCAAAGTGTCTATTCCAAAATAATTGAAGATCCTATTTGGCATCAACAAGGTTATCAAAACGGTGATATTTATGGTATTATGATTGATGGTAATCGCTTAAGATTTTTTAAAAATAGTCAGGAATTGAATGTACAAAATGACCAACCATTATTAGCACATGTTGATATAAGATACCTTACGCCATGTATTGGTTTCACAAATAATAGTTCAGGACCACATCCGTCTGTTGAAATTTTAGGATATTTGAATCAAGACGATACGACAACACCTGTTTTCACATTTGTAAAAGATAAAAAATTTACTTTGTATCCATCGATGAAAACCTATCAAGGTGGCTGGAAAAACGGTGTGCCTCATGGTAGGAACAGTATTGTTGAAATGTATCCTATCCAAAATGGTGGTATACATCAAGCGACAATAATCAAAGGAAATTATAATAATGGTCATAAATCAGGTACACATACATTGACAACTAAAAGTGCAGTCAATGGCTTACCACCATCTTATGTGATCAATCGCAATAAGAATAATGAAAAATATGATGATGGTGATGGTTTTAGTAATAATTTATATTCAGACGTAAAAAAGTGTTTAAATTACAAATGGAAAAAACCAACATGGAGAATTGTTTATGATGATAATGGTAATATTGTAATAGAAGAAAAAAGGGTTGAATTAATAAATAGTTTAAATAATGATAATGATGGTGAGGATGATGATGATACATTAAATAAATCTGATGTATTTCAATGTCGGTCATGTGGTGAACCATATAAAGAAAGTAATTATGACGGTGGTAAATATAAGAATAGTGGTTGGAAATGTGATGATTGCAATAGCTTGGGAAAACATGGTGATTATCGATGGAATTGTAAAGCATGTACAAGTGATTTGTGTTTTGTATGCTATCCATCAAAAAAGAGAACATCAATGATTGCTTCAGCTACTATACGTGTTAGAAGTAATGACAGTCAAACAGGTGAAACAAAAGGAGAAAATAAAATGGAAGAAAAAATAAACGAAATTAATTCTAACACATCAGCATTAATTAAAAAGGGTATATTACGTGGTTCATTCTCCTGTGATCATGAACAATTGTTTGTATTAGATCCAAAACATATATTAGAAGGTGAAGGTAGCTCAATGAGTTTAAAAACAAAAGATACAAGTACGTGTGTTAATATGAGTGATGATTTATTAACAGTAGAAATGATTAAACAAAATAGATCAAAAGTAATGATGTATGGGAACAAAGGTTTTAGCCGTGGTGTACATTATTGGGAGGTTGAAATTGTAGGTGTTAGTTGGGGTAGTATGACTATTGGTGTCAGCGAAGCAAGAAGATCTAGAATCACAGACGAAAGTTCTTTAACGTCTTTTGAAGGACCACCTAATCGTATTGACCCATCCTCTGCAGAAGCCGTCGCCGCCGCTTCTGGTCTAAGAAAACCAACAGGTCTAAGAAAACCAACAGGTCGTAGACGTCATCAAGACCACGGGGAAGAAGATTGTGTACCGTTATCTGGATCGAAACGTGAATTTGGTGATTACGGTTTTATATCATGGAAATGTTTAGTTGATAAATACGCTGGACAAGAAATGTACGGCGAATTTTTCCATGAAGGCAATGAAAATACAAAGCGTACAATTGGTGTACTGTTAGATATGGATCGTGGTATTATTGCCTATACTAATAATGGGATAAGTAAAAAAATTTCTTCCCTTGGTCAACATATTTCAGATAATATGGGTATTGCTCATCGTTTTGTAAGAAGTGGTGGAAAATCTAGTTCAGAGCATCGTTTATATAATGATTCTGGTGTTGTTGCTGGAAGAAAAAGACAAACATTATGGCCAACATTTATATTTTCAAAAGTTGCACATAAAGATGAATTTGGTAAAGATAGACCAAATGATCAAATTACTCTTAAAAATATGAAATGGATATCACAACCTGGTCGTGCAGAACGCGAACAGTTAGATGATGCACTTCATGGAGCATTACTACTTCAGAGATGGACTAGTGGCAACATGTTGCCAACGCCATTTTTAAAAGAAAGTTATCGTTTACTTCATAATTGGTGGGGTTCATTACTAGAACATAAAACACGTTCTGGTATCGCTGTACCAATGGATAGTCGTATGAAAGCATGCTCTACTTTGAAACACGCAATAAAAGGGGGTGATCGTTTTAAAGTTGATAGTAGAGGCGTTGCAATCATTTTAGGTGCGTATCGTGGTCATATTTGGTACAAGTTTGAAGAACCAGAACCAATACAAGATCATCAAGGCACCTCATGGTATTGGAGAAAGAATGAATTTGATGCTATGATGGAAGATGGTCGTTTAAAAAAAGCAAAGAAAAAGAAGAAAAAGAAGAAAAGGAAGATGAATGCACAAAATCTTGAATCAAATGTTGAAGAGGAGGAAGAAGAAGAAAGTGAAGATGATGAAGATAATCCTGACTATAAAGAGACAGCTAATAATCTAGGCCTGATGTTGAGTGATGCTGGTTTCAGTTCCGAGGACTGTTTATACTTAGTCATTATGACTGGCGGTACATGGGATGCTGCAATGGCTTTTGTGACTGACAAAGGTGATCCTTCAGTAGCATTAGCCGGAATACGGAAGTGGGCCAAAGAAAGAGCAGATGCCAAAGCAAAAAGAAAAGCTGACAGAGAAGCGAGAAGACTTGGAAAAATGGGCAAAACAGAGGCAAAGGACAACCATGGGGAAAAGATACCATGGCGAAATAGAGTCAAGGAAATTGAAATGTTTGAAAAATGGTCATTGACATATGAAGATTTTGTTGAAATGGTACATGATGATCGATGGAACGAATTAAAAAATGATGTATTACTTGTACGAAGTATCAATTCTATTTGTAAAAAGTATTCAAAGGAACCAAAACATTTATCAATGAAAGAGATTCAACATTGTTTAAATACAAAAAATAAATATGGTGTGAGTAAATGGAATGTATTAAGAAATTTAATTGGTATGGGTGGTAGTGGTAAACAAAGAAATATAGAAGATGTCAAAGGAACTGGTGAAACGAAAGGTGAAACGAAAGAATGCATGACTACTAGCAAGGGAGAAGAGGATGAGATACCAGAAGAGCAGGATGAGATACCAATGGTTTACTTATGTCGTTTTGCGGCCTTGTTAAATTTAAACAACAAATTACGTTCATTATTACCATTAATTGATCTATCATTAGAAAGATCAGTATGTATTGATGTTGTTCATGAAACAAAGTTAATGACAAAAAACAACAACAATCTACAGAAAAATCAATTACATAAAACAAAAGGATTTCAATCATTATCTGGCTACGGAGAACAAGCAGCATTGTTACGTGAAATTATATTTTATGATACTAAAAATCATTTTTGGAGATCTGTTTTATATCATACAACTACCAAAACAATACCACCACAAGGAGAAGGTGATAAACCAGAAAGTATACCAAGAATAAGTGTTAATAGAATATCTGCTGGTCGTGAAAAATTAGAAAAAACTGTCAAATCTAATTTAAAAATGAAAGGTTTAAAGGATATTGATGCATTTCAAGCTGTCTTTGAACAAAGTGTATTGGGCCAATTAATGAATGAATTAGAAGGTAGACATAGTAGAAATACAGCAAGATTATTAAGGAGAGCATGGGAAGATGTACAAGATGCTGGTCAAGAACGTGCCTTTTATGTACAATTTATGGGTGAAGGTGTGCTTGATCATGGTGGTCCATATCGTGCCATCTTTCAAAAAGCATGTGCAGAGGAACCAAGTATATTAGGTCTTGTGAAAGAATGTGGCAAAGGTGGTAAAACAGATAATTTGATTGAATTGGCACATACAAAAAGAACAGAAACACGTGGTAAGTTTGATTTTGTACATTTTTATTTTTTGTTTATGGTGTTAAGTTTTCTTTAACAAATCTTTCTTTTCATTTTTCATCTGTAGGTTCAGAGTATGAAGCATCACAATTATCAAAAATCAAGTTTTTAGGAAAATTAATTGGTACAGCCGTCAGACATCGTATTATGATACCAATGGATTTTGCGTGTAATGTGTGGTATCCATTAGTTGGTCGATCATTATCAACCTCCAAATCGTTAAGTGAAATTGATAAAGTTTTTGAATTGTCGTTAAAAGAATTAGAATTAAAAATTGAAACACCCATACCATCTAAGAAGGAAGAATTTCAATTATATAAAAAAAGTATATTAGAACAATACGAAAACGCAATGTTAGTAGCAAAAGATAATGGTATTCCATTTTTCGATGATCAAAAAAATGTTTATTTATATAATTTATTAAACGATAATTTTAACATGAATAATCAGAAATACTTTTTGGAAGAAGTAAGAAAAGCAAGATTACAAAGATCATCCTCACAATTAAATGCCTTATTGAATGGATTAAGTGAGGTATTACCAGTTGAATTGTTGTCATTATGGACACCAGAAGAGTTAGAACTAATGATATGTGGTCCAATTGAATTAAACGTTGATGTGTTAAAAAAAGTTACTGTTTACAAAGGTGTGAAAGAAGACGATGCACATGTACAATATTTTTGGAATACGCTAGAAAAAATGTCAAATGAAGAAAAGGCCTCATTTGTTAAGTTTGCTTCAGCATGTTCAAGATTACCCAATTCTGTTAGTGGTTATTTAATTCCATTCAAAATTGCAAAACCAGAAAGTAGAATGAATGATAATCCAGATGAATATTTACCTATTGTGTCTACATGCTTTTTTCAAATGCATTTACCAAAATATACAACACAAGAGATATGTGATGAAAAGATTTCACAAGCTATATTAGAATGTACAACAATGGATGCCGATGTTATCGAAAGAAATAATTTAGATTCGTTTGAAGATTAAACTAATGAAACTAGTGAAATTAGTAATACCACCCCACGTGCACCCTGATTCCTTTTACAAAAATAAATTCTTTCCTTATAAAAATAATAATAATAATTCTATTTTATTATCTTTCTATTCTACTCTTCAATTGTTTCAATTTGATTCATAGTAGAGTAGCACCTTTCCTCTCAGAGATGGATTCTTTTGTTAATGGTGATATTATTTGTATTTTAGAGGAGAAACCATTGTCTTCTAAACCATAATCTTCTGTTTTCATAACTGTACAATTTTCATGATGTCTCTGTTCCATCAATAATGATTGACCCACCTCTAGATACAAACACTCCGCTCCCTTCACATTGACGAATTATAATATTATTACATCTTGTAACAGTAGCAGAACCAGACGCACAAACACCACTATCGTTACACTGTTCAATAATGATATCATTAAGAGTAAATGAGGAATACCCGAACACTCAACTAAATTCTGAAGAACTTATGGATGTATTTCAAATGAACATTATTTGAAATTATGAATCATTATCAACATCTTCATCAAATTGCACCATATGTTGTGAAAAATTAAAGAATGATGATAGTGATCATTTGTGTTATCAGCTTTCGTGTTCACACCAATTTCATGAACATTGCATCAAAAAATGGTTAGGGAAAAATACAACATGTCCTTTGTGTAGACGACATGTTTTCTTATCTCAAGCAGATCAAGCTAAGCAATTACAATCAGCTGGTTTGTTATCTAATAGGGCGGTTGAAACACAGAGTAATCCAACTTGTGTAATAACATGAAACTATGAAACTGTTGCCAATTATGTCATTCATAAAAATAAAACTATCTTTATTTATATAATATATAAATATATATACTGTATATATCTTTGAGTGTTTGAGTTACTTTTTTCTTCTACCCTTTCTTTTTTTAGCTCTATCTCTTGCTGCTTTTGCTACTTCCATTTCCATTTTTCTTCTTTTAGCTTCCTTTTCAGCTTGAATTTTTGCTTGTTTTTGTTCTTCGATCTTGTTTATTTCATCCGTTGTCATTAATGATTTAGGTTTCTCATTTGAAGTATCTACGATTTCACCGCCTTCACCTTTTTTACCTTTTCTTCTTACATAGGAATATTTTATTTCACCTGTTAATTCATCAACACCAATCTCTTGGTCCTTTTCCCATGGACCTACATAATTTGGATCATCTTCATCTAATACATCATCCCCCTCATCATTATTCTTTTAATTCCAGTTTTCAAAATAATGGGTGAAAAGAAAGAAAATTAATTTCACTATTACTAACAATAATCAAAAACCAAAAGAAATAAAACTTACGGTGTTTGAATTTAGTAATTTCTTTTTTGGTGGTGGACCTTTTTTACCCCAAATTGATCTTGGTGCTGAATTATGATCCCATATTTTTCTCTGATATCCTTGTATTGTTCTTTCTTTGTAAAATTCTACTAAATTTCCGACTGTCATTCTGTATAATTTATCTGTATTTGATACTAATACTTTTGGTTTGAATTTTTTTTCCTCATTTGTGATGGTGTTATGCCAAGTTATGTCATTTGGTCTTCTCCGATCATTTACTTTTGATTCCCATTCAGCTGATTCTTTTAAATCAAGTATTTGATTGTCTATACATATAGAGAGAAAGATGAAGGGCGAGAAGAAATAAAGAAACTCAGCAAAAAACACACAAAAATCTCTTCAATATTATAAGAAGCTCTTACATTGCTTTGTCCATGAAACAACTTTATACGGTGACAAATATTTTGGCTGATTTTTTTGTTCATACTCCGTTAAACTATCAACAAATGGTTTTGTTAAATTCTTATATTGATCTTTGGTTAAATATTCTTGTACAGTTTTTTGATCACGATCTGCTTGTCTTGTAGCCATCTCTAATTTTTCTTTTTGTTCTTCCTGAAATTTCATTTTTTTGGTAAAATATTTTTTTTCTTTTTTGAAAATTAATTTTTCAAAAGATTTTTTATTTTTCCATTGATTTTTAACTGGCATTCCAAACCATACAGATTTACTTAATCTTTGTACCTCTTTTTCACGTCTTTTTTCACGTCGAATTCGTTGTAGTATTCCATTTGGAACAGATATATCATCCATGGAAATTGTGATGGTTTTTGTGATATCAATTAAAAATATTTTCGCTTTGTCTGGTGTTATCGACAAGATCTCACCACGTGAATAATAATATTGTGATTTTGTATTTTTTATAATTACTAATTGTCCAACTTTATATAAATCCATTGCATTAATAGCAACTTTTGGTACCAATCCAATATATCTTGTTAATTGTCTCATAAATTTTAAATCCATTTCTGGTGTATCTGATGGTAATGTTGGTTCCATACCAACAATACTTTTTAGTTTGTATTTTATAGTGCCTAGGTGTAACAAGAATAATTTAATTAATTTGAATTATAAAATATAATAATAATAACAATAATAACAACAATAATAATAATAATAATAATAATAATAATAATAATAATAATAATAATTGCCTTACTTCTAATTCTATCATCAATTTTCTTTTGTTTCCAAAGATAATGTTTTCTTTTTCTTTCTAATTTTTTTCGCTTAAAATATATTGATCTTTGCATATACCTTCTCCAATACTTTTGTATAATTGTACTCCCTTTCAATTCATTGGTTCTCTTTTGCATGGCATTGACTTTTTGAATGTGTAATAAATATTTTTTTCTTTCATTATTTTTTTTAATTTCATTCATTTCAATTAGTTGTAATTGTAATGGATAGTACGGTACAGGCTTTGAACGATGATGTGCACGATGACCATGACTATGTGTGTTATCATAACATTCATGGCAATATAAATCTGGTGTTAATTCATCCTCCTCTTGATTATCATCATCTTCATCATCATCATCTTCATCATCACCTTCGCCGTCATTATTTCCCCCCTTTTTATGACTTTTTAACGACATCCTTTTTATGATTTTTTCATTTCTAGATGTAGCAGCACATTCTAAACAACTCCATTTTGCAGCATAATTTTCACACCAACAACATGTTGCTACTAGCCGTTTTGTCATTGTTGAGCTTAATTGCAAGTTTTTTTCTAATCTTGGCATAACAATCCAATTCCAACATTCATCACACAATGAATGACTAGTATCCTCTTTAATACTACTTTCTTTATTTGAATCTTCTCTTGTACCATATTTAACGCTGATAGATGCCATTTGTATTTGATTGTATGGTTTTGGTCGATTCCATTTTGTACATTCATTACATTTTGGTATCATTTTAATTTTATGATTTTTTCTATTTCCTAAATGATGACTATTTTCATAACAATTTTTACAGAAGGATTCTTCACAATCAACACAAAATATAGTTGCAGAATGACAACGTCCGTCCTCGTTCATTGTATTCCCTTTTAATAAACATTGTGTACAGTCTAATTTAAGCATTTTATCTACATTTGGTAAAACAGATATTTCACAACTAATTTTATTCTTATTTTTACCAACTTTCAACGATAATAATGATGGCGGAAATGGACTAAAGGAACGAGATGTTCTTGGATTATACCATGTTCTATTACCACCTTCTTGTTTATGATATTCAATATATACTAGTGATGCTTTTAATTTTGTTCTTCTTTTACTTAAGTAAGGTCTAGCAATACACTTTTGTATTACTATTGCTGAATGAATTTTTATTTTCAAACTTCTCAATTGTTCGGCTTGTTCTCTCGCATTCATATATCCTATTCTTGATTCAACACCACGCCATTTATTTTGTACAATTAATGCTCTCTTTGATATATAAGTATTGACAATTTCATTTAATCCCAATCTTCCTAAACCAATAACATTTAAATTTTTATCATGTAACACTCTTTCTCTTAATAATTTTAATATTCTTGCTTGACTACCACTATATCCAATTAACCATGGTACTAATTGATTCTTATTGGATGAAATTTGAATTAACTGTGGTCCCGTTTCAATTTTTAATTTTTTTAAATGATTTAGTTTTTTTTTTTCATCTCTTGTCAACCTTGTTTTAGAATTTTTTGTTGTAGACGATGATGGCGGTGGTTGTTCACGACGTAATGCAGCATAACTATATTCAATCGCTGAGACTTTTGTACTTCTATCCTTCTCATTATCTTTATTCTTCTTATCATCATCAGCAATAGTATTACTACTCAATTTTCTTCTTTTTCTTTTACTACCATAATATTTTTGAATGTCATAATAATAATATCGATCAGCGACTTCCTTTAAAAATGAACAAAATGTTTCAAATGATAATCCCTTTTCATTTTTTTTTTTTGCTGATGCAAAGATAGTATCCAATTCGTTTATGGTCATCGATTTAATGTCTTTATTTTTTTTTAATAAATATTTTGGTGTCGTTGATAAGTAAGCACTATGACAAAATGTTTTGAATTTTGATCCACTGGACAATGTTAACATTTTCAACTCTTTGTAATATTGTTCTTCATCCTTTTCATCAACAGATTCAACGCCACCACACCAATAATGAAAACACTTTTGTAATAAAAATTTAATACTATTTTCACCTCTATGAATATGATCATTTAATAAATATTCCTCTAAACAAATTTTTAATACCTTAATACTATCACAACCAATAATCTTGATTTCATTGTCTCTTTTCATACCTTCCAAGTTGAAATGATATTTTTTTAAACCTAAATGTCTTCGATAATATTTTTGTATTAATACACAAGCTGGTAACTTCTTACGATGAATGATAATTTGTGATAAATAATTAGATCTTGATTTATATTTTCTCCAGTGACATTGTATAATTTCACTTGCACCTTTTCTTTGTAATCTTATTTCATAAATTGTTCTTTTAAACCATTGTCTTGCGTGATACAATCTAAAATTTCTTTGTATGCATATGGCAGCGTCACCTTTAATCGAACCAATTTTTAACCGTACACGATAGCCTCGATATAATTTTTGTATAAGTATGCTACTTCGAATTTTTAATTCTCTCAATAATCTATTCTTTTTTTGTTTCAAATATAACTTTTGCCTTACGAGTCCATTTTTTTTAGCTTCATATTTTCTCCATAAACACTGGATTCTTAATGCTGAGCTATCTTTTATACTTGGTTGAATTAATGATTGTCCTTTTCTATAGAAAAATCGACCCATTTTTTTCATATTTACTATACTCTTTTCAACATTTGTTGTACCCTTTGAATTTAAAATGGATTCCTCCTTTTCTTGAATTCTTAATTTTTTAATTTCTTCCTTTGTTTGCAACATTTTTTTCATTCTTTTACGACTGCGATGCAACAAACACATATTTTGTATTTTAATGGCAGCCATTTTTTCAACTTTTCTTTTTTCAAATCTCTTCTTATTTTTCCTTTTTATGATACCATTTCTTTCAGAGCATCCACGCCACCATGCTTCTATTTTCATTGCAGCACGAAATTTAATGGCTTTTATTTTATATCTTGCTCTTAACATCAATACACAAGAACGCCACCATACTTGTACAACGCAGGCAGAACCGATTAATTGAAAATGGTATTCAAATTCTTTTGCACGATTCATCATCGCTGTTATATGATCTTCTGCCTGTTTGATACGATATAATAAATGATATTGGTTTTTAGACAAATAACAACGCCAAAAACATTGTATCCTAGTTGCATTTTTCATTCTTTTTTGAAATCGTATAATGCGGATCATTAAATCATTCTTTGCCTTTGAACAACGGTAGGATCTTTGTACAATTCTTGCCGCTCTATCCATTTGGACGTCATCAAGATATTTGATTTTTTGTATCCAACATCTAGAATATTTTGCAATGATAATTTGTGCATTCGTTTCCTTCTTCAATTTTAATTCATTCATCAATTTTAATTGTTCTTTTTGTCTTTTTGCTGCACTTAATCTTAACTTCCATTCCGTTTTTGCTCTATAGATTTGCCAACATGATTGGATGATCAATATACTTTGTAATCTTTCTATATTTCTTAATTTGATTGTTACAACTTTCCAGTATCCAAAAGAATGTACTCTTAATTGTAATAAACGTCTACCATTGGCTGCTTTTAAGATAGCACTGACACGTGACATAAAACCACTTGGTCCTTGCAACTCTAATGGTATTCTTTGTCTAGCGGCAAACATTTTTAATTGCAAAGTTGAATTTATTTTTTGCTGTTTTAATTTTGATTTGTTTAATGATTTCAATAATATTGTTGAACGTGTATCGAATATTGATGATGATTTGCTTAACTCGCTTGATCCATTTTCTAATTTAAATGAATTACTGGAGTATAGGCTGTTTTTATCTTTATTATCTTCTCCAAGTGCATCGATTGATGACGATGTTGGCTGGATTCTTGTTCTTTTTCTTGTAATTTTCCTTTTTCTAACAACTTCTAATGGTACCAATGCATTAATACCATGTGTATTATGTTTATTGCTACTAATACTTCCTCCATTATTTTTTCTATTTTTATTTCTAGTACTTTCATTTCTTCTATATCCAATGACACTTTGCCTAACACTGCTACTACTACTTTGATTTATAATAGATATTTCTTTTAATGAAACAATACTTGATGATTCAGTTAAACGACAGTATTCCGAAGATTTAGGCCATTTTGTGGGTAGATGATGGTATGGATCTTCTGGTATTTGTTCACTTTCAATAAATTTTTGCTTTAAATTTTCATATTGTGATCTTTCTAATTCATTTGGTTTTGGCATTCTTGATATTTGTGATGTTTCTGTTTTATTCAATGTACTTATAATAGGTAAAGATAATGATGATGTAAACGAAGAAGAAGTATTATAGTTATCTAACGTTGATAAACCAGTACCATGCATAATTTCAGTACCTTCTTCCAAATATTCATGAACATTTAAACTTAATATATTACTCATATCAATAACTGATCCACCATCATAATTATAATGATTAGATGGTGTAAACAAAGCAGACCCACCACCATCAATCATTTCTGGGCTAAACATACTTTGTTGGTGGTGATGGGTTTGTTGTTGCTGGTGGTGATGATCTTTCCTGTTTAGCTGTTGTATATCAGTTGTAGATGGATTTTCATTCATTGAATATCGTGAGGACGTTAATTTCAGATTTAATGAAATTCCCATATCAGCCAATATACTAGACGCTTGTTGACTACATACTGAAGGATGTTGTAATGTATTATGTAATTCAATTGTACTGAAACCTCTCTTTGTTGAACATTTCTCTTTTTGTCTTTTTCTTCTTCTTCCTCTTCTTTGTTCTAATGATGAGAAAGTAGTATTTGATAGAGGAGGATGATATTTTGATACTTGCGATTGAACAGTAAGCAACTGTTTGTCGATTTGTGATGGTGTCACACGAAGTGTGAGTGAGTCACGATTTATCTCGCCAAGTTGCTGTAAAATTGACATTTGATGATTCATTGTTACTGCTGTTTTTCTTGTTCTTGTTACCCTTTTATTTTCATTATTGCGGCAGTAAAAAGATAAGCAATCATGTTTGGATTGGTAGCGGGTAAAAAATAATTATACTGATATATTTATACAAGTATAATAACTGGTTCAATATCAAAATATGGTAACCGAAAAAAATTTATAACCGGTGTAACTTAGCCTAATATCTAGTCTAGGAACCTATCGATAGCTCGGCCATATTAGATAAATAGATAAATAAGGCCTAAGGCCAAAGAGAGACTACTCCTTCTAATTAGTTACAGTAATTAGTAGGGATATACAGTATGTACGAGTAGTATTAACTATACGATCGTACGAGTAGGGTTCCTAGGAACTACATCGGTTAATAATGTTAATGTTGAAATAAACGTCTCGACGACATTCACCTTTTTTTATTTTAAAAAGGTTTTTTTGCATTTTCCCCAAATTATAAAATACTAATACAAATACCAGTATATTCTACCAAACGAATAGAAAAAATGAAAAAAAGAGAAGAAAAATTGAAGGAAAAGATGCAATTACCAACAAAGAATAATAATAGTTTAATGCATAATGATTTTTAGCAAGATAATAAGATAATATGCATTAAAATAAAAGAGAATGCTACAAAAAAAAAGAATATGAAGCAAAGAAGGCTTTAATTCAAGAAAAAGAATCTCTTCGTTCAAAACATTTTTCAAAGAAACACGGCGAGTAATAAACAATAAGTTTATATCAGCGTGGAATGGATCGATTGAAATGATAAATTTAAAAAATAATATTTTGATTAAACGATAGGAACTATGTATGTACTTCTTTACATTTATACATGTACTATCAATATAGAGGGTATGTGGTACTAAATTATTTCGTACAACAGCAACTATTCCTAGGAACGACTGTGCTGTATAGTCATACACACATCGAAACTTACCCATATTGAATCACACAATTTTTTGTTGATTTTGCCTCTCTAATTTGGATACATTGGACATACAGTTAGAAGACATTCTTATTCTGAAATTCAAATTTAAATAAATTCGGTCCTATCTGGTGGTCTTCAGCTTGTGTGCATGGCAGGGCTACCGGTATTGGCTCCCGGCTCCCACATCAACAGAAGCAAATACAATTTTCTCATATGGTGATGATTTTCCTGTTTCATACACGACAGCAACATGTTGATCATCAACTGGTACAATAACAGAATATGCTGACGGATTATTAGTTAGTTGAACCACATCCTTCCAACTGATTCCATTATCGGTAGAGCTTTTTAATGTCATATTTTTTCTTGTATGTAATGTTGGATTATTTGAAAAATACAATGTACCATGAAAATTTATTAAACCAGCTGAGCATGTTGGATCGGGCAATTCTTCGTCATACCAAATACTTTCAAATGATGTACCACCATCAAGTGACATTGATATTGCACGATCGTGTTGGATTCCATTTCTCATGTTAATAACCAAGGATCCATTGTTTAATTCAACAACTTGACATTCTTGCATATTCATGAAATCTTTTGGGATTTTAGAAGGTACCCAAGTGAGTCCATGATCATCACTCCACCAAACTAAAGAGTACATTGACATATTACCTACATATCCTGACGCGCCACAAATGACAAGTCTTCCAGATGATGTAGAAGCACTATGCCTACCAAGCATTATTCCATTTCCAGGTCCCATTAATGTACCATTCCATTTTCCTAAGTTTACAAGACCAGGTTTAGAAAATGTTTTCCCATCATCCTCTGATATCATTTGATAATTATGACAAGACATTGGATTTGTAGAATCGACATATTGAAGGATAACGTTTCCTTGAATGTCAACAACAGCGTATGGGTTTCTTGATGAGAAATCAAGTACACCTGTCTTATGTTTAATTGGGCCTACAACAAGTACCAGAGGTCCCCAAGTAATTCCACCGTCTGTTGATCGACGCATTGTTACATCTTTAGGAGCTTGATCCCCACAACTTCCTATTCGTGATTCTACAAATGCAAGAATAGTGTTACTTTTAGCTGAATGAATGACACTTGGAACACGAAAGCAATAATATGTCGTATTCCATGATGAGTGTTTAACAGATTCATCGAAAATGGAAATTTGCTTTACTGCTGGTGTTGCTCCAAAAGATGCTGTAAAAAACGTAAAAAGAAGACACAAATATTGAAGCATTTTTTGTGCAAGATTTTCAAGTTTAAAAGCTTTAGGAACTTCAAAGTACCTACCAGGTTCCTTCTATAAGTGTTAGTAGTTGCATAACTTTCGCACCTTCTCGGTAATGTATTCTAACTTAAACCTGCTCCGGTTTCAGTTTTGATGTGTTAGTGTACAGAACAGCGCAGTGGTAGAAGAAATAGATTTTAAGATTTAAATTGTTTTTTGTAATTTTTGATAAGTTTATAAATCTGTATTTTCAGAATTTGAGTATTTTAGTATGATGTACCAGGTACCAGCGTATACCACATCAACAGGTATTATGATACTACTAACTACTAAATACTAAATACGAAGTTACTTCGATAAATACCTGTTACTTCATATTAGTTCCTACTGTACTATAATTTAAATTAATATTTAAATTTTGTACTATCGATACTAATACTGCTGTACAGTATTTAATGATCTATTATACCATGGTAATGGGAACTACTATATATATACTAATACGGTCGATATATATATATATATATATATATATATTATAGAACTAGAACCTGTACGCTGTACCTGGGGAAATTTTAGATTACGGAGGGACAACTTTTTCAGATATGTGGAATATATCGGTTAAACATTGTTAAAAATATTAAATAGGAAAACAGACTTATTATTTCATGAAAATTGAGATTTTTTGCAAAAATATCAACTTTTTGTTAGGTGCCGCTCTTTTTTGTTAGGTGCCGTTTTTTTGTTAATACTTTTAATAGGAAAAAATCAAATTTTGACCATTTTGATCAAAAAAATATTTTTTGGGGGACACCTCCCCTACACTTCTATACTGACACTCAATTTTTATTGGGAATTAGCAAAAATTATTTGATCAAAAAAATCAATCATTGATCATTGATACATTGATACACTCATGTCGTATCCTTGTTATCTATTTCTATTCTCACTTCTCGCTCGTATATTTCTACCTTTTCTTTGTTTTCTTTTTCGTAGATTGTTCTGCTGTCGCATTGTTGAACAATCGTTTCAAACGCTTTCGTGCATTTCGTTTTTTTTTTTTCGCCTCGTCAACTTTGGCTCTTCCAGGTGCGCATTGTCCTACTACACAAAATGGATATGTACTGCGACCTTTTTTTTTTACTTTCGTGTGTTGACCTACTACTTCCCACACCCCTTGAACACGCGTCATACACTTGAGGTGGCAGAGTGGACACTCTCTACTTTCATCGAGTTCCTTTAATGCAAACTTGAATTTTTTTGGATTCTGATTTGCTTTTGTAGACGAAGAAGAAGAAGCAGAAGAAGAAGAAGAAGAAGGAGGAGCACTTGAAGCAGCAGGAGCTTGAGTTGCTACCCTTTACTGGTACCTTTATGGAACGTAGATTTTAATAGGGTGTGTTGGCACTTTTTGTGATTAGGCCTATTGTGAGTGCAAAGAAGATGGTTACGTACGTGGTACACTTTGTCCTTGTTCATCCCACGCGCTCTTATCAGGTGACCAGAACCAAGTTCTTTGTACCGTTTGTTGGTTTGTACTTGATATGCCTCCAACACATTCTGTGCAAAAGTTGCCTGTTTGTTCGCCGTTCTCTTGGCGTGAACGCCCTTTGGTGGCATGTTGTTTGCTGCTGTTTCTTTTGAATTTGAACCAGTCCGCAAATAAAATAGGTGAGTGTCAATTCGAGAATGTGATCTGTTTAAAAAATCATCTAAACGTGGGTTAGCAGGTAGGAACTAGAGCGGTGATGGTGATATTATTGCTTTCAATCCTCTATTACTTGACACGGTGTTATTGATGTATCACAAATACTGAATCGATGTCAAAATGCATCAAGTATTCATGTTCTTGTCGTTTGCTGGAGGTTTTCTGGATGTCTTATAATTGGCCTATAATTAGCCCTGGTTTTGCGACCCTCCGGGTCCTAAAATTTGCCTGTACCTGGTACCCCTGTACTGTTGTGGTGTACGAGTATCGATACATGGTATTGTTATAAATATCATACTAATACAGTAGTAGTATTTTTCAACACATAGAATAGAAAACAACACTCTAACACATGAACACATACAAAAGTATTTTTTGAAGTTGAATATTCTTATGTTAAGGTTTGTATATTTAAATATCTTCTTCAATCAGTGTAAGAAATAATTTGAATGTGGTATGATGTGACCATTGTATTCTCGAAGTTGCTTGATGCAATCAGTAAAATTTTTAAAGTTCACAATATCCCAACATGTTTGACCATCTTTTACTCTTATAAAAAGATCACTTTTACCACCATTATCATGCAACCATTGAATTAGTTCAAGGTATCCACCTTGACATGCAACAAACATGGGTGTCCAACCCATGTTACATCCTCGTGAAATACAATTTTTTACTCCGTCAATGCCATCACTCTCATCGTGTTCAAAAATCCATTTTACTATATTTATATGACCATCTTGACAAGCCGCCAGCATCGGTGTAAAACCACTAGAATCAGGGCGATTAATGTCTTTTGAGCCTCCATGGTCATATATAAACTGACAAATTTCAATATTATTGTTTTGACAAGCAATGTACATTGGTGTAATCCCATTAATATCTGATTTGGAAATATCTTCTGCAGCCCCATGATTGAATAGCCAAGAAACAATATTTAAGTAGTTTAATTGACAAGCTGTAAACAGTGGTGTTCGTTTAAAAATGTTCTCTTCTATTGTAACATCTTGTGCTGCTCCATTGTTATTGAGCCATTCTATAATATGCAAATGATTGTATTTTGCTGCCAAATGCATTGGTGTAAAACCACTCTTATTTGCAAGTGATAAGTCAGTTGAAACGTTGTACTTTTTTAATTCTATTAGTTTGTCAAGGTTACCAGTTTTACAAGCTTGAAACATCAAAATCTTTATAGAAATTTAAAACTTTTAAGTGTATTGTCATTAAACATGGTGCAGACTTTTTCGTGAACGCAAATTGTGGATCTGCGTGTTTGGTTATTTGGAGTGGCGTACGCGGTGCCTTGATAATTTTACGTATACTCCAATAAATACCATACCAGTACTACACAGTAATACTACTGCTGTACTCGTATATATATATATATATAGGAACTACTGCTTATGCTGTACCTTTTTGCTTTTTGTGCTTTTAGATATTTTTTGGAATTTAGGAACTATACTTTATATTTATAACTTAAACTTTGGCAACTTGAATTTATAATAAACTCTATCCACGTATCCACCAACCCTAAAAGCATAGTATGAATCTTGGTTTGTGTCTCCCAAGCTGAGATAGCCGCCTTCACATCAATCACATCAATCACATCAAAGTTTCACTCTTCGAACACTCATCACTCAAAAGTTTTATCAGTTACAGTACTGCAGTTGTATAAGAAAAAATGGAAAGACGACCTATGATCCATGCTGGATCAACGCGTTTGTCAACACCAATACAGAAAAGACCAATAAGTCCACCACTAGTTATCGAGGAACTAGTTGCTCCAAGAAGAACAAGAAAATTACATAAGCGTCGTGAAAAGAAAGTAGCGAATGAAAAAAAAAGAATTCACGGTGATTCATCAATGATATTTCATCTGCCATCATCAATCTATACAGGCATGTCGCCACCATCTTCTTCTGGAATGATGAGAAGCAATAGTGCTCGTTCTTTGTCTCCTTTATGGCAAGGAAACAATTCTTCTGTGTTATTTGGTAGTGCTGGTACCAGTACGTTGGGTGGTAACATGTCTGTTAACATTGATCGATCTAAAAAATTATTAAAGGGATCATCCAAACATCGTGCAAGAATACTTACTGTTGGTCCAAAAGATGTAGTTTATGCTGGGCAATCATTCAATGAAACAGCTGTCACTGATATCGGAAATTTTACTTTATCTGATGTTATTGGTCGTAATTATACACCGTCATCTTCTGCGTTGACAATGAGAGTAGTTAGTTCATTAATGAATGGCGCACCATCATCGAAAGATGCTCAAGAGGTAAGATATCAAGCACCACCACCACCATTGAGTATTAATACCATTCAAAAAAATAGTAATGATACAGAAATAGTTATGACAGACAGTCAAAGAAAACAAAGTGAAAAATCGTTGACATATGAGCTTAATCCTAGAACAGGTGAAAAGATGATATATGCTATGAGTAACAATAAAAATAAACGTAATAAAAAATTTAATCCAAATACATGGAATCCACGTGGTCTTGCACCAGAAATTGTTATAACAACTGAAAATCGTTTAAAAACAGAGGTATCAAAATATAGTGTTGCAGTGCTTTCAAATAAAAACTCTATGAATGATCCAAATTTTGATCTCCGTAGTGAAGATAGTACAATGTATGCGAATGGTGGTACCGATGGCAGTACCAATGGCAGTATTAATAGCAGCGGTATTAATACTATTACACCAAGTAAAAATATGCCATCAAGAAATGGTAAATGGTCGTTAACAGATGATCCGTCGTATTTTCAACCAGTATCAAGTTATAGTGATTCAGTATTAGAGAGTGTTAATCAATATGATGCCGGATCAAAGTTAGTTCCGATGTGGATGATAGAAACGGGTAATGATATAGAGAGAAAGACACCGAAAATAATTCAAGAAACACTAGCTATGAATTCCTATAATGAAACGAATAAACAAAAGGAAAGTGATTATGGATTGAGGAAAAATCTGATTGATAAAGCAGTGGGAAAAATGTGTGTATTACCAACAAACAAACGTGAACAACTAGTAATTTTATCAAGTTTAAAAGAATTAGCATTTGATCATCGTGTTGCATCAGCAAAGGCAAGTATAATATATAATGGTATGGATGCAGGAGAACAAGATAACGAATCGATTACTGAAACATCACAATCATTAAAAGAAATGAATATCAATGAAATAAATAGAATTAAACAGAATAAATTATATTTGTCTAAAGTGAGAGTCAAAATTCAAAATAAATTATGTATCTGTGAACCATTGTTGCTTGATTTAAGAAATATCTGGCTAATAGAAAGTAGCAAATTGAATTTAAATCTTATTAATGATAAAGAGTTCATATCAAATATGCCAATGCCATTGAACGATTTTAGTAATGCATTCACAACTAGTGTGATTGAGACAAGAAAAATATTAATTGATGAATGGTTACCAGAAACACTAAAATTATGTTTAGCACATCTAGTTGCATTTATCAGAATGGTTAAAATAGCAAATCAAAAGGAAGAAGAAAGGATTGAATTAGAAAGATCCAAGCAAATTACACAGAATGCAAATAAATGGATGCCATCGAGTATGGAAAATTCATTAAAATTAAAAGCAACAGCATCAAATACTACTGCTAAAACTACGGAAAAAAATATGGAACCACTTATAATAGAAAAAAGTCGTGTTGCACAAGAATTTGTGCATTTACGTGACCCAAATGTATTGTTTAAAGCAAGAGCACCGACGACAATTAACGACCTAGAAAATGTACTAAGAGATTCATTGCTAGCGTTGTGTGTTGAGGACGATGATAATGATAAAAATGTAAGAAGATGCGAAAATTTAATTAACAATGCAATGTCGAAAAGATCGAAAAAAGAGAATTTGATATTAAATTTTACAACAATGAAACAAAAATGTGAAAACTTATTATTATGTGCTGGTGCATTGTTATCAAAACAAGTAAGAAGTGTTGCAGATGATGCAATTAACTCTGTTTGTCAATTTTTTAAACAATCCATTACAAAAGATAATGACAAAACAAGAACAAGTCACCCATGTAGAGGTGGACCATCATTGCCTAGACAAATTACAGATGCACAACTAATTGCTGCGTGTATGTATCATATGAAAAGTCATGATAGCAATTGTACTTCAGGGAGTAGATTTAGTAAAAGTAGATTTAGCAGAGGATTGGAATTATTAAATGCAAAACCTGTTTTTTCAATTATTCAATTAGAAGTAACTATGTCTAAAAAAATCATAAATAAAAAGATAAGAAGAAAAGGTTCTGTGGTAGAAGAGTCAAAATCAATAATTCCATCCACACCATCAACTGTGCCTATTGTACCTACTATTACGCCATCGAAAGACATACTATTACAAACATCCTATCATTGCATTGATTCAATTGTTGATGCTGTTACCAATTTTCCTAGATTTGATATCAATGCATTTATAACACATCATATGACCAACTGGGATAATAATTTTAAAAGAAGTCAACGGTCACAGCACAGTCGTTCACCTCGATCAACAACACAACCAATACCACCAACAACATTAACATTATCAAGTGCATCTATTCAGAAAGATCACCCAACAGTTGTTGAAGCGAGGCAAGTTATCAAACATTGTATTGATACAACGTATGATGATGCTAGTGGCATCCTACCAACCATTCAATCCTTTTGTCATATTTTTCAAAAAGATCAAGATGTATTAGCACAAGATATGATTACAAAACAAAAAAATATTACATTAAATGCAATGACTGTATTAAGTCCAAACTACAAAGAAAAGAAAATGGTTGAAAAACAGAATAATGATGAGGAAAATGAAGGAAGAGGAGAAGAGGAAGAAGTCAGAGATGTAACAGATGTACTCGCCTTGTTTCATGACATTGATTTTGATTATTCTATTCATTTGAATTTGATTAGAATAGAATACAATAGATTAATCAATACATTAAGAAGTTTGTTAATCACATTTTCAAACGATAGTATCTACTTACCATTTTTCAGTTTATCGATTAAATTATGCATCAATACCATTACAGATCGCATTAATGAGTTGTGTAATTATTATCGTACATCAATACTATTACAACTGGAAGATACAATAAGAGTTGTAAGCGATGAATTTGAAACAATGGCAAGAGGATTAATATCAGTACCAAATGATGCGAACGAACTAAGATTACTATCAGATTATTATATTTATTGTAATGATAGAAGAATGGTATTGCATTCAAGAATTAGGTACGAAATAAAGGGGTTAGTCAGCGTGTTAATGGTATTAGACCATGTCTTTCATGTGAAACATCAAATACAAATTTCAAATGCATGGAGTTGGCCAAAAAAATCATCATATTTCTTTAGGAAAAATCAAAAAATAATTAAGGATAAAAGAAATGAAATGTCCTCTGAATTAAATAGATTAATAAAAATGCACGAAAGAGATATGAAGGCATTAGAAAGTGATGTGAAAGGTATGAGAAGAAGTGGTACATTAAGAGATGAACATCGTCTAGCAATGAAAAATAAATTGATCAAATGTCGATCGTTACATTCAACATTAAATATATCTAGTCATGAAATAAATAAATTAGAATTAATATTGAATCCAAAACAAAAAGTAACTGATTATCATAAAAGATTGAAAAATATCAATCGCTTATTAGAGCCTTATGAAAATATATGGACCAACATTGAAAAGTATTATAAAATGATTGATTTATGGCGTCATTCCAATTTACATGATATGGATAGCAAGGTTATTTTTATTGAATTAAATGACATTAAAAAAAACTTAATCAAAGGTAGAATATTTTTAAGAAAGCAAAATGGTACTTCACCATTACAAGCCACTGATCAACTATTAGACGAGTTAAATGAGTTTGAACTAAAGGAAGTACCATTAATATCCCTATTTGCAACAAAGGCATTAGAGCAAAGGCACTGGGATCAGATTGCTGGAAAGACAAAGATAGAAGACATTAAACAAACACGTAGAAGAAATTCAATTGCATGTTTAGTTGATGTTGGGTTATTGAGACATTTACCAGATGTGGAAGATATTGTAATAGCAGCGAAAAAAGAAATGTCAGCAACCATTATGTTAAACGATATGAAACAGGTTTGGAGTGACAAATGTTTTGAAATTACCTCCATAAATACTGATGAGAATAATCCAGGATATGATGATTTAATATTGGTTGATACCAACAACAACATGAGATGTATCTTAGATGAACATTTAACAACTACAGACAACATGAGAGGTACATGTCGCTTTGAACATTTAATACCTTCTATAGTTGAATGGTATGATATATTAATGAATATCTCCAATACTATAGTAAGTATTCATGAATGTCAAAAAATATGGAAATACTTATACCCATTGTTTACTAGTCCAGATATAAGATTACAAATGGTTGTTAGCGCTGCTAATTTTGATGTCAGTGACGATGAATTACAAAAAATATTGAAAAAAATGATGAAAAGTACTTGTACCAATCTTTGTCAAAATAAGGAGAATACAACTAATATTATTAAAACGATAAAAGAATGTAAAGAAAGGTTGGAATTAATTAAAGCAAAATTGTACTTTTGGTTAAACGAAAAAAGAGTTGTGTTTCCAAGATTTTATTTTTTATCAAACGATGAAATGTTACGTATATTATGCGCGAGTGGTAATACAACTACTACTAGAAATAGAAAGAAAAAAAGTAACAAAAAAAATAGTAGCATTAGTTCAAATCCAAACGACCAAGTGTCTACTATAATACCAAGAATATTTAATGGTATTGATACATTATTAATGAAACGGGTTGAAAATACTTCTAGTAGTGGTAATAATAATTCTACCGCGCACTCCTCTTCTTCATATTCGAAATGGGTTGTCATTGGTATGAAATCTAAAACGGGCGAACATCTATTCTTTAATAAACACGTTGTACCAGAAGGTAATGTTGAACATTGGTTAGAAGAAATTGAATGGAGAATGAAAATATCCGTTGGACAAGAGATAACAAAATGTTTAACAACGAAAGATACATATAAAAATCATGTTAAATGGATTACACATACAAATTTACCAGGACAAATTATAAACCTTTGTGAATTAATTACATTAACAAGAATATTAGAAAATTGTTATCAATCATCAGTCACATCACAAAGAAAATTAAGAGAAATGGATACAATGATTGAATTCAAATTAAAATCATTAATTGTATATATAAGAAACAGTTCCAGTATCTATAAGGATAGGAAAAAGAAGAAGAGAAAGACAAAGACAAAGAAAGATTTGAACAGTACTACTTCAACCACCACTACAAATACGAATACAAATCGTCATCATGGTAAAAAAATGATTGAAAATGTAATAATAATAAATATGCATACGAGAGATACCATCAATAAAATGATTGAGAATAAAATAAATACAAAATCATCTTTTGAAATGGAAAGCTCAATGAGATTTTATTGGAGACCAAGAACTGGTAAAGCAAAGCAATTCAAATCTAAAAAAGAATTAAAGGAAGTTGAAGGTAGAAATTTATTTGAAATGTTACAAGTTGTGAAAGAAGAAAAGGAAGCAGAAAAAAAGCAAAAAGAAAAGGAGGAGGCATTAAAGAAGGATACTACCAAAAAAAAATCATTGAAAGATATTGAAATGGAAAAACAAGATGCTATTGATGAAAAATTAAATGACTATGACCCTGTTTATGTGTCAATGATGTCTTGCGAATTAAATTATGATAATGAATATGTAGGAACAAATCAACGTTTAATTATAACACCATTGGTATTAAAATGTCAGAGAACATTAATTAATGCATTTCATAGAAACTATGGATATTATTGTAGAGGGAATGGTAGTGCTGCCGTCTCTTCACAGGGTAAATCAGAAACATGCAAAGATATTGCATCTTCGTTAGGATTACAAACAATTGTGTCAACATGTACGAGTAGAGAAACACCAGTTACATTAGGGCAACTGTTCAAAGGTATCGCTACAACAGGTGCATGGTGTGTACTGAAAAATTTCAATAAAATTATTCCAAGTGTAATGTCAATAGTTGCGACACAAATAACAACAATATTACACGCAAAACAAAGTTCTAAAAGTTTAATGGAATTTGAAGGACAATGGGTCAATATTAATTTAAACTGTTATTTGTGTTTCACGGGTAATCCGATTAATGCTATGTCTTCCTCTGGTATGCCGGATAATTTACTGAAAATGATCAGATGTTTATCGATCTATAAACCTGATTTATTTATGATCTGCTCAATGAAATTATATTTATTAGGATTTAGTGATAGTACAATGTTGGCATCAAAAATAATAGCTTCTATGAAATTATCTAAAACACAATTAAACAAAAATATTCATTATATCTTTGATATAAGATATTTATTGGGAGTATTGTCACTTTGTTCACTATTAATAGAAAAATACAAATTAACTCATTCTACTAAAAATAGTAAGAAAGATGACGACGATGGTACGAAAAAATTAAATACAACAAGAGATGAAACAGTCATGTGTATGGAGGCCCTATGGGAAGTAACCAAAAACTATTTGATGTATAATGATATAGTGGATTTTAAATATATTCTGAAAGATATTTTTATTGGTGAACATTTAAATATTGCGAACAGTCAAAAAAATTCCATTTTTTATGATTTAGAGGGATTTAGTACAACTATCACACAAACATGTACGGATCATGGTATCAACACAAATACAACGATTGTATCTAAACTAAATGATATACATACAACATCCATAAGAAACGGTGGTATATTATTGTTAGGAAAATCTTACACCGGTAAATCGACACTGATTAAGATGATCATTAAAATCAATAAAATCAAAACAACGTCCACACCAATCATCCCAACATCGATGACAACAGACGAATTGTACGGTACCTATCACACAACAACACGCGAATGGATTGACGGTGTGCTACCAATTATATTTCGTAAACAAAATGAAATAAATAGTAAAAAGAGAACAGGAAAGTTGGAAGAAGAAGAAGTAATGAATAAAGAAGAAGAAAAAGATAATGAAGAGAACAGCACAGAGGAAGAGGAAAATAAACAATTTTGGATTATTATGGATGGTGATATGTCGAGTCATTGGATTGATAGTATGTACACGGTGTTAGATGATAATAATAAATTGTGTTTAATGAATGGCGAAACAATACACCGTCGACCAAATATGTAAGACATGAAAAACGTTATTGTATCGCTGTTTGTTTGATGTTTCTAAACGTGTAACCTAAACTCTCTCCTTTCTCTCCTTTCTCTCCTTTCTCTCCTTTCTCTCCTTTCTCTCCTTTCTCACCTTTCCTCCCTCTTTAATTATTTGTGAAGCCGTATGGTCTTTGAAACAAATAATTTATTAAACGCATCACCAAGTATAATATCACGAGTAGGTATTATACATTTACCTGATCAAGGTATGATTACTTGGGAACAATTATACGACAGTTGGTTGAGTAAAGATGATGATGAAGATGATGAAAACAGTCAATCAATCTCATCCAAATGGGATAACAGGATTAAAAAATCAACAAAGGAATTATTTCAATGGTTAGGATGGCCATCGTGTGTTTTCATTGATTTTGTCACGAGAATTGGTAATAATGGTACTAACAGTACTAATAACAGCAGTAAAGATAACCGACTGTCACCACAGCTCTCTAAGAAGACAATTTTTCATTCATGTGTGAGTAACAATTGTTTACAACCTTTACATACGTTTTCAATGTTATTAAAAACCTTTGCAATCATGATGCAAAATATACCATCAATGTATAATAAAGATGGGACGAAGGAAGATAAAAAAATATACAAGGGTAATGTCGAAGGGGTCTTTTTATTATCACTGTTGTACAGCGTTAGTGGATCAATGACATCAACACAAAACAGGAAATGTTTTACACTCTTTTTAAGAGCAATGTTTCATTCATCATCAGCACTAAAAAATAAGTATTCTTCAATACAGAGAGAACTATTAAAAACGTATCAATGGAAACCACCTCATTTTTTTAATTCTGGTAAGAAAGTTAGACAATTTATACTACCACTACCAGAATCCGATAATTGGTTTGATTATAATTTTACGATGAATGATAGTAGTCTCTCGCAATGGGAAACATGGTCTGCTTTTCAAGATACTGCTTCATTAGAAAATCAATTAAATACGTCGAATCGAATGGTATTAATACCAACAGGTGGAACTACAAGACTAGCATTTATATTAAAATTACTACTACTAAAAGAGGAGGCGAGTAATGTCGGTAGTAGCTCACCCAATATAATTCTCGGTGGTCCAATTGGATGTGGTAAAACAATTGTTATTAATCATATCCTAAATGATTATGTAAACGGTACAGATGAAAGTTATACTATGCATTCCTCTAATTTATTTATAAATACAAAATCAACAAACAGTAATAACATTAGAAATAAATTAAATACTGTTATGTTTAGAAGAAAGGGGAATGAATATGGTCCAGAAAATGGTACAAAACTAAAATTTTTTATAGAAGATTTAAATGTAAATACTGCAATACACGAAGTTGTTCGTGATGTTGTTGAATACAATGGTATGTGGGATAAAAATATAAGAAAAAGGTATATTGACATGAGTATAATCTCAACATTAAACAGTGGTGTCTCATTATCACCAAATATGTTCTCTCAAACAGTATCACCACGTTTAATGAAATATTTTCATATAATTGGAATGTGTGAAACCAAAGAATCAGAAGTATACAAAATATTCACAACGGTCATGAAATGGCATTTTCAATCAAGATATGCTAATACTGGTGGCATTGCTAGGGACGATCTACCTGACATGTTTAATACAGACGTAAAAAATATGGATTTTTCAATAGTTAATGCAACTTACCAGGTACATTCCACTCTGAAAGAGAAAATGTTACCATCGCCGAATGGTAGAAATCATTATATATTTACAATGCATCAATTGAATCATATCTTTTCAAATATCATACAAATTACACCAGAAGGTAATCCATCTTATATACAAATGATACGCGTGTGGTGTAACGAAGTATCGAAATGTAAGTGTTCGAAAGTAATACTTTAATCTAATTTATTTTTGAGAGTTTTTTATATTTAATTTCTAACTTTTAAATTTGACAATCTTTTAGGTTATGCTAGTCGATTAATATCAGAAGAAGAACGCAGTGATATCAGAAATGTTATATTTAGTAACGCAATTGATTGTTTTGATGTTGAAATGATTGATTTGTTTCCAAAAACAGGTCCAAGTACAATGAAAAAACCAGAACCTAACATGTTACCATCGAAATGCATTGAAAATATACTGGTAGGTGATATTGATGAAGATAAAATGAATTTTTTGATATCAAAGAAGGAAATACAAACAAAGAGAATAATAGAAACTCCAACGATTCAATCATCATCAACACATTATCAAAATGCTACGTATAGGGAATTGAATATTTTAAATGTACAACGTAGTTTCTTAAAACTATTTAATTATCACGGTACACTGTTTGAAAACATACTACCATTAAAATACACAATTAAACATGTATTAAATATTATGAGATTATGGAGATGTTCCGATGGACATTCAATATTAGTTGGTGACAGCGGTAGCGGTAAAAAAGTAGTTGTTCAAATTGCTGCCTTAATCTGTGGACATACACTGTTCCACGGAAGAACAACGACGGAGGACGATGATAAAGATAATAATACTACTTTATGGAGGACGAATTTTAACAAAGCTGTGAATGCTGCCTGTGATCTTGATGAATTAAATAAGAAAGAGGATGATGACAAGAAGAAAGATAATAATGAACACAGTAATAATATTATATATGTAGTTGATGGTACAATTGAAGAGAACATAAACAACATTCAACTATTTAGTACAATAAAAATGTTCTTATTAGATCCATTGAATACATTTAATACATACATCACACTGAAACAAAAGATAATACTAATAGAGAAAACAAGAAATTGGATTATAAGATACATAGGTATGAAACAAGAACAAAATATGACCGATAGTATTGTTGTTACTGATTATATTATACCAAGATTAAAAAAGAGATTAAACATTATCATATTAACTAATACTGCATATATCAATCACTTAAATGTACGTACATTTCACACAATGGTTGGTATGGACTACTATATAAAGCGGAGTGCGAATGATGTAGAAAATATTATTACTATGGGTATGAGAACAATAACATTTGATACAAAAAACCAATGTCAAAAAATATCGCAATTTATGATTGATTGTCATTACGATGCGATTAAAAAATCATCTGAATATTACAAAAGTCATGCTATTCAAATAAATACAACAAGTTCACTTCTATTTTCAATAATAAATTTGTACAAGTACCATTTAATGAAACAAAAGTTGAAATATATAACAAAAAGAAATCGTTATAAAAATGGAATATCTAAACTAAAATTTAGTGAAGCTAGTATTGATCAAATGAATAAAGATTTGAAGAGGTTGCTTCCTAAAATTGAAAAAATGAACAGTGAAACAGAATCCTTGATAAAGATAATCAATAAAAAAATGCCATCCATTGAAATAAAAAGAAAGGTTGTGAAAGAGGAGACGCTAGCAGCAGAGGAGGAGCAAAAAAGAGTGAGTGGAATACAAAAAGAATGTGAACTCTCACTAAACGAAGCGTTACCTATGTTAGAAGACGCGAACAATGCTTTGAATACAATCAAGAAAAAGGAGATTGATGAAGTGAAATCTTTTCGTAATCCACCAGAATTAGTACGTTTAGTAATGGAAGCAGTATGTATTATGTTAGATGAAAAACCAAATAAAATACCCGATCCAAAAGATTCATCTAGAAAATTAGATGAGTGGTGGAGTATATCAAAAAGATTACTAGGTGATGCTACATTACTAAATCAATTAATTCATTACGATAAAGATGATATGAACGAAAGTACATTAAATTTAATAAGAGAGAAATACATTGCTCAGTTAGATCCAGAAAAATTAATTAAAGTATCTAAAGCTGCAACTGGATTATGTCTATGGGTAAGAGCAATGGAATGTTATGACCGCATTATCAGAATTGTGAAGCCAAAACAATATTTATTAGATATAGCTAATGATACATTATATGAAAGCCGAAATAAATTAGATATTAAGAAGGATGAATTAAAAGTCATTGAAAAAGATTTATTATTGTTAGAGAAAAAAAAAAATAAATCTGTTAGCAAATTAAAAGATTTAAAATTAGATGAAGACTTGTGTAGATTAAAATTGATAAGAGCAGAAGAAATACTTTTAAGTTTAGGTAATGAAAATGATCGATGGCGCAGTGAAGTCGATTACTGTTTGCAATGTGAATCCAAATTACCTGGTGATGTATTAATTGCGTCTCTATTAATTAATTACACTGGTCAGTACAACTCAATCACAAGAAATTATTTAAGAGATCAATGGATAAATAAACTACGAAAAAATAATTCTATACCATTTACAAAAGAGTATTATAATAATGAAACGGGTGCAAGTACGAATAAAATTATATCAAAAGTATTAGGATCTACTGTTGAAATAAGGCAATGGAGAAACCAAGGATTAGCAAGTGGTGACGTATACAGTGAAGAAACAGCAATGATGATGATCAATGGAATTAAGTTTTCATTATTTATTGATCCACAAAGTAAAGGAAAAGAATGGATTACAAATAAAGAAAATGATCGCATAAATAAAGAAATGATGGAAGAGATGAAAAATATAAATGAAAAGAATGTTAATAGTAGTACCCCCACTGACAATAATATTAGTAAGCATATCTCAAAATTTATTATCATGCGTCCAACAGATAAAGATTTAATTCAAAATGTAAGAAATGCTGCTATTGATGGTGATCATGTCTTAATAGAACATTGTGATAGCGATCCACCGGAATTATTGAAACTATATTTGAAAAGAATTCCAATATTGAATGAAGACAATTTTATTGAATACGTCATTCAATTAGACGACAATACATTTAGTCACCCTGATTTTTACATTTACTTATGCACATCAAAAGAACAGCCAATGTATTCACCATCAACAACAGCATTAATAAATATATTAAATTTCAGATTAACTGTACAAGGTACAGTAGCTATCTTTTTAAATACAATTGTTAATCATGAAGAGTACGAGTTACAACAGCATAAAAATAAATTCATGTTAGAAAATACATACTATACAACGTTATTGTATAATTGCGAAGAAACGATATTGAAAACATTATCAAATACAAAAGGTAATTTATTAGAGAATGAAAACGCCGTGAATACATTGAAAACCAATAAAACAATGAGTGATGATATAAAAATAAAACAAAAAAGGACTATTTTGCTAGAGAAAAAATTGGATATAAAAAGAACAATTTATAAACCTCTGGCAAACATCTGTCAAAGAATATTTTTCGTGATACAAAAATTAGTACGAGTCAATCATTTTTATGCCTTTTCACTACAATGGTACATTAAATTAATTCACAAAGCATTATCAAATGATAGACCAAAGTCAATGGATGGTGCCGCTCTTCCAACAAAACAACAAACAGATGTAATGAAAGCATGGTGTAATAATGTTCGGAATCGATTGCAATTACTATTAATTGATAAAATATCAATATCTATCTTCACAAAAGATAAAAAATTGTTTCCCATGTTAATGGCAATTGAAGAAATGAGATATACTAAAAATATGACAAAAAAGGAATACCATTTTTTCTTATTTGGCAGTATAATTGGTGGAAAGAATGACGAGGATCAATCACCACCATTAAAGAAACCTGTATTTATTAACAACAACAGTTGGCTGGAATTAACAAAATTATGCTCGTTATCGAATTATCGTGGTATATGTACATCTATCTGTAATGATACAATTCCATGGAAAAGTTGGATCAATCATCCAAAACCAGAAACATTACCTATTCCAATTAGATGTTCATTGAATGATGTACAACAATTGTTAATTATTAAATGTTTAAGACATGACCGATTAACACATGCTATTGATATTTACTTAAAAAATGCCTATAATAGTATTAATATAACTAACAAAACATTTAAATTAAGTGATTTATTGGGTAGTGGTTCAGAAACAACAGCAACAACAGCAACCACCCCATCTACTGTTTTACCTACAAAAAGTAGTATACCAATAATTTTTGTTTTATCTATTGGTACAGATCCAACACTAGACATACGTCGTTTAGCAAAAATTAAAAAAATTAGATTAAACGTCATTAGCATGGGAAATGGTACAGAAGAACAAGCTGAAACAAGTATTAGAAAAGCAAGATCAGATGGTAGAGGTGATTGGCTATTGTTACAAAATTGTCATCTGGTACCAGAGTGGTTGTCAAAATTACAAGTATTATGCAGTAGTAATACTAGCAGTACTACTATTAGTAAAAGTAGTAGCAGCAACAGAAACAAATCACAAAAATCACATAATGATCAACATCGTCTAATGCTTACAACTTATCCAATTGAAGCATTTCCATCATGGTTAATAAGACACTGCATGAAAATAACGATGGAAAATCCAGTTGGTATTAAATCAAATTTAATGAAATTATACAACAACAATATATTGCGAGACGAGTATCTATTAGATGAATTAAAATCCACTAAAGGTGAAACATTTCGCAAATGTATGTATTCCTTATGTCTATTTCATTCATCATTTAACGAAAGTAAGTGTTTTATTGTTATTGTTACTGTTATTGTTATTGTTAGTAGTAATGATGGTGGTAGTAGTGTTAGTGTTCTAGTAGTATTTTCCTTCAATGTTATAACTAAGTAAATATTCTTTCCTTTCTGTTCTCCTTTTCCCTTCCATTTAAAAATGTAGGAACATTGTTTAATTCTAATGAAAATGGAGGCAATATAATATTTAATATCAGTGACTTGAATATAACATTAAAACAAATACAAAAATTTATCAGTGACAATAAATCAAACATATCTCCAATACCATTGTTAAATTACATAATAGGGCAATGTAACTATGGCGGTCAACTAATGAATAATTCAGTATTATTAGCAATGTTAAAAAGATTTATAAATTCAACTATTATTCATGGTAGTAATAATGATGAGAATGAGAATAGAAAGGTAGAAAAACCACAACAAGTATCATCATATGCCGATGGATGGAGAGTACTACCATCATCAACTATCATAACAGGGGATCAACATGTCAATTTTATAATGAATGAAGTACCGAATAATTCACATTCCTCAATCTTAAATATGAATGAAAATAGTCAAAGTATACAGAATGAAAATCAAACAAATATATTTATACGCAGTATATCATCTACTGAAATAAGAATACTAAACAAAGAGGAAGAAATAAATCAAAAAGAAATAACAGCAACAACAATATTATCAAATTTATTAGATTTATTACCGTTACCATTTGATACAATAGAAGCTACATTAAGATGTTCCATTAAATACGAAGAAGCGTACAACAGCCTCTTATTAAAAGAAATAAATAGTTATAATTATCTACTGTTCGTTATAAAGAATGATATGAATACATTAATGAAGATAAACAACGGCAGTATTAACACAACAGACGCATTAAATGAATTAAAACGTGATGTTATCCATCATTCAACCGTACCGAATCAATGGAAATGTATATCCTATACAACGAATTCAAATATATCCTTAATTCAATACATAAGTAATTTGAAAAAAAGAATTAATTTTATTAAAAATTGGATAAAAAGAAATAAACCACCTAGTATGATATGGATTGGTGGTTTCTTTTGGGTCTCAAATTTTTTAAATTGTACACTACAAAATTATGCAAGAAAGAGGTATTACATCGATGTAAATTATTTTGAAAATTTTATTTTACTAGTTAAATCTAATTTTATTTTAATCCTTTTAATTTTTCAATATAGAATAATACCAATTGATCACTTAGGATGGAATACACAAGTATGTAAAAAAACAAATTATGATAGCGCACCTCGAAATGGTATATACATACATGGTTTATCATTTGAAAATGGTAAATGGGATACACATGAAGGTATATTAGTCAACCAATTAAAAAATGAATATATATCTAAATGTCCAATATTATTAATGAAGCCGTGTCCAAGTGAAGAAGTCATTAATAAATTTATCTATAAGTGTCCTATGTATCGAAGTTTAAATATTACAAATTTTAGTAATCAATATAAAACATTGAACTATATATGTCAAGTACAATTACCAACAAAATGTACGCAAGAATACTGGACAGAGAGAGGATGTAAACTATTTATTGAGACTTAACAACGAACAGTTATATACCTGCTATTATAAATAGAGACATATTTTTTTTGGAAGTATACGAAAGATAGAAAGAGATACAGAGGGTACACATTCCTTCATGAAAAAAATTATGTCTCTATTTATTTACTTCTTTATTTCATCATTTCTACAATTATTTACTTCTTCCCCCCTTTTTTCTTTTTTGTTCTTTCCTTCTCTCCTTTCTTGCTCTTTCTTTCTCTTCCTTTTCCTTTTTCTTTTTTGCTCTTTCAGCAACTTTATCTTGCTTACCTTTTTTAGATTTACTCAATTGATATTCTAGTCTCTCTTCTGGTGTCATTGCAGCTATTTTTTGTTTTTCCTTTTCCGCTTTCTTTTCTGCCTTTTCCCGCTTCTTGCGACGCTTTCTTAATTCTTTCCTATACTTTTCACTTTGTTCCTTTAATTGCTTTTCAGCAATTCCTCTA
>JACKZZ010016408.1_pt1 | contig 40335 bp, 19 predicted proteins | sample 8027871 | NCBI WGS metagenome assembly JACKZZ01 (sample SAMN15724774, study PRJNA655200) | protist metagenome | isolation source: fluorescence activated cell sorting (FACS) single amplified genomes of... | place: USA: West Boothbay Harbor, Gulf of Maine | collected 2000-07-19
GTCCATGGCGTCGATTTTTACAAAGAATTGTATGCCACGGTGAAAGATATTAAAGATCATGATTATCGTGGTGCTGGTGGCAATTTACAAAAAGTGATGAATCAATTAGCCCAATGGACTGAAAAACATGCTTGTACAAGCGATTTTTGTTACATCGTCGTCGGTGTATTCCAATTTTTGGGTGATATGGAAGGAAGTGTCAAAACATGCGAAGCAGATTTTAAAAATGCATTTGGCGATTTTAAAAGTGCATGGCATAGTTTTGCTGAGTCTCACGGTGGTATATTCCATTGGAAGAGAAATGAAGATGACATTCGTAAAGGTGTGAAACAAATTGGCGATGGTATGAAACTTGTCGCAAAAGGCGTTTCTGATTGCCACCTTGAAGAGTTTGCGGATATTTTGTCTAAACTTGCAATTAAACTTGGTATTGTCCCAGAAGTCGGTTGGATAGAAGAGATATTGCATATTGTAATTAAAGGTGTAAAAATAGAAAATGAAATTGGTGATGCATGTGATGATTTTGGAAATAAAAATTGGGTTGGTTTTGGATATAATGTTGCCAGATTGGTAAAGACATTGGTGTAAAAAAAAAGAATTGTCCATTTGTGTAATACGCGAGCGTCATTTCTTGTCAGTTTGTGGTGTGTGTGTGAGAGAGCTAGCTAGCTATAAACTGTAATCTTTCCATTAGTCGTCTACTAAATACATTATTATAGCTGGAGGCCTATAGACCTGGCCCAGGGCTGGAATGGAAGGCCACAGCTGGGCTGGTGCCCAAAATAAGGCCTGATGATGGACCTGGAAATCTGGGATTAAAGTGCTATTACTATCTGGCTATCCAGCTGGAGTGCTATCCTTATACTGTACCTCATAGCTATAATCTATTGCAGAGGATACTGTAGACTAATACTACGGAGCCCCCGCTATACAGTACTGTGCGAGAAAATAGCCACACAGACCACAGACCACAGACCACAGAACACACAGAAGTCGTCTTGGAAAAGACCACACTTCACTTGCTATAGTAATTACTTTATATATAACAGTACAGTATACATGTACTGTTCATTTCTCCCAGGACGACAGTGCGACAGGCACACAGCCAGGAAAATTCTGCGTGAACTATACATGTAATTGTGAGGTGAGCCTGGCGCGAGATCCGCATTTTTTACTGATTTGAACTCAGAATGTTGAGTGTTTAGCATATAAATAGCATTATAAAAATGTATTATTATTATTATTAAAATCTTCAGATCTTCAGCGTGACCGCTTCTTGATAGGAGAGTAAAATCATACTATTAGAATACAAATCCTATTCAATATTCAATATATTTTAATAAATTTTGTCCAGGAGGTCTTTTCCCTACAATATTTTTATTTTAAGATCGATTTCTCGCCCTGTGCCATCAATTTAACAGGTAAATAGCATTAAAGTTGCTATATACAGATAGAAGTCTAGAAGTGTTTGCTAAAACCGAATGAATTCGATATAGCATGGACACACCATCCAACTACATCTCGTTTTACAAACTTCTTCTGAAATTTCCTGGCACTATATGCACTTCAAAAACATATAAATAGATCATTATACATCTAGACATATACGTTGGTGTAGATAATAAAACAAAAACATTACAAAATAAACAATCAAAAGTACAATTAGATAAAATAAACCCTTTATCTTACGTACATAAAACAAAACACACATACATACATAGAAAACAAATACATATATATATATATTGTTTTTCTCCATAAACTTCGTTGATATAGAATTTCGTGTTTTTCATATTCAAATCGACGGTATAACAATATATAAAGCATATACATATATTAACTGTATATATATACTATTCTAGCTATTTACAAAGTATTGGCGAAAGATTAAAAACCCGCAATACTTTAAAAAGGATATATCTAGGTAATTGCGTTTTTGAATAAAATAATAAATAGAAATAATGTTTCATTCTAATAATTCTGATGAAAATGAACAAAGTCTTTTAACGTCAACAACCAGTCCAACAGTATTAGACGATAATGAAACAAGCACACTTCGGTCCCTGCCGATTGATGCTAACATGACTATAATAAACGATGATAAAGAAGGATCCCTTGCAACTCGAAGTGTAGATGCGATGCCGGCAGGAAACCTTACACTCTTCAATGCCAACAATAGCAACGATGATACTGTATATAGATCATTATCCATACCGATGCAACCGCAACCAACATTGTTCGCAGCGCCACAACACAACAGCACAACACTGTTAGGGGGTAAGAGCGGACCAACTATGAAGCCCTATGAAATGGCAAATACAAAATTCAGCAGGTTACAACAAAAAGTACCTGATACCAATAACTTTAAAACTAATGCAATGGAAGTTGAAAATGATTTCACATTTGAAAGTTTCAGCGATAATAGCAAAGTAAGTGCAGCACCCGATAGTCTCGGTGCACCAGTGAAACCATCGTTCATAAATTATTGCGGAGACCATTTTGATTATAATGGGACAGTAGAATATTTTCTCGAACAAATGGATCAAGTTTCTATTGAATGTTGCTGTGATTTATCATATAATAAACAAACATATGAATTTGAAGTTCTTGCATATCCAACAGACCAAAGAATCTTATATGCAATTCAAATATATAGCGAACCTAAAAGAAATTGCCACGTAATTGAATTCCGTCGTTTAGATGGACCAGGATTCATATATCGTAATCATATTATGAGTGTATGGACAGCATTGAATAAACGTAACATTGGACCTGGAGTTTCAAGTAATGCGAGGCCTATGATGCCAACGTTAAACATGGAAAGTCTGGATAAGGATGATGATTACAAAGTCAAAGCTGCTACTTTGTCGCCAATGTTAAAAATGGTTGCATCTAAATTATTAGATGTCAGTCGAACGGGACTTCAAATGCTTATCTCTGCAACAAAAGCAACTGCCACTCAAGATGCGTTAAAGGAGACAAAAGCGATGACAACTGTAATCGATGTTGCACTTGCTTCGGAAAATGCAGAAATTGATCGTTGCACTGGTGCTGTATTAAGAGAAGGAGTCATCATGCATCATGACGAAATCAAACAAAGAATAATTGATCTTGTCATTGAAAAACTCACGAAAACCTTGTCAAAAGACATTTCGCTGCAAAAGGAAATTGTAGAAGTACAACGTAATTATATTGCTGTATTGTTTAATTTATGCCAAATTAACAATGGTGCATATCATGATATGTTAAGAGAGAAAGGTGCTCTTATAGTTGTAGGCAAAATAATTGCTAGTACAGAATGCAAAAGGTTAGAAAATAACGCGAAAAATGTTGCTACATTATTAAAGCCATTTTAAAGTAATTTGGCGGAAATAGTAAATCGGATCGGGTACACGTGTACGTGTATATACATAGATATAATGATGATATTATATTTTTATGGATTTGCGTAAGTTAATATTTTGGTACAAAGTATTGGTGATGCAACTCACATATAAACAATACAGGTGGTACTATGGTTATTACTGTGAATTATTATTACAAACGTACAATACATTGAAGGAATTGAACGTATCTAATAATAATATTACTGATGTACAAAGTATTGGTGATGGATTAAAAACAAACAATACATTAAAGTATTAAAAGCGAGTAATACATTAATGCAATTGTTAATGCAGTATCGGAAAAGACACCGAGGGAGTGCGGTAGTACAATAATATAAAGGAGATGGATCAATCAGGTATGTATTAACGATTGGAAAATATCGAGGATGTTGATATATATATATACTAAATAAATGAACAGATACCATTCGTTGTATGATAGCAGCTACAAGTGAAGCAACATTAATTTGTATCGATATACAGGATGGAAAGATGATAAAAACGAAATGGAAAGGAGGGACATATGCAAATGCATATGTTGGTGAATGAAAGAAGATAATTGAAAGAGAAAATGGAAAAAGTACATATACATATGCCTAATGGTAATGTAGATGTTAGTGAATGTCATATGAAGATGATTAGAGACATGAAAAAAGGCAAAATGGAAACAAAACAAAGGGGGAGCGGGGAGAGAAGGGAAAAAAATAATTTTTCGTCGTACGATCAAGTACACGAATATTTTTATTAAAACATATCACATATACATATATATATACATGTTATTTCTCTTATACTCAATATGTATTTACGTCGTATATAAATTTCTTTTACTCCCGGAAGTTAACATCTCAAATCAAAAATGATTTTTAAATGCTCATTTATTACATTTAAAACATGGTAAATTATTTTATTAGTATCATATTCAAAAGAGTCTTCCTCTGTCTGTGATTCGGAGTTAGGTGAAAAGCTACTCCTTCGTAAAGTTGTAAGTCACATCCTTTAATTAATCTATATATATTTTTAAATCGAAAACTCCTACTCATAGATAAAATATATATGTACGGTGTGTCGTACGTGTCGTATATATCTGGCCCTCTTTATAAATTAATTATTTAAATATAATATTTTCAGTTTCAGTTCAGTTGTTGAACCAACCTGCATATCTCGTCGTATGATATATGATATATGATATCATATTTTCAAGCTTTGTGCTCATGTACTTTATACTAGACACAATAATATATATATATACATATTTACATCATCCATCCTTAACAAATAAAGAACATTATATAAATTCTTTTTTATTAACTATTCATACACATATTTGCTGTAAAATATTAGTAGAAAGATTGTCAACTTGTCCCATATACACGTCAATATGTTGAAACAAACCAATAGCCGCAATGCCAATGAAGATTTGGATCATGAAGGAGGCAGTAATACAGAAAGCGAAATGCCAAGTGACAGTGAATATACTACAGATGAAATAAGTGGGTATGATGGAATCTCCACTGACGACCAGTCATTATTATTTGTTATACCAGATACAGGATGGAAGTATTCTACGCAAGATGTTAATGAAGACATGCCAACTATAGAAGAACAAGAACTATTGAGTAACATACAAGATCTGCAATTGAAATTAATGAAAGTGAGAGAAGAAAAAGTTAGAATTCGGGAAGATGCTATATCTGATGTGGAATTAAATAATTACAATAATAATGGTAATATAAACGGCACTACTACAACTACTACTACTGCTACTACTACTACTAATAATAATGACGAGGATAATAGTAACAACAACAATAATAGCAACATGAACCAACAGATGCCATTTAGGGATAATAATCCAAACAATGTAAATAATATGAAAAACAATGCAAATTTAAATAATGATGGGAACCTAAACAATGACAACAATAATCATATTATATCAGAGTCTGTCGAAAGAAGTGGACGCACAATTGTTGTCTCAAATCGTTTACCCGTGTTAATATCAAAAGATCCAGTGACTGGTAGACGGACAATTAAAATGGCATCCGGTGGGCTAGTAACAGCACTAAATGGTGTACGAACATCAATGGATTTTTACTGGTTAGGTTGGGTGGGAGAAGATATACCGTTAAAAGAACGCCCTGCATTAAGACAGGAACTAATGGAAGAACATGAGTGTATTCCAATATTTATTCCGCCAGAGTTAGCACAACCGTATTACAGTGGATTTTGTAATAATGTATTATGGCCACTTTTTCATTACGAGTTATTGCCAAGTTTTAGACCAGGTGTAGAAAAGAAATTTGATCGTTCGTTATGGAAAGCATATAAAAAAGTTAATATTTTGTTTGCCGATGCCATAAAAGATATTTACGAGGAAGGGGATGTGATTTGGGTCCATGACTTTCATTTAATGTTAGTGCCTCAAGGATTGCGTGAACGTAACATTGAAAGTGCAATTGGATGGTTTTTACATGTGCCCTTTCCATCAAGTGATATCTATCGTATTTTGCCAGTGCGAAATGAAATTTTAATGGGTGTCTTGGCAGCTGATTTAATTGGTTTTCATACATATGATTATGCTAGGCATTTTTTATCATCTTGCTCCCGTGTATTAGGTTTAGAAACGTCGATTAAAGGTGTCAATCTAAGAACAAAACGTCATTTTTGCACGATCGGAGTTCATCCAATTGGAATTGAACCAATGCATTTTCGAGGTATATTGCAACGAGAGTCAACACAAAATAGAATATTAGATTTAAAGAAACAATTTGAAGGAAAGAAAGTTTTACTAGGTGTGGATCGTTTGGATTATATTAAAGGAATGCCACATAAACTTTTAGCATTTGAATTGTTTTTACGACATTATCCAGAATTTTGTGGTAAAGTTGTTATGATACAAATTGGTATACCGTCACGCACTCAGGTACGTGAATACAGGAAATTAATGGGCCAGGTAAATGAATTGATTGGGCGTATCAATGGGGCATATGGAACGTTGGAGTATACTCCTATACATTATATACAGCGAAGTGTAAGCACAGAGGAACTTTGTGCATGTTATGTTGTTGCAGATGTTTGCTTAGTAACCTCCTTACGTGATGGTTTAAATTTAGTAAGTCATGAATATATATTGATGCAAAATCAACGAATGAAACATTATGACGATGAAGATCATACCATCAGCAATAAGCACAATACACCAGGCGTATTACTTCTAAGTGAATTTACTGGAGCCATTCAATCGTTAAGCGGTGCTATGCGTATCAACCCATGGAATACCGAAGCTGTTGCGACAAGCATTATGCAAGCATTGACAATGGACCCCGCATTGCGTCGACTACAACAATCCAAATTATATCGTTATGTAACAACGAATACCTCTTCACATTGGGCAAGTTCATTTCTTACTGATATGTCTCTAGCATCTGCAAAATCGAGGCAGGAAAGGCATAAATTTTCGAAAAAAAAGCCAGTGACATTAAAGCGAATAGTGCAAAGCTATAAGCGATCAAAATGTAGACTATTGGTAATAAATTATGATCGTGTGCTAGCGTCAGATACATGGGATTCGCAATTTCTACCCCCAGTGCAATTTGTAGATGCGTGTTTACGAAGTTTAACAGCAGATAAACGCAACATCGTTGTGTTATATAGTGGCCGTGACAAAGATACTTTAACCACTTGGTTTGGGTCCATACCACGTTTAATTTTAGGGGCTGAATATGGTGCATTTGTTAAATTAGACAAAACGCGCGAGTGGATATCATTAGTATATGAAAATATCGAACAAGTGAAATGGAAAGAAGCTGTATTGCCTATTGTCAAAGATTTTGATGATCGCACTCCCGGTAGTGAAATTGAAACGAAGGAACATAGTATTACATGGTTTTATGGAGACGCTGATCCTGCATTTGGAGAATGGCAAGCGAAGGATATGTTATCGCACTTGGAAGAAGTATTGGGCAATTATCCTGTTCAATTAGTCAAGCGCGAAAAGGCATTAGAAATTCGTGCTCTTTCATGTGGACAAAAGGAATTTTTAGAGTATGTTATTCAAACACTTTTTGATAAAACTGCTGAGAAAGATACAGAACGATTAAATAATAATGATAATATTAATATGCAGAAACATTTACGACGACGTCCGTACGATTTTCTACTTTGCTCCGTTGGGAATTCATCCAGTGATAAAATTTTAGTGGATTATCTTGATCAATTGAAAGGTAATAGTGAAGCAGAATTTTTCTCCCAAGCTGATGTTAAAGCTTATTTTTGCCAATCATCGAAATCTGGTCTGTTGTTTGGAGATTACGTATTTGAAAGCTCAGGTGATGTTCGTAAGTTATTCCGTAATTTATCCGCATCTGCTGCGAAGGATCAACAAAAAATAAGAGCACCAAAGAGTAAAAAATTGGAGTCGACAAACCAAAATCGGCGTTGAAATTGTATTTTTATTATTGAAAACCACCAAGTCAAAAATGGAATATTGAAAAAAACATTCGTGTATGGTATATATGACGCATATGATCTAAGTTATATATTATATATATGAAATATATTGATGTTTAAATAATAATTTTACTTCCAATGGAAAATACTATCATACGCTCAATACAGGTACCCAATCTACGAAATATATATTATCATACACGCGTAATATGTTCGTAGAACTGGTTGTTTGTATTTTTCGTAATATGTGTGCGTGTGTATAAAATAAAGTCTCATAATACTAGATAAAGTTGATGTCCATGATTGTCTTCTCTTGTTAAAATTGTTTTTTTTTTTCTGACTTTTTTCCCTCCTGAACAACGACGATGCACACACGTGCACACTGATATAATGTCAATGAGATGTAAATACCATTACGTTAATATCTTATATTAATACTGAGTATATCACATAGATATTTATGAACTGAAACAAAAACGATTCATAGATATAACTATATATTAAAATTATTTTTTATTTTATAATTATAATCAGACAATTTAATATTTAGATATAGAAGAAAGAGATTATCAATATTTTAAATAAATATCACCATGAACAATAATAATATATATTTTGTTACATTACTACTTTTATTTATTAAATTACAAAATATTTCTGCTGTATCTTGTAAAGATTATGACTTAGATGTGCCTTGTACTGACGTCCCAAAATGTGGTAGTGTTGAAAAGACACACTATGCAACATTAAAAAATTTTGTGACCATGACAGATGGGACTGCAGCTCAAAAGACAAAGGTTAGTATATGTTTTGTTGAACGTGATTCATTAGGATATGCATTTAAAGTCCATACTATAGCTGATGATATTGATGTTTTCAGTCCGTATACAAAATGCAATAGCCAAGTATGGGTGAATAGTGATGTCTTGGAAGTTTTCATGGCACCAACTGCAACGCCGTTTGATGCACCTAAATGGTATTATGAAATGGACACTTCGCCGTCAAATGCAGTCTGGGTAGGACATAAAAATAATTCATTGGGAAATTGGAGTAACTGCAACCATCAAGATGATCACTGTGTAGAAGGTCCAATTGAATGTAATGGATTAGATCATTTTGAAATGTTCCCAAATTTAATAGCAAAAGCACATAATATTACTGGTACTGGATGGGGCGTAGATTTAACGGTACCATTTAAAATGTTTCCACCTGAATATCAGCAAAGTAAAATATGGAGGGCTAACTTTTATCGATATGATTATCCAAAAGGTAGAGATCAGTATGAGTTAAGTGGTTGGAGTCCAACAGAATGTGGTTCATTCCATGTGCCTAAAAGATTTGGAGTTTTAATATTGGAAGAATAATCCTATCATACGTCTAATTTATACTTCGTAAAAAATATTGATGTGATTAAAATCTAAGTTATCTTCGTAAATATAATGATGATTGGTTAAAATCTAAGTTAAATAAATATGGTTAAAATCTAAGTTATAATAATTTTACAACACTTCTCGTGTTAAAGTAATATGCTCAATACTCAATCGCAAGAATAATATGCTATCCTACTATAATAAAGCTCTCCTGACGTCGCCGCAAGCTCTCATATATAATATAATCTCTTGTATTTTATATATAATGTATAATGATGGTTAAAATCTAAGTTATAAACAATTTTAGTTCCCGTGTTAAATACTACACGCTCAATACTCAATGCCAGGAATAATAATATATTTTTGTTAAAATCCTCGCAATCTAAGAAGGATTTACTCCTACTAATAATAAAGCTCTCATGCGCCGCCGCAAGCTAATACTCTATAAGCACAAGTGTAGGTCTGAATCCAGCATAACACTCTCGATGAAAGTGATGTGAACAGTCCATGCGTTTTTCAAAGTTTGATGGTTTTGAAATCCCCAGGAGTGGATTCACACATTCCTGGCATTCGTACGAGTATCAAAATATATTTAATATCTCATATATGCATTATATCATAATATAAATTATATATATGATATATCTAATACGAGTTCGTATACATATATATATATATCTTTTTTCTTCTCTTATTGTGATTGACTACCATATTTAACATTTTCTTGGCAAGTTTTTAAACTATCAAAAAACCATTGACACGCTTGTGCATCTCCATTATTAGTATTCAAGCAGCCATATAATTGCTGCTGTGGATCAAAACATGGTCCTTGCTGTTGATTGTTGTTATATGATTGTTGTTGTGTTTGGCCTTCTTCTTGCACTTCTTCACCGTCACCACCACCACCAGTTACAGCATCAGCAACACCACCTACAACCCTATGTCCAATGGCACTACCAACACCAAAGCCAATGCCTTGTTTGATAGTATTCATCATGCCACCACCACCACCAAACATACCACCTTGTTGTTGTTGCGCTGGTGCATTATTTTGTTGTGCTGGACGTTTAGCCGGCATATTTCTTGATCTTGGTGGTGTTCTAGTAGCTGTTGGTGCTTTTTTCCTGGATCCAAATAGACCACCGCCACCACCTCGTTTTTTAGACCCGCCACCAAATAAACCACCACCAGAGCGTCCACCGCCACCTCTTCTTCTTCCCATATTGTTAATAAAATATTATGACTATATATTTCTTGTATTTCAAATGTGACAATAATGTTATGATATATCTATATATACCTATATTCTCTTCAACATATACACAGTATATTTTAAATATCTTCTAAAATGTACCTACTAAAAATTAAATAATAAAAATGCACGTGTGTCGATGTGTGCATGTGTCATCATTTTTTATTCGATGATGTGTGCCTGGATTAGGATTGCTGGATTGCCAGGATTGCCCTGCCCGGCCAGGCCTGCTGGATTGCTGCTGGATTGCCCGTGTGGATTGCTGGATTCCCATCAGGATTCCCATCATCAGGATTCCAGGCCCGGCAGGGATTCCCAGCCTGGCCAGTTGTTGTTGTGCTACTATAAAAATGCACAAAAATAATAATAATAATAGTTAGTAGCAATAAATGGAATAAATAAAAACAAAGAAATACGTATATATTTATAGCCTAGCGCAGTGGAGAGAGTAAAAGTAAATCATATACGAAATAAATAAATATATATGTTTAGATAGATAAATTTGTAATTACATAGTTATATTTATCACATATGAACGACGAACCAAGGGGCAAAAGTAGTCTCCAATCAAAGAAGGTAAGTATAGTGATATTTCCCCTCCTCCACCCCAGTCTCTCTCTGTACATAAATGTTAATTTAGATAGAATATGGTATATATATATATATATACCATAAATTTAATAATAATATGATATATATGTATATTTATAAATATGATTATGATATGGTTTTCTAATTATTAGCCACTGATGAATTTTTTAAAAATATGAAGATGAATAATTTCTGAAGAAAGTTTGATACCTTTCATTTTTGACGAAGTTTTTTTCCATTTCTGAGGCTAATTGATTTTCAACTACACACACACACAAATACACACACATATGTATTTTTATATATATATATATTTATATAAATATACAATACTAACATTGTTTTATTTTGTTCACATTATTATAAGTTTTTTTTTAAATCAAGAAAGCATGTCAGATGAATGTTTCATAAAAACGTCCAAGCAATTAATTTCTAACTTTAAAAAAAAGCACCCGGATACAAGCGATGAAATACAGCTTATATTTAATGTATATGAAAAATATTATAAAAAAATGTATGATTTAGAACGGAAAGAAAGAATATTAGAAATGGAAACTAATATGGCTTTGAGAAGAGAAAATATTGATCTTCGAACAGAAATTGAAGGATTGAGAAGTATAACTACGATAGGCAATAACATTGCTGGTGGTAACGATAATAATAATAATAAATATATTATAGCTAATAAATACAATAAAGACAACAACAATAATAATAATAATAATAATAATAAAGACAACAATAATAATAACGATGATGATACTACAATGTTTAGAGTAGCATCATTACATGCAAAATATGTTAATAATATTGATAGTAATAATACGTTTAAAATAGAAACAAAGAATAAGAATGTAAAGCAAAATAATAATGCCGAGAAAATAGTAGCGAAGGATTCTGTTACACCATCGTTTGATGATACAAGCGAAGATAGAAGAAGCTATAGTTCATCTATATCTGAAAATAGTAGTAGACCAAGGGGAACTTCCATATTTGGTGATTTGAATGATTTTCTTCATGATGATAATATTATGATGGGTGTTACCCCACGCAGTAATAATAATCTTACTAATGATGATGATAAATATTGCAATGCAAACAGTACTGTATATAATAATATGCATAATAATAATAATAATAACGATTACAATGACGATCATGAGAAGAATCCGGCAAAAAGGGATGGTAGTAAAAAAAGAAATTCAAGATCATCTATTGAAAAAATATTGAATAGCAGAAAAGGCTCCTATTTTTCAGTAGACAATACAAATGATGATGTTATTAATAATTTTAGTGATGTGTATAATGTCAAGAATGCAAATATCAACCGCATATCGTCATCACCATCGTCAGATAGAATTTCTCCAGCATTGAGTATGAGTGGAAAATCAATAAGAAAACAACAATTGAGTGAAAGTAAATTAAATGCTGCTTCAATGCTGGGATATGGACCGACAAAAGTTGAAAGTGATCTAGCTAAGCGACTTGCAAAATTGTCTGGACATAGCGATTTGACACCAAATGATTTAGCATTGGCATTAGCACGTTCTGTAAATAATGGTATAACCGCGAGTACTGTTGGTCGCACTAGAAATAATATGAGTATCTATGATGATAGTAATACCGACGATGATTTTTAGTATTAAAATGTATGATAAATGTATCATAGTAATGTATTTTTATTTTTTATTATCATATGATATGTACACCGTTCGTCGTACAAAAATACGCACGGCACAAATTGAGTTTTTTACTCCCTCCTCCCTCAGATACCTGTACACGTGCTTTTCTACGACGAAGTTTTAAAAATATGTGTATACGTATAAAATAATAATAAAGTACCCGTATTTCAATAATTTTTTATTTCTGTACCCTCCCAGTAATGACAATTCCTACGACCTCTCAAAAGAATAATAGCGTGTTTTGAGCCAATAATTAATATCTATCTCAACAAAATGTGAACTCCCGTAACAGGAATTACCGATGAGGTAAATAGATGTTATCAACCTACTTCTGGTTATGAAAACTATGAAAATGGCGGGGAATAAATTGTATCAGGGTATAATTCATTGTATTTCTCGCCAAATGCACATTTTAATGCATAAAGATTAGTATAGGCGCACGTCTTAATAACCGCTGCTTGAATGTCTCGAAATGTGGTTTACGTATAAAATATATATTGTTTTTTCGAAAAAATTTACAATTTCAAAAGACTACTTTCCTCTTCCAATTTCTACTGAGAGCTTTTTACTTTCCTTTCTTAATTTTTTACTTTCCTTTCTAGCTTTCTTTTCTGCTAATTGTTTTTTTCTAAGCTGTCTACCTTTCTCAGTAAAACATTCTACGTAAATTTTGAACAACCAAGGAGTAACGAAGGACAAGCAGAAAACAACAATCAAAAAAACATATGATATATCCATTTCTACCTCCTCCTCATCTTCTTGCAATAAAAACCACATATTGCTAAATCAAAAGATGTAAAATTATTTGTCTATTTCTATTTACAGATGTATATGCAAATACACATGCAGACACAATTTATTGATACTCTTAATCAACGTTAATAATAATTACAAATGCAATTCTTGCCTAGTTCGTGAGATAGCCTTGTAATGGCAGAGTATATATAAGTCTGTCTGTGTACGTCAAATTATAACTAACAATAGTTTAATAATAACAATAATAGTAGTATTTAGTATGAATTGAAATATAATAACGTAAAAAATGACTATTACGTATTAGTATTGCTGGATTGCCAGATTGCATAATAATGGATGTAGTAGTAGGTTTTAATTGGTGCACCAGCTGGCCAGCCTGGCGCACCAAAAGCAACAAGATAAATTCAATAAAGGCACAAAGGGCTGTAAAAAAAAAAGGCTGTGACCAAAACAAATATTTGCACTTGCATTTAAATATTTACTAAAAGAGGAGCTTTACCTATTAGCATAAACGTAGCATTACAACCCCGATTTTGTTGTGCTTTTCGTTACACAATCAGATGATATTTGGTGCATCAACTTTGAATCTTATTAAATTATAATATGGCAATAGTTTAAGTGTGTATAATCAATTTTTATTGATACAATAAAAATATATTATTATAACATCATTATAAAATTTAGCGTGTGTGTATGTATATATATATATATTGATATTTATTATAGATTCGTGTGTGTGTGTGCGCGTGTTTCTGTTTGCGCGTGTCTGTATACTTTTTATTATTGAGAAATTATTAAAAATTATAAAAACGAATATTTAACGAATTATAGTAGATTATTTATAGTATCATGGATATTTCTACGTCGAAAACAACAGTCAAGCCTGTTAAAGAAGATGTAGTAAGACCAGCAGAGGTGAGAAAAAAAGTGGTAGAGATGGGTAGTAGAACGGGAAATGATGATAACGTTCTGGAACAGTTCAATGTGGATGAGGCACGAGTTCTTTTCGAACCCGATGATGATGATGATAATATGGATGATATTTTAAATTTGCCTACTTCGAAAAAACAAAGTGTCAACGAACTCCTTCCTAAAACTAACTCTTCACAAGAGTTAAAAGACCATAGACATAAAACCAGAGAAAATATCAAAACCGAACGCCGGAAGTCGCATTATGGAAGAACCTTTAAGCAAAGGCAAGAAATTCTTGAAAAAAGAAGAAGAGCATCGCATAAGGGGGTTACAAAAAAAGACCTTTTATTAAGCTTTACACATAAAAAAGCACATGGTTCGAGAAATGTTGGTGGGCACCCACCACATGATAAGGAAGCGTATGATTCCATTGAAGCAATTGATTATTCTACCCCAGATACAGTCCAAGAAACAGATTTTTTAAAATCACAGGATCATGATAGTAGAAAATGGCGTGGTTGTTTCCTTTGGACTTTATATTTTTTTTTCGGAGTCATCATTTCAGTAGTTATAACGTATACCTTGCTATTATGTGATATCATTTTAAATGGGCGCGTTTCTTTAACTACTGAGAGTTTAAATACTGGTGCCATTGGAAGTGCATGGTGCGCATGGGTTGGAACTAGTTTAGCGCTTTGCTTGGCTGCTGCATTTTGCGTTCTTGTTGAACCAGCTGCTGCATCATCTGGAATACCAGGATTATTAGCATATTTAAATGGGGTCACACCGAAAGCTGGGAAATCATTTATTACTGGGAAGGATACGGATTTCCTATCATATCAAACAATGTTTTCAAAATTAGTCGGCATGATTTTTTCCATTCCATCTGGTTTATGCATTGGCCCGGAAGGTCCTATTATCCACATTTCGGCATTGCTGGCACGTTGGATAGGGAAAATAATGCACGAGATCGAACATAAATTATTCCCTGATTATGCATTTAGAACGAAGAAATCAGAGGCACGAGATTTTCTAGCAACTGGAGGTGGATGTGGTATAGCAGCTGCATTTCGAGCTCCGTTATCTGGTGTTTTATTTGTTGTAGAAGAAGCCTCTTCACACTTTAAAGTTAAACATCTAGAGCAGACATTTTGGGCGTGCATTATGTGCTACTTTGTTGGTTATACAATATACCAACCGGAGGAAGGATTTTCAAAATTTGCATTGCCTCAAGGAAAATTTTGTTTCCAATACGATTCTGTTATGGTGCTCTTTTTCGCTATCATTGCTGTTCTTGGAGGTATAATTGGTGCGTTCTTTAATCAAGTTGTTGAGGAATTGAATCATTGGCGTGTTGAGAATATCAACAAATCCGCTTGGAGAAGGGTTGCAGAAGTTGCTTTTATTTGCGTGCTTACAGGATCATGTGCCGTGCTTCTACCAGCTGCATGGCCGTGCAGAGAAATGACTCCTGCATTAATGACAGTGGATAGCACTGGTTGCCATAAAGATGCAGACACCCGTCAATTGTTCAAAGGGACAATCAAATACGAAGCTATGGAATCTATGTATGGCGAACAGAATATCAGCGCTTTGCCAGCAGCAAATCAACGCATGTTGCTAAATGCGCGGAAATACCGTGTACCAAAGCAGTACCGCGCTGCTGGGAAAACAAAAGATAGGTATGATGATGTCTACATATCAAAAGAGGCAAAAAATATCAAGGTTTATTATTCTCATAAATATACATGCAAAGGTAAATACGAATACAATGAAATGGCTGGTTTGTGGCTAAATGGTGGTGTTAAATCAGCGAAAAAACTGATGGAACGAGGGTTTCCAACTGCATTAAGTTGGCATACGTTATTGGTATTTTTTATTGTATACTTCATTTTAGCTGCACTTACTGCTGGAATTAGCGTTCCGGCTGGATTGGTTATCCCAATGATGTTGATGGGTGGTTCATTTGGTCGTTTGATGGGGCTAGTTGCCATGGAATGGAGACGCAACAATTGCCCTGGTTATGAAAATTTAGATCATGATTTGGCATCTTCCAATATGTATTATTGGACTGGTTCATATCGCTGGACTTTGTACGAATGTACCATGCCAGATCCAGGTACGTATGCCATTATTGGCATGGCGGCAATTATGGGTGGTTCTGGTAGAATTACAATGATGCTTGCTGCTGTACTGCTAGAATTGACAGCAGATCCTTTACTTATTGCACCTATTGGAGGTACGTGTATTGTTGCTATGCTGGTCGGTAATAGCTTTAACCATGGTCTCTACCACGGTTTAATTCCTGTTTTTAACTTGCCATATTTAAATATGGAAGCATCAAGTTTAATGTGGGTTTCAAAAGTAGAGGAGGTTATGACTTATCATCCAATTTCTATTAAAAAGATAGTATCTGTAAAAACATTAGAAAAATTTATTATCGCTTTACAAAGTGGTGTTATCAAACATAATGCATTTCCAGTTGTTTCTCAATTAAAAGATGGTGGGCCACACGATATGAAATTGCAAGGGCTGATCACGAGACAACAATTATATGAAGCGTATGAAACTGCACAATACGAAGCTGTAATGGGATTCTTGAATCTATACAATTACATGGAGCGATCGCCATTAACTGTATACCCACATACACGTTTAGGTCGCGCGTATGAGGTCTTTCAAAAGCTTGGTCTACGCCACATGCCAGTAATCAAAACAAATGGTTGTGTAGTTGGTATTTTGACGCGAAAAAATTTACAAACGTATTTACTCCATAAAAATGCATCTTTAGCTAGAATACAAGCAGTTTTTCGCGGTAAATTAGCAAGAATTAGACGTAGATTGGCATTGGAAAAATTACATGCTAAAAAAACTTTTCGGTTAGATAGTACCAGTAGCAACGACAAAACAGATAACAGTAAAAAAAATGAGTAAAGCTGTAATAAATTAATTAACAAAAAGTTTAGAGTTTCAGAGATCTCAGAGATATGTGCATAATGCTATGTATACATATTTTTATAAAAATTTAATTATATTCAATTTTTCGGATACCTTTACTGGTATATTCTGTATTCTGTATCTGTAATACATATACATATTTATCAATTTATTATTCAATTTTTTTGTATTGTATATCCTTGGATATAGGCAATCTGCATTCTACTTACACTATTAAAATACTATAGAGCCATTTAAATTATTCTCAACTACTACGCTTTTGCAAAAATACAATGGCATACAATAGCACACAATACCAGGTTATATCATCATAAAATTGGGCAGCATATTCATAGCATGTGTGGTATGTTGTTAACTTATATATAAAAACAATTCTAGAATAATAATAGCAATCTGGCAATATTGCAATATGGTATATATGTGGTATAAATATATATATATATTTTTTTCTTCTTTATAATTAACCAGATTATATTTAGAATTATTATAGAACTTATATTAGAATATCTTCTTCTATTTCATCTATTATAAAACAGATAAATACATTCCAATACATGAAATAGAAACCAAAGAACTTAATACATCAACAATATATTTAAAGAGAGAGAAAATATATTGTGCAAGTTCGAGTATTAATATATATATTTAAATATAATATAAAATACATACATAGATATTTCCAACAAATAGTAGTGTTCATATCATTATTATACATATAAATATATTATTAATAAATAAATAATATGACGTCCTTAACACCGCATGGAAAAGCTAGGACAAAAAGTGCATTGCAAAGTTTTGCACATGAAGGTGGGCACGCATTTGCTGAACCATCCCCAAAAGAAGTTGAAAAACAAAGTAATGGTAGGCGTGCAAGCATAAAGGCACTTGCCAAAGGTGCGAGTAGCATGATGAAGAGTGCGCGTAAATCAATTGCTATTTTAAAAAATAGTGTAACCAAAAAAAAGGAAGATGAACCACTCGTACAATCGGAATTATGCTCGTTGGTACGGGATATAGAGATCGGCGACGAAGCGGGGGAGATGGTTTTACACGGTATTTCACGAGTATTTCTTATGGACTCTCAATCGTATCTCGATATCTCATTTGATCGCAATTCCCTTGTTGGGGAGTTTAACGACGTAATATCGAAACATTTAAATATTACACACAACGGTGTATGTGGCATGGTACAATACTGCTTTGGTAACTATTTGCCATTAAATGATGATGATCACGTCATTGAAATCATGGGTTTATGGGATTCCAAAAGCGAAATGGATGGCTCTTGTCGTTTATGCTTTATTCAAGAATATTACTTGCCTGGTGGACCGTTTGATGTCAACAGCCTTGATGCTGCAAACGATGATAAAACAGAAGGTATCTCGGCCCATAAATTACGCTACTTAGAATGTTGCCATAGGTTACGTACTGGAATGTATTCCTTATCTGTTAAACGTGCTATCAAGGTTGCAGCTATGCAAATATTAGCAAAACGTTTTGAAGACCATACTTATTTTCCACAAATGGACGAGTTGGTATCACCAGCAATTGTAGAACGTTTTGGCTTGCGTGATGTTGAAAACGACGTGACAACGGAAATAGAAGAATTAAAAGGTGTATACCCAGATGCAATTTCATATGAACATCATGTACTTGAAGTGGTTTCAAATGCAATTCCATATTACGGAAGTAGTTTTTTCCCAGTCAAAGTTATGGTTCAAGATGTCCATCAAAATGGCTCCAGGTCAAGGCCTACAGAGCAAATTTGCGCGGTAGGAAACGATGGAATACATTTATTAAGTGGTTGGAACTTAACTGTTGATGAATATTTCCCATATTCAAATATTCATCGTTGGACAACAGCAACAGATCCAGATTTATTTGCATTTGTTGATGAAGAGAGTATTCATTTCCTAGTATATGAATACCCGAAAGCAATAGAAAGACGTGTAACAGGATCAATTGAAGGATTGATGCAATTTCACGAAGGCAATGATAATTTCAAAGCAACACACGATTATGAAGCACTTATGACAGCTAAATCCAAATTTCTTGGTATAGATAATTTATCGTTCTCTGAATGTGCAAGAGTAGAAGTTGAAGGTGCAAATTTAAAATCATTATATGGCGATTCTGCACATAACCTTATTGGTAAAGATTCCAAGATCGTTGATATAAAACGCAACAGAGGCAATGGTGGCCGTCGATCAAGTTTAGCAATGACTAGTCTTGTATCAACAGGTGCAAGAGTAGACGACGCAACGTCTAACGAGTTGAAAAGTGTTGAATTTGCCGGATTTGGAGATGAGGGTGATAATAGTAAAGAATTGACGAAACAACAACGACGCATGTCGGCCATAAGAGCACTGAATGCTAAAAAACAGGCATCAAGGAATAAAAGTAAACAATAGCGTGGTGTGTAGACAGAGTGAACTATATTATGATTAGAAACACATTTTTGTGATACATTTAAAAACAGATCAAGAATTAGATAGAGTATTTGAGCATAATATTCTTCAGGAGATATATTATTATTATAATACGTACGTGTGCATATATATAATTGATACGCGCGCGTATTGAATATGATTCCTGAGTTAAAGTATGACATACGAAGCTTCGTACGTATTATATAGAAGAAATTTTCGTATTTTTATAAGTTATAAAGATTTTATTTACTCATAAAATGTTATATTTCATATATTATATTATTTTAAATATCATATGCATATCATTATATATTTTTATTTAATAAAAAATTAAAAAAATGCGCTTCGTATCATACGAAAAAACAAGTTCTCGCGTAACATTTTACACTCTCTTTTATTTCTATTTATATATAACGCCTCTTATGTACTAACACAAATTAAGCATTATCGTCATCATCAAACCGATATACATCAACTTTAAATTTCCTAAATGAATTTGATTTTTTAAAATCATCAAATGATGCATCAAGTCGCTCGAGAATCTGTTTCAAAGCAGTATCAAACATGCTTCTAGAAATCTTATTTTCTTCTATTTTTTTCGAAATTATTTCTATTTCCTCATCTTTGATTCCAGTATTTTTTCCTTTAATAAATTTCTTAAATATAACAGGCGCTCGTGAGACTAATGTAGTATGCGAAGATGTATCTTTAAACCTTTCCACTGAGGTCCATAAGTTGACACAATGAGCTAGTGATGGTTGTTTCTCTTTTAAGTACGTTGTAAGATAATTTTGATATTTTGCTTGATTCAAGAATTCCAACATGTTCAATGTATTTTTGATTTTTTCATATTTTAATTGCCATATTTTCCTTTCCTCTTTTTTCGATTCTTCGCTTTGAACAAATCCGGCAAGAGTATACCATTCCTCAAGTGAGTGGTACAATATATTTCTCTCTTCAATACAAACTGGTGAATCAAAGAAGAATGTCAAAAAATTCTTATCTTTTAGAAATTCACACATATGTTTGATTTTATCACGATTTTTTTGTGTCATATGGCGTGTTAAAATAGCATCGGCTAGAGTGGCTACTTTGCTTAAAGCTACCTGGACCTTGTAAATCAAATTTTCTTCCGGTATGTCTTTCGAATCGATGCTTTTTCCAGCTTTTCGACATATTGAACGGCGCACAGCAACATTCCTATTTTCACTTGATGTCATACTGAGACGGCGATTTGCAGAGTGACTTTTTGTACCACCTCTAGCAATATGTTTCATTTCTTCCACTTGCTTTAATTGTTCAGCTGATGACACTTCCATTGTACCTTGCATCATGAGTTCGAAAAGCCTTGCAGAAGGCTTTTCCATACGATTTCGAGTTTTCGTTTCGTCGAGTAAATTATCATTGTAGATCATCCCAACTTTCATAATTAATTTAAGCATATCTGCTCTCATTGTCTTCGATGTCTCCTCACTATCAAAACTAGCAACAACTCGTAATAAAGCATCCAAAGCAGCGTGACCATGCTCACCAAGCAAACCAGTTATCAAATTTTGCACAGATTTGGTCTTGCTTAAATTGGACGCTATTTTCTTTTTAGTTCTAACAAACATCGACATCTTCTAATCAATTTAGCTCCTTGCGAGTGTTAATGATATAAATATTTTCAATGGTAAAAGACGTTGGTTATTCTTCGGATATTTATTATACATCAATATTGTTGTTAGTCAAACCAATTCTATGATAATAGGTACTAATAATAATATAGTTATTTATTTTATTACATTAATAAAAAATGCCACAGAATAATCCTAATCCTCCTCGGATCCTTTGGTGCTTTGCTGCTGCAATAAATGAATATTTGTCCATTTCGGCTTTGTGATACCTGGTATTTATTTTTGTGATATATTCCGTAGGATGTATAGTTTTATATAGGTAATTAGAATACGATGGATGCATGAAATGCGTCTTTCATATTAGAAAAACTTTGCACGATGTGTTTTTTTGTGTTTTGCAACTTTTGTGTTTTTCTTTTTTTTTCAACAAAACTTTTGTAAGGAAAGCGACATATACAACTACCAGTACTGGTAGATCTACTACGGACAGTGTATTAGCTATATATCCCTTCAAAAAAACCCAAATATATATATACATACATACCATCTCCAAAAGGTAACAATGAAACATACTAGAAATACCAACCAAGGCGCAGATACGTCACCACACAGCTTTAGAAAATGGCATTAAAAAGAGCGTTAAAAATGAAATTTGATTTTTTTTAAAACGTGCGTAATACAAATAGAATTAATATCGTATGATAGGATTACGTAAGGCCGTGGTACCAAGGTAAATTATATCATACGAATAAAATTAATTATTCATTAATGCTTCAAAATACCTTCATAAAATTATTTTATTAATTGTTTTCTACCGCAAGCGTCCGTAAATATTTTAAAATCTCTCTCAAAATATAATAAAAGCTTGTAGAGTATTAGTTTGCAGAGGTGCATTAGAGCTTTACTATAGTAGGATAACATATTATTCTTGCGATTGAGTATTGAGCATATTACTTTAACACGAGAAGTATAAAAATATATAACTTAGATTTTAACCATCATAAAAATAATAAAATATATAATAAATTTACACACACACACATGCACAAAATCAAATTGTCTTTCGAAAGATTTTATCTCACGGAAAACTTGGAACTTTCACACCAAGTTTTTCGTTGCTCATTTGCAATAAAATTGGGAATTTTTTTATTATAATCTCATGCAATGGTATCATAGCATCAACACACACTTTTCCATGAATTTCAACACCACGTTTCAAAATAATAAAATGATTAACTAACGCATTTTTTAATTCCTGAACTTTCGCACTTTTCTCCGGCGTTGAATCAACGTCCTCAGCAATTTCTGGGAAATCTGTCCGGTATGAACCTGTTAAAAATGGCTCATAATTGGCTATTCCGCCATTGACTGCCGCATCTACCGTACCATTAATAGCCATGGTGAAAGATTGCTCTGCAGTTCTACCTTCTAATGATTCAGCGACTTCAATTCTCCTCTTTAAGTCTTCATTCTTGTCTACAACAGTGATAACTGCAACTTCCAATGGATTTTGATAATGTTCCGTTGTTTCAACAACTTCCAAGCGTCTTTTCACGTTTGGAAATGTATCCTCGGTTCTCATAAAAATCTTTTTGGTCCATAAATCCATAAATTCGTTATAAGTTTCTCCCCTCGCTTTCATTTGTGCTTTTCTTTCTCTGTTCTTTCTGAATGGCCGAGGGAACCAAAAAGTACTAACATTGCAGTTCTTTCGATAAAGTTTTACAGGATCAATCATTGAATCCCTAAATTCCGGCATCATATTATCCCATTCCTCTGCATATGCAGTTGTGACACCACTAACTTGTATATACAATTTATCTTCGGATTCCTTCATTTCATCCTTTTCCTTTCCAGGTGGGACGCTCTTAGCAGTTGGAAATTGATGGCGCAAACGAGAAGAAAATTCCATAATGGATTCTAAAGGTGCACCACGATATACAAACACTTTGTTGCGAATATCTACCGGGTATCGAAGACCAAGAAAACTTACACGAAAGTGTGTAGGGTAAAAACGCTCTTGCTGTTTGATTGATAAATAATATTTTGCCTGTTCCATCAAAACACTAGACAATTTTTCATACATAAATTCCCTTTCATAAAATGTGCGAAGTAATTCACAATATGCCAAACACTTCTCCCAATTTTTCCCTAACGCATACAAATCAATAGCTTTCCTATATACGCGAATCCTTCTACTTTCGATACTCTCACTAGGCCAAGTTGTCGCTTGATCCATTGTAAATGCTGGTACATCTTTGTTTTCTTCCCATGGATACGTTGCGTGCATCAGCAACACCTGAGCAGCTTCGCTATGATTATTAAGATCACGGTGTATTTTTTTCAATCTTTCTACATATTTAACAAACATATCATCTCGCTGTGCCTTTTTCAAATACGCCATTAAGCGTAACATAGCTTGTGTCTGCTCATCTTCGTATTCTAAATCACCTTTGTTGCCAAACTTTGACAATACACTCAGCAGAGAAAATAATTTTGTAACTTCTGATAAAAAATCCAAAGTTTCACCAGTATTTAGCAGTGGGTCGCTTCGAAATTTTTTTCTCAGCCGAACATCAAATAATTCTTCAAATCCTTGACCTGGCGCATGAGTTTTGCTTTTACCACCATTGCTACTTCCATTGCTATTGTTGTTGTTATTTAATCCAGTACGCGTTGGTTGTGGTCTCAAAAGCGACCTTTCTGTAACAATTAAATCAACTGCATTGATTGTTACGAAACGTATCAGTGAAAAATTATTCGAACGTTTTAATTCTTCTGAAAAGAGCGATAAATACATATCAGTACTCAAAGCTTTAGTTTTCTCGTGCTTTAAATCAGCAAGCCGTAATAATGGTTCGACTAGCTGCTTTATCATAGAGTATTTCCTATTCCCCAAAGCGCCCCAAACCTCGCGGATCTTATCGCAAACATCGTTGCGTATATCACCAGCCTGTTCAAGCACAACTTTTCGTCTATTTTTACTTGAACCTTCCAAATCAAGCGTATCTGAATTCAACATTGCTAGGCCAGAAAATAAATACGAGAACCATAAGTCCATTTTTTCTTGGTCTGTCAAACTTTCGCCAGTCAGTAGCGGCCTCCGAGTGCGGTCTAAAATTTTCTCCAAATCATACAAGAAATCATTTTTCAACGGTTTTCCAAGCCAATCTAAGATTCTTAATGCAATATTCTGATGGCTTATACAAACAAAAGCCCACCGTTCATCATATATTTTCTCCTCTTTATGCAGCGTTGATAAATGCCAGCAAACTTCTAATAAATCTTTCATAAATTTCCAAATTGCTTTTGGTGTTGAATTTTCCTCTGGACTATTTCCTAAAGATCTTTTCAAAAAGTGTTCCATTTGCATAGGTAACATCATTTCTATTATACCAAGAAGAGATGAAACGGCGTGGCCTACCACATCTAAATCTTGAAGTTCCTTAATTACTTCAGTAGCTTCCATGTAATGAACAATAGTTTTATCTTCCCCAAGTAACGATGTCGTTAATTTCAACAATTGTGGCAATAAATACGACATTTTCCATGCATCATCAAAAGAAGCTGCTTTCTTCACAATAGTGCATAAATCTTTCACAATCAGCACAGACCATTTCATTTCAATATCATTATGATCATTTAGTTGAACGATGTGTTTTTTTAACATAACTATCATGCATGGCAAAATGCTTGTTCTAAATTCTTCCCTTGCCATTAATTGTCTTCTTTCACAGATTTGATGCACTGACTTTAACTTAGCAATATTTAATTTCAATAAATTCTTACCACTATTACGAGTCTCGTTGCTTGTCATTCGCTTCTTCAATTTCATCTTGTTCGTCTCATCTTGTTTTTCTGGATTGTCATTTTCTTCTTCCTCTTTTTCTCTTTTTAAATCATCATCCGTGCGAATTGATTCAAAAAATTCTCTAGTAATTTCACCAAGTTCAGTTTGATTAAATAATTTTTCCAAAGCAGTAAAAACAGGAGTGAAATTTTCCAACGTGCGATGTTGAATATCCTGTAAATTCTTTTTTCGCATCATATCAGAGATAATATATGTCAATTCTAACAGCGATTTTTTCAATGTCTGCAACATGTTTGTCGGATCTTGCCCCTGCTCTTTCTTTTTTTTTGCAACTTGAAACGCGGAACTTATTGCGAATTGCATCATATATGAAAAACAATGAGTCAAATCTATTGCAGATTGAATATTCGCATGGTCTAAAGGTTTTCTATCGTTAATACCTTTATCTCCGATTTTTTCTGCATCTTTAAATAAATTTGTCATGCACTCTACCAGACGCACGTGCACTCTTTCCGAGTTTACATTTAATACTTGTTTTAAATATGTTGTGACAACATAACTATGATCACACCCTTCCACCTCGTCACCCATTAACACACGTAAAACATATACGAATAACGTAAATGTTTCTTTTACTACTTTCTGGTGATCTTCCTCGTCTGATCCAAAAATCTCTAAAATAATACTAATAACTTTTGACAAAGTAGGCATTCTACCATCTGTTACTAAGGTTTCTTGTCCAAATTGCGCTGCAATGCCTTGACTTCCTCGAATGTTGCTCATCACTGAAACTAGCTTATCTTTCTTTAAATTTAATCTACGCCAATTCAAAAATTGGTATAACCAGTTGTTACATGTACTTGCAGTTGAGGCTAATCGTACATCGACTTTAAACACGTCGTTACGCTTAATTTTTTTCAAATTCATCCCGAAATTTAGATACTTTGGTTTTACCGCTCTTTTCCCCATTCCATCCATAACTTTATACACATCTAATGCATGATCACTTTCTTTTAACATCGAACCATCTGGCTTTGTCAGCGGCAAAAACGAGAAGCCAAACGGTGCAGTTTTCTTCTTGTTGGAAGATACATGGTAATAAACAAATAATAGATGCATTCGAAAAATATCTTCCGGTAGAATTTTCATGCGGATAGTTTCATTGTAACGTGGTTTTTCATTATGGTAAAAGACTGAACTATAATAGGACCCGCTTAATTTTGAATTTTGTGGTCCTGTGCCTCTAATCAATTGTTTTGCTTCAGATCCAGTATCTAACACAGCACTCACTTTAATTAAAATATTTTTTGCACTACGTTTTCCATCCCGAGTAAATGACCCATCACTTAATGTTATGTACAAATCATCTCGATGTATTCTAGGGTCAATTGTATTATTGATAAATGAACAATTTGTATATGGAACAGCCGTCAGATCAGGCGCACCTTCTGGTAATGTAAATGAAGTCCCTTCAATTGAATTTACTTGATGGTCAATGAAAGTAAATAATCGCAAAGCGATTGAACCTCCTTTTTGCGCCCAAGATGGCATTGAATTATAATTTCTATTTAATGTTTTCCCCGAATCTACATATTCATTTATAATATTTAAATGCAACGACTCAAATCTTTCTTCTAACATACTTTCTTTCGATTTCACCGCCGTTAAAACATTGATATCCCTAGTTGGACCAGATGGATCTAATAAATCATTCACATTTTGACTTAATGAGGTAACTCCAACACCATATGGTCTGCGATAGTTGGGGGGATTAGTTAAAGGCGAAACTTCTACTCTTGACATCCCGCCTACAGTCGAAGATTTATGATGACTTGTGGAAGATTTTGAAGATTTCGTTTCCAGTTCACCAACACGATAAACTTTGCATACTAAATATAAATCACTTTTTTCCACATCGAATTCTTCCGTTTGAATATTTATAAAAATTGTTTTTAATTTGTCTAAATATTCCATCTCTGGCAGACCAGAACTTGTTACATATACTAAGAATTCTTCTGTAATAAATCTACCATCGGCATTGGATGAACCAGAGCCATAACTTCTTGCTCTTGCTTTATATTTTTTATTCCCACCTTTTTCTGTTGTTACCCTTGGCTTTGAAAATAAGGAAAAATATATTTCAAACGGTGAATTTAATGACATCGGAGATGCATTGTACTCTAAATACAAATGTGCCAATGGATTTATTTTTCTACGTTTGTCTTTTAAAAGCTCGCTTTGTTTTTGTTGAATTTTATCTTGTAAAGAAAATTGTTGCATTTTATTCAATGGATATCGCTCAGGCACATTGCTGCTGTCCACAAAATCTTTTTTCATTTTATGATGCAAATCATATAACTCTACAATACCGAAATTGGGGCCTTCTATTTTAGTTCCAGATTGTACCAGTGAATGTAAATTTTTAGGTACTAAAAACCCAGCCTGTGAACGCCGAGCACCTTCTAACATTTTTGTCATAGACATTTTCGCTTCTTCCATTTCAGCTGGCGATACTGTTTTTGAAACCAGCTTTCCATGCCAATGCAACAACATGCCTATATTTGATTTAATGCGAAAATAATTAGTGTCTGTAGTTTCTTTCGTAGGGTCTGCAAGCAATTCACGAGACAATTTCGTCCATGCTTTAATAGTAGAATTGACTTCTTTTAATAAATTTTGTATTTGTTCAGCTTCTGATATCACTTCACTTCCTTTTTGACCAGGTTTTGTTGGTACTACTGTATCACCACGCTGTCTATGTGTCCTCGCCGTGTCACTTTCATCCAACAATTTGACATAATTTGCCGGGAACATACCATGCACCTCTGGTTTATCCTTCAAATGCCCTTTATACCACCCAGAATTTTCACTTAATATAACAACTGTATCGTCTTTCTTTAACTTCATTTGATATTTTCCAACTTCACCTTCTTGTGGTGTAAATGCAAACTGTGCTCTTCCAACACGATTAAAATCATTCCATTTCTTTTTTGACATCTTCAACGTTTTGTGTATATATATTTATGTGTGTGTGTTATAAATAAAGATTAGACGTATATATATTGAATTATAAATGATTTATCTTTTATATACAGTTACAGTGAGAGGTGATAATTTATGTTTTAATATAATTATATATTAGATATAGACCTATATATTTAAATATAGATATATATAATATCGATAAATATATAAGATCTAACCAGCTAAATAGGCACACATTTATTATTATTATTATTATTTTTTCCCTGGAGGAAGAGTGACTTATTACTTATTATAAATGAGATGATGAAGATACAGTATTATAGGCAACCTGCATAGCGAATACAGTACAATTACTGTATACTAATACAGGTAATAATAGAGCTAGCTGCTATAGCCGCCTAATAATAAGCGTTTGTTTTGGTGCTGAAGTTGGATCTTAATTTCTTCCTCCAGCTCCACAGCATTATTCTCTACACTCAGCACCTCACCATCATGTTATTAATAATGTGCTCATCCTAATCACTGGGATCATCACACATCATCATCATAGTAAAAAAAAAAAAAAAAGATGAATAATAATAAATAATATTTACACTTTTAATAATAACAAATAATTAAAATAATACAAAGATAATAGATAAGAGAACAATTAGAAACTAGTAAGAAGAAAGAAAGGATATAATAAAAACATAACAACAAAAGAAAGGCAAACAAAATGGCGAAAAAAAACTATTCAGAAGTATGTATTTATATGTATATATAGTTATCTAGTTATTTCTACATATCTATCTCTCTCTCTCTATATATATATATTTAATATTATTAAACATCATTTCTAACAATATATCTATATCTATTTACCATATTAATAATAATGAAAAAATAATAATATAGCTTGTACTTATTTTAGGGGATATGCACATACCACACCGTGCAAATGCCATACCAGCGGCGTTTGAAAAATTGTTAGTCCCTGGGCGTGTGAATCATGTATTATGTACTGGCAATATATGTACGGAAGAACAACTAGATTACTTAAAAAATCTTTCAGGAAATGTACATTGTGTACGTGGAGATTTTGATGAAATTACTGGTTTACCTGAAACGAAAGTTGTAGAAATTGGCGAATTTAAAATTGGTTTATGCCATGGTCACCAAGTAGTCCCATGGGGTGATGCAGAAGCGCTTGGCGCGTTACAACGTAAATTGGGTGTCGATATATTGGTTACAGGGCATACACACCAAAATGCACTAAGAGAAAGTAATGGTACATTATTTTTAAATCCAGGTAGTATTACTGGTGCATATAGTAGTTTAAGTTCTAAATCAACACCAAGTTTTATAACAATGGCAATGAATGGGAAGAAAGTAATTAATTACGTTTATGAATTGGTTGATGGTAAGAAAAAAGTGAATAAAGTTGAATTTGTTAAAAAGTAAATAAAATACTAAAAAAATATAAAAAAAAAACAGAGCGAGAATGTGAGATATGAAGAGATGAAAAGGGAGAAGATTGTTGTGGATACTTCACTAAGATATTCTATATGATTTATAGTATTATAACAAGTACAAATATATAATAATAATGCTGTGTACCTTAATAAATTCAAACCACTCAATCATCAACCAACTAAAGTAAAGATCTTCACTATAAAAACCATTCAAAACATTAGAAAACAACAAATATTTCAACATGTTTGAATATATATTAGAAGAGGGGTATATATATTTTATTACACACCACACACACATGTATATATATATATGCCCAATTACATGCCACCCATACCTGGCATACCTTGTTGTTGCCTTTCTCTTGGTGCACATTTAATAATATCATCTACGCGTAAGATCATTTCAGCTGCTTCAGCTGCTGCTAATAATACATGTTCTTTCAATTCAAAAGATTCGCATACGCCAAGTTTCGTCATATCGCCTACGCTACCATCAGAAATGTCAATACCAGCACGAATATCACCTTTTGCATGTGCAGTACGTAAATTGGCTACGATATCAGCAGCGTCATATCCTGCATTATCAGCCACTGTGGCTGGTAATTGTCTAAGGGCTCTTGAAAATGCTTCCATTGCTAATTGTTTTTTACCAGCTACACTTGGGACTTCTTTATCAATAGCATTTGCCATTAAACTTTCTGAGCATCCACCACCATAAACAATACGACCTTTTCTTGCCATTTGTGATAATACTGCTAACGCATCATGCAATGAACGTTCTGCTTCATCTAACACATGCATGCTGGCACCACGCAATACAATGGAACATGCAGCACCACCTTTCACACCGCCGAAACGGATCATTTTATCCTCACCAACCATAACTTCTTCAATCACGGCACAACCACCTAATTTTACAAGCTCAGGATGATCAAATGTGGAACAGATTTCACCATCTAACACAGCAGCTAAACGTTCGATGCCATCGAAATCAGCATGTTCAATAGCCATGACACCGTTCGATGCGAAGATACTTTCAGGGTAATTGTAAATCAATTGGCGATTAATGAAGACATTAATCCCGTGGTCAACAATTTTCAAACATTTGTCTTTCATTTTCTGTTTCTCTGCTGCTTCGATTTCTGCAACGTCATTCATGGAAGATACACGTACTCTTGAACCATAAATTTTAATTTTATCGGTATCCATAGGGGTATTTGCAATTAAAATTTTTGCATTTTCAATCCTTTTAGGTTGACCAACACCAATTTTCTTGTTCAACAAATAACCTTCTTCCAAATACGAATGTTGCAACGAACCGCCTGGCTTTTTAATGACTTGGATCAATTCCAAATCTGTACTACCACCTAAACGCAATACTGCATCAACTGCTAATTCAGCAAATTTGTTTTTATCTGAACTTAAAATTTTAGAACTTAAAGTAGTTTGTGCAACATCAACCATCGCTTGACGTAACTTAGCTTTATCGTTGATAGTATCAACGGCACTTGAGATTAATGCCTTGCGAGCAATATCAGTAGCAAGTCTCCAACCATCGATGATGGTCATTGGATGTACACGTTTATCCATTAATTTCTGTGCTTCACGCAACAATTCACCAGCTAATACAACAACACTTGTTGTACCATCGCCAACTTCGTCGTCTTGTGTTTTTGAAATTTCTACAAGTACTTTTGCAGCTGCATTGTCAATATGAATAGATTTTAAAATAGTTGCACCATCATTAGTGATAGTTATTTGACCTTGCATGGTCATTGATTGCAAAATTTTATCCATACCTTTTGGCCCTAATGTTGATTTTACTAAATCTGAAATAGCAAGTGCACCAACGAAGGATGCCATACGTGCATTTTCACCTTTATCTACTTGCGCTTGTTGGTTTAAAACTGCTTCTGCCATATTGATGTTAAATTTAAAAAGAAAAAGTAAATATATATATAATCTATTTTTATTTATTTGTATATATATTTATATATATATATATATCTTGTAATAACTGTTGATTAATATATTATTAATAATAATAACAATAATATCTGTAAATATTGTAATTACTAATATACATCTATATGTACATATGTCTGTATATCCCGTTCTGTATAGTTTCTATTTGTATATTTGTATAATCTATGTTACATCTTCTACAATGCTAATTCCATTGTAGTAGCTCCATGGACCCGATTCAAAAATTTGTTTTCAAAGCCACAGCCACCGAAAAACATTTTCAAATTCAGAGAGAGAGGACAAAATTTGGCTGGAGGACATTAGTATTACAGGTGAATAGCATTACGTCATTAAGGCCGTAATAGCATACTATATATTTTATAAGGACATCTTACTTACACCTTAATAATGATTTACAACCAGAGAGAAATCTGGCAATCTACTAATAAAGCAGAGTTGCTAAACAATATATATATGTAAACAGATTATTAATTTGTATGTTCTCCTCTTACGCGACGAGTTTTGTATATATGTGTATAACTACAAAAACAAAATGAATACATCAATAGAAGGACAAATATTGTCCATACGAAAAATATCGAAAAAATTAGGCTTTTGTGATTTCTTAATATCAAATAAAGAAAGAATAGAAATCATTATAAAACCAATATTTAATAATGATAATAATAATAATAATAATAACCAATGTGGTGTAAATGATGTATCGGAGTGGATAAAAGAAATATGTGTTGGTGATCATATCAAAATATCTGGTCAATATGAAAATAATAAAGATAATCATATTAAAACATTTAGAGTTCATGGGAATATACCAACTATGATTAAAGCATGGAAAAAACATAATACGCAACCATTTATACCACCTGTAATACAATATAAAACATCTTCGTCAACTTCGTCCTTAAACGATATGAAAAATTTATGTAAATATTTTACCACAACAAAATCTTGTCCAAAAGGTAATACATGTCGCTTTTTACATACAACTGATATCAATTTAAGAAAGGAGTGGTTAAAAAATAGAAAAACCCAAAAATTAATTAATGGTCGTATAAAAAACGATACAATTCCACTTCATAAAAAAAAAAGCAAAGGTGCACGTGCAGATATATTTGCAACGTTTCTTGTAAATAAATTTGGCGGTGCGGATATGATAAATAAAAATGGAGGTGTATTAGATGTTGCTGGAGGAAGAGGAGATTTATCATTTGAATTAAATACAAAATATAATATTAAATGTACATTAATTGATCCTCGACAAAGAAAATTAAATAAAAGACAACGTCGTTATATATTGAAAAAAGAGAAAGAAAAACAAAAACATGTAGTAATACAAAATAAGATTGATATAGGTGATGATGATGATGAAAAAGGAGAAGAACCAAAAACTAAAAAACAAAAGGTATCAACAAATAATTTTAATAACAATAACGATTGCAACAACAACAACAACAACAAGAACAAAAAAATCAAAATAGATCAACAATTATTAAATGATTATCTTGGTCAACATATACAAAATACTTTTGATTCATCATTTGAAATCGCTACTATTGGTGGTAAACAACCTCTTGTTGTAGGTATGCATCCTGATCAAGCAACGGAAGATATCGTTGATATTGCATTGAAACATAAATTAAATTTTGCAATTGTACCTTGTTGCGTCTTCCCAAAAGACAAAAGTAGGGAAAAAATGTCATTTGAAGAATGGTGTGAATTTTTATCAAACAAAACAGATGGGGTTCAAAGTGAATTTTTATCCTTTACTGGTGCAAATAGAGTGTTGTATAAAATAATGTAAAAAACATATATATGATACGATATCATATGATACGCTTCGTATTAAAATAATTGGGATATATAATTATATGAGTAAGAGAACATTTTATATATATCATAATTAATTTACGCATAATTTATTTTTAATTTACTCATGATAATTCCTACTCTTCAAAAGAATAAAATAACTGAAATAATCTATCTCACACAAGTGTGTTGATATTCTCATAATCGAAAATACCAATGAAGGTAAATAGATAGTATCAACTACTCATAATAGCTGATGGAAAACGGACATCATACAAATCATTATACGACTCACCAAATGCACATTTTATATATATATATTCTCTCTGGGACAAAAGTACGTCGTACGTATTTGTACTCGTAGATTATTTTGAAAAGAAAAGGCTTCTTTATAAGTAGACTCTAGGACATTAATTTTTTATCTTTTTTTTACCAGAACCCGGCATAATGACAACAATTCGCACACACAATGACCCCGATCTCTCATACCTCTCTCTCTCACACAAAAAAGATCGGTGTTACATGTTCGCATCATTTAATTTCCATATATCGACAGATATACCATCACTACCAAATGTGCGAACATTGCCAAGAGTATCTTTTGAAGATGGTGCTACATAAATAACAAATGCAACATCTCCATTAATAATTAACTCAACCATACTATGATCAACAATTGCATGCAATTTGAATGCATCAGTATCATTCTCGTTATCATTAGTAACCAATGGTGTTGGAATCGGAGCAGCACGAACAGCATTATTATGCATGGTGGTTCCATTTACCAAGACTAATCCAAGCTTCGAATCAAATGTAATTCGCAATGATTCCCCATCACCAAATGTATTACTACTAGCTAATACTTCAATACCACATTGAACACTATTAATACATTCTGTCGGAAACAATGCAATAATTTCAATTGGATTGATACCCATTGGTACATTTTTTGCTGTTGTTGATATTTGAGCACTTGGTATTCTTGTACTTCGCAATGATTGTAATTCAGGAACAAATTGTTGTACTATTTTCGATGTTTTTGGATCAACAAATAAATCTCGTGGTAGCGACTGTGCACTTCCACCATTTGCATTATTAAATGTCTCTTTTGGTGCTGGTCCAGTCCAACCAATTAAAACTCGTCGACCTGGTTTTGTCACTTGATCAGCTTCTTCTCCACCAAGTGTACGTGCCATTGATAATCCACGAGATGCTGCCCCAGTTAATAAATCTAATGAATCTTGATAAGTTGTTGGTAAAGGACTTTTCAATGTGAAACTACCCCAATCAAGCATTAATTGTCCAGGCCCATACTTTTCAAATGCCGTTCCAGGTCCATTGGGTTGCTTTAAAACAGTATATGCTGTTGTTCCCGAACAGCATCCATCACCACCACCATTTCCACCTACATTATTTAAAAAGTAAAATGTATTACTTTCCTCATCATCATCATCATTATTATTATTATTATTATTATTATTGCCAATAGTAGTAGTGGTAGTGCGATTGCTGATGGTGATTTCAGAGGATGACATGGACCCAAGGAAATCAATCGTAACAAATTCATGTGACAAAAATCCATCTCGTAAAACAGTTGTATTATCAGTCCAAACTGGTCCAACCAATTTCCAATTTGCTAAGTCACCACGTAATGCTGGTGATGACCACATATTTAATTGCCCACCTTTACTGCAAGTTTTACCTCCAACATTGCCACCAGTTACATTGCATGCATCCATTGATAATAATTGATACCATTGCCCAGTGCTTTCCTCAAACCATGGTCTTGCTGGATCATATGGAATCGCTCGCCAAAACGATACATTAAATAAATACGAATAATATGGAGACGATGGATCTGAGGAAAATGAACTTAAATTAGCACTTTGATCTGTTGCACAACGTAATTCTAATGGCACGTCCCAATCAGCACTTCCAGCAACACCTTTTTTACTACCACATTGCCTAAATCCAGCACATATAAAACCTTCATCATCCTTCGTAACAAAACCAGAACACGGAGTAGAAAGAGAATCCATACCATCATATGTTTCATGAATTGCTATTGGGCCATGAGGTGCAGTTTTCCAATGTACTAAATCATTTGAAGTTGCATGATTCCAACCTGTTCCTTGAAATACATGGTGAATTTTCCCGTGAGTTATAGCACCTGCAACATCATGCCACCCGCCTTGATCTGATACATAAGTAGGTGCAAAATGAATTGTTGGATGTAAATAGCTATCTCCAGGATATGCAAATAATAAGATATTTAAATTACAAAAAAATATCAATGTACCTAATAATAATATAGTTAAAAAAGACGATGATATATTATTTTTTCGTATGCCATGTTTATTGATGTGAGTCATGATGGTAGTGGTAGGAGATATGTATTGTACTACTACTGTTAGTTATATATATATGTATGATATGTAGTTATTTTTCATTCAATTTGGATATATGTTATTTTGATAATATATATAAAATTATTATTGAATTTGGTCGGTATATATGTAAGCATATATACCCACTCATCACAAAATAATTACATCGCGGTATGTGTGACATACCAGGTATAAAAATGCTAACACTAGCTACTATTAATTCTAATTTATCTGCGTTCCAACTCCTCGACCTTAGCATTTCACTTATTTCCTTTCCTGCCTTAGCTTAAAAATAGTCACCCCTTTACTTTTATTCTCTTTAGTATACGAAAACTATCTCTTAGCATATAAATAGCATTGAGTTGGGACGAATCAAATACATATGTGATGTGTGCGCGTATATATATATGGCAGTTAAAAAATTATTACTTTTGCCGACTTATGGAAAGAAATAAAACACATACGAATATTGCATTGCGAGAAAACGGCTCTAACGATTCTGCGGATCTATAGCCTAATACATGTGGAAAGATAATTAATGAGGATGTGCTTAGTCGTTATACTGCAAAAAATTCGTATTTAGTTTGTGTGTCTAATTATGTACGTCAAAATGGAGCCATGTTACCGTTAGTGAAATAAGCAGTTTCTCTTTTAGAGTAAATATCAGACTGTGAGTACAGAATGCAGTGGTTCGCGTCCGACATATAGTACTGTATCAACTGAAAGCCTGGGATACAGTAGTCGTCTGCACAATTAAGTATTATAGAATTTTTAGATACGTAAGAAATGGTCGATGGGTTTAAGTCTTGTGCGATATGCATTAGGTAAAGCTCATTCCGGAATTTCTCCTGTACCATGTGCTCGTACGCAATGTTTTTTGGGTTGTAGATTATTTGTCGACATCGCTGTTGTCATATAAGGAACAAGATAGTTTGTTTTATGTCGGTACGATACTTAATTATTTACGTCTCATACTGAGAAAATATAAGCTTTTCAAATGCTATTGGTGGAGCTAATTAAAACAAAGTATTTGATTGGTATTGGAAAAACGAACAGTGATTTATGGGTGTGAAAGCTGTGCTCAATGTACAACAAATAGTATCTTATTACTAATACTTTGTGATAGTTGCTTGGTTAATTTTTACAGCGTGGTTACCACCGTTCCAAGATTTTTATTTTGGTGACAATGGAAATTGTATTGTTTTTTATTTGTCTTTTGTCATTTTCTCTTTGCTCAATGATATTATTGATAAAAGTTATGTAGATGATGAAGAAATTTTATGTATTATTGCACAATGGCTATTGATCTTCATTGATGGCGATTGTGTTTGGTTTTCTAGAAATAATTCTTTAAACCTTGTTTTCGCCGAGAATGACGATTTAGTTAAAATATGATGGAGATGTTGTTACAAAAGGCAATATGGTGATATAATGATAACAAGTGCCATTAGTTCATGTTTCTGCCTTTTTGGTGTGATACATATCTGGTGTAGTGTGCGGCAATTATTAATTATCCATTATCCAGATGGTGCTTAGTTCTATGATATGTGATGTGCATGTATTGGATATGCGTGTTGGTGTTGGGTGTATTAATTGGAAAATTTGCCATTTTGTATCTTCGTCTCTGTTTTAAAAAATTAAAAGATACTTCTTAATTCATAAATACGACGAAAGTAATTTTTTTTATACTAATTTGAACTTTTAACCATCAATAATACAATCATCATCATTCATCATTATATAATCAAATACTTATATTCTTATATGCATTAATGATATGTGTTTCCATAATCATTGAAATCATTGCCATTTGCTACGTAGTGTGTTCCGACTAGTAGCCATTTGCACTTCTTTCCAGCTTTCCGTTTTCCGTCTTTCTCTTTCGTTTCGATATAATAGAATAGAAAAGTATACTAATAAGTACAATACATAAGTTGGTTTTATATAGGGAAATAAAAAACGACAAGTATTAAGTACGTGTAGTATATTGAAAAATGAACACGAAAAACTATAGGCCATTTCGATAGCGTAGGGGGATACAAAACTTCACTTCAAGCTTTGCTTACGAACGCAGTCCCGAATTTTAATGTATTTTACTTATAATTAACACTATCACACCATCTACATAATTAACACTATCACACCATCTACATCATCCAATTTCCATCAATTTTATTATTTCGATAATCGATCAATGGAACCCTCTATTTCTATTTCTTCTTCTCAAACAAACAACAAGGCACCACCAAGCAAAACCGTATTTGCAATTTGTTTTGAATATTTATTATTAATTGAATTAACATACATCGGTGTGTGTGGTAAATTATGAAAAAGAGGAAAGACGTATGATCAATATATGTATTATAATATCAAGATCATTGCGCCGTATTTAATTATCAAAACAAGATGAATGAGAAAAAAATGAATGATCCCAATGTAGCAACAACGAATAATATAGATACGATGAAAAATAGAAATGTAAGGTTAGCATTATTATTTACTTTTTTAGGCTCAGCAGCTAGAGGTGTATGGGCATTTGTTATTTTATCGAATTTTATCCATGTATTAACAGATTCTACGTTGAATGTGGGAATTGCAGAAGGCATACAAGGTTTTTCACAATGCATATTTGCATTGATTGCTGGGTTTGCAGCAGACAAATTTTCTCGTGAGTTTTCACTACGTCTAGCAGGCATTTTTGGTTTAATAGCTTGTGGCGTAGCAATTTTTGCATTAAAATATCAAGAAACATGGTTAACCAATCAATATAGATATTACATTCTTGTAGCTTTTCTTTGTTTTTGGGGTGCTTACCAAGGATTATGGACGACTTCGTTAGAAACTATTTTTGCTGATAGCATTGTTACCGGAAAACGCTCTGAGTTTTCAACTCAAAAATTTATTTTATTACAAATTGCATCTATTACAGGTCCTATTATTGGTATTTTATTATTTGTATATCAAGGCAATCATTGGAAATATGATATATTAAATGATATATTTTTCATTGGCATTTTATTGTCATTACCTAGTGTATTTATATTATTTTTATTTCGTGATAAGTATACGTTAGGAAAATTAAGTGAAAGTCATTCCTCCCCATTACATTCTCCATTAATCAATGAAGAAGATATTGGAAATGTAAATATTGATGGGGAAATAGACGACTATAATAACATTGCTAGTAATAATAATAATAACAACAACAATGTTAAAATTCGCCGGATTCCGTACATATTGGCAATTGCTGATGTTATCTCGGGTATATCGGCTGGAATGACGGTGAAATTTTTTCCATTATTTTTTGCCAATGATTTAAAATTAACACCAATATATACAAATGGAATATATGTTGGTTTACCTATTGCAATGTCCATTATGGCAAGAGGTGGTCATTATATTGCTCATCGATTTTTTGGGCGTGTATTTACTATCATTTTCATGAGTATTGGTGGTGCAGTTGCATTGGTAGGATTATGGGCTATTGAAAAATATGCTTCTACTTCCGTTCCAACATATGTGAAAATCATAATTTATGTATTAAGTACATTGCAACATTGTGTCAGGCCATTGAAAAAATCATTGTTAATGGATTATGTCCCGAAGAAAAGACGTGGGATATGGAATGCAGTAGATTCAGTGACACGATTTGGTTGGAGTGGATCTGCCATTTTAGGCGGCTGGATTATAAGTAATTATGGATATGGCACAAGCTTTTTATACACTGGAATTTTACAATTTTTTGCCGCTTTATTTTTATTTTGTTTAATCCCACTTATTCCAAGTAATGGTGATGAAAGAAAAAGATCAACAAGTGTGGAAAGTTATGAAAGTGTAAATGGCAGTTTAAGAAGTACAAGTGATACTGCTGCAACTGGATGGTAGTGTGTATGTCGTCGTGTAAAAATTATCAAAAAAGATTGTCACACATTTCTAAAATTTACTTTCCAATGGTTTAAGGTTAAAATATAATTTTGTATATATAGGAAAGTGAAGAAGTACATAAATTGGTATTATATATTGTACAGAATATCAACTTGAACATTATTATTATTTCCACAGTTTTATAAGTTGTTTTTTAAAAAAATCCAATTTTGAATCAATTAATGCACTAACTATTATTGAAATTATACTTACTACTACGAAATATTAATAGTCGTCTATATACATTATCTGTGTATGCACATTCTCATATAGACATATATATATATAAAAAAGAGATTAACATATTATAACAAAGGTCATATTATTATTCACATATAATAATAATATAATAACATAATAATAATTTAGTAATAGACATTTAATAATATTTCAAGAAGTGTAAAAATAATATATTTATTATATATACCATGCCTGTATTTGTTGCAAAACATCCAATATTACAAGCAAAATTAACTGTCTTGAGGAAAAATACGACAGATGCAAAAGTTTTTCGTGATGTATTACGTGAAATTACATTTTATTTAGGTTATGAAGCTACCCGTGATATTGAAACG
>JACKZZ010016583.1_pt1 | contig 40298 bp, 14 predicted proteins | sample 8027871 | NCBI WGS metagenome assembly JACKZZ01 (sample SAMN15724774, study PRJNA655200) | protist metagenome | isolation source: fluorescence activated cell sorting (FACS) single amplified genomes of... | place: USA: West Boothbay Harbor, Gulf of Maine | collected 2000-07-19
TGCTCCCTCAGGTTTTCCCACGGCTTTTCCTACTTCGGTTCCATTTTCAGCTCCTTCAAGCGCACCCACTACAGAGCCTTCGTTCCATCCAACTAGCTTGCCTTCGATACATCCTACAGGAGTTCCTACTGGCACACCATCCTTTGCGCCGTCGACGCTGCCTTCAGCAGCGCCTTCAGCAGCACCAACAACTCTGCCTAGCATTACCCCAACAGGATATCCTACGACGGCCGTGCCTACCAACGCTCCTATGACATCAGCTCCAACTAAAAGTGGTGATACGAACCAGCCTTCTAGCCGACCAACAGCGATACCCTCTTCTTCTGTTCCAACGTCTGCTCCGACTGTGACAGAACAAACTCTATGGCGTGAAGTCGAATTTCCCAATTTGCTGGCTGCGATTAACAATGTCACTGCGAATCTAGATGTCCGATTTGTAGAATCTACTTTTAGTTCTTCGGCACTTTATAAAGATCGAGCATTGTTTGGTGATTCATTTAATCAATGTAACGAGTGGAAGAGAGTTCAAAACGGTCCCATGTTTTTAGGATATTCTAAGTATGTCCCAACGGCAATTGTTCTCGGGTCTAAAATTAATGATCGAAACGCTGATATTTCTTTGCATTTATGTACTTCGGAGAGTGCCGTTCGGAGTATAATCTCAAGTCTGGTAGAAGCAAGTGTAAATGTTACTGTTGCTTGTGGTGGTGTTGATTGGGTAATTATGAAATGTAGAGGAGGTTTGGAACCCACTATGGGTATATGTGTAGGTCCTACCTGTAATAATGTTGACTTTTGCAACGGACAAACACTTCAAGATGAAAATAGTGCGATAGTTCTATCACCTTGCTCAGCAAATGCACCACAATTGTCTTCTGACACTGGGATCACAGCTTTAAGTACGTTCTTCCGAGACTTGGCTCCTGCTCCAAGTATTGACAAAGTAGATTTGAATTATGATCTCGATTCAGAATTACTGGAAATAGATGTTGAGGTTTCTCTTCCTTCTGGTGCTCCTATAGGAAGTTTTGTTTACTGTGGTTACTTTTTAGATTACGAAACTCCGCTTTCGAACAGTAGGGTCAAACAATTCAATTTGGGTAGTGAGGTAGTTAGTGATAATCCTAATCATATTTATATATCTGTACCGCTTTTGTCTCGTGCTACACGATATAATATTTACTGTCTCAGCAAAAGCAGTGAATCGTCCTCAGAATCCAGTTATAAAGACATGTTAGTTACAAAAACATCAGTCTTTGTTCCATGTTGTAAGAAATTTGATGTGCAATTGTTAAGCAATTCGTTCGTTGAAGATCGAGTTTACTCTAACGCATTATCACTTACACTTGGTGCTTCTCCTGGAAATAATATGCGTGTTGCTATTACAGCAGTTTCTGCTGTCGATGGTTTAGAATATGATTATTTCTTCCCGAAATTTATCGACATTTCGTCAAGACAAAGTGCTTCTAATATACTCCATCTTTCTTTTAAATCATATGGACTTGTTACTGGTTCGTTTACTACAAAGATCGAAATAACTGGCGCATCGCAAAATGAATATACACTCTCATATGGAACCTACGGTGGTGCATTCTCCGTTGAAGAAGCTAATTTCCCTGTTACTCCTCCAATTGCAATGATTGCAGAATTTGATTATACTGGTACATTCTTTTCTGTGACATTTGATTCGCCTACTGATAAGAGTGGTATCATTTCCCCTTCATTTAAATGTAATACGTTATTCACTTTCGTTCATAGTGAATCGAGTTCTTGCAGTTGGTCAACTGATAGTACTGTTATTGTAAGAGGCGCCTCCAATTCGTATGTTGGAGATTCAATTTCTTTGAGTAGTTCAGCTATTTTGAAGGCTTTGTGTACTCGAAGGGACCTAGACTGCTCCAGTTGGACTAGAGCAGGCGCTATAGCTACAACAATACGAGCTCCGAAGAGTGCTATTGTTCCAACTGTTTCACTTATTGCTGACGATACTGTCCCAGATTGTGCTGATTTAATTATTCAGAATTTGGTTCAAGGGTCGTGCGGACGACCATTGTTGACAACTTATAAATATTCTTCGTCAACAAACAAAAATCGAACAGAAATAAATGCCGTATTGAGTGCAGCTGCTTCGTCAGGTAAGGAAACTATAGTAATTCCTGGCGAATTGCTTAATATTAATGAACGCTATACATTTTCAATTAGTGCATGCAACTTCTTAGGGAAATGTGGTATTAGTTCGAAATCAGTCACAAAACTATCTATTTCGCGCCCAATAGTCACAATATCTGGTCCGCAGGAGTTTTCGATCACTAGAAAGACCTCATTGAAACTCGAATCAGATGCATATTTCCCTCTGTGTGGTGGTGGCAAGTCCTATAATGGTCTTACCTTTCAATGGTTTATCTCTGTGAATGGTATTATCAGCTTGAATCCTCTTTTACAACCTGATCGCACAGTAAATCGCGATACGTCGACGTTCTTTTTACCTGCGTATAGATTTGAAGTCGGTAACAAATATGATATTAAAGTGACAGTTAAGCGTGATGGTGTGCGATATGGTGGTGAAGCTGGTGTCATTGTCCTTGTTGAATCTGCTAACATCATACCAGTCATAACTGGCGGACAAAAATTCTCTGTAGGACCATTGGAGCCACTGAATAACATAAATATCGATGCTTCTCGCTCTTATGATGAAGATAAACCTGGTGTTTTTGGTACGGATGCTGCCCTTTTATTCAAATGGTCTTGTTCACAGGTGTCACCTACACCCATATTCAACTCGTGTCCTTCGTTGATTTTGTCAAGAACCACTACACCTAGCCTTGGGGTTATATTTGCGCAAGATGGAATAATGTCAGAGCTTACTCTAGAGGTATACGACAATCCTTCGTATATTTCTAACCAAAATTTGGTGCGGAGTGTGATAAAAACTGTCCTTGTTGAAACTCTACAGGCAAACTCGCCTGTCGTGTCTTCTGATATAGGAGAAATTCTCCAATTTAATATTAAAAATGAAATTTATGTGAGAGGAACGGTACGTATTGAATTAGATGCTATTGCTGAGTGGACAGTTTCCCCTCCCATTCCAAACTTTAAGTCACTGCTTAAGACAAAACAGACTTCTTTAGTTCTAAGAGCTGATAGTACGGTCGCATTTCGTAGATTTGATTTACCTGTACTTCCGAATGTGCTTGGAGTTGATAAAAAATACACTTTCACATTGACTTGCTTCTATCCATCAAATAACAAGCAATCGTCGACATCCGTGTTTGTTGAAACAAACGGACCACCTACGCCAGGAGTTGTTGAAGTTTCCCCTACCTCTGGTGAGGAAATTATGACTTCATTTAAGTTGTCAGCCAAGTTTTGGGAAGATGTAGATCGACCCCTGACATATGACTATGGTTGTATCGATGGAAATTCAGTGATTACATACGCAGATCGTGTAAGAGCAAGGTCTTTGTCTAATATTATGTTATCACAAGGTTCAGAATTTCACGGCTATAATCGTACAATATTTGTAAGTATTTTTGATGGTCTTGGTTCGAATCAAACTGTGTTCTTGGATGTTACGGTTTATCCTTATGGTTATACACGAAGACTTTCTAATAACGGTCAACGCATGCTCGGAGAGGCTTCTGAACAGCAAGAAATTTCCGAACTTTTACAACAATATAATCAAGATAGTCTTGGTTCAATTGATAGTGCCTCTCCTGGCGACCTTAAAGTTGCCAATATTGTGCTTAGTGCGTTCGTAGGAGTTGTAAATAAAGTTGATTGTAAAATGGATATCGATTGTGGTACGTATAACCGCGAAAACTGTCTTTATACAGACTTGACATGTGGCCCATGTCTGCCCGGTTATTTAGGTGAAGATGGTGATGCTAATTCACAGTGCAAAGACGAACAGGCGATTGCTGATGATTTACTCTCTCTTAAAGCAGATGGTGGTAGAAGACTAGCATCTATATCGAATAAGAAATGTCCAGGAAAGTGCTCTGGTCATGGCGTTTGTGAATATTTCGACTCGATTAAGAATGTCGGCGATACGGAACATGCATTGATTGATTGTACTATATATGATCCTGAATGCGTTGCTGTTTGTTCATGCGATTCTGGTTATTCGGGTAATAATTGTCGTTACAGTGAAGATGAAATGGATATAGCCCGAAGTATGAGATCGACGTTACTGGCGAGCTTTAGAAAGAGTAAGAATAACGCGTTTAGAGAGTCTTCTGAAGGAACTGTGATGAACGACATCAACTTTATCTCAGCTCTTAGCGAAAAATCAGATGAATTGACTGATGATCTTAAAATACAAGTATTATCTGATAGTTTGTCGAATATTAAAGCAGCCAAAGATGGTACTCTTTCATTACGTGATACACGAAAGGCATTGAAATCCTTACAGAAAATGTCGAAAGGTGTTAAAATCCCGAAACATGATGAAGAAAGACGCCGCCTCGCACAATCCGAGGCGGATACAGTTACTTCATCAGACATCTATGATGCTTATTCCAATTATATTGATTTATCGCTAGGCTCACTTGTTCCACTTCAAGATCCTGATGAAGTCGTAGAAGATGAAGTAAGAATTGCTTCTGTCGTAATTGATCCTACCAACTCTAATATTACGAAGATTGAAAGTGCTGAATCACAATTCGAAAAGGTTTCAGGGCGACCCCGTAACACTGCTGATATGGAAAATGTAGGAAATATTACGACATTATCTGGTGAAAACCCACTTTCGATGTCATTGCAAACTATTTCTAGAGATAGCGATTTGGCGGGCGGTAATGAAACACATCCATTGGATTCAGATACAGTCCAGCTGGTGGTTAAGAATTTACCTGATTGTGATTCTGGAAAGCCTCTTTTTGCTTCTTTTACGATCCAAAATAGTGCTCCTGTGAATTTTACTGTTGAAACCATCACATTTAATAATACATGCATAGCTGGTAATATTACTGAAACGCATTATGACTGCTTCGGTAAAACTGTTTCCACTTATTGTAACGGTACAGCGGGTTCAGTCTCTGTTTCTTGCCAAAAGAAAAATGATGTGACATGCACTTCTGGTTTCTTGCAATATGGCGGCGGGAGTACCGATGCATGCAGTATTGTATCAGTGTCTGAGACCGAAACTATATGCAGATGTAATCTATGTGCGATAGAAGAAGAAGGAGGTCTGCGTAGATTGGGTGAGGAAAGGGGCGTAAAATTCGTCCAAGTTGGACTTATAGCACAAGCGTTAATTCTAGAATTCGCTGATGCTTTCTACTCAACAGCAGATTTATTCGCAGATGGTACAGCCTTTACAAGAGCAGCAATTGTAATGAACTATTTCTTAGCAATGTGGGGTGTTTGTTTTGCGTGTTTTTTGAGTGCGGAGCTGTGGGCGGCTAAGAACGATATTTTCAATTATCTGGCAGGAAAATCTAGAAATAAAAAAAAGCGTATTGAATACTCTGATCAAAAACTTGGCTTACCTTCAAAGCCACAGTCACCAGCAGTTCGCCGGGGGCATGTAGGAGGATTAAGTGCAAAGTTGTCTTCTGGTCCTCAATCACCTAAATTGAATGCTATTAACGTACTTGTCAGTCACGAAAAGATGGTTGAAGCGCTACGCAATTATGTGACTGAGTTATTTCCAGCCGTGTACGCACCAAAACTAAAGGGGTGGGAAAGGTTCTATAATTCATTTATATCAGAGCATTTAGTTATTTCGATATGGTCAGGTGATGAAAGAATGCATCGCTTAATTGCTGCCTTTGAATTAATCTCATCTTTATCAATGGAATTGTTTTTCCTTGCCTTTTTCTGTGAGTTAGAATTCCCAGCAGATGAAGGGCCATGCTCTTCTTGGACTAATGAAATAGACTGCGTTGCAACAAAGCGTATTTTCGACAAATCGCTCAGTGTTTGTGGTTATGACCCGGTAGATAACTCTTGTTTCTTTGAACCTGTTAGTGCGGATTTGAAGACTTTAGTCGTTGTTGGTATAGCCATTGTTATTATTGCATGTCCAATTGTTATTTTCCAGTCATATCTTTTTGATCATTTACTGAAAGTTCCTACTGCGAAAGAGATTGATGAACTGAAAGGTATCAAAACGACATTAACTATCTTTGGTATTGATCCTTTGTATTGTTGTAAGTATATTGGTGGTAAATATTTCTATCCCATTACGGCTCCCAAAGATCAATATAACAATGATAGTGATAGCGATACTGAAACAGTCTCTGAAACGAGCGCCTCGTCAGAAGCATCAGATGTAGAAGATGAAGAGGAAGATGAAGTTGTTGAAGAAGTTGTGGTTTCTAAACCTGAATTTGATCCAGATTATGTGTTTGATTCTGATGATTCTTCAAATGATTCTGATATATCAGAACCCGAAATGGATGAATTTATGGGCCGTGTTGGTATAAAGACATCGCTGGAAAAGCAAAAATCGATGAAGAAGGTTATGGCCAAGTCTGAAGAAGTGCGTTTACCAAAGAAAGTTTTCAAAAACCCGAAAGAAAAGAAATCCGCTCTTACTATTGATACTAGAGAGTCAGAGACTAGTTCTATTAGTAATAAGACAATTTCGTATACGAAGTCTCTTGTTCCTATTATTGTAGCTCCGTCTGAGTTTTCTACTAAACGCTTGGAGATTGCGATGGAAAATTCTGCCGTTATTAATCACATTACCAAAAATAGTGCAAAATTGCATAGTAGCAAGGGCTTTGTTGTCTCAGCCCATGAATTAGTGAAGGGGAAGAGTCCAAGTGTGAAGCGCAATAGTATAAACTTCACTAGATTGTTTGCTGGATCAAGTGATATAATCGATGAGACTTTTACTGATAAACAGTTTAAATCACTTGAAAATTCCATTTTTAAGGTTCGACGTGAAATTTCGAGTGGAGAGGGTGTACAATACGAATCACTTAGGAAAGCTACACCTCATATAAAGAAAACAGAAATTCTTTTGAAGAACTTCGACACCCAATGGGGGATATTGGATGTTAATTATGCAGATTCAAGAGTAGTATGGAAAAGTAAAGAAAAGGTCAAGGCTGCAATTAAAATGGCCAATAAAGAAGCTAGAGCGATGTATAAATCCATTATTAATTCACCCGATTCCTCAGCATGTGTAGCACTTATGGAGTTATATGCTATTGATAACATTGGTCTCGGTTCTACTAAAGGCAAAGCATTTCATAATAAAGCCAATAGTGAATTTCACGCTTCTCGTACAGTTACATTAGAAATCAAAATGGCCACTGTTGCAGTAATTGTTGTGATGGATCTATTTTTTGTGTATACATCTATGGCATATGGACTTAATAAAGGACAAGATTGGATGAGAACGTGGGCATCCATGTGTGGCGCTATGATTTTAGTGGAATGTGTTTTCAAGCAAAGTTTAGAGGCTATTATTCTAGCTTTTTCTCTGCCCGATTTAATTACACATGATGTAACTTTGGTTATGTCTAAAATACATGCATCAATAGATCGCATTACGAATCCTATGTATGATCCTGATGTAGATTCTTCACTTTTTAGTGCATCGGAATGGTTCGATTCTTCTACAATTTTAGCCAGAAAATTGCCTGGTTTGTGGGAGAGCTCACTTATTATTTCCGATAGAAATCCACTTCCTAGGAGAACCTCTGGATTTAGCTTAAATGAAATAAAGCGTGTCGAGAGATTCGAAAAAGAAGTGAACCGTCTGCATAGGGCATGGTGGAGTGTTTTTGTACCTAATTTCTTGATTCGCTTCTATGTATCTTTTGATATCGAAGAATCTCGTAGAACATCAAATGCATCAAATGCTGGTGAGGTTGCTGTAAGTAGGCGCAAACGTCGGGGCTGTGTAAAATTCACTGGCTATAGTGCTCTTTTATTCGCATTTGCCTCTTTGGGTTTATATATGGCTGGTCTTCCTTTGTTTTTCCAAAGAATTATTGTCGATGTAGCTGCTCCAATTGGTGTTGGGCTGTTAGGTTTTGCTTATGTTGCATATGATTCTATTGGTACAGTTCTCAAGATTGTTTTTATTGTGGTGTTCCTTTTTATGGTATTTATTCTTGCTAATGCAATTAGAGGTCTATTTATAACACCGCCATCCTTAGTGAAAGTATCTCCTGATTCTGAAGAGTTGTCGTTAGGTGACAAGGATGAAGGAAAACATAAATTTCGTGATGCTGCTGTTGCACCTTACGACAACCATGAAAATGAAAATGAAAATAATGACGATGAATATGATCGCAGTCATGATCTTGAATCTCATATTGACTTGAGCGATACCGAAAGTGATGATGATGATGATAATGATGATGATGATTATGGTAAACATGTTGGAGTTGCAACGAGTACTGGACTGCAATTAGATGTACCTGCAGGCTGGGAACTAAAACTGCCACTTGGAGGTAAAACAAGTAATGCGCCCAGACCAACCATGCCACTTGGAGTTACAACTAGTAATGGACTACAAATAGATGTACCTACAGGCTGGGAACCAAAACTGCCACTGACGCAAGCAACACTCCATGACCATCAATCCGGCAAGAAATCACCGACACCTGTGTACTTGAATATGGCCTTGGAAGCAGCAAAGGAAACAAAGATGAAGTCAAGGGCTCCGATTCCTGTTACAATTGATCCAGATGATGGAGATCCAGCATCTGATGATAACGATAATATGGACTTTGATAGCGATGAAGATGCTGAACATCTTCGAAAGTTAAAACATAATTTGACACGTACAAAACATGAGTCGAAGAATTCGACGCCTAACAAGGAGGCAGAGCAGGAGCAGCATGCGACAAAGAATTTTGACCATGACGATGATTCAAGTGACAGTGACGATTCTTCTATTCTTTCTATGCCTTCTGACATGTTTGATGATTTGCAAATCAGTCCTGATGGGTCAAATGCAAATTTGACAGTTTCGTCGTGAGGAGCGTCGCCCCAGAGGAGTGTCTCGCTAATTAATTGACCTGAATAAAGTACGAAGTATTTATATATGGGCTGAGATAGGCCCCTATAACAAAATATATTGTTTTTTACATAAGTGTATGTATATTGATTTGTGCTTAGAATACAGATTTCCGTAAACAGTAGGGATTTTCTTCCTCTACAATATATTATTAATTTATCAAGAATGATTAGAAATAAAGTAATGTACTTCGAAGTAGTTCAATATCTATTAAGGATATTCGTTTTTGATTGAAATAGAAACAAATACGAAGTTTACAGATCAGGGTGGATAAGAAGAAGCTCTAAATTATAGTTGTTTTATTTGAAACTGTTTTACTGCATTTAGTTTTGAAGTGCAATTGTTTTCCTATTATTGTATGAAATGAAATTAATGAATGATATGATTTGTTCAGTCGTTTAAATATATACAGAGAGAGGTCGTCTTGTTCGCCTTTCCTTCTATCAATAACGCATCTAATTAATAGCCTCCCACCTTAAGGTGAGACTTATCATAAAAGGTCTTGGTGCTTGATTTGCCTCCGAATGGTGGTGGTTTGTAATTGTACTCCCATGCTCCGTTACCATAATCACAGCTACCGGGGCGCTGAGAACCAAAAAATTTACCTGAAGAATCATCAAACTTGTAAAACGTATCAATCTTTGATTTTGGATCATATTCATTAATCCTTGTACGGCCAATATCGAATGAGAAAACAGGATCTGCATACTTACTCTTTTCTTTAGGAGCAGCTAAAGCACTTGCCTTTTTCAGTTCCTCCAACTCTTCAGCAAGCTCTTCAGGAGTCTTGTCGTGCTTTGACTCAGCCTTAATAGCCTGCCTATACTGTTCAGTACGAATATTGGAAGAGAATTCATCGCGCTTAGTAGCATCATGTGATCCGAACGCATTCTTACGGTCTTTCATAGGCTGAGTCTCAATATAATTCGAGGAAGCTTGATACTTGGTTGCAATATATGTCGTTTTTGTGAAATGGCCATTCTCTGCATTTACAGGAACCATTGCAGTTCTAAAAGTCTTAGGCTGCTTCTCCCCTTTCTTAGGTTGCCTGAATTGATTAGGAATAGGGTCTTTATATTGATCACCAATCGCCAAGTAGGCATTACCATCAACTTTGTTCTTGTTGATATAACGAGTGCTATACATGACGTCTAATAATTCAAATCAATATGACAATTAATACAACGAAGATATAAAAGGAAATTAGAGACGAATAAATCAAACTACAATCGCCTATCACGATCTAATCAATACTAAAGTCGATAAAACCCTAAATATCCTCCTGCTGTCTCTGCTGAAACCGGCTCAAAACCACGATTTTTCCTGGATTTTTTATAAACAAAATAAATTATATTAAGTTGGGCCAAAATGGATAATATTGTCCTCAATGTGGTTATTCACCTTAGTGAGACCGTAAACAAACAATATTAAGATGTCTTTTCCACTTGCTTCTCATATATATGCATTTGAGACAGAATCTTTGGTCAGTCAAAGATTCCTTCAGATTCTTCTTGCTGGAGACGGTTCTTTTTCCAGAGGGGATGGACAGAATGAGGGCAACTTGTTTTGTCTTGAGAATCGCGAAAAGAATAGTATAGTTTATAGTTCAGAATGCATAGAGAAGCTTCCTTCAGAAGTGCGTAAATACATATCACGAGTATTTTTCTTGCCTTTTACATGTCGTGATTTAGGGTGGTTGCGGTATCATCCTTCGTTGAACAAGTTAGTGACTCAGACGAATGTTTGTTTTGCAATTAAAACTTCGCCCCGTGAGATAGGAGAACTAGTCATCAACTCATTGTCATGTAAGGAATGCGTATCAATTAATGAAAGCATAGAAAGTGGAAGAAGAAATAAACTTCAATGCTCTCCTTATTGCAAATGCTATGTGAAAAGTGCATGCGATTTTCGTTCTAGTGAGAAATTCGCCACACATGTCTTACATGTAGTCTATTCAGGTGAGGATCAGGGTTTATTTAGGTGGGGTTTGTTGCCTGCTCAATCTCAATCAGATGTTAGTAAGACAGAAATTTGTACAGATATAAGCAGTAGCAGTTGCAGTATCAGTAGTTTGATTTCATCTACACAATTATTACAAAACAACAACAAGCAAGAGATGCCTCCTGTATGCCGCGCTTATCACAAACTAAATGAAGTTTTAGATGTTCAGTTCCCTCGTTTACAATGGGAATATGAACTCGAGTCGTTATCTGTCGATGTTGGTGCCAGTCCAGGCGGTTGGACGCAAGTTTTAAGTTATTCAAACTTTCGCGTTATTGCTATAGATCCAGGGGCTTTAGATCCATCTGTTCTAGATCTACCAAATATTAGATATGTTCCATTTTTGTGTGAAGCGAAACAATGTAGTGATGCTATTGCCGAAGAATGTCAAAAAAATGGAAGAATAACAGTAGCTGTTTGTGATGTGAATTGTCGTGTTCAAGATGCAGCTAGATTACTTGTCATTCATATATTACCAAGTATGCTTACATGGACTACAGGGACTACTACTGCTACTAAAAAAGACACGACGTTTCCATTAGTCTCGTATTTGATTTTCACATTGAAATTATTCAAAAATCCTAAATCCCATCATGTAACACAAGCAATTGAAGTAGCTCTAGGTGAAATATCATCATGTGTTCAAAAATTTACTGGATGCCAGCATGTTGGTGTTTTCGAATGGAAAGTGAATAAAATGCAACATACTAGCACAAAGCCCAAAATTGTTTGGGAATGTATTCATTTATTAGCCAACTCTCAAAACGAACGCACGTTGCTCGTACGAATTGAAACTCTTTCACCTATATGATACTTTTAGTTTTTTAAAGGAGTATTTGATAATTATAATAACTAATTTGAAGTAATTCCTTATTAAGACGTAAGTAATAAAAACTTTGTAAGGAAACAATTTTCTTTCTGGCGGCTTTGGCTAGTGATACATGAGGAGTCTTGGACGTTCACGCCGGAGTAGGAGGTGGACTTTTACACTGGAACCAAGGGATTTTAAAAGACAAAACAATGGATATTAGCATAAGGATGGCTACATTCACAAACACAGCTCTTCTACCCCACTCAGCATAAGCAATGCATGCTACAAATCCTGAACCTATATAAGTAAGTAAAGGTGGAACCAAATGAAATAACTTCTTTGTGTCTACATATGGGCCATTAACAAGTGTTCTACTCAGAATAATTGATAAATCAGTGATAGTACCGGTAACATGCGTAGTCCGATATGCAGGCCCAAAAAATATACTCACAAAGGCATTTAAGAAACCACAACTTCCACTACAAAGAAATAAAAAGCCATAATAAGCTTCAAAATATTCCGCTAAAAATACAGCCAAAATAATTGGACCCCAACAAAATAATGCTATCATCCATAAATACCTAGTATTTGGTTCTTCTTCCTTTGTATAATTGAACATACCAGCAATACTAGCACCTAACGCAAAACATCCTATGAGACATAAACTATATAAACCATCCATATCTTCACCATGTGAAATTTTAAAAGAGATCTTGCTAGAATGCCCAGAATAGGAAGCTACAATAAGTGATTGAGGTGTTGACATAGCAACTACATTAAGAAATCCTGAACTGAAAACTAATGACAATTGAACTAAAACACGCCGCATATTTATTTGATTATATGGTATAGGCATATTTTCAAAAGAATATATTAAAGGTAAGGGTGCCTTCTCCCCATCATCACCCCTAGGAGTAGCTGCTTGTCTAAACCAAAATGCAGAACTAGGACTTCCTGGCATACGCAAATGATTGTCATTCATTTCAATCGCACCTCCACCTCCTCCTTCTTCATATTCTTCATTCATTTGAATATTTGTGGTGTCTATAGTTAACTTCTTACCATATGGTGAACCAGTGCTCATCTTTATTAAATATTACGTACACAATTCGATTTCACAATACCAAAAATACCGTAGACCGGTATTTAGCTGTCTAGTAAACAACTGATAAAGAATAAATTCCTTTAATTAGATAGTTTTATGGTATGAAACAGCCTATTGTTACTATAAATGCAATGTATGTGCAAAAATAAGAAGTAAAGTAAGAGATATCTTACAATAAAGGTCGAAAACCGAAAACCGTCACCTCACCGAAAGCCATGGACAACCCATGGAAATTTTATTCTCTTCATGGTTCATGCGGTTCATGGTACATACTACAGTTACTTCATGAAAAAATAATGGGGGCTAAGATAACACTTGAGGAAATATATAATAGCGATGAGCACCAGAAGGTTGCCAAGGCCTGCATTGCATTGCTCGATCCCGCAAACAAACCCACTCCAGAGGTAGCAGCAACAGCGTTGCAGAACTATGTGAGCTGGTTCAAGGCAGCTCCCTTTACCGTTACTCATGGTGGTGCGGTTGGTATCCCTAAAAATGTGAAAGCTCGCATCGTTGTGGCAGATAAGTTATCAAAAGTGAATAAAAGACAAAGTGGCGAAGAGCTTTGGGTTGCGTTGAGAGATTATGAGCACTTTAATGGAGAGAAAGAGAATATGGATGGATAAGTTCGCGGCATTTCACTGCGCCTATTGTGACCTCGGTGATGAGTTTGAAGCGCTAGCACGAACATTGTCTACTATTGCATATAGTGGAGACATGAAGAAATTGAATTCTTTGGATGCTGTCGGCGCTTTCCAATCCAAGCAAGGTTTTAAGCCTATCTAGGTGTAGTTTAGTTTAAATAAATATACGTGCCATATACTGGCACTCATTAGCTGTCCATGGCTTTAATATTAATAGGGTATCTTCTTAGAACAATATCACATGTTTTTTTCAAAGACAAAGATTCCTTTATCCATTTTACGGTAAATGTAATAATTACGATATAACTTCGTGCTTCTCTAAATTAGTATTAAAATTCACTATACGGACAAACAGTAAGAAAAAGAAAGTCGACTTTTATTATAATACATAACCTACCCAACCGCCACCTACTTATTCACACTATTATGTACCAGAATGGGTCAAGTCGAGCATGTCGGGGAATAAAAGAACCATAGTTAGTAAATTTACACCATCTAAACTGGAAAATAAACTCACTCTACTGTTTTATGGGTATTGAAATAATACCAAAACAAAGAAGAAGTGAAGGGGAAACTACAGTCTCCTCTCGGGAGAGGTCATGGTCCAACCTGAAAATTACTGAAGATGTTAATGCGGTTGCTATCATAAGGTCGGTCAAACAATGGCTACCCTCTATCTGAAGCATACACACGCCAAGGTGCAGTGTCACCGCTCGTGCTATCAGACCGACGAATCCCCCCAACCCGTTCGCTGCCACTACTGCTGCTTCTGTTTCATCTGTAGCTTCTGTCCTCAAAAAACCTTCTGGCAGCGCAGTCTCAAGATGAGCATTATCTAGGTGCTCAGCATCAAATCGAGCCTTCTCTCTCTCATTCTCAAGACGAGCCATGGCAATATCAGGATAAGCTTTCTCAACGAAATCTCTGAGTGCGACATTGATGCGGAGGTCACGTTTTATCGCGGCTGGTACCACATATTTGCAAAGTGGGCACGTATCATGAGCAACAAACCATTCTGTAATACATACCTTACAATAGTTATGACCACAAGGAATCGTAATAGGCCCTTCCATAGGGCCAATGCAGATATTACACATTAAGGCTGCACCACTATTGCCTGTCAGGGCACGACGGAGTTGGGACATACCACCACCATTGTCACCATTATCAACATCAGTAGACTCAACAGAGCCAGAATTGATAATCTCCTCGTCGTCAATAGACATGGTACCTTCATCATTGTCGTCGAGAGGAGGAGCGGGAGGCATAGATTCGTCGGCCAAACTCGATTGTTTTGTTCCCATCATTACCAACAATATCCTCCAGCTGGACTTTTATTACGTATCCTACTACAAGGGGTGAATAAAGACGCCCAGTATGTGCAAATCACCTACAAAGATCCTAAGAGATCTCCCCGCTTTAGATATCTAACGGAAAACGGAAAATCCAGCTGGACTTTTATTACGTATCCTACTACAAGGGGTGAATAAAGACGCCCAGTATGTGCAAATCACCTACAAAGATCCTAAGAGATCTCCCCGCTTTTGATATCTAACGGAAAACGGAAAATCGGAAATGGGAAATGCGGATAACCGGGTCAAAGTAATAAAAGTCAAAAGAGAACCTTTTCGGCTAGACCGTAGTAGAATATTTATTTTCATTTTCTCATCTATTGCATACAGTACTATTTTTTTAATAGGATGAAGTATTTTTCTTTGTTATTGTTAATATTTCTCCGAGTTTCGTTGGGCTATTTGAGCGGTCACCATTCTGCCGATGATGATGCTTCGGTGGATTGCCACGCATTTCCTCAGGCCATGAGCTACCATGCCCACATTACTTATATGCTCACGAACAAGGACCAGATCGACAAGGCTGCAGAACTCAGGGAGGAAGCATTACAAGAATTCGCTGATCTACTAGGCGAAGAACCCATCTGCCAAGGCACTCCAAATGACCCCTCGGGAAGGTATGATAATGGTCGATTTTGTATGATTGAGGACCATAATTTGACTACTACTCTCGGACCTTTCGCAGTGGGTGAGTGGTCTATGTTTGTCCCTGTACATTACTATGCGAGAGTTGTGCCATGGTTTCAGCAGCATAGAGGTGACTTTTCACTACTGGTTCACCCGAATAGCGGTTGTGAGTACGAGGATCACGGTATATGGGCGCAATGGAGCGGAAGCCCCTGGAACATGGATATGAGCATATTCACACAGTGGACACAGACTGAGTCCTTTGGCCAGAAGCTCGGCACACCTGAGAACCCCGCGTGTCTGTCTGCTAAGGGCATGTGCGCTGACAAGTTGACTGTGCAGCAAGCCCAGTATAGGGATGAGTATGTGCCACAGATCGTGTGCTGCGCTGGTCTTGCTTGTCAATGTGATAGTAGCGATGGCCACTGCTACTGTAGGTAGGTAGGAAGATTGCCTCAACAATGTCGTTTGTTTTTGTGTGTATCATAAATAAATCAACATCCCATTTATCCTTTCATTTCACGATAAATGTCGCGTAAAAAAAGAAAAGATTATGCTACTTTTGCAGAAGCATACTGCACCATTTTCATGCTTTACCATTACCATTAATTACTATCATTAGAAGTATTCATTTAATCGCAGATCGAGTCCAGGTAATCACATCTTTCATCCGTCATAGAGGAATTATTTGGGACCACCGGACAAATGGACTTTCCTGGAATCGTCACACGGTTAAACAGGATATTTAACCTTGTGTAGCCATTAGAGTTTGACCAATTAATTTCTTTTAGTTAGCTTATGTAATTTAAATTTGGAAATTTATGCTCTTCATGGACAACGAGCAGTGGAAACCCTGGAAACCACGGTTGCCACTGCTGGGATATCCTAAAAGTTTAGTAATCGTTAGGTTCTCTCATCCATCGCCATCATATCTTGATTTATTTTGCTGATGTGCACATTAAATGTATTTATGTCATAATAACAGGAATTTCTTCGCTTAAAAAAACTGTTATAAAGGTGTAAATTTCATTTCCAATGATTTTCCTCATAATTTTGATGCTATTTAGCGCTCAGCTGTCTTTGTGCTTTGGTTGGTCTCCTTCTTCCTCGGTAGCACCGAGATTTGTACCTTTCCCTTTCCTCGCATCTACAAAGACTGGCATTCCTAGATCCAGTGAGTTACCATCAATATCTATTTCAATGGGCATGGGGACAGAGTCAGGGTCAGGGATAAGAAGGTACCTTCGCAGTCGCAGTCGTTGGCACTCTAGTAGTATTAGTCGTCATATGAATTCTTTATCTCTGAGTATGACTACTGTGCCAACAGATCATAACTCGCAAACCAAGAACCAACATCAAATGCCTCCTCCTATTATAGATACCACACCTTTGCCCCCCCATGCTCAACTTGTACAAGGAGTGCTATCCAATGGGTTAAAGTATGCTATTCTTCCGAATAAAGTCCCCAATGGTCGTTTTGAGGCGCACTTGGAGGTTCTATCCGGTTCAGCATTTGAACTAGACTCCCAGCAAGGTATGGCGCATCTATTAGAACATGTTGTATATATGGGATCTCCTAAGAGACAGCTTATTAGTGGTACAGGTAGTCGTACAAATGCTTATACAGACTTTCATCATACTGTATTTTTCGCGGCATGTCCTACTCTTGCTCCTGATCATTTCTGGAAGAAGCCACTACTACCAATGGCACTTGATGCCTTGGTTGATGTTATGACAACAACTGTAATTGATGATAGATTAGAAAAGGAACGTGCTGCTGTACTTTCAGAGGCTAGTATGGTAAATAAAATGGAATATCGTGTTGAATGCCAAGTACTTAAAGCTTTGCACAAAGAGAACCGTATTTCACGAAGGTTTCCAATAGGACAAATAGACTTAATTCAGAAATGGACGAAAGAAGAAGTTCAATTCTTTCATTCTACACATTATCGACCTGATAATGTCGTATTATATGTTGTGGGAGGTATCGATACAAAAGAAACTTTAGATTTGATTCGGAAAAAGTTTGGTTCCTTAAAAGCAAAACTAGATGCAAATGATGTTTTTAGTAAGAGCGGTGAGTTTCCTTCTTGTTCTATGCATGAAGTTAACCCTCACTTCCCTCCAGTAGTTCACGAATGGTCATGTAGTGATAAATCTGCATCACAACTATCCATACTCCCCGATAATATGCCAAAGAAAGATGATTCTGTTGCTTTACAGACTGCTGTTGCTACTTCTTTTTCTTCTACTACTACTTCTACTACTACTACTACTACTACTACTACTGAAAATGCGATTCTATCGTTGCAAGATCGAAAACAACCAGTCATATACAAACATGAGCTTTTGCGATCATTTTCATTTCATTTGTTTGCAAAGAGACCAATCGAACCGATTATAAATTCTGAGACATTACGTAGAGATATATTGCGTCGAATTGTGCTATCGGCTATTCAAATCAGATTTAATGTACAACAGCGGCAAGATCCAATATTCACCTTTGCTGATTTCAATCAGTTAAATTGCCCAAGAGAAGGCTGTGCTGTTTGTTCATTAGATTTTACCTCTGATACTTCAAAGTGGCGTGAAGCTGTAACGCTTGCAGTTGCAGAAATACGACGTATGGGCACGTTTGGTTTGACTCATAGTGAATTGGATAGATATAAATCATCAACACTATCAGAAGTTGAACAATTTGCTGCTGAAGCTGAAAAAGTCAGTAATGAAGATATTCTTCTTGAACTTATGGAAGCTGAGTCATGTGGTCATACATTTTTAGGACCAAGTGAGCGTCTTGAAGCTACTCGTGCTGTAATCGAATCAATTACTTTAACAGATGTAAACCTAGTCGCGCGGGAATTATGTGAGCACTTGTCCCATTTGAGTTTTGAAAGCGGTATTTATCCTGCTGCAATTGTTGCATGCACGCCTTTGCTAGATCGATCAGGTGAAAAGTTTAGTATAACAGAGACTGAGTTAATGAGTGTGATAGAGAATGCACTTGATGCCCCACTAGCACCACTTATTGAGACGAACGTTCCGAATACTTTAATTCCGCAAGATATTCTTGAAGCAAAACTTGCAGATACAAATCCCGAATGGATTTCTTCATTATCAAAAGGTCCAGGTATTGGTTTAGGATCTACTGGAACAGAATATGCAAAGTTACAGCACTCATGGAATGATAAAGCAGAAAACTCTGGTATTTCACAAAAACGTTTGTCTAATGGAATCAGAGTGAATATGGCAACAAAACCATCTGAACCGCAAAGAGTATCTTTGCGTTTGTATATTCCTGGTGGGAAAATTTTGGAACAGAAAGACAAATTTGGGTCTATTTCACTTGGTTCTCGTACAATACAAGAAGGCGGTGCTTTTGGTTCCATGACAAGAGAGGAAGTTGAATTGTTTTGTATCGATAATATGGTTATGGTAGATATTAATGCTGCCGAAGATGCACTTATTTTCGATTTCCAGACTGTTACTACTCGTGGGCCTGGACTTGTTAGTGGTCTAGAAGCAACAATGCAAGTGGCGCATATCATTATGAGTGACTTTGTATACGAAAAAGATGCTTTTAATCGTGCCCAACAAGCTTTGCATGAGCAATATAATAGTGTATCGAAAGGATTAGAATCAGCTTGTCAAGAAGAATTACTTAGTTCGCTTAGTGGTACTGAAAAACTACCTTTTGGAACTCCAAGTCATGCACAAGTCGATGCGATAGATTTTGAATCTGCTGAAAATGCTATTCGGTCCCAATTATTACCTCAATGTACAGAACTTTCTATTGCAGGGGATGTTCCTTTCGATGTAATGGAAGATTTAGCACTAAAATATTTTGGTACTATTCCTTCTCAAAAAGATTCTTTTCATAGTACAGAAATATCTAAATCTTCTATTGCATCATTTGATGTGGAAAAGTATATGCGTGGGATTACATCTCCAATTAATGTATTTTTGAGTGACTCTGATTCACGTGCAGTTGGTTATCTTGCTGGGCCGTCACCCAATAAATGGGGTATTTTCTCGAATGGACGTACAATTGGAGAAGAAATGTCAACTGTTTTAGGAGGAAATCCTAATAATAAAGATAATATTCGAAGATGTCATCCTTTATTTGGTCATATTAGCCTTCTTATTCTACAAGAAGTAGCTAATCGACGTTTATTTTCTATTGTACGAGAAGAACGTCAGCTTACTTATGATGCCACATTTCAATTTAAAGGTCTAGATAGCGTGAATGGTGGATGGTATATGACTTCTGTTACATCTTCACCCCATCAAGTTTCTGAAGCTGTTATGGCTTGTCGTGATGCACTAGTGTCTTTAAGTGGTGATTTTGGTATAAATGGGGAAAGCATTCAAGCAGCAAAAAGAACAATCGGTAACAAATTTCGAAATGATTTATTATCGAATAAATTTTGGGTAGAAATTCTATCTGGAACGCAAATGGAATGCATTCCAAATAAAAATCTAGGGTTTCCCATTGACTTCGAACAAGTGCTGACTGCAATCACTATTGAAGATATTAAACTACTTAATGATATTATGAAGATTTCTGATGAAAATATGACTGCTGTTATTGGGGTTAGTGCTCCCAAAAATACTGATGATACTGATGCTGACACATCCAATCAGGATCAACTTATTACGTAATAAATCAAATATTTATTTACATGGAAAGGTAACTTATTACTTCGTATTTTTTATCTATTTGACTTTTTGATTTTCATTGACTTTTTAAAATTTCCTTATTTTTTCACTCATCACCAAATAAGGGTACTTTACAAATCAGTTTATTTGTAAGGTACGCGTTCTCTTGATACGGGCTTTTTCAGGATAGTTAGTTTGCTGTAATGTTTGACAAGCTAGCTGGTTCTGGGTGGTACACTCTCCTATTTACGACTTTACTCATATGTATCACTCTAATTGTGGGTGTTACTATGCCATATTACACGTGGGGTTATACCATTAATTATCCTGCTGTATCATACAACGGTCCGGTCAATTTCTATATTATGCCTCTTTACGGGTTATGTTGTACTCAAAAAGCGTGGGCACAACAAGAATTAAGTTATGAGAATTGCATTAATTGGGATTGGGATGGTTGGGATGATTTTAATAGTGCTATACAAACTGATAGTACTGTTTATGGCTTCAGAACATGTGCAACTGCTGTAGTTGGTTCAGTTGATACTAATCCCTATGAATTACTTGATATACCAGAACCAGACCAAGCTGATGCTGATTTGTATATAATTTATGATTGGTTATTAGTTACCATGAGTTGTTTAGTATTAGTATGCTTCATTACTTGTATTGTAGCTGTGGTCTTCCCATCGACGCATGGTATGTGCGCTCGTCTATACTTCTTTGCGTGTTTCTTCTACTGTGGCATCGGTATCGCAGCGTTGAGTTACGCTAGTGAAGATAATACCATCGCCCCTAGAAGTGGCTGGGCATGCTCATTTGGCTTAGAGGATTGTTTCTCGGTGTATGGTTTGGGTGTTCCATTTCTTAGTTTATCATTGGTTATTGCTTTCATTGCGGCTGTATTAGCCATTTTTCCAACTGAAGAGTGTACATGTAGGAAAACTTCTTGGAGATTCAAGGAATCTGTAAGACGATAATGGACATAACCATAATAGGATAAAATCATTCTTTTCTTTAGATGGAACGGGATGGGGAGATATAGATGGAGAATAGAATAGAGCTTTTGCTGTGGTGGGTTTGTGTTTACATTATTCATTTCTATAATTAATTAAGTTTATAAATACAGATAAAAGTTATGTACGAAGTAACTACAAGGCGTTATGGGTCCCTACTCCCCCTTAGATGCAGGATTCTATATGAATATGCTCATGCTAGCAGCATATGCGAGGGGTGTAGGTACATGCGCACAAGGGTCGCTTGGTGTGGGGTCGGGTATTGATATAAACCGCGGTTCCCGGGGGAAGAGGTGGAAGGGTCGCGCAAAGCAGACGGGCCAAAAATTGCAACCAATAATTGATAATAATTTGCGAGTGTCTCTCTAATATTCTACTCAATTAATCATGTTTGAGAAACTTCATGCAACTGGATGGTGGACAGTGTTAGCAGCTGCAGCTATTAATTTCGTTTGCTTAATGATTGCTTTAGCTACGCCTTATTATGCTTGGGGCCTTAAGCCTAACTCTGGTGATGAATATAATTTTTATGTTTCTACCACTAATGGTCTGTGTTGCAGTCGTAAAGATTTTGGTAGTGCTGAGACTAGATTGGACAAGTGTGTTCCTTGGGAGTGGGCCCACTGGGACAAATGGAATGATTATATTATTACCGATAGCGATGTAAGTGATTTTGCAGATTGCGGTGGGAATCCTTATGCAGCATTGAAAGCAAATGGGAATCCTAAGTTAGATCCCCCTGATGAAAATTCGCCAGGTTATTATCTTGCTTATGAATCCCTTGTTGCTCTAAGTTTCATTATTGCAGCCATTATCATTGTTTGCTGTTTTTTGGGCGCTACAGCCGGCGGAAGTGTCTCGCAAATGATGTCCAAGGTCGTCGTTTGGGCTAATTTCATTCTTTTCTTGCTAGGTTTTATTATTTTAATCTATACTTCTGGAGAAAGCACTGTTTCATTAAAGGGCTTTTCTTGCGCTGGCGCCGATGATTGCTGGTCATTGTATGGACCCAGTGCTGTATTCTATTGCTTTACAGTATTGATCTCTTTCGTTTTGATGATGTTTGTCGCTTTCCCTCCTGAGTACTTTAATTGCTGCGGATGTACGACTTGGAAGTGCGTCGATCCTCAGCTCAAGGTCTAAATCAAAAAGGTATCAACTCTATTTTTTCAATCTTAATTCATACAGTTTAAGTCTCAATCTATATAGGTATAACGCTTAGTAATTCGTAGGTACTATACTTCTCCCCTTTATTTATAGGTTTTTAAACAATGAAAAATAATATAAATTACGAAGTATAAGTAGTATTGGATTCACTTCTTCTCACATCACTGCTGCAAATATCCATGGATATGTAAGGCATTTGGATCCGGCATCGATTCATCGCTTCCCTGACCTCAAAAGATGATAAATCTTACTCTTCTGAATGTCATTTGTAACTGCACCATGAATTTTCCTCAAAAGATGTACCAATTCAGCGAGGTAGGCAATCGAGCCAGACGCGTATGCAAAAGCATAACTAAAAAGAATCCACCAGAACCGCATTTGTCAAGTCGCCGATCAAATTAGATTTTATTAGTACAGTAATGGTATAATTAAATTACAAAAAACAGGTAAAATTTTGTATTTTTTACTTACTTACTTAGCCCCATAAACATGGGCAGGACGAATAGCAAACTCTGGTTTTCTAGGATCTTCAACAATTCCAAATTTCTTTTTGAGAGCTAATTGCTCCTCCAATACAATCTGACTTAATGAAGATTGATAATTTTCTCTTCGTTCATGTAATTTGGCCATTCGTCGCTGCCGTTGGGCACGCTCAGCAGCAAGACGGTCCTCTTTATTAGATACAGAAGACTTTTCAAGAGTCAGAAGTGCACGCAATCGCTGCTCTTCTTCTTGTATGGCTCGTTTTTCTCTTCGTAAAGCGTCTAAATCTGAAAATTCCGAAAGAGCTCGTAATACGATCTCATTTTTTGCTGCTTCTTTTCTCTGACTAAGCTTACTACGACGCTTTTCTTCATCTTCGAAACGAATACGATTCTCCTCAGCAACTCTTTCGTCCTCTGCCGCCAAATCGACAGCAAATGGTGAACATGCCGTCTTTTTTAACCATTTTGTGGCTCGCTTTTCTCTCTCAATTGTTGCTTCCCTTATACGTTCAGCTGCTACCTCTACCATCATTGCTTTTGTCTTCTCACGAAGTGCCAAATTCTTTGATAAAATCAATTGTGATTCAGCTCGAACCCAATTACGACGTTCTGGACTAACACGTTGTCCAGGCTTCTTCTTGGACTTTCCAAACATGTCAGCGCCTCCTCCAAATAAATCAGCCATTATTTACAACAAACCTTTTTTCTTCTAATTGAGAATTTACAGCCCAAGAGCTCGTTTTAACAACATTAAAAAAAGTAACGATCCACAAATATGAGTGGGAAAAAACAAATTTGTAGCGACATAAAACCGCAACACTAGCAGACTTAATTTTGGTTTGCATATATAACAATGTCTTGCCTGGACCCTAAAAGAAGGGTGAAAGATGTCAGTGTTGGCAACATTCGGGTTCTCGGTCCTTGCATTTGCATTTGTTCAGAACCACTCTCTAAATATTAAAGGAGGAAATAAAAGTAAAGATGGTGGAATTCCTTTCCCAAAGAACGGTTTGACCTTAGCAGCATTTTTGGACTTCATTGAACTTAATGGTGGTTATGATAGATTTCAAGGGTTGACCACGACAGAGGTATGTAAAGATATTCTCATAAAAGTTACTCAATCTCAACAGGTTTCCTACTGTGATGTTTTATTATTACTTGAGGATAAAGAGGAAGAGAATGATGCTGAGAAGAAGGCTAAAATAAAGAAAAAGGTTGGAAAGGCTAATGTCTTTGTGTCCCATGCGTGGAAATATAAGTTTTTGGATGTCATAAGTGCCTTGAGTGATCATTTTAAAGAAGAACCTGATATATTTATTTGGTTCGATTTGTTTTCAAATAATCAAAATTTAGCCACGGACCTGCCATTCGAATGGTGGGCTACTACATTCAAGTCCGCCATTGAAGATATGGGCCGTACAGTGATGGTTTTAGCGCCTTGGAGAGATCCCATCCCATTCACTCGTGCGTGGTGCCTTTTTGAGATTTATAGTACTGTGATAACAGAAAGCGCTTTTGAGGTTGCAATGAGTCAATCCCAAAAGAATACGTTTGTTGATGAGATTTGTTCCGATGAGGGTGCATTTTATAAAATGTTGGGTGATCTTGATGTAAGGAAAAGCGAAGCATGGGATCCTGTAGATAAAGCTCGTATTTTTGAAGTAGCTGAAAAGGAGGTAGGATTTCCAAAGCTCAATGCAATGATTAGTGAAAAAATGCGATCATGGGTTGCTTTGACTTTAAAAACAAGTATATGTATGAAAGGTTTAAAGAAAGATGAAGAGTTGAGAAGAAAAATGGGTTATGCTAGAAATTTAATTGATACTGCTAATTATGATGATGCTTTTACGTTATATCAAGAGTGCTTGGATGGTTATATTGCTTTTCATAATGGCTGCAAAAACAATATTGATGTTGCATCTGCATATTATGGTCTGGGAAATGTGTGTCATAATAAAGGTAAATATAACGAGGCACTTGAGATGCATCAAATTAGTGTTAAAATTCGGATAGATAAGCTTGAAGAAGATCATCCTGATATAGCCACTTCATATGTAGCAATAGCACATTGCTTGAATAGGCTAGGCAAGTACCAAAAGGCGCTTGAAACGCATGAGAAAGCACTAGCACTCCGTATTTAAAACCTTGGAGAGTCACATATTCAAGTGGCGAACTCTTATAATTATATGGCATATCCTTATCATAGCTTAGGTGATTTTGATAAGACTCTTGAATTATATAATAAAGCTCTGGTCATTTATGAATCAAAACTTGGTTCAGATCATCCAGAGGTAGCACTTTCATATAATAATATTGCAAATAGTTATATGAGAAAAGGTGATAATGATATGGCCCTAGAAATACATGAGAAAGTCCTTAAGATTCGTATCGGGAAATTAGGTGATGACCATCCAGATGTTGGTGCATCGTATAATAATATTGCGTTGGTGTATAATAATAAAAGGGAATACGGCAAGGCAATTGATTTTTTTAAGAAATCTTTAGCTATCCGTATAGCTAAACTTGGTATAGATCATCCTGATTTGACAGTTGCGTATAATAGTATGGGTTATTCCTATTACAAACAAGAGAAATATGATCAATCACTTGAATTTTTTGAGAAGTCCATGATGATTAAAATAAAAAAACTGGGGGTAAATCATCCTGATATTGCAGGATGTTATCTTGGAATTGCTAATGTATATAATCAACAAGAACGTTATGATGATGCTCTGAATTTGTATGAAAAAGCTTTGGTATTACAAATTCCAAAATATGGGAAAGATAATGATCGTGTGCATAAAACTCAAACAAAGATATCAGAAACCTTGGAAAAAATAAACATAAAAGAGAGAAATGAGAATTGAGAATTATAATGTAAAATGTTTTATTGGCCAATATGGGCCGTTTTCACTATTTCCTTTTAAAAAAATTTTTTTGAAAGACTTATTAATTTAGAAACACCCTACAGTACAATATATAGACATTACACTTGGCGTTTTAATTTTTTGATTTTGCATTTGATTTGTTATCTTAACAGTTGAATTAGCCGCTTAGATTTTGAGGCTAACTTTAATAAGTATAATAACACTCGATAACGAGGTTTAGACCAATCTGGAGGGGGAAAAAATGCTATGTTTGCTTTATAAATTTTTGAGTGGAAGTCGAGCCTTATTTTTAATCTTTTTTAATTACGAAAATGAATAAATATATACAAAAGAGTCAAGACTAAACAAGGGATACAAATGTACTTGTATCAACAAAAAATGATTTTTTTAAAGGGCAGCAACTATTGTAGCCATTATTAGCTTCCAGGCATCAGATGCTGCATTCATTAATTGATAATGGTCAGTATCTTTCGCTACTAATAGTGAGACAGCGGCATTATTGCTACTTTCGGTATAAGAGTGGTGAGATGTGACAGTATCATATACCTGCTGTACATAATCCATAGGTACATCTGCATCATCGGAACCTGCTACAATAATAGAAGGTACAATTAGTGGCAAAAGAGAAGAAGGTGATGCCATACTATAGATATTCCCTTTAACATCTGCTTCGTCACCAGGAAGGCTTCCATTCAAATATGCTTGAACAGCATTTCCAGAAGTACTTAAACGACGATTTTGCGCAGATACTAAATCACCAACAGGAGCCACAGCAACACAAACTTTTGGTTTGAATGACATTGGTCTATCAACCCGACTAGAACATGCCCACATAGCTAGACAACCACCAGCAGAGTGGCCAACTAATGCAACTTTACTCATATCAAGAGAATACTGTGCAGATACGTCATTTAAAGAATCAAGTGCTGCGAGTATATCATCATTTGTACCTGGCCAGCCTCCTCCATCCTCTCCTACTCGTCGATATTCGATTTCACATACAGCCCAGCCGTCTTCAGCTAAAGCAGGGGCTAAAGTGTCAATAGCAGCATTATCTATTCCATAAAACACATTCCAAAATCCACCATGAATTATTACTATTGTCGAAAGAAGTCGTCGTTCTTCATCTTTTTCAGCCTCTTTTACTTCTGGTAAGGATAAGCGAATAAATTGACTCTTATTATCCCCATAAGGAACAATTTCCCGGCGCGCTGTCATCACTGAAGCGTCAAAAACAAATTAAACCATAGATTTTTAGCTACTCATAATTTTGTCTTTGAGGCGAGGCCGAGGCGAGGCGGATCCATCCGGAAATTTCTATTCGGGTTCTCACATAGGCGAAAATCATCAGTTTTCCTACAAAACCCCACTTGCTGCTAAAGCATGGATTTCTATTGGTTCTGTTTACTGTGAATATTTGTGGTAAAATACTTTTAGTTTTTTTTAATTTTGAGGGGAAATCTTGGTACAGTAAAAAAATGAATAATACATAATGATATGGATATGTTTATAATCTAATCACTTGTCGATAACAGAAGAGCTACACCGCGCTTCGCCCAAAATTCAGACGAAGATTTGCCCGCTCGAAGTTCTGTAGAAACGACATACGAAGGACGTTCGCGGGTACCTGTACGTACCGGGTACAGATACACAGGACATGTGTAAAAGCCCTTTGCGCTCTTACGCTTGCCTTCAACAGGTTTGAAATGAATAATTGGCATAAGCGAGATGAGTTCCATAGGTCGAGGTTCTTCAAGGAAACCTGCGCCAAAGTTCCAACATGCACCTTCAACGTATAAACCACTGACATATACACCCTCCTTGGGTGCATTAGTAATCTGAGTAACGTCAGCGTGCTGGAGAACAGGGAATTCCCAACTCAAGGCATCAATAGCAACACCATTGGCACGTGCAGATGTCTGAAGGATGGCCGTTAGGAAACCAGAGGGATAAGTAAAACCTGGTAACCAGAATTGATTTGGTAACTCAATTTCGGACCAATTCGCATACTGCTCGCAACGGCGCACAAGATCAAGCATCCATGATCCGAGAGGCTTGCTTGATGGGTAGCATTTGCCCCAAATACCAGCGACACGGAATTTGGATACAGCATCCATAACTTCTTCCAATTCAGGTGTAATGGACACCAATCCTTGTACTGATTGAATAATGTTAGACAAAGTACGTCGAACGGTACCCAATAGCAAATTGTATCTATCAAGTTCTTGGAATAATACAGTCTTAAGAGGGTCAGGGTCTGATCTAGATGCCATGATATCTCTAATTTCTCGGAGATTGAATAATTCGGGGGCTTGGTCCAAAAGTTCCTTGGCCTGTTGAGCAATAGGATCTTCGGCATCCTCATCCGCAGTAACCACACGCGCCTGTAGAGATACAAGCACATCAATGACGATATTTGCATCATCAATCTGAGAGGAAATATCAGCATTAGGATGTTGTCCAAATGCAAGAGGGTGGTCATTTTGCGGGAATGAACGGATCGAATCCTTATATTGTTGTAATGAGCCATCATCAGGAATGAAATATTCGGGAAGCTCGGAAACAAGGTAGTTATCAGTTAGAACAGCCTCCTCGCACATAAGCTCCGATATGTAAACATTAACAACACGGCGATCCCAATCGTCAGTAACACGACCTCCATAGTTAGCTTCAGCAATTAGATACTTCATTGCATCATAAGGAATACGGTCAGGATATTCATCCAAGAAAACGATAATAAGATCGTGGCAAATATCGAAATCGGAACCGTTGAATTCGTAAGGAATGTTGAATCCAAGAGATTTGAACTTTCTGCGCTCTAAAAGGATGGCATGAAACCAAGCTAGACTGAACAACAAACGTTTATAAGCACTAGTTTGGGCGCAGCGAGCAAATTGATTCTCTGATACTGTATTGTAGAGAGTGGTCAAGTTCGATCTAAGACCCTTAGGAGGCTCAGTAGTCATCTTAATACCACGCTGAAGAATAGCAATAGGGAATTGAGGATGAGGTGATGATGATAACCATAATCTAAACTGGGGATGAGGATCTTTTTCAATAAGCATCGATTCGATCATTTTCTCTAATGTTGGCATCCATGACAACATAAGATGGCAATTCGCTAAGAATACCCACCCACCATTCTTTACGCCGTTCTCAATCATACGTACCGCAGTAGGAGCCTGGCCCTGACCTAAGGCACAATTCTCTACCTTCGTGTCTACATGGGCAGCGAGGTTGAAAATACCAGCAGTAGGATCCACACCCGGTGAAAGCACGAAAATGAGAGGCGTCTTTGCATTACTTGTCTCGTAAACAGCAGCAAGATCGAATGAAGGAGGATCGACGTATTCTGGGCCGATATTGGACTCAATGAACTTATGAGCAGCAAAGAGAAGACGATCGATTCGCAGGGCACGAATAATACAAAGCTTTTGCATTTCTGTGCATTTACTTGTCCATTCTCCAGGAAGAGTCTCTGTTTCAGGCTTACCACTCATATACCAGTTCTTCCAGTCCCTAGGAAGCTGTTCAATACTCTGCAAAAACCCAGAAAATCCACCCAACTTGTCCATTTCATTGATATTGTCCCACATAATGGGGGTAATCCATTCAGGGGCAGGGATAGCTCGGAGACCCATTCTATCTACCATACCAGCACCAAATGCGAAGAAATTGAACTCTTCGAGGGGGACAGGTTGTGTCGTTTCTAGGATTTTAAAGCATAACTGCAACGAAAAAAGCAATTTGTGAGCTTCGAATAAACCACGGCAAGTATATCTATACACAGCTAATGTATGTGCTTTGTTGATATCATCGCAACGATGAGCGACAGGAATCTCCATACCATTAACTCTAGAGCTATCGATACTAATGTTGAACAAATCGACATAAGAGTCAAGAGAAAACTGATACATAGGATCAACTTTACCCATGTCATCAAGCACGAAATAAGCTAAAGAAGCACGAATAGCGGCAGATCTGTACCCAAGACGGGCAATATCAATCTTTTTCTCAGTTTCCTCAGCGACAATCAACTGTTGAGTCACGGCTTCGGATGTGACCTTGGATTGCTGTAACGTATCCACCAATTCGACATCATCGAGAAGAGATCCTTTGGACTCAGATAAGAGACGCAAGATCATATCCTCCAACTCTACCAATTGACGCTTACCCTTAGCAACTTTAATTGTCAACTCACTCTTCTCTTTCTCGAGCATTGGCTCTTCCTTTTGTACAACAATACCCAGAAGTTGAGCCTCCAAACCATCTTTTTTCACCGCAAAATTCACAACAGTGGCCTTTGTCGAAATTTCCGGAGTATAGTGAGGGTTAGAAAGCTTCGTTGTGATATACATTCGAAAGTCTGGACTATAATCAAGCTCCTTATCACCAATTCGCATAACTGTGCGATTACCAATCTTGAGAAGTGACTTTGATAGTACAGGTTCAAGAGCAGGGTCGATTTCTTCTAAGATGTCCTGCAGAAGAATTGGGAAACCAAACTGGACTGCATTCTCAACATCGCGCAAAAAACCAGGTGTCTTTAAATCAATAATCTTTAGTTCTTTTCCTTCCATATTACGAATCCATCTATTAGCTTGTCCTTGGGGATCAATCATTAGAGGCCAACGTGTTCCGCGAGTGGAGATAACTCCATTCTCAGTAGAGAAATCATCCTTGGGGAGACCTTGGATGTTCCAATCTCTAACGTCGGTAGGGTTGGCTAAAAACTTGGTGAAATTAAAGTCTTCTGTTACAGGCAGCTTCTGTTTGGCGACAGAAGCTGACCAGATAGTCATTAATTCGGAACGGTATCTCGTCTCAAAAGGGCCAGCATAAGACATAAAAGCAGCAGCAACAAGAGCATCGCCTGTCACCTTAACCAGAGACGCATTATACTCACCAATAGATGCTTGCCAGCGAACATACTCACCAGCAAGACCATTAACAAGTTTATCAGCGCGATCGAGCTTCGCCTCAAGCATTTCAGACTCCTCTTTAAGACGATTCTTCTCGCCCACAGAGGTGTCATAAGATAATTGAAGAGCAGCAATCTTCTCGGTAACAAGGCGCAATGCTTCCGTAGCAGCAGCGAGACCAGCTTGCTTCTCTGCCAACTGTTCAGTAGCCTCCTTCAATCTCTTGCGCTTAGGTTCAACCTCCTTAGCTACATTGGCGTAGATAAAGATAGCATGGCACCAAATGCACAGGGCAGCGGCGGCGGAGGATACTTTGCGAACCTCATCAGCAGCAAACTCCTTCATGTTAATGTACTTAGACAGCTTGTTAACAACAGGTTGTGGTACACGGTCTTTATCATAAGATTTAATGCTCTGGAGAAAGGTCGACTGGCCGATGACTACCTTAGCCGATGCCCAATCGGTAGGTTTCTGAAAAAGAATCATCACTGCCTGCAATACTGTCTCGACAAGGGCAGGGGGCTTACTATAGGCTTTAACCTCGGAGATAGAGCCCTTATCGAGCTTATCGACCTCCGCCATAGCCTTCTCAAGGGCTGGCATAGCAACAGCAAGGTCTGCCTCAGCATCATCACTAATAGCTTTACACTCAGCAGCCTCAATACCAATACGTTCCGAATCAGCTTCAACGCTCTTGCGCTGTTCGTCAGCTACGCGGCGCTCAGATACGATTTCAACAAGCAAATCCTCACAATCCTTCTGTGACTGTGCTACCACTACCTTCTTCACCTCCAATTCCTTCGATAAAATACCAACTTGTTCTTGTGCATCTTCAAGTTTGGCTAAACCATTCGCAAGCTTGTCAGCGGCTGAACCAAGTTCCTTGCTCTTAGCACTAAGAAGGACGCGATAACCCTTAACAAGCTCTAGGAAATTAGTTGGTGTCACATAGTTGTGGCGTTTAGACTCTAGCAGGAGACGAGCACTGGCGTTAATCACACTCAAGTGCATATCCGCAAATACAACAGCAATACGAGGTCTGAAATCGTCCTCGGGGAATGGTACTTCAGCAAGGAACTTAAGAGCTACCTCCTGAAGAGCATCAGATGGCCATGTATGGAACCAATCAATGGTTGTGCAATTAACAAGACCAGGGTACATACGGCATCGCTCACGTAAGGAATCGCCGATAGGAGACATAGCCAAAACAACGTGAAGATTCTCACGCACCTTGTCAATGAAATAAGCCCAAAGGTGATCGAAAGTCTCTTCGACGCCTGCTTTGAGAGCAGGTTTGCGTACAGCATCAAGGATAGCTGGGTATTCATCCTTCAAGAAAAGATTGGGGACAATACCACTTGATAAAATGTTATTGATATCCTCCAAGAAGCCTTCGTCCTTAATTTGAGTATCATTGAAAAGGAATACAACATTCTTATCTTCACAACCTGCAATGTTGTATAATTTCTTCAAATCTTCTCTAAACTCGAGCAATCGGTAATTCTTGGTGATTTCGATCGTAAATGTGGTCATTTCACCAATATAGGCCGAGAGACGAGCAAGAGATGAACGGCCAGAACCACCCACACCCACAAGCATTAAGTTACCACGAGGCTGGCAGAGGACACGATGGATGCGAGAAACATGCATAATTGCGTCTTTAAACATGGCCAAATCCATTGAAATCAACTTAGGCTCCATGTTGTAGTCCTCAAGCCTCTCTTCAACAATATGTCGAACCTTCGAGTAATCGATGACTTCTTGATAACTAACTTTCCCATTATCATCCTTATCAGCAAGGAAAGCACAGAACATAGGCCCAACTTTGGGGTCAATTGAATTATCCAATAGCTGGCCCATTTCCTTTTGTAAGCTCTCATTCATTTTTGCAGTTAAGATGTCAAAGAAACGCTTCTCGTCATAAGACTTAGTGCGTACAAAACGATCGGCAAAAACACGTTGGCACTCGTGCACCCAAAGGCGTGCCATGGTCTCAGATGAATCAATAGTATTCTCACTACCCATTAGCAAGCCTTGTACAACCTTGGCAACATCACGCAAATTGAATAGATAATGGAATTTCTCGGGTGTAGCAAGGAAATCACTGCTTACAGCCTTGTATACATTGAGTGTAGCTACAGCTATAGGAGCAGCTAATGCCGCGATTTCTTTCTCGTACACATCAAAACGAGATGATAGGATAGACTCGAAAATCTTGACGACCTGGGAATCTGCGGGTGCAGTGCAGTTAATAACACTAAAACGAGACTGGGTGCGCTCAGATATCTGGCTACGACCACCACCTGGATGACCCATGGCAACTATAAGCTGAGAGTCCAAGATGTACTTCCAGCCGCACTTGATACGGTCGTACCACCCACCATAGTCCATCATCAGGCGAATCAGCTCCAATGGAGGCTGGAAAGGAGACACATCCGACGTCTTCTTGGGCATATTGAAGTCATCAATGAAGATGAGCATATTCTTACCGCCCTGAGGACCCATCTTATCTTTAGAGCGCTTCTCCATAGGACCTTCAATAATATCCTGTACAGCACCTGAAGTAGTGGCAGCAGAAAAGTTGACAATCAATTTCACATAAGTTTCAGGAAGTGTCTTGAGAATGTCCATGGCTAGTACTGTCTTACCAGCACCAGTACCGCCAGTCATAAGTACGGCGCGTTTGGCAGCTTGTAAAGTCTGTACAATATAAGTGTTACGGACGGTGTCAATTGTAGGAACAATCATATCGAAAAAAGGAGTTTCTTTTGTGCTTCGGAAGGTGGGAACCTTCGTATCCCAACCTACAAACTCATTCTTCGTGTAATCGACGAAGTAATCATAAAGAGTGTTAGTAGGAGGGAAAATAGCATCGATATCAGATAAACATGAGTTGAATTTACGGCGAGATGCTTCATCAACACCAGCTCCAACTGACCATACCACACAGAATAAGAAGACCTTTTCTAGAACAGATGCGTAAGTCTCACCGAGCTTCTCCTTGTTTAGTGAATTCTTATCCGCATTGGTTACGGCATCATACAACTTAGTAAGTGAAACAACAGATGAAAATGCACTTGATTTAACGGGTTCCTTGCATTGCCTTTCCCTAAATTTAAAAGAGGCTGGAAGCCATTTTTCAATCAAACCCTTGTGGAAATCAATATCTTCTTGCTCCTCGAATTTCTTAATGAGCCATGAATCTGTAAATGCAGACCAATCAAGCTCTTCAGCATCGATGTAAATCATACCAGCACGAGATACAGTGGCAGGAGAGGCGACACGAAGATCTTGTGTCTCGAAAACCAATGACATAGGATTAGTAAGTGGGATACGGTCACCATTAATAAGAGTAAGAATACGATTATCATCCATGACTGAGTTCATAGATTCAATCCACATTGCATCGATAGGACCATCGAATAGAATCCACTTCTCACGAGTACTCTCATCTTCACTACATTGCTTGAAAATAGTCGATAAAATGCCATCCTTCCACTCGAAAGTAGCCAAATCATAGGCACCATATAATTCATCAAGTTCGACAGATTTGGGACTGATAATGTACGGTGTTGTATGTTGGAATCCTTCTACTCCATTCTTAGCGAGAGTGGTCTGAGCAGCAGCAAGAGTCTTCCAGATAGTACTCTTACCTCCCATTGGATCTCCAACAAGCATATTACAATGACGAGTCAAACGAGAGTCATAAAATTGGTAAATTTTAGAAATCAAGAATTCGTGCTTCTGTAGATTAGCCTTTTCTAACTCAACAAGAATAGCGGCACCAAGAGTACCATACTCGGAGATAGGCAGCTCTAATCCAGGGAACAAATCACCAAGAAGAAGTCTGAATAATCTTTCGTCGTCCTTGATGAATTTAGGAATGTTCATATCTCGGAGAGCTCTCATTAGAATGCTTTCTTCAGGCATGTTGGGATCGCCACGTTTCAACTGACCAGCGAGATTCAACACGGCCTTAAGGTTACGTAGACCATAATCATAGTGATCCTGCTTAGATAACTGCTGGACCATAAGTGAGTACAAAGTGACGGTCTTTTTAGCCATAATACGAGCCTCATTAAAACCCTCAGATGCAAGCATGACCTCTGCAATCATAGTAAGATCAGGTGCCATCATCGCCACAGGACGCATAAGAGCCTTTAAGTTATCAGGCAGCTCAGTACGACCAGCATAACCGGGATTCATGGTAATGAAAATACCGCAACCTAAGTTGCAAGGGATAAGCGAACCCATAAATTCAAACTCGGGTAGTTTAGCGGACAAAGACGAGAGGATAGTCTGGATTTGCATCGCAACCACGGAAATAACCTCAATCTTGATACGATTAAACTCATCGAAACAACCCCAGCAACCGGACTGAACTAATCCAGAGAAGATACGACCCACAGATCGGTAGTCCATACCATCAGAGCAATTAATTACAACTACATACCTGGCAAGATTCTTTCCTAAATCCTTCACTGTCTCGGTCTTACCTGTGCCAGCGGGTCCAAGTGGGTTACCACCGCGGTTAAGATACATGGCAGTAATAAGGGTCAGTACGCAACGATCAGTAAGTGGTGTGACAACAAGACGACCATTGTTACCCTGATATTCGTACATATACTCAAGAATAGAATTCGTTTGGCGCACTTCACATTTGCCAAATTCTGCGCCACTTCTGTCATACACAAATCGCAGCTGAGATAACCACTCAAAATCGGAGACATTAGAGCAATTTGCTTTCACCATCTTTTCCATAACATCTCTGTTGTGGATCTCCATAGTAATCAATGACACCACCTTGTTACGCTCGACTGACGAAAGCTGACCACGAATAACTGCGGTCAATTTGTTAAGATAGCTGACTTGTTTCTTTTTGCATGCTTTAAGGGCCCCCTTTGATCCAGATGAGATAGCATTAAGGGCCTTGGTACAGTCAGAAGTCCACATGATAGAACCTACAGTAATAACAAGCTGGCCAATAGTATCTTTTACCCACTTCTCCTTCTTGCCTTTGAATCCAATCATAGCTTGTTGGAGTAGCTTGGAAATACCACGACGCATGCCTATCTCGATTTCTCCAAGCCATAGCTCTACTGGACCATCTACTACTACATTATCGGCGAATGGAGCTACTTCAGTATCAGGGGCGACCATAAACGTAGCCTCATAGGTCTTATTAGTAGGACCAGGAGCAATAAGTTTGAGTACTTTAACACCCTCGAAACACTTTTTAACGTGTTTTTGTACCGCTACAGGATCTTTAGACTGACCGAGAATTTCAAGTAAATCATCATCAGAGACGAAATAAAAGCGAGGGAATACCATTCTCTTCGTTTCAAGGTACTGATCCAAAGACTTCTGAATCCTTTCAAGGCCTTCATCCATACCAGTGATAGTAGATAGCATAGTATCCTCAGCACAAGTTATCTTAGCATTTGGAACGGCATTGAAGCGACCCATAGTAGTACTGAAATCATTGTTAATTCGTATGAATAAGACATATTCCTCTGGCAGTTGCTTGGAGATATCACCACCAGACATAAAAATAGATTCGAGATAAATCCATTTACGCTGAACGGCAAGAAGGTTCTCTATAACTTCACTAATAAGAGACATAAGCCCTTCCCAGTAGTCAATCTTAGGCTTGAATGCAAGATAAAACTTGGATGCTTTCATGGTACTCAAAGCAACAGCATCGTCTTCAAGTGCCTGTGATATATCATCAGTAGAGCGTAACTTGAAGTAGTTCTCTTTATAGGGACCAACATCAACAGTAATAGTCTGCCAGCGAGCCTCCAAATCACGAAGTGATACTTCAATAGCCAATTCCTTGTTGGCATTACCACTCATTTCACCAATAAAGTCTACTTGAGCAGGGAAGCCTAGACGAATAACCTCTTGCAGATTGAAATCAGCAGCGGCGGGATCAAAATCAACACCAACTTTCTCTTTCAATGATGCCCAATGACGAGGTCGAAGAGCCTTGTTACGCAAATCTTGAATAAGAGGAATAGTATCTCTGCACTTATCTAACTCTTGTTTCATTGATTCCCACACACGCCACCTCTTAATCTCGCGTCCAAGTTTACCTACTTTCTTCATAAAGTTACCTTGAGCGGTTTCCATATCGTCAGTATCAAGTGAGCTGAACTCAGCAACAGACCAACCAGACCAAAGATCCTTCCATCCAATGGTTAGCTCCCAGATCTCCGTCAAAAGTCCCAAATCCTTAGTAATAGCAGTAAGATCAGGATGTTCTTTGCTGGTTACACCAAAGATAGCCAATCCAGTAGCAAGTTCGGCTTCTGTGGCTCGGGCTTTTTCTGCCTTCTGCTTGTATGATTCAATCGCGGCAAGTGCTTGTTCTGCGGTAAATTTATCAGCATTAAATGGCAATTCCCTCTGAGAATCATTTTTCATCTCAGCCATGGTCTCGCTGTGTGCGTCAACCTGAGATTCTAATTCACGCTTCATAGTGACCTTGGCTTTATCTAATGAACGATCAGTCTCAAAGAGCAATGAACCGAAATCATCAAAAGCGGTCTCGAGATTATTAAGCATTTGCAACTCTTCTTCCTTGACAATTACTTCGAATTTCGTAAGAGTTTCGTAAACCTCGCGAACAGGAGCGAAGCGGCCTTTGATATTCTCTTTGCCGTCTTTAAGTTCTTTGAAAAGTGCGATTTTTACAGAAAGTTCATCGAGGTTTTGAGGAGATTTGCGCAACTCAACATCTGACTTTTTGAAAAGATCAAAGATGGAATTAAGCTCCGTAGCACCATTTTGATTCAATAAACCAGAAAGGCGAGTCTGGTACTGTAAGCAGTGAGAAACAACTCCATCCTTAAGAGTATTGCAATCAACGCGAACGAAGTTAATAGTATGACTACTAGACTCGCCCATAATTTCATACTGCTGGTGCTTATAACGAGAGATATCAGCATCAAATTGAGTAGGATTGCGGTTCTGTTTGGCATATTTACGAATGAAAAATTCCTTGTCCATTTCCCACAGCGCTTTGTATTTGTCCCAATAAGACAAGTACTTCTGCAGCTCCGTGGCAGATGACGACATGCCGTTCATAGACGCTACTACCAAACGTAAGATATCAGGATCTTCGGAGATAATGTCGTAATAAGGACGGTATTTGTCATCACTCTCGATAGCAGCAGCGGTAGTATCCGCAGCCTCGTCAAAACGCTGAAGGCGGAGACGAGGAACAGCAGTAACGACACTAATGATTCCTTTAGCAACAAGATTGACAGAATGAGTCAAATTTACCATAGATGGTCGATATGTTACAGAAGTACTAACTTCACCACCAGCCTTGCGAATAGTGTCAAGGATGATGCGTACAGTGAATAGAGTCTGGGGATCGGTCTTGGAATCACCGTTAATAGCACGAGATAATTCCTGGAGAGATCTGCGAACGGCAGCCTTTAGGGACTGTTCCATAGTCTTATCAATAGCAGCAATCTGCGATTTCCACTCACGCTGTACTTCGGAGCTACCTTCGCTAAAGTTAGAGTAAATCTTTCTAAGAACAGTCATAACTTCATTATAACCACTTCTAAACTGCTTGAACATAGAATCACGGAACTCGGTTTGACGTGCTTCGAACACACCTTCGTCATAGATAGCGTTCTTATCAATCTTAACAAGAGAGCATGTAGTAATACCCTTGCAAAGCTTTTCCACGACTTTCTTTGTGTTTTTGAACTCTTTAATGATATTATGGATATCGGCACACTGGGCACAGCAATCACGAACATACATCTCTATAGTGTTCTTGTTTTGCCAGGTCAATTTGTTGATTCCCTGAGCCATTTTTCTATCCAATTTACGCATATGATCGACGAAGAGGCGCTTTTCTTCAGCTCCAATGTCTCTAATAATATCATTATAAGCACGAACAATAAGTAAAACATTGTCTCTCATTACACGAAGTAAGTCGCGTTTAGTGCAAATATCATGAGCCATGTAAGGAATTGAAAACTCACCATGAAATTTCTCCCAATAGTTTACTTCACTGAAAAGAATCAAAAGCTGTTCATCGAAATTGCAAAGAATCTCTTGAGAACCACGAGATCCAGTACCAGTCTCAGCATCACTTCTACGAAGGAGCGTCTTTTCAAGTCTCTTCTGGAGTCCATTGTCCTTCGCCTGCTCAGTGAGCATATCAATCCAATGAGAGTAGCGGAAGGACTTAAATTCACGAACAGAGCTATGCAGACTGAAGTAAATTTCCTTCGCTTCTTCAAACAAGCGCTCATTAAGCACATGTTTCACACTGCAAATCGCTTCAAAGTTCTCACGTACAATCAGCGAAAGTGACTGAGCCCATAGAGCGGAGCCTGAATACTGAGGCTCCGAGGGACGCAAAGGAGGCATTTGGCGCTGTTCCTCGAACTCTGAGCGTGCAGCGGCAACAGTACGAAGAAAATGCGCTTGTAGCTCTCCAGCCTTCTTCTCAACACAACGGTGAACTACATCGCGCTTAGCGAGACGGTGGAATGTTATGACCAAAATTGCTGCATCGGGGACGCTAGTGCTGTTCTCAAATGCAGAATTAATCACATTTGTATACATAACCTCTAAGTCCTTGAGCGCATTCTTGAATGAGTAGTAATCGTCGTGCCAGAGAGAGAGACGCACATCAAGAATATCGTAGTCCAATTTGCGTAGTCGATCGATTTGGAGTTCGAAAGAGTGTTGAACACCTACAATTCCATCGATAATCTCCTGTGCTTTGGTTCCCGCGAATTGAGGTAGAGGACCAGGAGCACCACCAGTAGCAGTAGATTTGCGATTGAATTGCTTCTGTGAATCACAAACCTCAATTAAGTCTCTGCATCGTTGGACAAATGCATCAATCTGGGCAAAAATAGAAGCATCGTCCATGCCCCAAGAACGTCCATAGCGTTCCTTGAGCTCATCGATCTTTGCAACTGTACCATGATACATGTTCTTCCACTCTGTACCACAAGAAATGGCTTCATGTAAATGAGATGTGACAAATTCAACATCACCATCAAAGACATCTGTAACGGGAATATAATCGTGGAATCTTCTGATTACCTCATTACTGATTTTACGAAGGATACCCGCAATGCGGTCTTCATTATTGTAGAAAGAGGATAAGGACCAAATCAAACGCACACGTGTCAAAAGGTCAGGAAGAACAGTGATAACTTTGGGTGCTTCGATCTCACGAAGAGCTGTACACTGAGGACGGATCGATTCTAAAAATTTAAGATTTTCATTTGCTTCAGTCGCACGAGACAGGATTTGTCGAGTAAGATGTTCAAAGGGGCCAATATAGTTAGACTTGGCGTGCTGAAGTACCTCAATAATGCGTAGAACTCTTGGGGCTTGAATCTGCTCTTGAATACCGACAAGATCTTGTGTGCGACCCTTCCAGAATTCAATTTCATCCAAAGGTCCGGAAGTTTCTGCACTAGATGAACTATCTTGGTTATTCACCACATCCTTAATCTGGCGAGTCCAGTGGATCACTACAGATTCGATGATCTGAACCAAATCCTTGTTCAGCGCAGCATCGCCAACGTTGGTAAAGTTAAAATCCGGACAATATAAGACTGTTTTTCTATCAGCATAATGCATAGTATCCGTCA
>JACKZZ010001955.1_pt1 | contig 40291 bp, 42 predicted proteins | sample 8027871 | NCBI WGS metagenome assembly JACKZZ01 (sample SAMN15724774, study PRJNA655200) | protist metagenome | isolation source: fluorescence activated cell sorting (FACS) single amplified genomes of... | place: USA: West Boothbay Harbor, Gulf of Maine | collected 2000-07-19
AATTAATTCACTATAGATTGCCTCATTCCAGTTATCTGTCAAAAAAAGTTTTGAGAAATCTTCCATATCATTAGGAATGATAGCCTCCCCATCTCTGTTTATAGCCCTATACTTATCAATCTCGGAACTTTCTATGACTTGTTTTAGCATAAACCATCGATCAAAAACTATTTGGATAAAAGTTCCAAGCCATGGACCAATAAGAATTCGCCAATAACGAGTTGAATAATCCACACCATGAATTTGATTTAGCTGAATACTTAATTTCTTTAATTGGTTTTCATAAACTTCTTGAAGGTATAAATAATCGCTATACAGTTTTTCTCTGTTATCCCAATGATAGTGGACAACAATTGCATCCAAATCATTCCATACAAACTTTCTGCTATAAAGTCTACACCACTCTCCTAAAAATAAGATCGCCTCATTTTTATCTTTAGGCCAAGTACATTCAATGGCAGTAGTAATAAGTGTGCGTTTCATTTAAATATTACATTTTTTTTACAATCAAACGAAGGTGCATACGATCTCCACCATATTTAAGATTCTCATCAATAGTAATCTTATTAATACATCGAGATAAAATTCTAACAGCAAACAATGGCATGGCCTTTACAGCTTTTTTAGCTGCACTAGCTAATAATTTGATAAAAAGTGGTCTTTGTGGATTTTTATAAAATGAAAAACTACTGTATTTTTTTGACACCGAATTACAAAAAAGAATTTTCCAGCCATCTTTCTTGGACTCGTTCTTTCAATGCTGCAAGCGCAGTTGGATCAGTGCAATCACATTCATCTGCAATCACTCGGCTTTCGCCAAACTCTTCAACAAGTAATGATTTGGTTTGATAGAGTTGCTCTAAGCCTCTTGAAACTATACAAGTTTTTGCATTCTCTTTAAAGAATTCTTGTGCAATTGCTGCACCAATCCCTCTGAAAGCTCCAGTGACTAATACTCGTTTATTATTCAGCCCAAGATCCATAATTATCTTTTAAATTGGTATGGACTTGGCGCATCGGAATTTAAATGCTCAACCTCTTTTCCATATTCTTGAATTTGTTTTTGAATATCAAGTCCTACGTTATCCGACCATTTTCTTAATAAGGATTTGGTTACATTACCCATTTTTCCACTACCAATTTTAATTCCTTGCAGAGAAACCGTTGGAAGAATGCAGAATGGTGTAGCAGTCATAAACGCTTCATCTGCCGTATAAACATCATAGGGCTCAATATTGCATTCGCGACAAGGTAGATTTAATTCTTCAGCAAGTTCGAATATATAATCTCTACTTATGCCGCGAAGAACATTTCTACCTTCTGGGGTAAGAATTTCTCCATCTTTTACAAGAAAAAAATTATCGCCAGTGCCCTCAGTGATAAATCCATCTGGATCAAGTAACAATGCCCAATTGTTTTCGCCTTTCACTTGAGAAACCTCTATATTTGCCATTTGATAAAAAAGTCGACTTCTGTTTTTAATCTTTGGATCCATCAGTGACGAAGGAATTGCGCGCTGCGATGGAATAACTGCATTAATACCCTGATCAAAAAGAGGAGCCATAGCAGCGACAGTCCATTTTAATGGAAAATCTGCAACAACAACTGTTGGCTCCAACTTTCCATCAAAAACTGGTGCATACAATCCTAAAGGACCACGACTCACATTTATCATTAATCTATGCTCATCATGACTATCAAATACTTGATCATTTCTTTCAATCGTTTCATAGCATGTTTTTTCTAACTCATCAATTGTCATTTTTAGAGGTATATGCAATATATTAATTCCAGTGTAAAGCCTTTCTAAATGTTCTCTTAATTTAAACTGCTTCTTGTTGAAAGAGCGTGTCATTTCAAAAACCATATCCCCGAACATGAGCGCCGAATCAAAAATTGAAATTTTAGCTTCAATCTCTGGAACAAACTTTCCATTCATGTAAACAACTCTTCCTGAATCCATAATATTAATCCTTAATCAAAAATTCTTGCATTAATGCTGAGCACATCCTTAAATCATTATCATTATCAATCTCAAACATTTTCCAAAAGTCCATCGTCGAGAAACCTATTTTCCCGCCCATTCTATTTTTGTACTCTTTAAGAATTTCTGGCTTAAATATATAGAATGAGCCATTTTCTATAATTTGTTTTTTAAAGTCTTGTCTTCGTTTTCTATTTTTATAATCATAATTAATACTATTAACCCTATCTAAAGATTCTTCCCAGAAAAATAAATCATCAGCAAGGCTTGCAGAAAACATTGAATCATAATTGCCTTTAAGAAATTTTTCTACTGCATTGTCGATATCTGATGTTTCTCTTAATGGTGATGTTACTTGGGGGGCCAAAACAGTATTAATCTCTACACCCTTGTCAAATAAATGATTAATTGCATGAAGCCAGCCTGACTCAGATGTTGCTAGATCTCCAGAAATATTATCAGGACGCTCAATAGTTTTTGCTCCATATTTTTTAGCAATACTTAGTATTAAAGAGTCATTTGAACTAACCCAAATGTCAGAAACGTACACTGAACTCCTGCATTGTTCAATTGTCCAAGCAATAAGAGGCTTACCCAAAAAATCAATAATATTTTTTTCAGGTATAGTTTTTGATCCACCCCGAGCTAAAATAATACAATGCAAGTTTAAATTATTTTCTACCAAGCTGTTCTGCCACCATCTATCGGAATAATTGCCCCATTTAAGTAGCTGCTTGCATCAGACAACATCCAAATAAGTGTGCCTTGATACTCATTCGGCTTAGCAAGTCTCCCCATAGGAATTTTGTTTGATACTTTATCTAGAAAATCTTCAGGTTGGCCATTCTCAACTCCGCCAGGACACATAGCATTTGATCGAACCCCTTTATCTGCCCAATAGGTTGCCATATATCTTGTCAACCCTATTAAGCCATTTTTTACTACTGAATAGGTTACCGGCTTAACACTCTGCTTGCTATCTTCAATACCTTTAGATTTGTAAAGCCTTTGATCAGGGGCAATTAGACCAAGATCAGATGAAATATTGACAATAGAACCGCCACTAGGATTTTTTGATATTTCATAGCCATAAATTTTTGAGCATAGATAAGAACCTGTTAAGCTAACATTTAGATCATCACTCCAAATACTTATTGGAAAATTTTCAAGTCGAGAAAAATTTAACTCATTATTATTTTCAACTTTTGGATTATTAGCAGCATTATTAACTAAACCATCTATCTTTTTATACTTATGTATCAATAATTTAGCATTTTTTTTAATAGAAACTTCGTCAGTAATATCGACAACAAAACCCTCAGCATTAGTATTGTATTTTTTATTTAGTGTAAACGTCAAATTATCAAGCGATTCCTGATTTAAGTCCAATAATATTGGCGTTCCTCCATAACATGCCACTGCCTCCGCATGCTGAGTTCCTAGGAGACCTGTTGCACCTGTAATTACTATTACTTTATTATCTAATCTAAATAACGTCTCAAGCATTAGTAAAGTCCTGAAGTTTGACCACCATCAATAACCAAAGTTGCTCCAGTAATAAAGCTAGCCTTATCTGAACAAAGAAATACAGCCGAATTTGCAATTTCACTTGGAGTTGCAAAGCGATTCATTGGCACTGTAGATTGAATTAATTTTTGAACATAGTCTTTATCTTTTTTCATTTTTTTATCCCAAGAGCCACCCTTAAAATAAACATTACCTGGAGCAATTACATTAACTCTTACATTTGGTGCAACCTTTTTAGCTAAATTTTTTGATAAAGAAATAATTGCTGTTTTAGCTACAGCATAACTAGTAGGAGCTCCAATAGACTCAATTCCTGCAATAGAAGAAATAAAGAGCAAGCACCCTTTTGAAGCTTCAAGCATTGGTAAAAAAACCCTTGAGGTATTAAGAGCTGACTCAAAATTATTCTCCCATGACTTAGTCCAGAGCTCAGTACTAGAAAGTGGATCAGATAAGCCTCTTCCATCTCCAACATTGACAATCACAATATCTAAACTACCCCATTTTTTTTCAATTTTATCTTTAAGCTCGTTAAGAGAATCTAAATTTGTACAGTCACACATAGATGCAAATGAATTATTAGACCCATAGATATCTTGAAATTTTTTTTCATTTTTATACAAATTATCAGAACCTCTTGAGACAATACAAGTCTTAGCATTTTCTTTTAAAAAACTCTCTGCAATAGATAGACCAATGCCCCTAGAGGCTCCAGTTACTAATACTTTTTTATTATCTAAATTAAGTTCCATTTTTTTATTTAAGGATATATTAAATTATTAGTAGTTGTGGATAATTTATTAATAATAAATCACTATTAAATTAAAAATTGTTTGACCCAATGCAATTGTTTTTTAAATATTTCAACGCCTTCTTCATCTCGAAAAGCTTGCATGATAAATGGGCCTTTATAATCAAATGATTTTAACTTATTGAAAAATTTAACGAAATCTGCATTTCCTTTTCCGAGTGTTACAGGACCTCCATTTAAAACTCTGTCTTTAATATGAATGTCAGAAATCCTAGCTCCATATGCATCGAGTTCATCATCTGAATCAAATCCTAATGATGCACTATTACCAATATCATAATTAACAGTAATATTTTTAGAGTTTAATTGATTAAGTAATTTAACAAAAGGCTTTGGGGGTAAGTCAGTCTCAAGTGAGAGATTGATATTTCTTTCTTCAATTGTATTTATAATTTTTGTTACCTGGTGCACAAATCTGTTTACAGCCTCTTTTGATTCTAGGCTAGATTTGTCCACACAAGGAATAACTATATCAGTAACCCCAAGTTTTGATGCGGAAACAAGAAGTCTCTCTAAAACCTCAAAACTTTTTTTTGCAACTGATGCATTGCTTGAGTGGAGCGGAGCCTCCATAAAATAATCTGCGCATATAGTTTTGACAGAAACACCTGATTCATTGATTATTTTTTTTATAAGAAAAACACCATCATCACTTAACAAAGGATTTTCTTCTGATTGATTATAATCTAGTATGAACTCAATTAAATCTACTCCACAATCTTTTGCGATATTAAACTCATTTTGCCAACTTCCAACTGGAAAAGCTTGGTATCTGCCTTGATATTTTGGCAATAATCTCCCCTGCATTACTCCCAACTTATTTTGCATTACTAATTTAAGTGTTGACGAAGATTTGCAGCAATAGGAGCTTCATCTAATATCACTCTTTTGACACCATCACCCATTGCCTTTTCAATCTTTCGCACTGCACCCACTAATTGACGCAAGCCTGCAGGTTCAACTGAGGCTGATTGATCAGACCCATACATTGATCTATCAAGTGATATATGTCTTTCCAGCGATGTAATTCCTAAAGCAGCTGCAGCATATGAAATAGCTAACCCAACTTCATGTCCACTATATCCAACATTACATTTAAATTTTTCTTTAAGTGTAGTGATGACATTTAAATTAGCATTTTCATCTTTCATTGGATAAGTTGATACTGTATGCATTAATTCGAAAGGACATTCTGCATCCCTAAAAATATTTACTGCTTTTTCTATATCTTCTATTGTTGACATACCAGTTGAAATAAAAGTGTGCTTTTTTTCACTAGCAACTAGTCTCAGCAGATCTTCATATACAATCATTGCTGAGGCTATTTTGTTATATTTGCAATTAAATTTTTGCATAAATTTCTGACTATTTAAATCCCAAGCAGAAGCAAACCACTCAATACCCTTATCTTTACAGTACAGGTCGATTTCTTTATACTCTTCAATACCAAACTCTAGCCCAGATTTTTGGGCAAATTGGGTACTTCCCCATGGGCTATCTCTTAGTGAATTTAAAAAATCTTTTGTATAAACTTTATTTAGATCACGCTTTTGAAATTTCACAGCATCACAACCAGTATCTACAGCAATATCTATCAATTGTTTACAAATTGACATGTCTCCATTATGATTGATACCTATTTCAGCAATAATAAAAATTGACATTTTTTCCTTTACTTTTTATAAAGTATTTCAATAAAATCTAAACTCAGTACATCTTCCAGCAGTTCTCTAACAACGCCTTTGCCGCCCTTAGTTTTTAATATAAAGTTTGATATTTTCTTAATTTCAGGGTGGCTATCTGCTGGACACACAGAAAATCCACTAATTCTCATGGAATTATAATCATTAAGATCATTGCCCACGTAAAGTATGTTTGATAATTTATAACTCTTTCTCTTAACAAGATTTCTTAAAGCCTTTTCTTTATTTTTTACACCTTGAAGAACTGAAATGCCTAATTTATTGGCTCTAACAGAAACGACAGTATTATTTTCAGTTGATAAAATTTGGCATGGTTTGTCTAATTTTCCCAAAACATCGAATGCCAAACCATCGGCGCGGCTACAACTAACCATTTCATTGCCATTGTTATCAATATGTACAATATTGTCAGTCAATACTCCATCAAAGTCAAACACAAACAAATCTATGTCATCGATTGTAATCACTTTATCTTTCATAAACTAATGCAGTTAACTAAAATTATTTTCATACTTTTGACAAATTTAAATAAGATTTATTTGCACAAATCATTATAACTACCTATGCGAATAATTTTACTATCTCCTAACTCCACCACCTGATCGCAATCTTTTAATGTGGTGACCCTATGGGCAATTATAAGTACAGTTATATTTTTACCAAGACCTTTTATAGACTCCATTACAAGTTTTTCAGTCTTACTATCCAGTGCACTAGTTGCTTCATCGAAAATAAGTATGCTTGCTTGTTTGTATAATGCTCGAGCAATGCCAATACGTTGACGCTGCCCCCCAGAAAGACGAATTCCTCTCTCACCAATAAAAGTCTGATACTGTTCTGGCCAACTCTCAATAAGATCCGAAATACATGCCTGACGCGAAGCCCATCGCACTCTATCATGATCAATCTGATCCATAGATTGACCAAAGGCAATATTTTCTGCAATAGTGGTATCAGAAAGATATATATTTTGTGGTACATGAGCAACATGCGACTGCCAATTCCGACAGTTCTCTACAGTAACAACTTGTTCATCTATCATTAATGTGCCTTTAGTAGGCGTAAGCAACCCCATTATAATGTCCAGTAGAGTGCTTTTACCACTACCAGTTTCTCCTACAAATCCTATACATTTGCCTTTAGCGATATTAAGATTTATATTTTCTAATATCCATGGAGAATCGACTGAATAACGAAAGCTAAGATTATTTATGCTAATTTGCTTATTAAAAGTAATCGGAATTACTGGAAATTTATGTACGTGATCAGGTAGTGGCTGATCTAACAATTCTATAATATCTTGAAATGAAGAGTATGACCCCCTCATGGAGCCAATTGACCTATACACAACTTGGAGTAATGGCAATAAGCGCTGCGCCCCCATTGCCAATACTCCTAATAATGGAATGGTCACCAAACTATCTTCTTGTTGACTCATAGCATAAGCAAGCCCAGCTATCAAAACCATTCCTAGCGCTTCTATAAAAAAACGAGGGGCATTATTAATAAAACTATTGTTAGCTAAGGCGCGGCGGTAGGGAAGATCTGCACTACCATACAATTTACAGTAAAATTGTTGGCTACCATCAATTATTACGTCTCGAATACCCCCCAACCCCTCTTGCAATGACTTAATAATTTTTGTAGATTCACTACTGATACTATGACTATTTTTTAAAAGTTCTTGACGGGTATAGTGAGCAACACCCCAATAAATAAACCCAAAAATACCAAAAGAAATAAGTGCAATTTCTATGTTAATCGTAAGCAATATGGACATAATTCCAACTAATATAACAGTTGAGCTAGTTAGTGCTAAAGTTGGCGCTAGTACACCCTTTAAAACTATGTTTGTTTTTCCTGTTATGCTATTAATAATGTCACTACTATTGTGACTTATATGAGTGGAATAGTCTTGATAAAGAGTTAGACGATAAATTTTAATACTAAGCTCTGCCCCTACTGCTTGTTCAAAACGTGTCATAACATAAAGCAAGATTAAACGAATTAGCCCGGCAAACAAAGCGGCAGATACAAAAATAATGGTGATTGGAAATATAAGTTGTTCAGACGAACTTATATTGAGTATTTGAATTATTGGTTGCGCTAATGTATTTTGATATATTTGATCAGGCTCAATTAAAGCCCCAAGAAATGGCAGGATTGCACCTATACTCACAGCCTCCGAAAGTGAGGCAATAATCATAAGGATAAATATTAACCAAAACTGTTTTTTACGAAGAGAAGATAAATGACTCCAAAAAACCTTGAAAGGTGTAATTTTTTGTTTTACCATTATTTGTGTATTGGATGAATCTATGCTAATAAAATATTGTTATATGGCAACCAAAGATACGCTTGTTTTGCAAAATTAAGCCATACAAGTAAAACGAAGATATAGAGAATTATAGTTGTTACAATAAAAATAGTTCGATAATATGCCGAATATATTAACAAAGGAACTCTTGAAATGATTACAAGCTGCAGTGTTATAAAAAAAATATCAATACGATTAATGAAGGTAGAATAAAAAAAAGCTAACGGCAATAGCACGATACTTACCAAGCTAATAATTAACCATAGATTTTCATCAGGAAAGGCCTTCTTGAACCTCCTTCTAAATATAAGAAATATGATCCATGCAAATGTACTAATTACGGCACGGATTAGAACTCCCTCCGAATAATGAAACTGTGTAATTACGTAATAAAAAATTAAATGGCAGGAAGGCTACCGCAGTGTTGTGTAAATATATCCGCACAACAATAGGTCTTTTAAAAACTTATTCTAACATAACTATTTAGTTTGTTCAATAAATGAACACATTGTTTTGATAAAAAAAGGCACTAATGAATATGTTTCTTAGATATATTGATTAACGATGCTCTATAATTAAACAAAATCGGTCTTAACTAGTTAAGCGGCTCTTTTATATAAATTTCAAGCAAAATTTTGTAAAGATTTTGCTTTCTTTTGTTGGATCTAAATTCACATTCTTTTAGGTGCAATTCAAACATATTTTTATTCATTCCTTTAAACTTTACCAGCCTTGTCTTAGCATAAACCCAGAATGATTCAATGCCGTTAATATATGAATTGCCTCTGTCAAAGTCATTCTTACTATGATGCACTCTCGGTACGCCCCTACTCATATCTAGTAGATATCTGATTTTATATCTGGAGATTTGCCAAATACTGTTAATAAGTATTTTGAAACTATGTTTGGAAGAAATGATAAAGACAATGATGCAATGACCTTTGGTTTAAATATACAAACCGGATAAGCTTTTATTGCTTGAATAATAGCATCCCTTGCATGATTCATATCCATCTTAACTATAAATGTCAGACCATATGCAATGAAATCTGAAGCCACTCTCTTATTAATAAGGCCCTCACCTCTCAAAACTGTATTTGAATCTGATAAGGCAATACTATGAAATAGTTTCACCCTTTCATAGACAGAAAGGGTGTGTTTTGCATCATTATTATTATGCATCCTCATTACCACTAAGTTTTCATCTACATAATCAAAATCGACGTACTGGCTCATCATAAAAAAATCATATTCTGAGCCGGTCCATAGGTTGTTCAATCCTATTATTTCATAACAACATCTCTTGACAAGGGGAGATATAGGTATCACAAGATTCCCCTCTTTTAAATAATCCTTAAAAACATACCCTCTAAATGACTGTGGTTTAAACTCAATTTTAGTTTTATCTTTTTCAAAATAGCGATACCCATGACAATAGACAACTCCCACTGAGCTGGCACATTGACTAAACAACTCCATTTGTTTCTCTATTTTATCTGGAAGATACCAATCATCAGCATAGAGCACCCCAATATAACTACCATTAGATTTATTAAATGCAATCCTAAAAGCTGAGTTTGTTCCACTACCAGGAGGAATATTTTCCTTAAGTTCAATAATTATCACTCTTGGATCATGTGAAAAGGTTCTAATCTTTTCTAAACTATCATCTGTAGATCCATTGTCTACCACGATAACTTCAATACTTTTATATGTTTGATTTAAAACACTCTGTATACATTTTTCAATATACTGATCATAGTTATAACATGGGATTATGATTGAAACCAAAGGATTTGTATTTTCTTTATGCATGTCTAATAATTAATTACTGGCTCTATATTTAATATCTAATTATCGCTACAACCTCAAGAAATTAATTTCTTGAATAACACTTTCTAGTGAAGTGTTTATGGGTTCATAACCCATATCCTTTGCAATCTTATTAGTTGAATAATAATTTATTTTTGATCCCGTGGCATTAATAATATCAATACTATCATTAATCTCATAATTTAATCCAAACTTACTTTCAAGTTCAGATAATAAATCAAATTTTGAAACAGGTGACTTTGTATAACAATCCAGAGCTTTATTTATTGGTTTAAAGTCAATAATTGCTTGTATTAAAGCGTAGAAGCCGGGCGGTGTAATAAAATCTCTAACAATATTATCTGATGAGGTTTTAAATACTTCATTATTTTTCAACGCACGAACTATGTCTGTAATTAAGAACCTAGCTTTCATATCTTGTGTATGACTGAAATAATTAAATACCCTAACATCAACAATTGATAAGTCCTCTAGGGATCGATGCCTAGCCTCTGCATAGAGTTTAGCAATTGCATACCAATCGTTCGAAGCAAGGTTGTTAATATCTATCGTTGCCAAAGTATCTTTATTTACTGGATGTTTAAAACTACCGCCATAGATCGCGCCACTACTCAAAAAGATGTATTTGGTTTCTTCATTACATTTGATATATTCAAGAGCCATTTCATCATATTGCTCGGTTATCTTAAAAATATCATTTCCCATTTTTTTAGCTTTTTCTGGATCACCTATACCTATCAAATTAATAATAATATCGTATGTCCGATTGATATTAAATTTAGAATATTCGTAGACCTGACATCTGCCATTCAAGTTTTTGCTATTTATCCACTCTTCTAATAATTTTGTATTACGGGCAAAGAGTGAATATTCATAATGTGTGTGCTTCGAAAAAGACAAGATCAAATCTTTTGATATTTGACTGGTACCCCCTAAGACTGCTATTTTCATTTATACATTTCTAAGAAAACTACGGATATTTGCTTGTATTGTTTCAATATCAAGTCCATGCTCCTTCAATAAATATTCATATGTTCCACATTTTTGAGAGAAACAATCATTAGTAGCAATTTTCAAGATTTTTGTGGGGGAATGCTCTGCTGAAATTTCCGCCACCAAAGATCCAAGACCTCCGAACTTAGAGTGTTCTTCAAAGACCACAATAGCTTTACTATTTCTACAAATTTTTTCTATCTGAATATAATTAATTGGTTTAATTATAGGCACACTCCAAACATCTGCCTCTGGATATGACTCAACAGCAATATCTATTGCTGTTCTCACCATCGAACCAGTAGCCAAGAAAGAATACTTATTAGCTACCCCTTTCTTTACTTTCAGCATTTTTTTTGGCTCTATGATTGATAGAGATTTATGTATATCACCACGATCAGATTTGCCTATTCGTAAATATATTGCAGAATTTTCTCGATAAGCCAACTCCATGCATTGGGTTAATTCTAATCTATCGGCTGGGGAGTAAACAGACAGATTAGGAATCACACGGGTGCACGCTATATCTTCCAGAGATTGGTGGCTTGTACCGAGATGGCTATAAACAAAACCAGCGCCATCTCCAATAAATATGATTGGGAGGCAGTCATGAGCAACATCTAACTTAATTTGTTCAAGAACTCGTATTGGGATAAATGCGCTTAAGCCATATACGATAGGTCTAAATCCTGAACGAGCCAGACCTGAGGCTACTCCCACCATATTCTGCTCAGCTATTCCTGCATTTATATATTGTGATGGGCACTCTCTACGAAAATCATCAAATAAGGAATAACCGTGATCTCCTGTAAGAAGGATGACATTTGAATCTTTTTTGGCCAGATTGACCAATACTTTAGAAAGTGCCGCTCTCATTCTTTACTTTCATCAATCGATAATAAGGCTTGTCGATATGTTTTTTCATTAAGACGGGTATAGTGCCAAATATTATTATTCTCCATAAAGTGAACGCCCTTACCTTTGACAGTTTTCGCAATCAATGCTTTAGGCATCTTATTATCACTTTCCCAAAGCTGTGTAATCGCGTTATCTATATCCGACTCGTTATGGCCATCAATTGTTATTGCTTCAAACCCAAAACTTTCAAATTTAGATTGTATTAAACCAAGCTCTATTATGTCTTTAGTCTGACCCATTGCTTGATAACCATTTTCATCAACAATTACCATAAAGTTATTTAATTTATTATGTGCAGCAAATAATGCGCCCTCCCAAATTGGGCCTTCATTTATTTCCCCATCTCCCACTAGTACATATGTCTTTTGATCTGTATTTCGCAATTTGGCCCCCATTGCCAAGCCAACACCAACAGAAAGTCCATGCCCTAAAGAGCCTGAAGTTACTTCAATACCAGGAATACGTGAATCTGCTAGGCCTTTTAAATCACTACCATCTGAAAAATAATTTGAAAAATCATCATCACACAACCAGCCTAATTCACGCATACATGAGTATTGTGCCATTACTCCATGACCTTTACTGAGTATAAAATAATCACGATTTTTATCCAAAGGGTTATTCTGAGGATAACGTAAATGGTTTTTATACAAGATTGATAACAACTCAATAATTGAAAACGCACATCCGATATGAACAGTAGAGCCAGCATAGGCCATTTCCAAAACTGTTTTTCTTAGTGTTTTTGGATCAAATTCCATATACTTTAATCATAATTATCAAATCAGACACTAACACCAAAAAAAACTCTTCAAACTTTTCCGCAACATAAACTAATTACTCTTGACATAGGCCTGGATAAATATCTATCCAAAATGTTTGATTCATAGTTATATCAGTATTAATTAAATCAACAACAACCCGATATTCAATATCCTGAAAATAAGGCTGCCTAGTTAGATTTCCTACAAATAATAATCGAGAGCCAATCATAAACTGATCTAAAAATGCTTCGACGAGCTAGTCATATTGTTCAATAAACTCATGAACAGTAGAGTGAAAACGGCTGAACATAGATTCTGTCATACCATGATGCAATGGAAGTAAAACGCCTCTAGCCATTACTCTATCTGCATTCGGATATCCTTCTTCCAAAACCCTTTTAGAGATATTCTGGCACATTGGCTGTCGTAAAATGTTGCCAGTGAAGACGACTCTAGTTTGAATATTCCTATTTTCCAAGAAAATTTGGAATTCTTTACGTGTAAATGGCGCACTGTCTTTAATTAGAATAGGGAAAGCTAACCAGGCTGTATTACACCCGAATGTCTCTTGAGGATTTAAAAAGTAGTCAGGGTAGTTATCAAAAAACTTACACTGCCTCTCAAAGTTGGCTTGTCGTGAAGCAATATTTTGATCCAGCCTCTCAAGCTGCACCATCCCAAAAGACGCACCTAGCTCATTACCCTCAAGATTATAACCAATAGTCTCAAAAACAAACTTAGCATCATAATCAATACCATCGAGATCAACATTAAACCTATTTTCAATAGCTTCACTTTTTTCATCAAACAATGAAGAACTTCGCCCCCAAGATCTCAACAACTTTGCTTTTTCCATAACTTTTTCATCATTAATCGCTAAAGCACCCCCATTTCCAGCACAGTTAATTATGTGGGAACCATAAAAACTGGTTATTGACATATCAGAATAGGATCCCGACCCTTGGCCATTTATGGTTGCACCAAGGGTGTCTGCGGAGTCCTCAATGACTATTAGATTGAATCTATCTGCTATTTCTCTAATTGCAGGCCAGTCACAAAGATTGCCCATCAAATTTGGCGCTAAAATAGCCACAGTTTTTTCAGTAATTTGCGCTTCGATTTGACTAACGTCAATGCAGTAGGTTAATGGCTCAACATCAACGAATACAGGAATTAAATCATTTTTAACCAAACATCCAATGGATGTAGAAAAAGTTAGCGCAGGAGTTATGACCTCACCACCAGCGGGAAAGCTAAACGCCTCTACTCCAATAAAGAGCGCGGAAGATCCCGAGTTAACATATAGACAATGCTTCTTGTTAAAGAGATCAGCAATCTTTCGCTCAAACTGCCTAGAGTAATTACCCATCTGGGTTGATTCAGACAAACACTTAACCACAGCATCAATTTCTTCCTGCCCATAAACAGTTTTCGCATAGGAAATTTGTTCTAAATCACTCATATCATTCTTCATTTTTTTATACCTCTCATATAATCATTAATTTGAGTTAAACATAATTTTCTATAATTATTTTGTGCATCTTTTAATTTATGCCACTCAACAATCCTCAAAAGGGTCTCACTTATATCCCACCTTGGATACCAATTAAGCTTCATGTGCGCCTTGGAGCAGTCCAGTTTAAGATAGTTAGCCTCATGTGGGTGTTCACTTTTATCATTAATCCAATTAGCATTTTCACCCCATAGTTTTGCCATTTTTTCTATAATCCACTGTACTGGGCGCGCATCTATCTCAGCAGGGCCGAAGTTCCATGCCTCTGCATATTGATCGCCATTCTTCTCAAGCTGCTCTGCTAACTTCAAATAACCTGATAAAGGCTCTAATACATGTTGCCATGGTCGGGTTGATTTTGGGTTTCGAATAATAACTTTTTCATTATTTTTAAAAGCCTTGATAATATCTGGAATGAGCCGATCTTCTGCCCAATCACCACCACCAATAACATTGCCAGCTCTAGCCGATGCAATAGCCGTTTTGTGATCACTATATTTATCTTGTGGAAAATAACTATTTCTATATGAAGAAATTAATAATTCTGCAGCTCCTTTGCTGCTACTATACGGATCATGTCCGCCTAACGTATCAGTTTCACGATATCCCCATACCCACTCTTTGTTCTGATAACACTTATCAGTAGTGATCATAACAGCAGAACGCACGGAGTCAACGCTACGTATTCCCTCTAAAACATGAAGTGTCCCCATGACATTAATTTCATATGTCTCAACTGGTTCACGATATGAAAGTCTAACCAAAGGCTGGGCAGCTAGATGAAAAACTATCTCAGGTAGATGATCTTGAAAAATCTTTCTAATCGCCATAACATCGCGAATGTCTTCTCTCAAACTGATCATATTTTCTGAGACATTAGCCTGCTCATAAAGACTTGGAGTTGTTGGCACATCAAGCGACACTCCAACTACTTCAGCTCCTAGACTCTGAAGCCAAAGTGAAAGCCATGAGCCTTTAAAACCAGTATGACCTGTAACAAGAACTTTTTTTCCTTTCCAAAAATTCTTATTTATTGCCATATTTTCCATGGAGCATTATCTGATGCCCATAATTCTTCAAGATAGTTCTTATCACGCAAAGTGTCCATTGGCTGCCAAAATCCATCATGATCAAATGCAGATATTTCACCTTGTGTCGCCAGTAATTCCATGGGCTTTTGTTCCCAAACTGTAGAATCACCATCAATTAAATCAATCACTTTTGGAGATAAAACAAAAAAACCTCCATTAATTCTATTGCCATCGCCCTGTGGTTTTTCTTTAAATGAGTTCACTTTACCATTAGATATATCTAAAGCCCCAAAACGTCCTGGAGGATAAACAGCAGTAAGTGTCGCAAGAGTTTGTTGTTGCTTATGGAAATTAACAAGCTCGGTAATGTTAACGTTACTTACACCATCGCCGTAAGTAAGGCAAAAACTATCTTCATTTTTTACATATTCCTCTATGCGCTTTATCCTTCCACCTGTCATTGTTCCATCACCTGTATCAACTAATGTGATAGTCCAAGGCTCAGCACGCTCTTGATGGACCTCCATTTCGTTTTTTTTCATACAAAAAGTTACATCGGACATATGTAAAAAATAATTAGAGAAATACTCTTTAATTGCATACCCCTTATAACCACAACAAATAATAAATTCATTGATACCATGAATCGAATACATCTTCATAATATGCCATAGTATTGGTTGATGACCAATCCTAATCATTGGCTTTGGAATATTGTCAGTTTCTTCACTAATACGAGTCCCGTACCCGCCAGCTAAAATAACGGCCTTCATATCATGTTCTCCATATGATAGCAAGTCGCAATTACTAAATAACGTTCAACAACTTTTATTTCGATTTTGCGCCTCATACTAACATGCATTTTATAAATTATAGTTTGGTATTATATTGGCTATTAATAGGGTTATATTGACTATTAAAAAAATAATATAGTTGACTAAATTTTAATGATTAGAATCGACCCATTCTATCATTTTCTCAATCCCTGTAATCTTATCAATAATTGGCTTCCATAAAAAATCATTGTAGGCTTTTCCTGTATCAGCCACAAATACTTTTTGGTCATTAGAACGCCATGGTGTTACATAATATGATAAATTAATATCAAGTTTACTTTCTAGTATAGAAAAAAGCTCAAGAATAGAGATACTATTTGACATACCCCCACCTATATTGTATGCCTCACCAGAGCAGACCTCAATACTATCTATTGCAGAAAAGTAACAATTAATTAAGTCTGACACAAATAACACATCTCGAACCTGCTTTCCGTTTCCAGAAATAGAAAATGGCTCGGGAGGTATTCCTTTTTTTGCAAAAATTGCACGCTCAACAAACCAGCCTATCCAACCCTGATCAAAAGTACTAAATTGCCTTCCACCAAAAATTGTAGAGTGCCTAAATACAACGGACCTTATTCCAAAATTTCTATAATAATCAAGCATATACTGATCAGCAGACCCCTTGGAGCATCCATACGGTGACCGAAAATCTAAATTAGTCGACTCATCTAAACCATAATCCTTACCCTGAATTTTGTATCGAGTCTCCTCCTCTATATATTCTAAATATTCAAGGTCTCCATAAACCTTATTAGAAGATGAGTAAATTACAATAGAGTCCGATGAATAATTACGCAATGATTCTAGAATATTGTAACTTCCAACAACATTTGTTTCAAAATCTAAATTAGGGTTTTCCAATGATGTTGTCATAGCAACCTGGCCAGCTAAATGAAATACAACGTCAGGTTGAATTTTTTTTATAGCTTGCTCAATATCATTCTTATTCCTAATATCACCATAATGAAACTCAAAGCTTCCAATAGAAAACAACCACTCAAGATTCACTGAGCTTCCTGTACGGGAAAGATTGTCAAAAATAAAAAGATCTCCACCCCTTTTTAAAACTTCACTTGCTAAATTTGAACCAACAAATCCGCACCCACCAGTAATCAAATATTTCATATTATTCTATTTTTAATTTTTTTTCCACATCTATAGTGTTTTTAAGGCCATCCTCTAAAGAAAATCTTGGAAACCACCCTAAAGATTTTAACTTTTCAATATTTGTATTAGTATTCATAACTTCATTTTCTCTGTAATTAATAGCGCCAAAATTTAAATCTGTTGTATTGTTATTACACAATTTTTTAACCAAACCTACAAAATCTTTTATAGTAACAGTGTCCTCAGTCCCAACCTCAAAATTATGAAAGGAGTGATCCAACTTATTTATATTGTTGAGTAATACTATAAATGCATCTATTACATCTTCTATATAAACAAAATTACGTTTCTGTAATCCGAGTGTAAAGTCAATAGAATCTTCATTGCCTAACATCTTGCGTATTACATAAGTAACAAACTTGGAATCATTATCAAATGGTCCGTAAAAGTGCTCCAGTGCTATATTGATAGTAAGTATATCGTTTGAGTATTTTTCTAACCATTCTGAAAACTGTCTCTTTGAAAGACTATATGTATCCACCCTTTTATCTAAAACAGTATCAGTATTAATAAATACATGAACGTTGTTACTTGCTGCAGCATGAAGTAACTTAAGCGGGAGAATCAGGTTTGTTTCAATTGTTTGAATTGGATTAAACTGTTTTCTGCCATAATCAGTAGCACAGTGAATTATGCCCTCAATTTTATAAGATGAAATAATTTCATCAAAGTCTGACGTTTCTAAATTAAACCACTTAATCTTATGCTTAAAAAAATTTACACGTTCAAGACTAGACGTCTCCCGTTTTATACAAAATAACTCATGCCCTAACCATAATAGTCTTCTTAATAAATTACTTCCTAAAAATCCAGTCCCTCCCGTTAATAATATCTTCATTGGCTAATTATAATAAAGCATACATGCTATTCTTTTTGTAAATTGTGCATTATTTCCTACCTAGTCCAGCCAGATATTCTGCCAATCGTAAAGATAATTGAACTATTGATAAAGTTGGATTTGCGTATCCAGAGGATGGAAATACTGAACTTCCAACAACCCAAATATTTTTAACATTAAAAACCTTAAGATTAGAATCAACAACTCCAGTTTGTGGGTCGTATCCCATTTGAGTTCCTCCCATATGGTGACCCCCAAAATATCCTATAGGGAAATTGTTTTTATCAATTAAAAAAGGTGAAATTCCAACCCGAACAAGCGCTTCATCAATAAACAATTTTCCTAATTCTTTCATATAAATTAATGGTGCTTTTTTTATATTATTTCCCAATCCCCAATGTAATTTTACACGAGGGGTGCCATAACTATCTAACTGTGAATAATCCAATTCTATAAAGTTAGCGCTATTAGGTTTTTAAATAAATTACATCAAGCCTAAAATAAATACAATAAATCATATTAGTTTTCTAATTATCGAATTCAATTTACTTCTCAAAACTATATACTTCCACCTATATGGTTCAATAAATTTAGCTAAAAAAGAAGGAAGTATTAAAGTCGGAACATGTAGTAACCAAAATGTCGGGCTAAGATAAAACTTTCTTACCATTATCATAAACGCCTCTCTTATAGCCAATTTATCGTATTTTTCTGACGTAATTTTATGAAAAATTATTTGATTAAGGTTCTCTGTAACAATGATTTTATATAACTTTATTTTTGAATTTAGTGAAATGTCAAACTTACCAATGTACGATATATATTTTATAAAGCTCAAATGTGCAATTAAATAAAAATCAAATGGGTAGCCTTCCCTACTTCTTGCAGCCTTACGCCTTTCATGTACGGTTGGTTCAATAATCGTAAAAAGAGGCTTTCTGATTACAATTGTTTGAGATTGTTGCACCACATCTGCAATCCAAAACATATGAGGGTATCCACCTATACTATCAACATACTCTCTCATATTCTTTTCAATGAAAAGAGATTTTCTAAATACACATGAGGATATTAATGCGGTCGCAAGAAGTGATGGCATCAACAAATCAAGATTATTTGTAACCATATATTCATCACTACAGGGTATAACGCAAGAACTTTTTGTTTCATCATTGAAGAAATTTACAAAACCAAACCCAATATTATTATTTATATTATTTAGTAATGAGTTATATAAATACTCTATTGAATTTTTTTCTAAAATATCATCATCAGACATAATCCATACAAACTTACCTGATGATTTTAGTATTGATGTCATATAATTCAAATCAGAGCCTATATTTGAATTATTTCTATTGTATGTAAGTTTATATGTCTTTGCTAACTTTGCAATACTATCTACAACCTCTCCAGTGTCGTCAATAGAGCAATTATCAGAAACAAGAACTTCTATAAACTGAGAAATATCATTTTTTGATAGGATATTGTGAATATTGTTTAGCTGTAACTTTAAGCTACTCGCACGGTTAAATGTAGGTATGGCAACTGTTAACAAGAAATTTTTTTGGATCATGACAAGTTAAGTGGCTCTTTTCTGAATATTTCAAGCAAAATACTGTAAAGATTTTGCTTACGATTATTAAACCAAAACTCACATTCTTTTAGGTGTAAATTAAACATATTTTTATTCATTCCTTTGAATTTTATTAGTCTTATTTTAGCGTAACCCCAAAACGATTCTATGCCATTAATATGCGCATTACCACGAGTAAATTCATTCTCACTATGGTGGACTCTCGGTGTGCCCTTTCGGGTAAAAATGCTTTTTATAACCAAAATCTACCAAGCCCTTTATACCCTCGCCGCCCATCTGAATGAACAACGCTATCAACACCTGTCTTGCCCTTGATAGTCCTTTGTAGAGAAGCATTCTTAAAGTTTGGTACAATTTCAGTGTAGACCTTATCACCTCGTTTTAATAAGCCAAACACTATCGTTTTACCTTTGGCGCCACGGCCGCGCTTACCGCGGACGCGCCGTGCGCCAAAATAACTTTCATCGACTTAAATTTGCCCGACTAGCGGAGTAGATTGAAGTAAAGATAACTCCAAGATTCTAAGCCTAATTGCAGTTAAATATTATTGACTGTTGGTCTTGATATTTTTATTAAATGAGAGATTTAAGTTGCACTTAAATCCTCAGAAAATATCAAAATTATCTGCCTAAATTTAGCCTCAGAAATATGGGCATGTTTTACATACTTGTTTTTTAGCGACATAGCAGCATATTATCATGTTTTTATGCCTATAAAAGTTATCTAGACCCTTAATTATATTTATTTGCCAAATAATCTGCTAATCTTAATGACATTTGAACAATTGTAAGAGTTGGGTTTGCATGTCCAGATGAAGGAAATGTAGAGCTACCAGCAACATAAACATTACTAGTACCAAAAATCTTTAAATTTCTATCAACAACCCCGTCACCCTGCCCCCTGCCCATTGGAGTACCCCCCATGTGGTGACCTCCAAATTGCCCAGGGGGAAAGACACTGTCATCTTCTATAAATGAGCTCACACCAACTCTTCCTAATTCTTTATCTAGAAAGAATTCACCTAATTTTTGCATACAAATTCGTGGTGTATTTTTATCATCTTGACTTAACCCCCATATAAGCTTAGTACGTGGAATCCCATATTTGTCACTATTAGAATAATCTAACTCTACACGATTTTCACTACTTGGCTTTTGTTCCCACAACATGCCAATTGACATTGAACATATAAGGTTTTGATTGGCTAATGATACCAACTTTTGACCATATTCTGGACTCTTACAAAGAATGTCTTTAATAGCTCTTTTTAATGAATTTGTATTTCTTGCTAAACTCAAACCTAATCTTGCATTTGCAGTGCCAGTATCCTCTATCATAAATTTAGTTGGTTGTAGATATACCCAGCCACCAAAATAATCTAAATTATCGCTAACTTCTGTACGACGTGCTGGAAATGGTTTCAATAATTCAAATAATTTTTTTTTGTAAGCAATTATTTTCCCAACTTCAAAATAATGAGGATGCTCCATCCAGCCTTTACCAATAGTCAAGTTTGAAAACAATTCGCCATTATCTTTACTCCATAACAATAACCTAGAGTTCTCAATCCCACCACAGGCAACAATCAAACAATTGATTCTCAGCCTGCGCCTTCCTAGGTTCTCATGAACTGTATCAATATATTCAGCACGGTTTATAACCCCATCCTTTGCATAAATTCCCAAAACATTGGTATTTGTTAGAATACCAATTAGTTTTGACCTTTGTATGTGTTTTCCGTATTTACTCCCAAATCTTACAGGAGTAGAAAACTGAAATTCTATTTGCTTAAAATTTTTAGAAATAAATCTGTCAGAGTCAAATTTTCCATTAATCTCCAAAATACTGCTGGCCTTCTCTAAATAAGGATCTAAATCATTTTTTTTTATTGGAAATCTTTTGTAATCAACTTCATCTAGAGGTCTACACCACCCACCCCAGTGGTTTGAACTCCCCCCGAAAAACCTTAACCTTGTATCATTAATGCTGTAACTATAATTCCCTACTACTTTACCATCATATATATCTTGGCTTGATTTAGAATAATCATATCCACCACCCTCAATAAGCAAAACCGATCTTCCTCTTTTTTCCAATTCTAGGGCAACAGATATACCGGCTGGGCCAGTTCCTACTATTGTGAACTCGTAACGCATTGAATCAATACTAGTAAAATCTTCTATCATTAATAGCTATCTATTTTTCTAGTATCCAACGATATTTTGGCTTGACTGCCTCTACTGTCTTTACAAAATTTAAATTAACTTTTTTATTTAGAATACCAACGGTGAACACAGATGCTAGTGCTATAAATCTTCTTCTACTGATTATCATATTTATAATATTTTTCTTGGGATTGTTAGAAAAAAGCCTCTAAGAGTTATCTTGGCCTATATTATTTATTACTTATCTAGCTTTAAGCATATATTATATCTTTAATTTAATAAGATATTTTTAATAATATTACACTCTACAGGCCATAGTAACGGTCTGCGCTCTGAAGGATAAAAATCAAGAGAAGATTCTACTTTTGTTAGGTGTTAATTATTGAGGGATTACAATTTTTATTCGGCCCTTAACTTATCTATTTCAGATTGATATGAGAGATTGCCGAAGATTAAATCTTTAACAATATTTTTCTTCAATGGCCATAGTAGAGAGCGCTTCCTCAATGGATAAAAGGCATCTTGATCAATAGATAAATTAATTGGTATTACACCCATATTTAGAGCCTCACAAATAGAAGTACTACCCCATCCCACAATAAATCTTGGCTTTCTTTTGTTAATAAGAAAAGTAGCTTCGCTATCCTCATTAATATATTCAACCTGAGAAAGATTTAATAACGTTTCCCAATTATATTGAGACAAGCCATATTCTTTCTTAAATTTCTCCGGCGCATTGTTTAATGGATGGGGTTTTATGTAAATTTTATAATGCAAGACACTGAACAAATCTACAAGTTCACTAACATCGCCTGAGTTAACATTAGAAATTTGGTAGGGCATAAAAAAAATTACAGTTTTTTCTTGAATTTCCATGCAGTCCACTTTATAAACCTCTGCCTTAAAGCCTAGGCCTAATAGATATCGTTGTTCATCCTTACTATATACATAAGTTGTGTCGTAATTTGGAAATATATCAGGATGAACAAATCCCATTAATCCATGAAAAGTTCGCACTGTTCGTATTTTAGAGACTATAGAAGCATGCGATTGCAGAAGTGCGGCATCAGAATATACCGTAACATTATTATGGCACCTTTTTAATATAATAAAAAAACTTCTATAATAAGAGTATGTCGATATATTTTTTATCCCTATTTTTATTACCAAAAATGCAATTCGGTTTGGAATTTTTAAACTTAAAATGTGGAAAAAATCAGAAATTGAATTGAATAACACCTTTAGCAGAAGTCGAATTCCAACTCTTTTATGTTTCATATAATCAGTTAGAAGGTATGATTGAATAATAATATTATTGTTATTGATTTTGGCTACTTTATGCATATTATTCAGCTCATACCCTCTACCAGTTTCAAGCATTACAGACTTTATGTGAGGGATAGTAGATTGAACAACAAAATACTGTTTACAGTAGATGTAGAGTATTCTTATAAAAGATATTGGCAAAACTAATAATGCCAATATGTACTTAACCCTAAAAATAGAAGAATCTTTTTCAAATTTTATTTTATTTCTACTCGACATATTGAGCAACAATTCTTCAATTTCTAAATCTGAAAAGACCCATTTATAATTTGATATGCCGTACATCTCTTGCGAATTAAAATTCAAAATCTTATTAGCCTAATTAACCATCCGTAATATGGAAATCCTTTTTCTATAAACCCATATTTATTTAGATGGTCCAAAACAACTGGTTTGCAAGATATATTCATATGGCTATAGACAGATTGTATAAAGTTAAATAGATTTTTATCCACAATATCAAGAGATAATGCTGGCTTAATGGTTATAGTAAGAGGATTCATTCCATGCTTATGTTTTAAAGTATATGCAACATATGAACCATCTTTGCCACCACTTACCGGAACAACAGAGTCAAAATTATCATTATTTGACCTAAACTAGTGATTTAGGTTGCTGATTAATTATAATAGCATAATAAATTACTAAATTAAATCGTTAGGATTCACTATGGAGTTATTCAAAGAGTTATTAAATTATGACGAATATTTAAAACAAAATCCATTCCATCAAAACTTAGAAGTTAATCTTAAAGATTATGGTAAGGTAGATCAAAAAATTGTTTCAGAAGCATATTTTAATGTTGACTCTGAAACGAATATTCCTTGCTCTGCAGAGCTGGATGACTTGATTCGTTTGCACTATTTAGTAACTTCTAGGAAAGTAACCACTATTTTAGAATTTGGTGTTGGTAAAAGCACCATAATGTTTGATCATGCACTAGAACAGAATAAAATAAAGTATAGTGACTTTGTTCAAAAAAACTTAAGAAGGTCTAATCCTTTTGAGTGTCATTCAGTTGATAATAACGAAAAATGGATAGAAGTAACAAAATCAACTAACCCCTCTATAAAAAATGTTACTTTTCACTGCAGCCCTTGTTATGTTTCAAGTTTTAATGATCGAATCTGCACTTTATATGATAATGTTCCTAATATCTGCCCTGATTTGATATATTTAGATGCTCCAGATCAATATTCACCAATAGGTAATATAAGAGGAATTTCAACAAATAATCCTGATCGAGTTCCAATGGCGGCAGATATTTTAACTTTTGAACATTTTTTATTACCAGGAACCCTTATAGTTGTTGATGGAAGAACCGCTAATGCAAGATTTCTAGAAACAAATTTACAAAGAAATTGGATTTACAATTACTCCAAAGAATATGACCAGCATTTTTTTGAGTTAAGTGAAAAACCTCTTGGAATTTATAATCAAAAGCAAATAGAATTTTGTCTAGGGTCTGAGTTACTAAATACTTATATAAACAGCTAATGTCTGTTATCTTCAAAAAAACATAAAAAGCCTTATAAATTATGAAATATAGTGCAATGTTTCATCATTTTCATGACGGCATTAGATACCCTAACTCACACTGACAAATCAAAATATTTAAGTGGGCCGCCATTCCCAAGGATAAAACATGTCTGTCATGCATGAATATTTTTAAATCTTTTATTTTTTTACCGAACTTTGACTTTGCAGCCAGAAATTACTTTCTAATTTTCTTAAAAAACTCATATTCTTCAAATGCTCTTTAATTTCATAATTTTGTATAAGTGATTAACTATATGTAATTAAACATCATCAAGCTTATCTTTATATAATAAATTACTACCATGACGTCAGGCCGCCATCAATAATAAAATTTTGTCCTGTTACATAACTTGATGAATTAGACAATAAATATAACACTATGCCGACCAACTCCTCTCTCTCAGCCATCCTACCCATGGGAACACGATTACTATAAGCCTCTACAAAACTCTCATTATGTTGATTAAAAACGCCCCCAGGCGATACGCAATTTACACGTATATCCCGACCCCACCATGTTGCAAGCCATTTTGTTAAACCAATTACTCCTGATTTACTTGCAGAATATCCTGGAAAAGATTTAAATGATTGCTCATCATAAATACGATGATCAGGTCCAACAACACCATAAATACTAGAAATGTTAATCATAGCTCCGCATGTGCTTGAAGCCTTAATTAATCGTCCGGCCTCCCTTGCTACCAAAAACACTCCAGTGAGATTAATATCTACTGTTTTTTTCCAAACATCTAGAGGGTACTCTTCAAAATCTGCAAATGCTTCCCCTGCATTCATTAAACCTTCTCCAGTTGCTGCTGCATTATTAATAACCGAATCAAGGCCTCCAAACTGCTTTTCTACATATTTGAGACAATTAATTACTGAAGCTTCAGATGATACGTCTATCTCCACCCCTGACACTCCAAGCTTTTTTGCATATGATAGAACATCTGTTTTAGAAGTATCTGCAATCATTAGTTTAACATTATCTATTTTTGCTAATTCTGAAGCATATACTCTACCCAAAACTCCTGTTGCGCCAACAAGAAGAATCCTTTTGCCTGTAATGTTTATTTCCTGCATAGTTACAATTGATATTTCATTTTCATTAAGTATTCTACCAATTTAAAATCAAACTCAGAATCAACATCAAGGCTTTTCTCAAACCCAATATCATATCCTTTGGCATATCCACTTAATAAGTGGTCTTTCTTTTTTATGTGTTTGGGTAACATTGCATATATACTTGCTACATGCTCATATACTGAGGGGGCATCCTGCCTTCTAATAACCGTATCGCCTAATGTTTTACTCATACCCAAGGATCCATCATCTAATTCTTCAACCAAATTAAAATATGGGTTTTTTCTTGCCTCACAAATTGTAAAAACAGTATCTACACCTTCTACAATAGAATCTCTTAGTTGTTTAATTATATTTGATATATCACTCGGGTCTCTCAACGGATTAGTACAATCTAAATCAATGAAAATTTCATACTCTTCATTATAATAATCTTCACAAGCCTGTAATGCATGTTTCCAGACATCAAATTTACCAACTTCTGAACCAGATAAGTAATCTGGGCGAAAAAATGGAGTCTCTGCACCAAACTTTCTAGCTATTGAAGCAATTTCTTTTGAGTCAGTTGAAACAATAACTTTATCTATTTCAGGAGTTTTTAATGCAGCCTCAATTGTCCAGGCTATTAGGGGCTTACCCAATAAATCCTTAATATTTTTTCCTGGCAAGCCTTGACTGCCTCCTCTTGCACCTATTACACATAAGACAGTCATATTTCAAACTCATCCAAATTGACTACTTTATTTAACATGCTTGATCTTCTTGCAGATTCTGCTATTTTTTGAACAACTATAGCCTCTTCAAACGAACAAAAAGGTTTTCTTACTTCTCCATTGATTCTTTCAATAAAATTACTCATAAGTTTTTTAAACATCACATTCTTCTCAAATGTTTTTGGAGTTTGATCGATTAATGACATTACTCCATTCTGTTTTTTATAAACGGTTCCAGTCGTATAATCCCAATATACAATAGCATCTCTATAAATTAATTCTAAACTTCGCCTATATTCTGGACTTAACATATCCATCTGAATCTGCCCAATCGCACCATTTTTATTAGTTAAGGTAAGATTGGCTAGATCCTCAGCGCTTATCTCTAAATCACTTACATGTGATATATTTCCATATATTTTTTGAATGCCTCCTGTTAACCAATGAACTAAATCAATCTCATGAATAAGATCAAGTAGCACTCCACCACCATTTTTTTCACTAGCACTATAGCATTCTCTATAATTAGTATCTGGCCTCCATCTATCTAGTCTATAACCAACTGCTGCTCTATATGTGTAAAGTGGGCCAAAAGGTTTTTGTTTTAATACCTCATGAAGCTTAACAAGATTTGGATGGGCTCTTAATTGAAAGCCAACTTCTAAAATATTATTATTTTTTGATATTTCATTCGCTAGTGGCGCAATTTCTGAAAATGATTTAGCAATAGGTTTTTCCATATAAATTGCTTTACCCTGCTTAGCAGCTTTTAATGCAATATCAACATGTGTATCTGAAGATGTTGCAATAACCACAGCATCTGCTAGCTCTATCCCTCGATCAAGATCTGAATGTACAATAATTCCATATTTTGTAGAAATCTCTTCTGCAAGATCTCTTCGATTCCGCCATGCACTAACATTTATATTTAAGCTTTTTAAATTTTTAATGTGCCTCTGTCCGATTGAACCAGCACCACAAACTAGGATATGTGGGAATATATTCATAAGGCTAAGTTAATAAATCTGATGCAGATATCTTCCGTGCTTTTTCCAAGTCATCAGTAGTTCCAATATCAGACCAATACTCATGAAGTGGAAATACTGATACATTATCTTTATCGGTTAAACACAGCTCTACAAAATCAGTCATATTCCAAAATGTTTCTTTTGGAACTTTTTGTAAAATGTCCATAGATATTGCATAAATACCCGCATTACAGAAAAATCTTTGTGAGGGTTTTTCTCGAATTCCTGACACTTTAACTCCATTTCTCTCAATGACCCCATATGGAATAATCACATTGTAGTCAATAGCACTCATAGTTATTGCCGAGTTATGTTCCTTGTGAAAATGATAGAGATTTATAAAGTCTGATTTAGTAAAAATATCTCCATTCATTAACAATAAAATCCCATTTTTATCTAATGAGGGTAGTAATGAAAGTGCTCCCGCTGTTCCTAATTTTTTGTCTTCTTGCAAGTAGTGTATTGTTACACCAAATCTACTTCCATCTAAAAAATGATCTTTAATTATTTGCCCTAAATAGTTAATCGAAATATAGATAGTTTTTACGCCAGATTTCTCTAAGGCTCTTATTTGTCTTTCTAAAAGTGGGATTCCATTTATTTCTAACATTGGTTTTGGAATTTTTTCAGTTAATGGACGCAACCTAGTACCTTCTCCTCCTGCCATTATCACAGCTGCAGTAAAAGTTTTTTCTATAGAAGACGGGGTATCTTTTTTGTAAAGCTCTGTCTCATCAAGAGTTCTCAAATATTTATTATTATGGTCAACAAGTGGTATTGAGCGAATATTATTTTTGATGAGTATATTTTTTATAATGTTATGAGGAACATCATCCTCTAACACTATAGGTTGATGATTCATTGCTTCAGTTACCGAAGTATATAGATCATTACCATTAAGCAACGACCTTCTAACATCACCATCTGTCAAAGTTCCAACGACTCTTCTTTCTTGATCTATTACCACAGCCAATCTCTTATTCGATTCAATAGTGCGCACAGCATCCATTAATGTTGCGGACAGACTGATTGTGTTCTGTTTCATCTATACCAGCCAGTTTTGACTTCACCCTTTAACATCATCTTCTTACGAATCAACTCCCTATCAAGCTTAACTTCCGCCAATACTTTGGCTATTTTTTTACCTGCGTCACCAATATAATATGGATTATGTGTTTCAGAGCATTTTTTTCTGAATTTTTTATCTGCAATACATTCTGTTACAGCATCAATAATTGATTCTTTTGTGTAATCTGCATCTATTACATTTTGCCCTCTCAATCTTCCTTTCTGGCGACTACCTATATTAACTGTTGGACAACCAAAAACAGGAGTCTCTTTAATTCCAGATGAAGAGTTTCCCACACAAACAACCCTATTTTGCATGTCTTGGGCTAAAGCCAATATACCATGATACAAATAGCGGCCTAATGAACGATGAACTTGTATATTTACAATAGATCGAGAATCTAATGCTATTAATTTATCTATAATTGCTAGTCCACCAGCATCATTATTTGGATAAGTGGCAATAATCTGAACACCACTACTAGCTAAAACTTCAAGTGCTTCGAGAGAGGGCTTGACTTGATCAGTAGCAAGTTCAAATTCTGTAGTTACTGAGTGCTGCGTAAACAACACAATGGGGTTATTCAAATCAATTTTTAATTTTTCTATAATCTCTCCTGGTGTTGCATAATTTTCTTCAGAAATCATATCGATAGCTGGAAACCCAACAGTATGGATCCGCCACTCCTCTTCTCCCATTCCTAATAAACGGTTGCTTGCTTGCAGGTTAGTTGTAAAGTGAAGGTGTGATAGTTTTGACATTGCATGACGAACTGAGTCGTCTAAAGCTCCTCCTTCTGTTAAATCCCCCCCTTCTATATGTGCAGTTGGGATATTCATCTGTGTGGCAGCAATAACAGCAGCAAAACCTTCAAATCGGTCTGCATAAACAACTATCATGTCTGGTTGAATCTTTTTGATTGCTTCACCTACACTTAGTATTCCTGTCCCAATTGCCTGTACATTGGCTTCTAGTGTGCTTGCATCCATCTCTATTTTAACTTCTGCATCAATATGAAAGCCATCTTTGGCAATTTCATCAAGAGTACTCCCAAAGTTTTCGTCTAAATGAGCACCAGATACAATCAGCTTATACTCAAGATTAGGATGACGTTCTATTGCCTTTAATACTGGAAACTGGAGTCCGTACTCTGCACGATTTCCAGTAAAGACTGCTATGACTCTTTTTTCATTACTATTTAACATTTTTTTGACTGATTGTGATAATGTATATTTTGGCGTCCAACCTGTTATTTTTTTTATTTTTTCTATATTTAAAACACTATAAGAGAATCCTGCATTTTTTATAGTACTTTTTATTTCTATGTCATCCTGCTCTGAAACACTTAAAACTAACTCAATTAGTTTATTGATTGATGTTCCCACACCACTGCCGATGTTATATATTCCTGATATGTCATTTTTTAATAAACTTGCTATGGCATCAACAGCATCATCCACCGAGATAAAATCTTGTATTGGGTTTAAATTGCGTATTGTTAATGAATCTTTTCCTGGAATCTGGCTAAGTATATCTGAAAGCACATTATTTTTTGACATCCCGCTACCAATTACATTCGAGATACGTGCAACTATTCCGCCTGAACGTAATACTCTCTCTTCATTTTGTAATTTTACTGTTGTATATATATCATCTGCATAGGTTGGCATATTTTCGCTATACAAGTTTTTTCCTTGATTGCCATAAACAATTGATGAAGAACAATAGATTATTTTTTTGTACCCTTTTTTTATAAGAGACTCCATTACCTGATCAGTTATTTCTAGGTATGAATCGCCCATTTTATTAACTCTTGATCTATCTGGATCCTCGCCTAAATGGATTAAAATATCTCCTGGAGGAGTTTGCTGGTAGCTTGTTACATGGCAAAAACCAGATTTTAGTTTTTGTGATCTTGTTACTTTTATAATTGAGTACTCTTTTTTTTCTTCTAATTTTTTACAAAGTGCGCTTCCTATAAAGCCTGTTGCACCCGTTATTACTATTATAGTAGTCAATCTTTACTCTCTACATCACTTGTTGATAGGTGCGTATCAGTTGGTATATCTCTAAGAGATTTTTTGTTTAATATATCATAATATTTATCTGCTAATATCTCTCCTGTACCTGGTCTTTTTATCCAGATATTATCTTTTGTAAACAACTCTCCTTTTTGTATTGGTTTTATTGTAACGACTGTTGCAAAGGCAAAATCAATAGTAGGCTGCTCTTCTTTTGACGCCTCCTTAACTCCCCCTCGCATGGTAGCAATTTCTTTTGAACCCACGATTAGTTCAGAAAGCTGAATTGGATCCATGGAACAAACAATATCTGGTCCTTCTCGATCCATTCTATCTGTAAAGTGGCGCTCAAGAATGTTAGCGCCTAATGCAACTGCTGAAAAACAAGCAAGATTTGAAATTGTATGGTCTGATAGCCCTATTATTGCATCAGGAAAGGTCTTTTGCATCTGCTGCATCGCTCCAAGCCTAACCAGTCTTGCTGGTGTTGGATAAATATTTGTAGTATGTAAAAGCGCATAGGGAATATTGTGCCTCCTGATTATTTTGACTGCTTTCGCAACACTTTCAAGATTATTCATTCCAGTACTGATGATCATCGGTTTTTTAAAAGCGGCTATATGCTCTATCAATGGATAATTATTACACTCTCCAGAACCGATTTTATAGGCACAGACTCCCATCCTCTCAAGTCGATCTGCTGCTGCTCTTGAAAATGGTGTACTGATGAATATCGCACCCTGTGAGTCAACGTAATCTTTTAACCTCTTTTCATCATCTTCAGAAAGTGCACAGCGCTTCATGATTTCATAAATAGATTCGTTAGAATTTCCCGGAATAACTTTTTTTGCAGCTACGCTCATTTCATCTTCAACCACATGAGTTTGATGTTTTATAATCTCTGCTCCCGCAGAAATTGCAGCATCGACTAGATTAAATGCTGTATTCAAACTACCTTCATGATTAATACCAATTTCTGCAATAACCAGTGGTGGATGATCATCACCAACCAATCTTCCACAGATATTTAACTCTGGTTTATTAGACATTATAAATTTCTGATTTATAAGCTTTAAGATGTTCAGGCTCTGTGATCCACTCTATGGTTTTTTGCAGCCCCTGTTTAATATTAAACTGAGGTGAAAAGCCAGTAAGCTTATTTAACTTTGTATTATCACACCAGAGACGAAATACTTCTGACTTTTCTGGACGTATCCGCTGCTCATCAGCGATGAAATTAACATCACTCTGCATCAACTCTTTAATAATATTAAGGGTATCGGCAATACTAATCTCAAAATTAGAACCTATGTTTATAACCTCACCGGTAGTTGCATCTTCTTCTGCAATTGCAATCAAACCTTTACAGGTGTCTTCTACATAATTGAAGTCTCTAGTTGGTGTTAAGTCTCCCAGTTTAATTTCTTTTACCCCATTTGCAATTTGAGTGATAATTGTTGGAATGACAGCTCTCGCAGATTGTCTTGGTCCATATGTATTAAATGGTCTAGCAATAGTCACAGGTAGATCAAAAGAGTTATAAAAACTCATTGCCATTGCATCAGCTGCTATCTTACTAGCACTGTATGGAGATTGTGGTTGAAGTGGGTGTTTTTCATCTATTGGAACATATTGAGCAGTACCATAAACTTCACTAGTTGAAGTATGAATAACTCGTATATTACCATTATCTTTTGCTGCTTGGCATATATTAAGCGTACCCTTTATGTTGGTATCAACATAGCTATCTGGGGCGACATAGGAGTATGGAATAGCAATTAGTGCGGCGAGGTGAAAGATGATATCAATATTTTTTGTTATATGATTACAGTAGTGTGGGTCTCTAATATCACCAGTAATAACTTCTACCTTATCTTTGCAATTTATATCTTCCAACCATCCCCAGTTATTGAAAGAGTTATATTGTGAAAGTGCTATTATTTCGTGACCTTTAGTCACTAACATTTCAGTTAGGTGGGAACCAATAAAGCCATCGGCGCCAGTAATAAGAATTTTCATATCTATTTATGGATTCATTTTCTGTAAAAAAGAATTATTGACACTCATTAATTCATTATAAGTCCCAGATTCAACAATTCTACCTTGATCAAAGACAAAAATTTGGTCAGCATTTACAGTCATGAAGGGGTGATGAGTAATTGAAATAATAGTAATATCATGACTGATTTTTTGAAGTGTTTTAATAATGGAGGCTTCAGATTCACGGTCTAATGAATTTGTCGCTTCATCAAGCACCAAAATATCTGGTTTACGAATCAGAGCTTGTGCTAAAACAATTCTTTGTTTTTGGCCACCTGATAATGCAACGCCTCTGTCTCCAACCTGAGTATCAAGCTGTTGATTTGTTGAGCGTATAAAATTATCGATATTGGCAAGATGCAACGCATCCCACATTTCTGATTCAGTTGCACTTGGAAATGACCAAAGTAAATTATCCCTAATTGTTCCATTAAATAGAAAAGGGGTTTGCTGTACATAACCAACACGACTTAGAAATGAACTTAAATCAATCTCATTTAATGGTTGATTATCGACTGTCACATTTCCAGAAGAAGGCTTAAAGAGTCCCATGATGACATCAACACATGTTGTCTTGCCAGAACCTGACGGGCCTACAAATGCAATATAAGAGTTTTTAGGAATATTTAGATTGATATTGGAGATTGATTCTCTTGTCGGTGAGTGAGAATAAGAAATATCAACTAATTGAATTGCACCAGAAAAGCCGTTAAACGTTGATAATTTAGAATGATCCTGTTGTTTGTGAACATATCCAAATAACTTCTCGAATTGATTAAGACTTGGCACAGCAGTACTGATTGCTGCAAATGACGAAGTAATTTGTGCTGCAATGGGCGTGATTCTGATGAGGGCAATTAAAGCTGCAACAAGTGCAACAGTATCCTCTCCAAATGAGATTGAAAAGTATAGTGCAACTAAGGCAGCAACAATGCCTATCATTCTAAATATTAGTGGGACTGAATATGTCATAGTTTGTGATAATAATGCATCAGCAGTATGCTTTTTAAAAATTTGTGTGTGGTTATTAAAGGCGTATTCAGATCGACCGTAAGACAAAACCTGTTTAGCATTCATAAGTGGCTCAAGCAATGCATGTGAAAGCTCATTACTAGACAATGTTGCTTTAGCACTTAGCCTTGAAACTAGAGAGTTTAAGCTTGACATCAAAATAATAGCTACTGACATAATTATTAATGTAACTGAAGTCATGGTTACTGACAAGCTAAAAGCAAGAAACAACATAAAAAATATCTGAATAATACAAGATACCATTAAAAGAATGCCATCTACTCCTCCTGAAATTTGTTCAACTTCCCTTTGAAAAGTATTTTGTATAACACCAAAAGTCTGTGTGTTAATAAACTTAAGGCCGCGATTAAAATAACGTCGCATTCCCATAGACGAAAGATAGTAGCTTATGCGATAGGCATTTTTTCGCCCGATAAAATAGAAAAATATTTCTGCAAATAATGCTGTCAGTACTGCTAATATGAACACCAGAACACAGCTGACTAACGTATATTCAATATTTATTATCGAAAGAAGATCTATAAAAACCAACGTTACTTTTTGAAAATCAACAGCCTCACCACCTGATAAAAAATCAATTAGGGGTATTATTGCAACAACCGAAAACATTTTTGCAAAGGAATCAAGAGTTAAAGCAGCCAGATAGACAAGGATTAAACTTAAATTTAACCTAATGTACCCTACTAATAATTTTAGAAATCTTTTAAAACCAGAAAAGGTTCTGTATTCTAATTTGATCATTTATATTTCACTATGTTTGGAGCTTTCTCATATAGCATCTGCACTACTTCCAATAAAGAAAACCACAATACGTAAATAAATATTGATGGGCGCATATTAAGAACATTTTTTAAAGCGTAAAAAAAACCAGAGTAATTCTTCATTCGTAGTGATTCTATTGCTACATTTAATCCTCCACTTCGCTCATGATTTTTAATAAATTTTTTTAGTAATTCTACCTGCTCTATAGAAAATAAATCACTCCAAGTCTCAATGATTCTTTCACTCACTACAGCATTTTGTAAAATATTACACCAAACTATTCCCTTATTTTTTGCCAACTTATTCACCTGATTACTATGATGTCTCCAGTATAATTTTGCCTCAGGATCAAAGCCACTTTCTCCATGAATAGCATGCTTTATAATTTGCGTTATATCATCCGAACGGTCAAAACCACCACTTTTAATTAAGAGGCTTCTTTTTGTAAACAAAACTCCACCCGGGGCTCCAAAATACTTATTTGGACTGCCTTGAATGAAATCAAGAGCAAGCTCTTTCCCAGCAATGTACTTTGTTCTTTTATTACCCAGTCTTAATCTCTCACTATACTCTTCATTAACTTTTCCATTAATATCGATAGATACGGGTAACGGTCCGGCAGTTACACAATTATTATTGTCAGTAAATAATTTAGCCATTCTTGAACAACAATCATACGACAACATGTCATCATATGCTAGATGACTGACAATATCGCCTTTACAGTTTAATAATGCCGCGTTCCAACAAATCACTACTGTTATCTCAGTCTCATCCCAAGAAAATTGATTTTCCTTAAATTTAATTAATCCGATATTTGGGTAATTTTTATATACGTTGTATATATATTCAGAGACATCTTCTTTCGCACCATTATCAATAATAACTAATTCTACATTTCTATAGTCTTGATCCAATACTGACCGCACTGCTTGCTTTACTAAATCCAATCCATAATAGCAATCAATAAAAATAGAGATTATCAAATCATTGAAGGCGTATTTCTCTTGTAATGGGGGTAAATAGGTATATTCTGATTCCTTTGACTCTTCGATTGCGTTCATTATTGAGATTCAAATTTTTATATTACTTGCATGTTTTAGCAGTGAAATCGTTTCACCAATACCTCGTCTTAAATCACCAGAAAATGTAAAACCTTGAGATTTAAAGCGATCACATGACACCTCATAAGAAAGTTGATTCATAATATTATTATCAACAAACTCCACTTCTAAATTCGGGACAAACTCTTGTATTGTATCAACAACTTGTCTCACCGTAAAATTTTGGGTTAAAACATTATAAATACGACCATCAAATATATTGTTTTCAATAATAAAAACGATTGCTCGTGATGCATCAAATAAATCTAGATATGGTCGTTTTTGATCATAGGCCGTACTCCAGACTGTAATTGGCTGCCCTATAGCTGCCTGCCAACAAAATTTATTAACTGCTGTATGAAACCTCATCCCTGGTGACACTCCAAAGATTGTGCCAAAACGACAATGAATTGATTTTAAACTCTTATCTTTGCTTAATTTTCCTATAAACTCCTCCTCCTTAAGTTTTGTTGTAGCGTATGGACTTTGAGGTTGGAGCTCATCCTCTGAGCAATCTTCATCGACTATATCGTTCTGAGTTCCATAAACACTAGTAGATGATAGTGCAATCAACGAAGCACCAGTATCAACACAAGCATTGGCAACTTTTATAGTTGATTGATAATTATTGGCTTCTAACTCTTCTGCTCTATCGAAACTTCCAGCTGCATCAGTAATGGCAGCCAAATGAATCACTACTTTTGCACCAGAAAACACCAAATTTAGATCCATTTTTGTTACGTCTCCCTCTATAAAACGATACTTTCCTGTAGAAGGTAAATTAAATAAAGATGGATAACGTTGAGTCATCATGTTGTCAATCATAACAATTTCAGCTTCTGGGAACTGAATACCTAAATCTCTAATAATATAAGACCCAATATGGCCGATCGCTCCAGTTACTATAATTTTCACTTCCACTTTTCCTTTAAAATTAATAACCTAACTGTAATTTAAACCAATTAAGAAATAAGCACAGCCTTTGCAATCAATAAAATAATGTAAATATTCTCAACATTTAGTGTAAAGCTATTTTGTCTTGCGGGCTATTGCTGTTTGTCTATCCTTCACATGATGCGATTCCAATAGATTGTAATTAAAAAACCACCTTCCTTTTTTAGATTTATAATCTATCTCGTCTTCAGGATCTATAGGGTCCATGCCATGATACAAACCTGGAAAAAAGAAAATCATATCGCCCGCCCTTACTTTTGGATCTATGTGAATCTTTTTCTTTGTTTTAGCTTCCCTCATAAAAAAACCTCCCTTATGGTAATCTTTTCCATACTCAGTGGCATAAATTCCACAATTAAGCCAACTTACATTATGTGGATCGTGATGTTCAGAAATTGTCCCGCCACCACTAGGGTAATGGATAACGTGCAATCTCTCAATGACTCCATCAGATGGGATATTTTCGTGGAATTCTTCGTCATACCCATTTATGACTTTAGCAATAGAGACTGTTTTAAGTATTGGAGAAACGACATCGTAAGGCGGATTCCACGGAAAAAAATAATAAGAGTGGTCAATCGCTTTATATCCATCTTTATACTTACTAGGAGCAGTAATATAATGAATATTTTCAACTCCGTCCAACATTTTAGCAGACGAATCTGATAATTTTAATGTCTTACCCCTTTCATGAATCTTTGAAGATATCTCTGAAATTTTTGATGCATCCATTGAGTTTCTTACAACTATTACTTTTCCATTAAATACACAATCAACTATTTCTTCAATAAATGATGGATCTCCATTATCGACTCTATTGCAAAAATCATCATAACCCCATTCTTTAATACCTGTGAAATAATTCGAAGGTTTGATTTTTTTTGATCTTTCCTGTAATTCTTTTCCGAATAAATTCATATTATTAGTTTTTCCTGTTGATAAAAATTTGCATAGTAACTTATAAAAATTAACTTTCATTAATGCTGGTCAATTATTATGCATTAAATATTTTTTAAACTCATCATAATTTCGAATATATTCTTCTTCGTTAAAAGGTTGGTCACATAGCACTGTAAGAATAGAACTATTCTCCAAATATTTCTGTTCTGCCCATACTCCTGGCAGAATCAGTAAACCCTTGTATGGTTTATTTAAGATATGAGTGCTCTTTGTTTCTCCATCATCACAAGACACCTCAATGGATCCATTGGTACATACTAACAACTGAGTACACTCACTATGCGCATGCTGACCTCGAATGCTATCCTTATCTGCACGAACATTAAACACTCTCGAGATATGAAATGGTGCAGAATCATCCACCCCCTCTATAACAACTAAGTCTCCATTATCTTCTTGGTAGTATGGAAAATTAATTAATCTGACCTTATCCATTACCCGTGGTTTTTCATATAAAAAGAAACAAGTCTATAAATTCCTTCATCTAAGTTTATAGTTGGCTCCCATCCAGTAAATTTTTTAAACTTATCAATTGAAGCGACAAAATTTCTTTTCTCAATTGGATTCACCCCTTCCGGCCATGGTATCTCATTAACATTCACTTTTTTCTTGGTAATGTCACTAACTCTATCAGCCACTAAACTAAATGCCTCTTTGAGTGTGTGCCCAACTCCAGTGGCTATATTAAACAACTCCCCTTCAATATTTTTTGCAACAGCTGCGCACAAAAATGCTGATACAACATCATCAATATAAACATAATCACGGACGTAATTACCATCACCGTAAACTATGATATCTTTTCCTTTGAAGGCTGTTTTTGTGATCTTATTAAAAATATCACGATCACATGAAGAGCTTTCTGATGAACTTACTCCATAAACATTTGCAAGTCTCAATGAAACACCACCAAGAACCCCATTCCGAGTCGACATATCTAACTGTTGCTCGGCAAATACTTTGTGTAAATCATATTCTGTAATTGGATTAATATTGTCATCCTCAGATGTAATAATAGTATCGGGCAACCCGTAAATAGTAGCTGTAGAAGCAAAAATAACCCTAGGTTTACGACCTAACTTTCTTGCCATTAAATCAAGGTGTTGCAATGGTAATATTGTCGAATTAAGGCTAACAACATAGTTCTTTTTTGCTTCATGAATACTGGTATTACTGGCTAAATGGATAATAATATCTGCCTGACTTACGATTTTTTCCCAGCAATCAACTATATTAATATCGGCCTTTAAATCAAGCATTCCAGTTTGCGGATGTAACTTTTTACTACTGATGCGCAGAACTCTTGCAGAACATTCTACTAATTTTGTAGACAATGCGGATCCAATATATCCACTAGCACCAGTAACAGCAACAGTTTTACCTGCTATGTTTTTCAATATGTGTAACACTATACTTTTCGTTTAAGCAATAAATTTAGAGTTCTTGCTAGCCGGAGGTTTTTTGGAAAGTTATCCATTGGTAGGACGTCTTCTTGGTCTAATCTTCGACTAGTATGATAGGTTTTCATGATTATTTCATAATTCATTTCAGCACAATGAGTTGCAAGATCTTCAAAATTCAGAAACCAATGAGGAATGCGACTTCCATAATAATTCTGAAATGTTACAAATTGATCTATTGGGCCAGCAAATACATCTGACAATAAAATATACTCCGGGTTGAAATCGGAAAATTTAGATAATAGACCTTTCCAATTATCTATATATTGAATAGCAGAGGATGCATAAACAATATCGTACGTTTTCAGTAATGGAAGCTCTTCAATATATTTCACCTCTTCTTTCTCAAATAATGAATTTCCAACTGAACAAATTTCTTGATTTTCAACAATTGTATAATCAATCAAATTCATACTATCAGAAATACTTTCTTTTAGCACTACGTAATCAATTCCAAGCCCTCCCCCAAACTCTAAAATTCTTACATTTCTTTTATCACTTTTTTTGTGAATCATCATAGCAATAATAATTTGCAAATAATTACTTCTCAGGCTTTGGTTACGGAAGTTAGGCATTGGTTCTTTTAAATCCAATGCAGTTAAGCATTCATTCACAACAGATAATGCACGTTCCTGATAGATTTCTCCAGAGAAACCAGGGCCAACAGCATCTTTATAAGCATCTTTAAATGAACTATAAATTCCTTCCCAAATATAGAAATCTTTATTTTCTTGGTTTTTACTAGTCATTTTTTCTAATATAAGGTTCCAATGTATTAATATTTAATTCCTTGAGTTGTAAATAGGAATTATCTCGAGATGAAACCTTAGGGTTATCAATTGGCCATTGAATTCCTACATGCGGGTCATTCCATAACAGACCTCCTTCATCATCTGGATTATACGTGCTACTTACTTTGTAATGTAAATCAACATAATCACTTAACACACAAAATCCATGGGCAAATCCTGGAGCCATATATATTTGACTCAATCCAGTATCACTCAACTCAATCCCGTACCATTGACTAAAAGTCTTGGATTCCTTCCTCATATCAACACAAACATCAAAAATTTTTCCATGCATAACTGTAACAATTTGCGCTTGGGGATTCTTAACTTGAAAATGCATACCTCTTAAGACGCCTTTCTTAGAATGAGAATGATTATCTTGTATGAATACATCTGCTATGCCTACT
>JACKZZ010011872.1_pt1 | contig 40273 bp, 39 predicted proteins | sample 8027871 | NCBI WGS metagenome assembly JACKZZ01 (sample SAMN15724774, study PRJNA655200) | protist metagenome | isolation source: fluorescence activated cell sorting (FACS) single amplified genomes of... | place: USA: West Boothbay Harbor, Gulf of Maine | collected 2000-07-19
GTTAATGCCAACAGCACCAGCTTTGGATGGCTCCAGCCATTGCGGTCCATCATCCTGGAAAACCATCGGGCGAAAGTAACCGCGCCTTGCTCGAAGCCCTCTTCGATGTCAGATGCACCGAATTCAATGCCTTCGGAGATTTTCATGGACTTGTTCTAACGGAAGGAAATAAGTGGTCTGACTTTTACCCAATAATCCTATTGCAGACTTCTCTGACTCTCTAGCCTGAATAAGATATCTTTATGGATCCACCTGGACAGCCGCTACATCCTAGTTAGGTTGCATCTGTTTCAGGACAAGCAGATGGCAGGTTCAGTGCATCAGGAAAACTGGAGGGCATTGCTGCCAGCCTTGGAGGGGCTGCCACTGCTTCCTTGTGGTGCGGGAAATAAATTCAAAGCACCGTTAAACCCTGCTACAGGCGGGATGTTATCTGGTTGGGAGACAGCGGAATACACCGCTGATCAGATAGCTGGGATGAATTCACTGGTTCGCTGTGTGGGCTTCAAACCTGGGCCTGAATCAGGTTTCTTGGTACTGGATATAGATGGAGCAACTGCCGTTGATCGATGTCTGAAACATGGCGTTGATTTTCAGAGTGTCGGGTGGAGAATCACCAGGAACACCACTAAAGACCGTCTGAAAGTAGTTTTTAGAATTTCTGAGGAGCTGCGGGACTTCCTTCAAAAATCCGATGGAACCGTCCTGGGTAAAGCTTCGCTTACGACTAAAAAAGCGGTTCGACATCCAGATGGTACGTCAGACCCTGCAGAACAGATAGAAATGTTTTGGGGAACAGGTCAATGCATTGTCCTGGGAGAGCACAAGATTTCAGGTGGGTTTTATGAATGGATTGGTAGCCCGAAACAGGTTGACGAACCAAGCCCTGAATGGTGGGCCGTCATTCATGCCTGTATTACTGAACGAAGGCTGACTGAAGACAAAAAAACTCCCACTCATGACGGAGAGCTGATCCAATCCGGGCCAGCTCATCCCTGCCCCATTTGCGGGAGAGATCATTCCGGTGCTTGCACCACTTATGTAGATAAAAATGGTGGTCAACGAAGGGTGAACTGCTTTAGGGGCCAGAGCTTTAGCCCTCCCATGTCGCGAATGGTTAACGGAGCGGAAATGCCCCTGGAGCCTGGTGATCGGATCACGGTTGATGGCATCGAATGGGCGTTTGCAGGAGAAGGTTTTAACGACTCCATCGGTGAGTTCTCCAAATTTGTTGAGCACCGTGATCGACCGGCTGTTGTCAACACTGAGGTCATGGGAGGAGCCGTTGCAATCAATAACCGACGTACAAGACTGCAGCCCGACGAGGTCATGATTTATTTACCAGTTGCACTGGGTGGGCAACCTCGACTGAATATCCGTAATGGCGATGTGGTCCTGCCTAATCGGGTCATGGATGCCAACAGTGTTTCTAGCTTGTATTTGAAGCTGAGTTCATCAAAAGCCACCTGGCCGAAACAGGAAACCGCCGACGCTCTGAATTTGCTGGCGTCAGAGAACTCCTTCGATCCAGTACATGAGTACTTAGAGGGCCTGGAAGCAGAGCCGCTTCCTATGGATCAATGGAACCGTCTTGATCAACACCTTCTGGGGTTCGATGATCCGATCGCTGCAACCTTCCTGCCTAGATATTTGATGTCGGCTGTGGCCCGCATTTATGAGCCGGGATGCGACTACAGGCAGACGTTGGTGTTGGTTGGTGCGCAGTGGCGCGGGAAATCGGCTCTGGGCCGGATCCTGTTTGGTCGGGACAACTGGGTTGAAGGTGTTGGGGATCTGGGCCGGGATGCTCTGCTCAAATGCCAATCCGGTTGGGGAGTTGAGCTGGCTGAATTGGATGGAGTGACTCGCCGTGCTGATCAGGAAAAACTCAAGGCCTTTTTGACCGAGACCGTTGACAATTTCCGTGCGCCTTATGACCGGGCCAGCATTGGCCATCCACGGCGGTTCGTGTTCTGGGCGACATCAAATGCGCCGCCCCTTCGAGATGCCACAGGAAGTACCCGCTTCGTCACGATCGGTATTCCTGATCGGGATCTTCCTTTGGACTGGGCTCAGGCCCATAGAGATGCGATCTGGGCGCGTGCTGTTCAGCAGTACAAGGCAGGCATCGAATACCGGTGGGGCTCCGACTCAGAACGGATACAGATTGCGGAGCGGAACGAGAACCACACCGAAGCCGATCCCTGGACTGATGAAGTCGCTAAGTATTTGGGGAACCACTCTGAAGTGGTGACCGTGCCAAGGCTGCTCGATCACTTAGGTCTGGCTAGGGAAAGACAGAACAATCAGACCTCACAACGGGTTCGCCAGATCGCTGAGAAGCTTGGGTGGAGGTATGGACGGCATCGGACTGCAGGTGGGCCGAAAAGACAAGGCCTATTTCCACCCGCCGAAAACTGCGGACAGGGAGGGCATATCCAAGGGCACTTCGCGGGCACTTCTCAAGAACTTAATGAGGTCCAGGGCTCTGACCCTGTGGCCATACCGGGCATACCTAATACTAATAATAAATATATTTATATAAATAGGGAGGTAGTACATACAGATAAAAAGATCGAAAGGTTTGGACACCACGAGGTGCCCAGAACCCCGTCTTGCCCAGATCCCCTGCAGCCCCAACGTTCTGAGGGGATTGAGGGTATGCCCAGCAGAGTGCCCAGCAGTGCCCGCCCCAAGACCTCTTTCAGATCAACTACAGGCCACGATCCCAAGAACCCGCTTGCAGGCTTCGGGCGAGCTGGCAAGCCATGAGATACATCCTGTTCTCTTTACATCCCTTAACAAGCATGCATGAATGCAAAGGCGCGGGTGCATAGCCTGCAATAACGCATCCAGACTCAACTTCAGGAGATTCCCTCTGTCACAGGAGCTTTGCTGGAAATACCAATAATTAAAGATTTCTTTCCAACTTTGTCTTTTTGGGGCTAGGGTGCTCAAAATTAAAACGAGGCTCATTTTCGTTGAATGGCAACCAGCCCCTTGACGTAGCCGTTTCAAGCTCTATCTTTTGCAGGTCACTCCAAAGCCTTGACAGACACCACCCTTGAAAATTCAATTCTTGCGAATGAGCCGGGGGCCTTCCAAGTGGAAGTTCAGTGCTCTGATTCTGAGCTGGAATCCTTAGGGCTGCATTCCCAAGAAGGAGAAGAGGGTGTTTTACTAACGCTGGCCTCTGGGAATGGCGATATTTCTCTGCAACTCAGCCCCAGTGACATCCCCAGACTCAAAGACGCCCTGGATCTATGTCAGCAATGGTCAGCAGCTGAGCAGGCAGCTGAGCGAACTCCAACTGATGGGCAGGCTGCTCAGCCTTGATATTGAAACCACGGGACTGGATCCCTGGAAAGACAAGCTCTTATTGATTCAGCTTGGCACCAAAGATCGAACATTAGTTATCGACTGCCGGAAACTTGGATCAGAGTTAAAGCTGTTGGCACCAATACTGGCTTCGGAAGACTATGGGAAGTTGGGCCACAACCTGGCATTTGACTGTGCATTTCTTGAGGTCAAAGGTTTTCCGGTTCGAGGAGCACTGATTGATACCTTTTTGGCTTCCAAGGTTGAAACCGCTGGTGAACCAGAAGCAATCAAAGGCAAAAGACGTTGGGGCAAGGGGAATGGTTTAGCAGCATGCTGTGAGCGCTGGTTGAACGAGACAATCGAACAGAAAGAAGATCTTCAAAAAGCATTCATTGGCCTCAGTGATGACACTGAAATCAGCCAAGAACTATTGGAGTACGGAGCGAACGATGCTGCGATCCCTCACAAACTCCATGATGTGATCGGTGACCGCCTGGTGGAGCAAGACTTGTTCCATGTTTGGCAGCTGGAATGTCGCGCACTGCCTGCCCTGATTCAGATGCGGGTCAATGGTATGAAGTTGGACATCCCTTATTACGAAGGTCTATTAGAAGAAGAGTCCCAGTTTCGAGAGAATAAAAAGCTGGAGGTGATTCAGTTCATGGCCAAGGAGGGCGTATTGGAGCAGTACAAATGTCCTCTGACGAACTGCCTGCTGATTCACCCTCAGAAATCAGGGAAAGGGAAGTCGGCAACGTTGGGATTTAATTTGGCATCACCAACACAATTGGGACCGGCGCTGGTTGCTTTGGGCGTTCCCCTGGAGAAGAAGATTTCCGAGAAAACAGGGAAAACCAGCTATAGCTGCGACAAAAATGTCTTGGCGTTTCATCTGGCCGACTATGAGATTTTGCAGCTCTATACCCAATATAAAAAGTCAGCGACCAGAACACAGATGGTTGAAAAGCTAATCAAGATTGCAGAGGAATCAGCAGACGGGCGAATTCATGCTGAATACAATCAGTGTGTTCGGAGCGGGAGAATGTCATCCAGAAATCCGAATTTACAGCAGATTCCTAAAGAGCCCAGATACAGAAAAGGTTTGGTCGCGGAAATCAATCGCATATTAAGCAGTGCTGATTATTCTCAAGTAGAGATTCGCATTGTTGCAGAGTCCTCTCAAGACAAGAACTTAATTCAGATCTATCAGGAAGGTAGAGATGTTCACACTGGCTCAGCAATGCTGATGACAGGAAAAACAAACCCCGAAGATATTACAAAAGAAGAAAGAAGTGCTGCTAAATGTATTAATTTTGGGGCGCTTTATGGTTGTGGAGCAAAAACACTGCGTCAAACTGCTATCTCGATGTTCGGGATTTCATGGACATTGCAACAAGCTCAACAAAAACTGACCCAGTGGAAGGATGCATACCCCGACGTGATTGCCTGGCAGCGAGAACAAGGTCAAGAGACAGAGGAGCTTGAGGTTCATACAATTTTCGGTCGTCGCCGCAAGCTTCAAAAACCCAGAAGAAAGAACGAAGAAGAGGGGATACCAAAAGACGAATCGAACTACACAAAGCGCTTGAATTCACCGATTCAAGGTCTAGGAGCAGACTTGTTAAAAGCCGCTCTGGCATTGCTATGGGAGCAATACGTTTGTGATGACCCAGACATAAAAATCGTCGCATGCGTGCATGACGAAATTATCCTTGAGACAACTCTCGATCGTGCAGACTACGCCTGCGAAATCCTTCAAGAATGCATGGAAGATGCGGCACCATTAGTTGGAATTCACAGAGTGCCAATTGTTGCGGAACCTTCTTCTGGGGACAATTGGGCCGAACTTAAATGAATAACAACAAGCCGCTTACAGACGAAGAAATCCTGTGTGCATCAGATGATTTCTTTCCAATTGCCGATGTTTTGGCACTTATGGAAGCACGACGCAGAAACCAGGCCCCTAACCAAGCAGATGACAGGAAAACAACCCAGAAAAAGACTTGAACATATCCTGATTCAGACTAGGATGGGGCCACTCTCGTTTGCTCAGGCATGCCCTCAATTCATCAGACCACACGCGCACAACGGCAAAGACTTGTCGAGCCAAGCAGTAATCCTGAGGGGAACATTGCAGCAGCAAAACACAGAGCCAGGGCCGCTCTGAACTCAAGGAATCCAAAGCTGACGGTATTGGAGAAGGGCTTCTACGATCTTTATCAGTCAGAGCACAGAGCTGCATAGGCATCTACACAGATGCTTGCTCCTGAGAAGCGCAACTGCGATACACCTCAAACAGTGATTTGTCTCTGTTGTGCGCGATGAACAGTTACGTCGTCTTAACCAGCTTGCCAGTGAAATGCCCATGGGGCTATTACTCAGGCTTGTTAAGGTCGCTGAAGAATTCATTGCTTGGTATCACAGCAAAAAAGAACTCCGCCGCAAAAATCGCGGCAGACAACCAAGAGGCTATGGAAGATTTTGATTGACCGCAGAATTCGAGAACTATGCCTGAATAAGGGGATGATCACCCCCTATTCCAAAGCTGCAGTTCAGCCCTGTTCTTATGATGTTCACCTGGGGAAAACTATTCAGATTGAACGGCAAAACGGTTTCCACAGGGTGGATTTATCTCCATACAGCATCGAGAAACCCTTCCTGCTGCAGCCTGGAATCTTCTTTTTAGGTGAAACAGTAGAAACTGTTCGTCTGCCTGACAACGTAGAAGCTCACTTGCATCTCGTCAGCTCAAGAGCCCGCCAAGGGTTGCAGCATCTACTCTCAGGCCTTGTGGATTGTGGCTGGGATGGTGTACTTACCTTGGAGCTAAAAAATGTTCTTCGCTATGGAGTGATTCCTATTTTTCCCAATCTCAGAGTCGCTCAGCTCACATTCTTTGAATATCCTGACAATGCAGAACGACCCTACAGAGGCCGCTATTTTGGAGATAAAGGTGTCAGCGGAACAAAAGATGGGTCGGACCTATTACAACTTTGATGAATACAAAATTTATGAGGTTGGTTACCCAGTGGGTGACGATGCCGCCTATTTTGTCTTTATTGATGGTCAGCGGCATTACTTCAAGACGCTTACTCAGGCGCAGTATTACTTGGCTCGGGTTCAGGCACCTTAGATAATTTAATAGAACCGTCAGGTAGGTGATTCCACGCCAGCACTGTTCCGGCATTCCAACACATAGTTTTCAAAAGCTCTTCAGGAAAGGTAACTACACCTTCAGAGTCCACGGGAAGAGTCCAGGTTTTCTTTGTCATTTATGCCAAAAATTAGCAACGAATCTGTTGAAGATCTTACTCTTCAACTCAAGAATTATCTTAAGCTATCAAGACGGCCTGATTTAAACCCAGAGGCGCGAGCATCCTTAATTTTGCAGATAGAGTATTTGCAAGAATTAATTAATAAAAAGCACTGGCTCTAAACACATTGTTAAGCCTGTCTTTTCTGGGTTGCGTCCTGGCCTGGTCACCATATTCTTAAGATCCCAGACAGTCAACGATGAATCGAAAAAACCCATTCGGCGCAGCAGCTCCCTCAGCACTCCCCGTTTTTTATCGGACCTATAGCCGCCTGACCCCAGAGGGTCGCGAAAATTTCGAGCAGGTCACTGATCGGACGATGATGGGCATCTCCGAATTGGGCCAATTAACCGCTGAGGAGGCAGCTCTTGTGCGCGAAATGCAGGAGAAGCTCCAGGTGTTGCCCTCAGGTCGGTGGCTCTGGACAGGAGGAACGGAATGGCTACACAAACCAGAAAACTTCTCTGGCTCGTACAACTGTACTAGTACTCGGGTGACTGATTTTCGCAGCTTGGCCCTGATGATGGACCTGGCGATGATGGGTAGCGGTACAGGTGCCGTGATTGAGGAGCGCTATATCTCGAAGCTGCCTCAGATTCGCAATCGCATCACGCTCAAAGATGTTGGCGATGTCGGAGGTACGGCACCAGAAAACCGACGTGATCACACCTATGTCGAGTCACGCGGTAACACCGTCACCATTGACTGTGGAGACAGCCGCGCTGGATGGGTCGAAGCCTATGAGGCTTTCCTGGATGTTTCGGTCGACACTCAGTTCGATCACACCCGTCCTGTCTGTGTGTACGTCGATCTCTCCAGAGTTCGCGCAGCAGGCGCACGACTGAAAGGTTTTGGTGGAACCTCCAATCCAATCAAACTCCCAGAGCTGTTTCCCCGAATGGCGAAGATCTTGAACGGGGCTTATGGCCGTCAGCTCACCTCAATCGAGATCTGTCTTCTGATTGATGAGGCTGCCACCGTCGTAGTGGCTGGCAACATCCGCCGCAGCGCAGGTATGCGTCAATTTTCCAGCGATGACACGGCTGCTGCAGGAGCCAAAGACAATCTTTGGCAGCAGGACTCAGAGGGGAACTGGCGGATCGACCCCGCCCGTGATGCCCTGCGGATGGCTAATCACACCCGCGTTTTTCATAAGAAACCGGACTATCAGACCGTTCTTAAATCGATTCAGCAGCAATTCCAATCAGGCGAAGGTGCCATCCAATTCGCCCCTGAAGCAATCGCTCGATCCAATGCTGATCTGTTGTCCGATCGAACCAAAAAGCTGAATTTTCTGAGCACCTATCAGCAGTTTGGCCGTGACGATGCAGGGCTCTACCTAAGGCGGTTGGCGGATGAGCGTGGACTTTCAATCGGAGATGAGGAATTAGAGCACCGACTCAGCCGGTATGGATTGAATCCATGCGGAGAAATTCTCGGAGCAGACTTTCACTGCAACCTGTCAGAGATCCATCTCAATCAGATCGATCCAGCGGATATGGAAGCCCAGGACAAAGCCTTCAGAGCAGGTGCCCTGGCTGTTGCTGCCCTGCTGCATCATCAGTTCAAAGAAGAGCGGTATCAAAAATCCCGTGAGATGGATCCCATTGTTGGTGTTTCATTCACTGGCCTGTTTGATTTCTTTGTGCATGCATTTGGAACCGATTGGCTGCAGTGGTGGGCAGATGGTCGCCCTGAAGGAGCCCAAGCAAAAACATTTAAAAAGCTTGAGGCCGAATATCTAAATCGGTGGAAGTCAGTCGTGAAAATCACATTGACTGAATACTGCGAGCGGCATGGACTGAGGGTTCCCAACCGCTACACCACGGTTCAACCTGCTGGAACTAAGTCACTGTTGACCGGAGCATCGTCTGGTTGGCACCCTCCCAAAGCGGCTCGTTTTATCCGCCGAATCACCTTCCGCAAAAAAGATCCCGTCGCGCTGGCATGCATGGGGTACGGATATTCGGTTATTCCTGCGCAATCCGATAAGGACGAGCAAGGACGCCTGCTGGATAACCCCTATGACCCTAGATGTACTGAGTGGCTAGTTGAAATTCCAACCGAGGTCAGCTGGGCAAAATTGCCAGGTGCCGACAAGATCGACATCAGCAAATTTTCAGTCAGGGCGCAGTTCGACTTTTACATGCAGGTTCAGAAGTTCTATACGACACACAACACATCAGCCACCTTGGAATTTCGTGAAAATGAGATCGAGGACTTAGCTCAGTTGATTTTCGAGGGAATCGATATGAACAGGGGCTATATCTCTGCTGCATTATTGGCGCGGTTCGATTCGCATCAATCTTTCCCCCGCATGCCGTTTGAACCGATCGAGCGTGAGGAGTTTCTGCAGATGCAGTCTGAGATCCTCAGACGAAGAGTCTCTGATGATTTTGATGCAGAGCTGAAGAAGTTCGATGGAGACACGCTCGTAGAAGCTGGCCCCGCTCCCTGTGATTCTGATTACTGCCTCAAGAGCAGTGCAGAGGTGGAAGCAAAGCCGTTCTCTGAAACGAGCATGTTTGCCCCTATCTCTTAGTTATGGAGGTACTAGAGGGCCTTCAGCTTCTCTTTAAGGGGCAATCCAATGTGGCTGTCATGGCCAAAACATTGGAGATGCCTCTTGAAACATTGCAAGAAGAATTTCGGCACTATGTAAAGGTCAACCCAATTGATCCTGATTTTTGGCAGGCGGATATTGATATCTGCTGGCCATTTCATACATAACCTTAAATCCTATGGATGCTCAAGAATTAGATAATTGGCGCAAAATAAAAGCCGCCTTAGAGGCGGCGGGTAAAACAGACAACCACTTTTATAAAAGATCGGTGTCAATACTTTCCGGTGGGGGTGACTACATGAGCCCCCCACCATTGGACTATAAGGATCAATCAGCAGATTTATGAAGCGATAAGCTCCTTTCAATCGCTTCAAATCCACACATAAAAAAGCACAGCTGTTATCAGCAGCTGCACCAGTAAAAACGCAAAATTAAAATGTTGGAAGCTAACCAGCAGGGGGATTCCCCTGGCTCAGTCTATCAAGTATTTTAAAAAATGCCTGGGATCAACTGACCAGTGGTGGCATATGCACCAATAGCGGCAATAACACCTAGCATTGCCAGGCGTCCATTGAGTCTTTCTGCGTTTTCGTTGTGATACATGGGTTTGGTTAAATAAAGTGTTGGTTCTTTGGCCCAGATGTTGTCAGGCATATTTTAGACAGATAAGTGGATTGATTTACAGGCGAGTTACTTGAACGGTTGCAACACCAGAAGCAGTCATACCGATTGCATCGGCTGCTCCTTTGCTCAGATCTAATTCACGTAATCCGATAAACGGTCCACGATCATTAATCCGAACCACAACACAACCGCGATAACAAACTTGAAGTCGTGTGCCGAAGGGCAGTGTTTTATGTGCTGCTGTTAAACCGTACTGGTTATAAACCTCGCCATTAGCTGTTAGACGACCATGAAATCCAGGTCCATACCAACTCGCTAAGACTGCGATGGAAGATAAAGTTGCTATCACTATTCTATTGTTTTCATTAATAAAGCCCTCATCAATGAGGGCGGGTATTCGTTGGCTAATTAGTTATCAGCCAATTGATGGTGCAATCAAGGCCACAGGTGTGGACTCAGCAGCTGCCAGGTCGAGGGGGAAGTTATGAGCGTTGCGCTCGTGCATCACTTCCATACCAAGTCCAGCTCTGTTAAGAACGTCGGCCCAGGTGTTCAGGACGCGGCCCTGACCATCAAGGATTGACTGGTTGAAGTTGAAGCCGTTCAAGTTGAAGGCCATGGTTGACACGCCAAGGGCGGTGAACCAAATACCCACCACGGGCCAAGCAGCAAGGAAGAAGTGCAGTGAACGGGAGTTGTTAAAGGAAGCGTACTGAAAGATCAGTCGTCCAAAGTATCCGTGTGCTGCGACGATGTTATAGGTCTCTTCTTCTTGTCCGAATTTGTAACCATAATTCTGACTTTCCTTTTCAGAAGTTTCACGCACAAGTGAGGACGTAACAAGCGAGCCGTGCATAGCACTGAATAGCGAGCCACCGAAAACTCCAGCAACACCGAGCATGTGGAACGGGTGCATGAGAATGTTATGTTCGGCCTGGAACACCAACATGTAGTTGAAGGTTCCTGAAATACCCAAAGGCATAGCATCGCTAAACGAGCCTTGACCAAAGGGGTAGACAAGAAATACTGCGGACGCCGCAGCCACAGGAGCAGAGTATGCGACACAGATCCAGGGCCTCATTCCTAATCGATAGCTAAGTTCCCACTCTCGTCCGATATATGCATAGATACCGATGAGAAAGTGGAATACAACGAGCTGAAATGGGCCTCCGTTGTACAGCCACTCATCGAGACTTGCCGCTTCCCAGATGGGATAGAAGTGCAGTCCGATGGCGTTGCTGGAGGGGACAACCGCGCCGGAGATGATGTTGTTTCCATACATAAGAGAACCAGCGACTGGCTCACGAATACCGTCAATATCGACGGGGGGTGCTGCAATAAATGCAACGATAAAGCAAGTTGTAGCGGCAAGAAGTGTAGGGATCATCAGAACACCAAACCAACCGACATAAAGACGATTATTGGTGCTTGTTGTCCATGCTGTAAAACTATCCCAAGAACTTTGATTCTGGGGAATTGATAATGTAGCTTGAGCCATTGAAAATAAAGACGATTTGATGGATTAGGTACTCAGCAGAAATGCTTACCAATACATCCTACGTCAGGAAATCAATACATTTAAAAACTACTCAGCGCAGAAAACGTCTTTTTGCTTGTGCCTTGAGGTCTGCTTTCTCGATCCACCTCATGTAATGAATTTCATGGATCTCAACGCTGTGACCCATCGACCTCGCGACCTCAGTCAAGGTCAGGTGCTCGAACTCTGGCTTGGTGTGAAATGCAGCGGCAAATGCATGCCGTAGGTCATAACACTGCGCACCATCTCTCCATAAAGCCAGGTGCCTGTTTCGAGCTAAATAAGTAGACGCTTTGTTGCCAAGTTGCTTGCCGGTCATCCTGAGATCACAATCAGGTAAAACCGCATTCCTGAGGTTCCAACGATCAATCCAATCAGGACGCCTTGCGGAAACGGTGCGCCACCCAGACTTTTTCCCCTTCACTTTTTTGGATGTCAGTTCGATAAAACCTTCTTCATCCGGCAGCCCATCAATACAGAACGGTTCATGCGGGCGTAAACCATAAGTCGCCATAAAGGCGAAAAATGCCTTCCATTTTGGATTTGGAATGCGATCAATAAATTGCTCGATGTGCGCATCAGACGGAATCTCTCTTGGATTCTTTGCTTGCGTACTGTCGTATTTAGATTCGCTTCTCATTTCTGCCATCCAGTCAGCTGGGAAACTGATCTTGCAGGCGATCTGGATTTGCCTGAGCGTTGTCATCCGCCTGACACGGTCTCGACTATTTCTGGGAGTGGCTTCGGCCCACTTTTGCAATCTGGTTGCTGTGACGGGGCCAGTGAATTGGGCCAGCTGTGTGATGTGCCTCCCATAGTCCTGGGTGCGCCATTTGATTTCCTGTTTGTCCAGATAGACCTGCAGGGTCAGGGTCAAGGCAGTCCATCCGCTGAAGTCTTGAGCCAGGGTCTTTTCCTCAGTCGTCCTGAGAGCCGCCAATGGTGCGTCGGCCTTACACAGCTCTATGGCGAGTTTGAACAGGCTCTCTAGAGCATGGGGCGCGTCCCACCTAATGCCGGTAGATCGGGTTTTAGAGCCATCCTCAAACCCCTCGCGCAACGTGATCATGCCGTAAGGCGTCTGAGACGTACATTTCACCTTGGCTTTGAAGCCCATCTTTTTCAGGCTTTCATTCAGTGGAAGCGTGTCAGGAGTGCTTTGAACTCTACTCATTGCTATACCGGGTGGGTTTGTGTCTTTTTTAGGATAGAAACCCTCTAAATGCAAGCGATCCCAGTCATACAAGCCAGTGGAAACAGGTCATAAGCCTGAGTGAGTCTCAAGTGAGTCTCAATGCACTGGCAATAAAAAAGGGACTCCGACAAGCGAAATCCCTTCCAGCGCAGTTAGTTTAAAAGTGGAGCCAAGCGGATTCGAACCGCTGACCCCCTGCATGCCATGAGGCTAGTCATTGAATGAGACAGCCTGCAGCGCAGTGAGTTTTAAACAATGAGATTGCTGTTTATACCAGCGATCTATACCAGCTTTTTGGAAATCCGCCGTGTTTAGGGGGGAAGTTAGGCTTCAAGACTTTAATATCGAAGGCCGTGCAATCGTCAAGAGCTACTGAAAACAGCCGCTAGAATTGGGGCACGTTGAGCCCACCAGGGCTGCACACAAGCCAACCAAGCAACGGGGGTTGGGTCATGGAGAGATCCCATGAACGTGCTTCAACTCGTCCGTCAGCAGACCCAAAAGAAGCGAGCCTTACAGGACGCTCAGATGCTGGCTACAAAGGCCCAGCCCATCATTCTGACCTATAGAGGGCAGAGCTACCAGAAGGCCGCATAACTGACGCACAGGGCGTCAAAAGACGGTTACATATGAGGAGTAAAAAATCTCTTCAAATGTTCAACACGATCGCGGGCCGGGAAGATAAAGACAATGTCTTTACTCCTCACCCGCTTTTTGGTGCAGAGGAATTTCTGGAAACAGAACCAGCTGCAGAAGACCCAGCTCACTACAACAAGGGAATCTCGCCTTATGACGTGGCGAAGACTATGTATGGCGCTGAGGGATTACTTACATTTGTAACCATTAATTCGATAAAGTATATTCAACGCTATCCCCATAAATACAAAGGATCTCCTGACAAGCAACTCGACGATTTAATCAAGGCGAAAAGAAGCCTGGAGACTGCAATCGAGCTGCATAATGAGATTCACGGGGAAAAATACATTAGACATGGGTGATTCAAAAGTCAGATATCTTAGGTTCCGATACACAGGAACTCTTGAAGATTTGACACAATTAAAAGATCGCATAGAAGAACTTATGCGTGACCAGGGGTGGAAACGTGGATTCTCAGAAATGGCACCCCTGGAATCCAACCCCAACATCTATGCATGGGCAACAGGTTGGAAAAGATTCAATGAGATTGAGAGTCATCCTCAAGCTTCAGAATGACGACAATAATGTAAGTGGTGGCCGCTACTAAAGCGAAAACCATGAAAGACACATCCCAAAGAATGTCATTCATCGCTTGCCCTGACCTCGGTACATTTTCCTGGTAGGCGAGCGCTTTGTGCGCCCTGTTGATGTACGTTTGCGGCGTCCATTGCCAATACTGGTGCGCTTCGGTCGGCCACTGACAAATTGATCTTTAACGAGCATTTTTAAACCATAAATTTAATGCAGCGGTCGAGCATTTCAAGTCGATCCTGATAGCCATTCCAACCACCGTTCACACGATAACAACAAGAATCGAATCCTTCACTGAGACATACATCTAGGAGATTATTATCTTTGATCCAGGATATAGCGCTTGTGAATGGATACCTCTCCGCGACATGATTACATCCAACAGTCAGGATCTTTGGATCATCGACTCCTTCAGTCTCTTTGAGAAACTTATATAGTTTTGTAAAGTTGTACCGTCCAGTAAGCATTAGTACGCCAGCACCTTTAAAACGCCTGCCATCGCCCGGTTCAGTATTTTGTAGATCCACGCGATTTTCGTAGGCATCTCCGCTGGCTATTTCCTTGAGCCATCGAAAACGGCCAGTTTCATGCAGCAAATTGCTCATCAACATGCGTGATGCATCACGATGATCACTAAATCCAGTGACATCGAACAAAAAGGCGCAGTCGTGGCAAAAATCCGCGCTGAACCTGTTGGCTGGATACCCCGTCAGATTCTCGAATAATTGTGGCGTGAATTTTAAGGACACACCAGGCGTTGTGGTGCTGCGATACATGCGAACCCAAGACGCAAAATCTGACATCACATCAGGATCCAGGGCCTGACACTCCTCTTGGAGCAGGTTCACCGCGTCTAGATGAAATTTATTTGATGGGTCGAAATATGTGAAAAAATCCAGCAGTTTGCCGGGTTCAAATCTTTGAGTCATTCTTATAAAAGCGAAATCGTTTTTGTATTGGACCCCCTAGCAGGCGCTGGGCTTCGGACCCATCTGGCTCATGCTCAATGAATTCAAAGTCAGGTGGATGCTCCGGTTGAGCTGCTTTCCACTGAGTCTCAGCTTGCGCCAATTTTGACGGCAACAAGGCTAAAAATTTCTTTGCTTGAATTAGCCGACGAATGGATTCGAGCGGTGATCTGGAATTAAAATTCCAAATCATGCGCCCGTCAGGAGGTCGATCTACTTTCCCTTACGTGAAGAAAGCAGGGCGTTTAAAGCTGAAACTGCCAACTGCACAATGGAGTTTGACTTAACCTTTTCATTCGGAATAGCTGCCAGCACTTCACTTACTGCGGCTAAAACGATCCAAAAGATAGGGCTCTCAATGATACCCATGATGACTAAATGTTAGGTGCGTTTTTATCATAATTCATTTGTGCAGCTGTCGAAGTGAATAAGATTCTGTCTAACTTGGAATCCATACGATCAATTCGATCATCTAGCCTTTCAAGTATTACCTGCAAGTCTTGACGGTCCACATACTCTTTCGCCAGTCTGAGTTCTATTTGATCAATGCGAGTATCGATCTTTTCAATATGGGTGCTATAGCGGACATCAACCTCGCTAAACTTTTTTCCCAGCGTAAGGAACCCAGCCGCAGCCCCTCCAATTACTGAAATAACAATGCTTAGCGGAAGTACAGGTTCCAAGTCCTTAATCTCACTATATTAATCATAGCTTTGGATACAATAAAGCAGGGATAAGACGTTTAAGTTTATGGTCGATCCAGCCACATTCGATATAACAATTCATCAGGGTGCGACATTCTCGCTGGATTTGCAATATAAGGACTCTGCAGGTAATGGCGTCAACATGAGCGGTTACACTGTTACATCCAAAATTATCGCCCGAACTGGTGGCTCTGATATAGCTACATTCACCACTACATTTACTGATCAAGGGGTGGGTAAATTTAATATGAAATTAACTGCAGCCACTACTCAGAGCATTACAAGTGAAGGCTTATATGATGTACTAATTACAGAGCCTGGTGGAGATAAATTCTATTTGCTGCAGGGTAGAACCAAGCTTGACACTGGAATTTCGGGGATGCCATGAGTTTTCAAATACAAGTTTCTCGGCCTGTTTCACAAGTCATTAATGTCACCGAGACCTATCAAAATAAAGTAGAAGTCACACGGACTTCAGGCAGCACAGTTTCTGTTTCACAGTCAAATGCAAACAACTTAACGGTGACTGCTGGAACTTCAACAGTAGTTTCAGTTAATGACGTTAGAGCGCTAGTAACTGCACAAGCTCCAGTCACTACATCAATGGTGACACTGACTGCTGCAGGGCCTCAAGGGCCGTCGTTCGCAGGTGCGACTTACTTCAACAACAGTGCAATTGGCAGCCTAACTACGGGAAATGCAGGCGCAGTTCTGGAATGGGATGGCGCACTATTTCAGCCTACTCAACTACTCGAAAACAACTTACACATTAACGGTGGTGCATTCTAATGGGAGTAACAGTTCAGCTAAAGCGTAGGGCCGCTTCAGGCTCAACAGGAGCGCCTTCCGCGCTGAAGTCAGGTGAACCCGCCTATTCAGAAGTTGATAATCAGCTTTATTACGGGTATGGCGATGATGGTTCAGGAAATGCCACCAGCATTATTTCGGTTGCCGGTAGTGGTGCCTATTCGACGCTGACAAGCAACCAGACAATCAGCGGGGACAAGACGTTCACGGGAACCGTCAATTTTGGAGCCTCAACGCTTCAGGGCATCACCACTGCAGTGATCGGTGAAGTCAGCAACCTTTATTACACAGACGCCAGAGCAAGGGCAGCGGTCAGCGCAACCAGTGCAACGGGTGTGGCATACAACTCCACATCAGGCGTGTTCAGTCTGGCGTCGGTTCCAAACACATCACTGACAAATAGCTCCTTCACTATTAATGGTGGGACCGTCAATCTGGGTGGGGCTATCACGGTTCAAGGCACCACCAATGAAGTGGATGTCGCGACGGCTGGCACTACCGTCACAGTGGGCCTGCCAAACGATGTAACGATCGCCAATGACCTGACCGTCAGCGGTGACCTGACAGTCAACGGGACTTTGACCAGTATCAGCACGTCGGAAGTGCGTGTCGAGGATAAAAACATCCTGCTGGGTGATACTTCGACGCCGACTGATACGACGGCAGATGCAGGTGGAATCACGCTTGCTGGGGCCACAAGTAAAACTATTCAGTGGCTGCAGGCGACGGGAAGCTGGACATTTAACCAGACAATCGACATCGTCAACAGCGGTACATTTCAGATCGCAGGAACTCAGGTATTAAATGCTTCCCGCGTAATGTCAAATGTCGCCATTACAGGCGCTGGTAATACCATTGACAATGTCACACTCGATTGTGGGACTTTTTAAGCGATGGCTAATACTGTTCTCCATAAAAGAAGCTCTACAGCATCTGCATCACCTGCAGTAGGAGACCTTAGCCTTGGCGAGATTGCAGTAAATACTTACGATGGCAAACTATTTGTCAAGAAGTCTGTAAGTGGAACTGAATCGATAATAGAAATCGGAGCCAGTGGTGGTGCAGGCGGTCCCATCATGCAGGCTGCACAAACAATTAGCTCCGACGTTACATTGCAAGCAGGCCATAACGGTCTGTCTCTTTATAGCGTTGCAGTTGACAGCGGGGTGACCGTTGAAGTCCCAGCAACATCTACCTGGACAGTGGGGAAATTTTAAATGGCATACGGATCAGTCAAAATTGACACCCTGATCTATGACAACTCTGGATCAGATGTAAGCCTGTCGGTCTCAGGCATACCGAGCGCATCGGCACTCAACGCTAAGGCTTCACTGGCATCCCCCACATTCACAGGGACAGTCACAATTCCCAGTGGTGCGAATATTGCTGGGTATGCGACAACCGCTAGCCCGACATTTACAACTGATATTGAGTTATCTGCTCAAGCGCCGTTGAAATTCATGGACGCCGACAGCTCTAATTATGTCGCCTTCAGGGCACCAGCAACTGTTGGCTCAAACGTCACCTGGACATTGCCCGCAACTGACGCTGCAGGCACTCTTACTTCAGATGGTTCGGGGACACTCAGTTGGGCCGCCGCAGCTGGCGGTGGTGGAGCATCCCTGGGTTTGGCGTTGGCGCTGGGTTAATCCAGCAAATCATCAAACGTCACCACATCTTCGCCTGCAGATCCAAAGATCTGGGTGCCTGAAAGGGCGGTTCCTGATGTAATTCCAGCGGATGTTGTGCCACCGCTGAAGATGATCGTATCTTCGCCTTCTTCTTCCTCAGACTCAGGGGTGATCACCACTGGCTCTGGAGTTGGTTCAGGTGCAGGAGCTGGTTCGGGCTCTGGTGCAGGCTCAGGAATCTCGGGCTCAAACTCGCCCAAAGAGATCAAACCCCACAAACCAGCAGCGTTTGCGTGCAGATAAATCTCTTGTAGATGCTCGTCTTCAAGCGATGAAGCATCCAGAATGTTGTTGATGCAAGCCTGGATAGCAGGGAAATTCGGTTCCCCAGCCTTGGCATCCGACATTGCCGCGATGAACTCGGTGCAAGCGACTGTTAACGCCAGACTTTCGGTTGCTTGGCTGCGAATTTCTTGATACGCAGCGCCTGAGATCAGACCGTTATAAAACTGGCGGGGGTTTGCTGCTGCAGCTTGCTTTTTAAGCGCCCGTGCTTCGAGTTCCTGCGGTGCGAGTTGCTGCACTCGATACACCATGTCATTCGTGTCCCAAACCCGGACTTGGGTTTCGGCATCAAAACTGGGAACAGCAATTGGTCCCGCATAACCCAGCTCTCCCAGAACCTCTGCAGAGAGGGGAGGGCGCACGGTCATACCATCTTCCAGACGGATCCGCTCGGGTAACGGCGCAGGTTCCCTATTCTGAAAGGAATATAGAAGAGCCATAATCTAATTCTTTACAACCTAGTTTAGCGAGATTAAAATTGAAACTAATTAGCGTGCGCGTGAAGTTTTGAAGGGGTTTTCTGCGAAGGCGGCGTAGATGTAGGTGTATCCATTAGCGTTTGTTTCATTGCCAATATCACGCAGTTTGAAACCATTGCTAAGAAAATCAATATCTAAACGCTGGGGATTAGTAGCACTGCCAGCACCGCGAAGACCTTCTTGGTAATTTCTGTTGGCATATAATTGCTTGGCATTAATAACGTTGTAATTTCCTCTAGAACTATCCTGCATAACCCAGCCTGTAACGGTAGTGCTTGGAGCAACACTTGCTTTGATCATCACAAACCTCGGCCTAAACCCGGTATAAACAAACGGACCATCAGCAGATGAATTGCCTTCAAACGAACCAAATGCGCTATACCCTTCGACAGGTGCGAAGCAGTAGGCAATGTAGTTATTAGACCCATTGACAATACTACTACTGCCAACAGTAAATGTTGTACTAGAAACGCCTTTGATAAATGTATTTGAACCGCTAGTAGACGTGCCGTCAGTATTGTTAAGGTTTAAAAGCTCGTTATTGGCAAACCCGTTAAACCAAGCCATCCAATCGCTTGTGCTGCTTCTGTTTTTTATGAGCATAAAATAAGGATTACTGCTTAACGAGTGGCCGATAGTGCTGCCATCTGATGTATTGCTATAAGTAACAATCGAGAACCCAGCACTTGGGTTGGCTCTGACTGTTGATGCGATGCTTGGGACGGTGAGTGATATATTGTCATCAACTAATTCCTTGCCATTTATCTTAATCTTTTCAAGATAAATAAAACCTCCTGGTCTGCTGATAATTATTGAGTTGCTACCAGTAAATGTAAACCCTGAGCCAATGTTGGCGACTACAGTTTCACTGGAATTACCAACTCCAGCTATTGTTTGAGTAGACCCATCGGGAAGCTCTAGCGTTACCTCGCTGTAGCAAGTTAGTTCTAATTTAGTAACAGCAATACTGGCCGGTGGTGTAAAAGTAATTGACCCACCATTACCGTTGTTAGCGGCACCTCCACCACCATCAAAAACACCGTTAAATATATTATTAACTGGATACGAAATGTTCCATCCGTTGGACGATGAAATGTTATCCCGCCAACGTTGATCCTGGTTATACAGCGAGCTAGTTAAACTACCAGCAGCAATCGTTGTGGTTGCTTCTCCGGCGTCCCAGGCCCAGGCTACATAATTACGACTGCCATTGTTCACACGATTGCCATTACCTATACTAAAACCATCGGCATTAAATGAGGTTACATAGTTCGTAGAATTGTTTTCTGCTGCCGTTTCATTAGACATTAAATAAGAATCTGTGCCTCGAACAGTGTCCTGGAGAACATGAGAACCAGTTGAAGTTCTATCCTTAATCCACACGAAGGATGGCGAAAAATTGTAATTAGTGATTGACTGCGTGCCTCCGTTGCCTGCATAAGTAACAGCATCAAACGCCGTCGAGCCTGCAATCGTTGGATCAGGTAGGTTCGCGGTGCATAACGCTTTGTAGCCGCTGACTGGATGGGAAAAGGCGCGTTGGCCGAAGTTCACATTAACTGACGCCCCAGAACTAATGAGTGTTGCGGCAGGAAAATAAGTATTTGCAGTTGATGCCGTATAAGATCCATTCAAAGTGCCGTTCTTATAAATCTTAATCGCACCGTTGCTTGAATCGTATGACCAACCCATTACATCACCATTTGTCCATGATGTTTCAGTGCCTTGAGTTGCTCCATTGTTGTAAACGGTGCCGTCATTGCCAATACTCCAAGACGTAGAAGTTTCGCCAATAAATATGTTTGGAGATGTATTTGCCGTAGTGTTAAACATGCTGGCATCTGCCATACCAAACACATAAGCACCGCCAGTGAAGACAATTTCCCAGTAGGTCTTGCCTTCCAAAGCCATCGTCCCAAAGAACGAACTTCTTGTCCCACCAACAGTGGCAGTCAAGTTGCCGTTTGACAAGGTAATTGAGCCGCTTGCCTGCTCTGCCAATGGATTCAACGTCGCATAGTTGCCTGTTAATTCTCCGCCTGCGCCCGTGTCATTTGCAGTGTTACCGTTGACTGGTGAATCACGGAGGGCGTCAGTTTCAGATGCAGGAGACCCAATTAAAATGTTACCATCAACACGTACTGCATATACATAAGGACCGTAAGCACCATTAGACCCACTCCAAGACAATGACGTAACAGGAGAAGTAATGCCAGAAGCACTTAACCACTCTCTGGTAGCATAATTATCATCAATTGTCTGTGACACGCCATTAATATCCATCGTCGTTGCAGACTGTCCGTTTGTGTAATAAACTTCAAACGTACTGTTAAAAGCAATTGGTGTATCAAATGTATAAGTAAGAGTACTGTTTGAGTCTTGAAGTAAAACAGGGCTTGTAATGCTACCATCAAATAGCTTATCTGGAGAATAGCTAGCACCATATAGCGACCCTGTTAATGAATAATTTGAGGCGTAATCAATAGCGTTAGCAGTTAAATTATTAACCGTCCACGTATTACCAATAGAACTTGCATCAGTCCCTAATGCTGCATCAGAGCTGGTGTCAGAGAAATCTAGGTGAAAAGAATTCCGGCCAACTGAGGCGTCTATAAGAAGTTGCCCTTGTGATTTGAACGCACTGACTTTCATCGCGGCTCCACTGGCAGGTCTCATTTGGATAGTGGAAACACCACTAATATCCGAAGAGACAGTTGTCCACACGTCATCGCCTATAGCGCTCCAGTTAGAACCTCCATCAATAGAGAATTCAGCCCCAGTATTTTGAGACCAAAGTTCAAATAAACCAGTAAAACCAAAAGAAGAAATATCGAAAGTCAGGATATTAGCTTGACTACCTTTAGCGCGGCTTGCGTCGGTAGCAATCCCATCAAAAGCTTTATCCGGCCCTTCTGATGTGGTTGCGAAGGTTCCAGACGAAGTCAAGTAAGCGCTATAAACAGGTCCGCTGGAATAGTCGCCCGTAAAACGCTTGGGCTGAAGAACGCCTTGACCGTCGATAAATGTAAACGCATCGGGGGTCAATGCTTGACCATCGATGAAATGTACGTCGGCTAGGTAAATATCACCATAACGTATACCACCACCGCTCACCCTACCATCAGCGCCCAAGCGATGAGTTGTTGCAGTATTAACCAACGTGTCATAATTTTGAGACGGGAGCCCGCCTGCATTAGCAGTAAACGAAAGCTGTACCCCATTGGAATAAATTTTAATTCTGTCAGCAGCAGTTGCTTGCGTGGTGTCTACTGCAACAACAATGTGATACCAAGCGGAAAGATCACGAAAAAGTGCGTCACTCCTTCCGCCTACATCCCCAGACCCTGCGTTCAAAACAACGCTAAGCTGATCTGATATAAAATCAATTCCTACCCAAGGGTTATTTCCGGCGCTAAAAAGTGAAGTATATGTATTTATGTTTGTTTTCTTTACCCAACCGCTCCAAGTCCACGTCTTTCTATTACCCGCAACACTTGGGGTTCTAGATAAATAAGCTGATGACCCGTCAAACCTCAAACTCCTCGGCGCACAATCAGTCTCTTGGAACGGCCAGTTGCCATCAGCCTGCGCCTGGAACTGCTCCGTCAGTTCCCATACACCGGGATACTGCTCAGGACTTGTTTCGCGAGCAGGGGTAGACCCTTTATATCCGCCGTTAGACATGGTAACTCTTAGCCTATGTGAATTTTAACGGGCTTAATTAACCCAGGATCGCTCCTGGTGGTGTGAAGTTGGCGGTGTATTTGGCTACGCCGTTGTAGAGGCGGACATCTTGAAACTTACCGTTCCAAGGAACGTTGGAACTTGCATTACCAATTACCAAGCCGTTGTTTGCACCATCTTCAAGACCTTTGCTAACAGTCATAGAACCACCAGCCACACCATCTACAAATAACTGCACAGTAGTGCCACTCCTGGTTAGAGCAATGTGGTGCCATGTATTTAGGCTTGTAGTAGCCGACAGTTCAGTGTATTCTGCATTAGAAGTGCCGTCGTAAGTTGCGAATCCAATTTGAGTGGCGCTGCTGCGTCTTAAAACCCAGTTCCCGCCGTTCGAGCCGCTGTAATAACCAGCAGAAGATATATAAGTACCGTTCGTAACAGCGGCATCTTGATATGTCCAAGCCTCATATGTAAAATCACCAGCCAAATTAAACGCAGGACTGGCGGGGATTGTCAACTGGTGGGTGCCACCGAAAACAGCATTATTGTCGTAGTGCTTCTTGGCACCTCCAGCCTCTGAGCTTGATACGCCCGTATTAGTCAGCGTTCGCTTGGGGTGCAGCACTGTGCTGCCTGCATTAACAGGCAAACTTTCCGTTAATGAAGCCTGATCATTAAGTGGCAGCTTTAATACCAGAAAGTCCTCTAGATCATTAGAGGCTGCAGGCCAGTTATTCGTCTTGATACTATTAAATGCAGTCATAATCAGCTCGACACGTAGACGCCAGATGGATAACGACGGGCAGTGCCCTGAACACTTCGCTCAGGCGGGGAGAACGAAGACGTGTATTTAGCGATGCCTTTATAGACTCGGACATCTTGCATATAGCCATCGTGCCATTCATCGCTGGCGTATGAGTTTGCACCGATAGTTAGTTTGTCGTCTGTATAATTTTTTGCAGTCGAGTTTGACTGTACGGGAGAGCCGTTTATATACAACGTATGAACGCCATTTTCACGGACATAGGCAGCGTGCGTCCATTGATTAAGGGTGAGTAATCCACTGCAAAGTGTAGTCCCTGAATAGATATAGATTGCCCCAGCAGCATTACTTGCGAGCACCCAACCAGCACTATTAACTTGACCGCTTTCACGGGTGTCTAAATAAGCGATGTAATTCTTGTGCGCCTTTGTATAAATCCAGCACTCAACTGTGAAGTCACCTGTTCCGAATTTAAAATCATCAGAATCCTCGGGTCTTACAAAACTAGAAGAACCATCAAACTCAGCAGCCCCGCCATAGAACTTCTTGACGCTGGTCTGGAATGACGCGCCATTGTTGGTAACAGTATGAGCGCTGCTGGATTGATCCTTGGTGTTAAGCGTATCTACGATCTTGAAGGCGTCTTGGCCTGGATCACCTGGGGCACTTTCAGCAAATGCCATGTAGATAATCGTACCAACGTCAATGTCAGGTCCAATCAGCTGAAAACCATTATCTAAGAATTTGAATTGACCGTTAACGTGGTTATTCTCTGCACCACTGTTGTTAGCTTCAAGCCAAATCTGAGTGGTGCCGCTTCCTCTAGCAGTATCAAAGATGTTCCAGTTACCAGCAGAATCAGAACGCTTTACCATAACGAAACGAGGCTTAAAGCCTGTTGTGACTATGGGATCAGAACCAGCAGAGACCGATCCAAACTTAGAATATCCGGCAACTTCAGACCAGCAGTAGGCGATATAATCTGAACCAGACGCATTTCTGGCAATGGAACTACTTGCCAAGCTAAAAGTTGAGTTTGTAAACGTTGTCAAATTATTGCCTTGATTTGCTACTGTTTGGTTTAGATCAAATCTAATAGTTCCAAACGCTTGCACCTCAAAGTTAGTAGACGAGTCTCTATTTTTATACATTACAAGCGAAGGAGTGGCATTTAACCCATGACCAACAGTTGCACCGGCTGTTCCATTGCCTGTATAACTAATAATCGAGAACCCATGTGTCTGATTTGCCGAGACAGAACTTGTAATTGTGCCGTCAGTGTTTGACACTGCAGCACCACCGGCTTTCCAGGCCCAGGCGACGAAGGTAGCGTTATTAGCATTGATGGCGTCAATACCTGTAGCGGCGCCGAGGCTAAAGCCATCAGATGTAAAACCAGTCAAGTTTTCATTTATACTTTGACTTGCTCCTTCAGCATCAGTCAAGTCGGGGTAAAGTGCATCAGAAACGCCCCGTATGCTGTCATACAAACGATGGGAGTATGCAGCACTTCTAGATTTAATCCATAGAAGATCAGGCTGAAACTTCAGCCCGCTAATCGTCTGCGTTCCACCATTACCCGTATAGGGAACAACGTCCATCCCAAGCGAACCTGAGCCCTCGGGTTGATACTTTGCTACGCCCTTATAGATACGGAAGTCGGCTAAATAACCATTAAGGTCATAAATGCTATTGAACCACTCACCAATAACAGGCTGATAAGACGATTCGTCGACAATAGAAGCTGAAGTTGAAAACTGCTTATCTAAAACTCCATTGATATACAACTGCAAGGAGCCTCCGTTTCGCACAAAGGCAACATGAGTCCAAGCACCAACTGGAACGACAATGCTTCCACGATTGCCAGCAGAGTCCCCATCAGCCAAGTCCCAGGACGTACCGTTTGAGCTGGCCCAAATCCCAATAGTCTGCGTAATGTAAGAATAATCAATGCCTAAAGAATGATCAGTGCCGCTACTGCCGTGGTAAATCGCCATGCGACTTGTGTTGTTCGGCCTAAACCACGTTTCAATAGTAAAATCACCAGAACCAAACTGAAAATCTGCACTGGTAGGCAGCTTCAGATTGTCGTCTGTGCCATCAAACTCAGCACTGCTTCCGTAGAAAATACTTTGAGCTGTTGATGTATTTGTGTTGCCGTTAACTGTGATTGCTTTCGCACTTCCGCTGCCCTTAATCGCTGCACTTTTGTCGGCAAATGTTGTACCGCCATTGCTGCCGTTCATTGGCACGGCCAGCACTAGATTCGCCGCATAGGGGTCTGTAGCAAGTTCACCTGAAGTTGCTACATATGTCGTACTTACGTTTGCCCCTCCTGCCCACGCAAGCCAAACTGACGTTATGGCAACGTAAGAGCCATCAGTATCATAATTTGAACCAGAGCTTGTCCAATCAGTACCGTTACTGGAAGTCCAAAGTTTACGATCAGTTGAATCAGTAGAAACCACCCAAGTCACTGAGCTTCCGTCTGAAGCTTTAACTACTTGAGCGCTATTCGCTCCACTACCTCCAAGACTACTTTCTAAGACGGACCCAGACCAGGCATTGAATGTATATCCCGTGACATCCTTGGTTAAAGATGTTGCAGAGCTGTCAAAAGAATTATCTGAATTGTCATATCCAAACAGAATAGATGGTGACCCGAGTGTTGCACCGAACTGATCCGTCGTTTTCAGGATTGGTAATCCTGCCGTAAACATCCCGGCATTGGCAGGCGTAGAAGCACTGCCTCCCATACCAGTATGGTTACCGCAATAGTAATAAAGATCCAGACCCCCAAAAGGGACAACCAATTGCGTATATGCACCACTGCTTCCTGGTGTGCCGACATAAGTGACACCCTTGGTATATTCAGTGCCACGGTTCCAAGTCCCGTTTGATGTCTGGCTGAATTTGAACGGGTGAGTTCCGTTGCTGCTATCGCTTTGATCGAACTTATAAGTACCGCCTTCAATCAAGCTCAGTGTGGCCTGAGATACACCACCAATAACGAACTTTCCGCCAGCAACAGTCACCGTATGGGTAACTTCTGCAGGGCGCTGGACTGTTTCCGTCGCACCACTTAACGGCAGAGACAGCTTGTTATATGAATAATACGGATCCTGAGTTTCCTCATGGCTACACCCGATGTAACCAGCATTATCGCGGTGCAGCTTTCCCATTTATTTAGATCCTCAGTAATAGATAAGTTTTAGCGCTTCTTATCAGGTAATTTCGAGAATGCTTACGGTCGCAGAAAGACGACCGCTAGCTGCAGCTCCGGTCAGTCGTAGTTTCTCACCTGCTTCCAAAACAAGCTTGTTGGCAATCAATTCAAGCGATGCGTCTGCAGGCACTGTGATCGTGCTGGCGATTCGTGATTGCTCAGTGTTGGAGTTATTAGTGATCTTCGCAGTGATGTCGTCAGAGTTAATACCATCGACATTTGCAATCAAGCAACTCAGTACAATCGACTGAGTAGCACTGGGGCATGTATAAACGTCGGTCTCGGTCGAGGTGACGGCCAAAGACGTGCGTTGAAAAGTTTCAGCCATGGAACAAACTTACTTTCTTAAAAGAGGATCCTCTTGGTTAATTCTATCTAGTTTAACCAAGTGCGATTGCTAAACCTAGAGATGCGCCACCACCACCAGATGCTGTGGAATTAATGGTTACATCAACTTCTTCGTTACCGCTGTCATCAGCAATGGTCAGAGTGATATTGCTGCCTGGGATAAAGTTGATCCCACGTCTAGAGGCAACACTGGAGCCATTATTTTTAACAGCTACTCGGGCATTTGTGTCAGCGGTTGATGGCAGACGGGCGGCGTTTAAAGCAGAGGTTGCAGCGTTGATAATTGCAACCAACTGATCTGGGGTCAGATCCACCGGATCACCAGTTCCTGTTGTCGAGGCACGACCTTTGACAGTCGCCTGCGTCATGTTCGACAGCTTGGTGTTGTCGACCGAATCCCCTGCAATGGTTGAATCACCAAAGACAGAGAACGTGAGCGCAGTTGTATCCAGCGTGGGGCCAGACACGGATTGGATGAAACTCTTACCTGTGTTCGCGGTGCCGCTTTCCACGAACATGAACGCACCAGCGCCCACCTCAGAAGACGTATTGAAATCCAGTGCCCTGGTCAAGACGAATGGATTTGAGCCATCACCAACTGTGGTGACGGTATAGATGCCATTTTGGGTGCCATCTGATTGCGCTCGCAGCAGCACTCGATCCGCTGAACTCAGAGTTAAGCCATCAACCTGGATCGCTCCATTTGAGTTTGCAGTCAGCGTCTGGCCACCAGTGGCATAGGTGCCAGCAAGTCCACCAGTGGTGGCAACTTTTACGGCTTCTTTTACATCCAGGCCCTGGGCAACACTGTTGACATACCCGCGAGTCGCAAGATCGCTATCGTTGATTGGCTCGGCGGAACCAGTGATGCGAGCGCCATTAATGTTCCTCGCTCCAGTTACCGCATCAAGAATATTGTTTGCATTGGCTCCAATCGCTAAATCAGATCCATCCGTTGTCACCGTGACGGTGTTACCGGCTGCAGGCTTGATGCCCTTTAGCTCAGCCCGATAAGCGCCTGAGACCAGATTCTGTGTGCTGTGAACGATGCTTTGGCCAGACGCGCCAACATCAACAACGCTGTTCAGACCCTGTAAATTCTCAAGTGCTCCACTGGCCGTCGTATCGCCAGTTCCACCCTGTGCAACAGACAGAGCGGTGGTCAGCCCCGTAATCGCACTGATGTCACTGTTATCACCCGATTTCGCAGCGCCCAAATTGGTTCGGGCATTTGCTGCCGTCGAAGCCCCAGTTCCGCCAGTACTTACGCCAAGTGGAGTAGCTGAATTAAGGTCATTAAGGTTGATATTTGCTGCATTGATATCAAGCGTCAGCGACTGATTAGAGTCGGACAGCGTTGCAGATAGCTTGTCAGAACCCAGCTTGAGCGGGCGCATCTCAAGGGTCTTCGAGCCGTCTGACTCCGTAGTGACACTGGAAATGAAGTTATAGCTCGTACCAGCAACAACATTATTATTAGCGTTGACAACACCAGTGTTCTTGACCGTGACGTTTGCGCGGTCATTGGTATTGTCATCTGCAACTTCGACATTTACACCAATACCATCAACGAAACGTGCTTCCTGGCGGGTTGAAGACGTTGTTCCATCATGGAAGATGGATTTTTGAGTAGAAGTATTGTTATTGACTGCCGCAGTTAGTATGCCGTTTGCGTCGTCGTAAGTAAAATTAAGAGTGGTTGTATCTGTAGCTAGAGAGCCAACTATATCTTGAATAGCTTCCTGTACATTGCCCCAGGTGATCTGCTTGGCTTCCGTACTAGTCGCGCTCAGCCGATCGACGATCAACATGATGTCGTCCGCTGCTGGCGTGACGAGCGCGTTCAGATCAGTGATGTTTCTTGTAGCGACCATGTCAGATGGCTCCGGTGACTTTGATTTCCTTTAGTACTGGATCCGTTGAAGACGCTGATTGCTCCCGATTCCAATAAAACAAACGCAAGGGACTATTTACATTCGTATTAGTAAAAGTTCCAATCGTTACATCAGCTTTTTTAAGCGAAACAGTTCCGCTACTACCGGCCCTGGTGAGAGTAAATATCTCATCTGAAGCTACAGTAATTGTACCGGAGCCCACTGATTGAATATCAATATCAGAATTTCCAACAGCACTCGCTCTAGTAGTGGATAGCTTTATCGAATTAGCAGATGCGCTAATGACGAAATAACCAGTCCCAGAAACTAATCCACCTGGAACAGCACCGTCTGAAGTTAAGACAACTCGATCACCAGTGTTAAAGGGGTGACCTGAAATCGACATCTCATTGCTAGATGTATCTACGACGCTGACGGTTTTTGGTTTGCCAATAGTGGCAACCTGAGTGCCTTCGACATTGACGCCAATTTTGTCAGGCGCGTTGGTGAGTCTGCCAAACCCAACGGGAAAACGATTTGCACTGCCGGTGCTGATATTAGTCTCACCCCAAGCAGATAGAGTATTAAGCTCAGAATCGGTACTTAGCCCGATAGATAAATTTGATGCGCCACTGGCTAAAGCTCCTGCCAACAGGTTTGCATCCGCCTTAAAACTGATAACTCCGTCTGTTGGATCGTCGCTTGGATTCAAAAAGATTTGAGTCCCGATGGCAAAACTGAATGGACGATCCTCAGCATCTGTAGGTTGCCCCTGAGCGCTGGTATTAATTAAATTAGATCCTGTGGCCATTAGCTCACCCTATTAGTCAAATACAGGTTTACAGTGGGTGCGGTTTGAGCACTATATGCATCAGAACTTGTCGTATTAACAAGACGCATCCATTCAGCATTATATTCAACACTTTTATCAAGAGCTGAGTATGTAGCGTTAAATGGCTTGGCTAAAACAACTAATTCTGATCTGTAAATCGGAAGCAACTTGGCAGCAACAGAACTTGTAAGATCAAGCTCATAATGAGCAACCAATGTATCTCCAACTGAAATGCCTGTAGTAACGGCACTTACATTCACTTTAGCCGCTTTAAGCTTAAAAGTGGTTGATGAATCAACTGACAACACATAATAGTTAGTAGTGCCTAGTTGTAATCGTTGACCTGTATAAATACGAAGAGGGAAAGCATTCGATACAGAAATCAAACCAGTTGAGGAGTCAAAGGACTCAACAGTCAGCGAAGCAGATGCAGGTGGAAATTCTGTAGGGGCATCGTATTCAGTGGTCAGTACCTCGCGCTGGTTGCTGAAGATCTCTTCTAAGTTGACTGTTGCGCCCTTGGAATCAACCAAGAAGGAGCCAATCAGCTTGCCACTTTTGACAATTCTGAAGTCGTTAAAGCTGACATCTAAAGACAGTGGGTCACCACTGGCATACTGGGTATTGACTGTTAATCGCTCTGTTGTAGGTGGCTCTTGAGTAAGCGCAAACTCGGTTTGAGTGCTGTCAAACGATGTGATGAGTTGCGGGACAAGGTTGAAGGGGTTTACATAATCGCCCTGACGGAAAGGCAGAGATCCATTTATGTGACCAACCTCATCAGGTTTGACCATCACAGGATCAAGCCATAACTCAATTTCGACCAGATCAGACGCACCGACATTCATCAGAGTCGGGACAGTCATCAGGAAGTTATCGACCTCCTCACCATCAGAATTGACTAATGAATTTTTGGATCTGATCGTGGCTAGCGATTGTCCAGCACCCGAATATGTGCCACCAACTACAGGCTGAATGGCACTATCAAAACCAGCATCAATGACACGGATCTTTCCCCTGTCATCAGTTCCACCATCAACCAACACAGAAGCGCCATAACGCTCGATGAAATGCGACCGGCTTAGATTTCCTCCGTTATTGATCTCAACCAAAATAGGCAGAGACGGGGTGCGCAAAGATGGAACGTCATACGCTCGAATTCCACCAGCTCCATCTGATTCAGTCAGATCGTTGCGGACCTGGGTATCGGCCAGGATCAGTTCATGAGCTAAAACCCACCTGGCTCTTGGGATTTGAGTAATTGAAGTAGGTAACTGGTCATCCTTATCAACAACATAAAAATAAATTCTTACGTCACTTGCCCCGTACCAGCCCCACTCAATCAGGGTCATAAAAGTATTGCTTAAGTCAAGCGTTTGCTTTGACTTACCACTGCCATCTAGCTTGTCACCAGTCCACTGAGACCGTGGAACAGAAGTTTCATAAGTAAGACCATTTCCAGCACTATTTCTATATAAAATGCTGAGCCGATCACCTTCGCCATCCCCCTTGCATTGAACAAAGAAGCCGTCCGAAGAGTCCCCGACACCCCAAAGTCTGGTCAAACTGATCGGGCTTCCCTCTACAGAAAGCCGAGTTGCCAAGCTGACCCTGACAATGCGACCCGGCTGATAGCGGTAACGACGCTTAGATGCCACTCGGGCACGCTGAAAACCACCATCGTTATTGCTCAGGATGAGCTGGGCAGAATTCGACGAACCGTTGTATTTGACCTCCCCTAAGGGTGCAGGAGAATATTCAGAACTGGTGTTACTGAGTTGCGTCCAACGAGCGGATTGAGTGCTGTCATCGTCAGGCCGTTCGTTTAATCCAGAAACTTCTGTGATCCAGTCATCCGATGAGATCTCGAACTGGTCGTCCCTAGTTAAAAAGTTGTATGGGGTGGTAACTCTGGGAAAACCCAGTAAGTCACGATCAACTTGCGTTTTAAATCGATAATTATCGATTATTGGAAGGCTGTAGTTCTGCTTTGGCAGGACAATCGGGATACTCTTGTCAGCGGTCTTTTGTCCACTGGGAAAAGTTCCCTCGGCCTGCACCGTTTCCCCGTTCCTGACGACGGCATTTTGCCCAACGTCTTCGGGGAGGTTGTAGGCCGTTGTCATTATCGTTGCCCCCAAGTAAGACTGGCTTTGCAGGTGTTAGATGCTGCATCAATAGATCTGGCAGCAATAACAAGCACATCACCAGCTGTTCCTGTTGCAGCTGTCGCCTCACGGGTTAGATAGCTGCGGGCGTAACTAAAGATATCCGTTAATGACTGCGTAGAGGCATCTGCATCGCCTGTAAAGAAGGACGCAAGCTGCTCCCCTCCTGTAAAGCCAGCAATAGCATTAGAAGCGCTGTCGGGAGAGTTAAACTCAACTGCACTCAAAGTGCCAGATGAGGTGAAAGTGGTTACTGCAGCAGAACTGCTATCAGTAAGAGTGTCAGGATTTTTCACCAACAGGAACTGCGCTCGGTTTGAGCTGACCATTGATAACAACAACGGGAATGCTCGCAATAAGCAGCGCTTTGATTCACCTTGATTGTTGGTAATCAGTTCCTTGATTCGGATCGCCAATAAAGGCTTGAACGTGCTGGTTCCGATACCAGTGACTTTGGAACCATCCTGGGAAAAGATACTCAGCTTCTCAGCGTCCCCACCATCGATGGAAATCTGAGCGCCGTACTTGCGGATATATGCATCAGCACTAAGGGTGCCAGACTTCTCGATGCGGAATTGCATCGGCAAAGTTGGATTGCCTAATGATGGGAAAGGGATACGATCTGAGCAGTTCAGGTTGTGAGCGATAACCCAACGTGCATTTTTTGCAATTGCGCCACCAAGATTTGCATCCTCGGGAACATAGAACAACAGGCGTGAACCAGTACCCCCGTACCACCCATATTCAATGCGGGCCATACAAAGATTGGTCAGGCTTAGTTCATGAATAGAGCTGGCTTGTGCTGTTCCAACTAAACTCGCTCCGTTCTCTCCAACCATCTTGTCTCCGTTCCAATATTGTCTTGGAACGATCTCCTCCATAACATTGGGAGAAGAACTAATAATCTTATAAATGGTTCCCAGGTCTGTCCGGGTTGGCTGCGCTGTTAATACAGCTGCATCGACAGTAAAAGTCGTTGGATCAGTGCCCTGCGCTGTATAGCCCTTTAGGTGATCAGATGGACGCTCGCCTGAAGAGGTGCGACGAACATAAAACAATGATGTTCCGACAACACGGATGAAATAACCATCGCTGGCATCGAACATGCCATATTCAATGATGGCGGAGGTATCGGTCGATAAGGCAGCACCAAACGAAGCGCTGGTGATTCGACCAGTCTGATAAGGCCATGCTTGCTTGGTAACCAGGCTGGCTACATTTCCGTTGGCTGCTGCAACCTTAAGGCGACATTCAGCTGCCGATTGGTTCAACAGATGGTTGACCTGGGTTACCTTTGATCCAGCAGTAGTTTGCTCACTGACTGCCCAGATATTTGGATCCACGTCGATGAGGTTAGTATCATCGAATATGGCAAGCGGTGTTTGTACTCTGGGGATACCAAGAAGATCATCCCGTACCTGAGAAGGCGCGGAAAGATTATCTAGAATCGGGATCGGTGTTTGATCCGATGCAACAACAACGGGGAGTGAATTAGCGGAAGTATTTTGACCAGCCGGAACAGGCGTGGTCCTGCCTACCGTTACAACTGAAACGCCTTCTTCTACACTGGCCATAGAGGTTTACCTCAGCTAACGGAATCTCTGGAAATACGTGGAAGGACTTCTAGAGTCCCGATTGCAAGTGTGTCTTCTTTATAGACACTTACTGTTCCTTGGGTTGAACTAACCGAAAATGCGGGAGCACCTGCAGTTGTGGGATCAATTTCAAAGACAGTGGTACTAATAATTGAAAGTTTATTAGCGTTGAAATCAACCCCATCATAGACACTTTGGCCGGTTCCAGACAAAATAATCTGGTCTTCAACGGTAAGTCTATGGGCTGCAGCTGTAGTAATACGAACCTTGTTTGCAGTAACACCGCCTGCAGTCGTAAATGATGTGCCTGAAGAAATAGAGCTAATGGTGGCCTGTGGTGAGGAAAAGTACTCACGCAAGTCCCACAAAAACTTGCCTTGTAACTCGTCAGTAGGGTCGGCAGCAATAGCTAAACCAGACTGTGTTTCACCACGTTCTGTGTACCCAAGAGGTACATTGCGTCCTAAAGCTTCGGTCTGACGGCTAGTTAGCTTTAATGCGATCTTGCCTTTAGCTGCATCCAGCTCAACAACCCCAAAGCTGTCGACTGAAGCAGACGGGGTGGTGCTGTCATTAAAGAAACGGCGGATGTCGGCCACCAAGACAGAACTTGAAAAATCATGCGGTGTCCCCCATGGTTTCTCGATGTTCAGATACAGCTCATCAAAGCTGTCACCCTCTCGTACAGTTACTGCAATATTGTCAAGAGCCATTAGTTACTTACCGAGTAGCTTGCGTAACAACCGAGACTGCGGAGTATTGGTAACTCCAAGTTGCGGTTCTTCAGGACTAGTACGAGCTTTATCTAACTGTAACTGATGTAGCTGTACGACTGATTTATAATACTCAACATTTAAATCAAGTAAACGTTTGTTTTCTGCTTCTAAGTGCAATACCCTGGCTTGCAGGGCCTCTGGTGGCACAGGTTTATCTAAGTAAACAGTTCTGATTATTGGTGCAGATTGCTCACTTAATTGCGCAATTGTCTGATCACGTTGGCTTAAAACATGATCAGAAGTTCGTTTATAACCCTTTAGTTCGTCCTGCAGCTGCTTGATTTGCAGTTTTGCCTGAGACAGCTCGGAAACTAGTTGTGAATTACCATCCAGTGAGTCCGTCAGCTCACTGGACACCCGCTTTAACTGCACACGCTCGTAGACAGACGCTGGGGAAGGGGTTTCTTGAGAAGTTTTCTTGGAGTTATTAGCTCCTGGAGTCACGTCATAGCTGGGAATGGAGGGCACACGCCAACGCAATGTGAAATCGGTACGACGGATATCGCCATCTTGCTTATAGCCGATTAAATAATGAACGCCAGTAGGTGTGGGATCCAGTGAAATGTCAATAGACCCCTGGGTCACAGGATATATGCGTTCGTCCCTAGAGACACCGAAAAAAGGTGCTGAAGGCTTGACCACCAACACACCAGTTCGATTATCTGAAAATAATTTGCCGTGTACTCTGGTCACAATCAGACCTCGCGATAACTGAGTGAAATACCAACGTTGGCCGTGCCCGTCAAAACAGCATTAATCTTTTCACCTGAACTTGACTCGAATAGACCCAAAGCATTTGATAAATGCACGGTGCCATTCACAGGGATATAGATTTTGCCTGTCACATCAACTGTTCCGCCAGTCTGAAATTGAATGTTGCATGCAGCATCAGCACTGAGGGTCAAAGACATAACCCGAAGCTTGGTACTAGCAACTAAAGCAATAACGTCGGTACTTACAGCAGTGTCAACGGCTTTAAATTTAAAATCGTTACTGAAGCTATCGTGAAAAGTGACAAGCCCATCTGTAGTGGCATTTGTACCAGAGGCGCGGATGTATGCGTCCGCTCCATTCGCATCTCTTCCGTATAAGGACATCAGACGAAACTAAGGAAAATTGCATTGTCTGAATCCGCAAAAGTTGTCGCGAACATAGACAAGATAAGCGTACCGGACGTTACCCAATTGGTTTTTGTGCCGTCACGGAGTATTGCTCTTATTCTTACTTTACCGCTAGCAGCATCACCAAGAGTTAGATCAGCTTGCGTGGTGTAAAAATACCCTTGACCTTCATACCGACCAAGAACTTCGCTGTAAAGCTCAACCTCATAGCGATCAACTCTGGTATCAGGAACTTCTGTACTAAAGGCTGAGCCGGGGAATATATGATCAAGCGCTCCTGGAACCAACTTAAAAGGTGGCTCCCAGAAAACAGTCAGACGAGATGTTGGTTCAATAGCAGCCATTATGGTGACGGGTTGCGTACTTTAAAACTGATGCTATTAGTGCGTAATGCAGGATTTTGGCCGCCACTTAAAAAGTGTGTTCCCCCGTAATCCACTTCTTCCTTATTGACATAGTCATACTTAGCGTGATCATATGTAATACCTATAACGTTGAAAGTCCCGTCCGCATCTTCCGATATTTTTTGGATACGATAACGATTAAATTGATTTAAAGAATTATTAGTAGAGCCTTCATTGACAAGGATCCACATCATATTTGAACTAGGTAGCGATGAGAACGAACCCTGTAAGCTAATGCTGAATCCAGTTACAGAAGAAACCGTATTGCATTGAACTATCCCAGCATTGGTATAGGTATATAACTTCCAATCGCCAGTGCCATAGTTGACTCCGCTGGTAAGCTGCCTGTCAACAACAAGCTGATTAGAAGTTGCAGAGACAATTCGACCACCTGATTCGATTCTGGTTTTTAATGGATCCCCAATAAGGCAGACATCCCCAGGAATCAACATCGCACCCTCAGGGCCAACACTGAACATTACTGTTTCAGTGGATCTTATATTAGTTGCTAATGTATAACGACCAAGACGTTTAGCTAGGTTTCTATCAGTGCAACCGAGCGCTCGAATCTTTTTAAGGTTGTAGCCATATTTTTGCATCGCATCTCGGTCTTCAACTAGAACCTTCGCTTCCTTGTAGAAGTTTGCACTATCGATATAACTTACTTGTACCGCAGTGCTCCTGGCCTTACGTGCAGTCCCCTCATAAACAAACGCAGGTGTTTCGATGCTATCCCCACTAGATTCTTGAATAACGTTGGCTTCAGTGAAAAGTCTATAATCTTGAATCTGACTTGATTTAACTCGGTCATCGATAACAACAGTGATAGCACCACCAAGATAAATTAGTTGCCCTTGAAATGTGGAAGTAATGCTGCGTAAGAGTTCAATAGAATCCGCATCACCAGCGATGGTTGCATCAAAGGTGATTTTATGCTCATCACAGTATTGCTGTGCTTTGTAGAAAGACGCTAAATCAATATCCGAAAACCTTATACCAGGCTGATGCACGACTTGACTTAGAGGGGCATTTGTGGTGAATGTGCGTTGACCGGCCCCATAGCGGGGGTTAGTCAATAGATCAAGTACGACACATGCAGGATTACGAGAATACTGATAACTGACACTAAGGCTGCTGCTAAGAACTGGAACCTTTCTGCCTCTGATCTTTGCCGTTATGGCGGGGAGAGTTGTTGTAGCACCTGCAGGAAAACTACACGCAAGCATAGAAGTAAAGGGATAAACAAGTTTCTCATTCCATAAAACTTCCATCGATAGCCAAGTAATATCGCCCTTCGTCCATGTGAACTGTGTGGTGCTGTTACCGCCTTTCTTGGTAACTGGACCTCTAACATCACCGCGATCAATTCTCTCAACTTTTACTGAGACTGGGTGCTGCACTCCAGTAATGGGAATCTCATGAACAGCCACCGTGTTTGATAAATTTTTAGTACGCTCAATTGTTTCTTGGTAAAATTGCGCACCATTAGCAAAGGCTGTGATCCTATATAGAAGCGGATTATTCGCACCCCCACTGTCATCAGTCTCTGTATAGTGTCTATAATTTGTACTAGTTTTGCCGTTGCTGACTACGCTCCGGGTTTTCGTCTGAAAGCACGGCCCTTCTTGAATACGCACTCGTAGCTTATCGGCATATGAATTATTAATCGATCTTATTTGTATTGGACTAGGTGATTGCGCTTCGCTAATACGGTCTTCATAACTACCACCAGCTTTAGGAAAGGACGATCCAATACGAAGATGAAAACCTTGATTCTGGAGCAGATTTAAAGACGATGATGAAGTTTGTGTGCCATTAGTGAACTGAATATTATCTACTCCAGCTGCTGCCGCCTTCAAGCCGTTGAAGAACAAATTATCATCCTGTGAACCAGCAAATCCATCAATCTCCCCCTCAGACACAACTGCCATCCAAAATCCCTTGGGCTCATCGATATCATCTCCATCTTGAATGTATGAGCTGACAACTGGCAGCCTGGTTACAAGTGTCTCCCCATAAACCACCGGGACTGGAGTGCCATCGGCTGCTGTGGCTGATGCCGCATTTGTAATAGCATCATCCGCTGGACGGCCTTCCTCAGTCGAAGATGGGTCTGGTACTCCTGGGGCAAATAACCCCGCAACACCTGTGAAAATTAGACCAAAACCTAAAGATGCAATGGCAGGCGCAATAGCAGCTCCCACTGTCATCAAGCCGAAACCTGTGAGGGCAAACGCGACTAAAGCAATACCAATAAGAATTTTTCCGAAATTGCTGCCAAAAAATGAGCCCGTGATGACCGGGACCAAAGTCATCTGGGATGTTCCAAACGAGAGCTGGTCATAACCAACCAACTCCTTGCTATTTAAAAGTTGAAAATAAACACCAAATTCATGCGCTGATGATAAGAATGCACGAAACCCTGGCAAGAGATGACACAAAGCTCTGATCGCTTCATTAGGTGTGCGCACATTTAATTCGTGCTCATAACCAAAGCGTTTGCCTGCTACACCCTCTAGCCGTATCTTCATCATCTGTTTAAAACCTTTTCAAAAGTTTCGATCTGACCGGCAGGACTAAGGATCTCAAGCCTGTCTGCTTCGACAATATATAAATAAGAGGTCAGCTCCATATTGGCGGATACCACAATGTCGTGCTCACTAAAACTATGGTCACCCACAGGATGCGAATGGAAAATAACATCCGTACTGTATTTTAAATAATCTTGAGCAGATATTAAAAAACCTCCCTCAGGCTCATCGGCTTGGTTTGCAACCTGTATAGGTTTTCCGTCAACGACAAACCCACAGGCCTCGTCTGGCAATGCTTTGCGGGCGATCTGGGCAATACGACGATGTAAAAGTTTTGCCATAACTGCTATCGATCAGTAGTGGCAGGGAAGCCCCCAAAACGTAAGTCAGTGCCGAATCGTTCCTTACATGCACCTAGAGTTTTGGGACACACATCAGGCGAACTGACCGCAGATCCAGTGTAATTACACTCAGGCCCACGATACTCAAACGGACAATAATTGCTGTACATTCTGCGCTTGGGCAGATTTAAGCCCTCAAGGTCAAATACGGAATTGAGTTCGTAAACAACACCTAATTTAGTTTCCTCGGTTTTACGTGAAAACCACCATGTGTCGGGCGTGAAGTGTGCATTAGCGTCAAACGATGCTTGAGCCACACCATCGATTGCTTTCAAATACTTGGCATAAGTCCTTATGCGGGTAACGCTAAAACCAATTAGATCTTCAAAATCTAAATTATATAGTGTCATCTGTCCATACACGTTTGAAATGCTTAGCTTTGGCTGTGGCAGTGAATTACTGCCACTTAATTCAAAACCTGATGCTGCAATAGGTAAAGGTTCATAGGTGCGTATCACGCCGTCCCTGTCTACATATTGAACAGAGTTGCCACCAGACTGCTCTGGAGACACTAGAAATAAATCATTCGTCCATGAAGACGCAAATGTGGAACTGTTCCCAGATATATGAAAAAGAATAATCGGAGAATCTTGAACTAGCTGCCGACTCTCTTGAACAATATTGCTATTAGGCATAAGCGTGTGCCTCGATTAATGTGAAGCTGAATTCCATGGCACCGCTGGCTGGCATGATCCGACGCTGGTAAGTTGAATCCTTTAAACGATACCGACGTTGCTCAGTTGAAAAAGGCGTCAGTGTTGTCAAGAAGTAATCTCCCTTGCAGACCTTGTCAAGGCGTCTTTGGAATTGAGTCTGAATACCTCCAGCTCTGATTGGTTCTGTTTTGACTGCATATTCAGTCATACGTGAATTAATTCCATCAGATGCAATGACTTCATAGCCATCTCCGAAACCATATTTACGGACTCTGTGTGAAGTAACCTCCTGTATATCTAGACGAAGATCAAGAGTTAAATTAACGTCGGCCATTGTAAAGAAGTCCTCCAACTCTGCGCTCATCCATGATCACACGCTTAACAGCGGAATCGATGGCTTTACCTAGTTTATTGGCATTATCACCAGAAGTTTCTGTATCTGTTTGACCGCCTTGATCAACATTTACTGTGATATTGGTTTGAACAGCTCCTGCTCCTAGACCATTACCCATATCGACTGGTATAGATCGACCATTAGGAAGGGGAACCACAGCTTCATTCATACCGCCCTCTCCAATCAGGGCGTTCGTTGGTCCGGTGACGATGCCTCCCTGGGCAAACGGTGTTGGACCTATTACTGAGTCAAGGATCTTGTTGTCGACACCTGCGAACGAATCCGTAGGTAACTCATCCCCACCACCACCGCCAAACATTCCAATCGCCGTTTTAAGCAGCTTAATTACAATCAGCTTGGCGATCATTTGAGCGGCCATGTACAAAAAGGCTTCTCCAACAGACTTAAAGAAGTTGTGGAAGGCTTCAGTGGCTGACATAGTGCCGCTGATCAAACCTGTGATTGCAGACGAGATACTCTCCTCAATTGTTGACGCAATATCAACAATGCGAGCCTTGATATCGCCTACATAATTCTGTGCATTGGCTATGTAATCAGTGATTGCATTACTGTTCTCCTCCTGTGCTGTAGTCAAATTTCGTACTGACTCAGCTGCCAAGGCGGCTTTACTATTGATTTCTTGCAACGCAATCGCATACCCGGCAGAGCCGACTGTTAATGCACCGATTCGATCTACTCGTTCCCGCTCTATATCGGAGAGCTGCATTTGTAATTCGACTTGAGCAGGAGAGAAGCCCTCCATCATCAGACGATTGCGCTCTCTT
>JACKZZ010007628.1_pt1 | contig 40268 bp, 18 predicted proteins | sample 8027871 | NCBI WGS metagenome assembly JACKZZ01 (sample SAMN15724774, study PRJNA655200) | protist metagenome | isolation source: fluorescence activated cell sorting (FACS) single amplified genomes of... | place: USA: West Boothbay Harbor, Gulf of Maine | collected 2000-07-19
GAAGACAACAAATATTGTCACAGGCAAAAAGCGAAAGATGTGTCCGACCAAAGGATCAGTCAAATACAGAAATGAAGGATTGGAAACCTCGGAAGAAGGATCAGGGGTAGAGCCCTGGGATACGGACTCAGAGGCAGAAGAATTTGGCTCAGGAAATGAACAACCAGGCGGACCAATGATAGGATCAGACGACGAAATGGACTCTCCACTAGTACAGCAAGCCCTATCTACAATAAATCAACAACACAAAACGGTAGTAGGAGAGGCGCAACACAATGTGAATAACCCAAACGATGACGAGATCGAAGAAGAAGAGAATAATACAGCAAATGCGAACAGCATGCTCAGCTCGTCGATGAACGAGTCCAACATCGCGAGCGAGGCAAACGAGTCAAATGCAGACAAATACAGTGAGCCGGACGAGTCAGAACTCGGAAAGGTAAGCCTATCGAGCATAAGTCAGTCAGACTTAGACTTTGGAGAAGAAAACCAGCCTGTTCAAGACAAGAAGAGAATAGTGCTCGAATCAGCCGATCGAAAGAAAACAATAATACTGCCGGCCACAACAAGAGAAGAGAAAGCACCTAGTAAAACGAAAATGCCCAAGCCTTTCTTTGACGCAATGGGTAAGCTCAGATTCGAAAATGAAGAAACAAATGAAGAAATGGAAGTCGAAGAAGACAGAAGAATAATACAGACACCACACGCCATAGGTGTAAAAGAGTCGGGCAGACAGCACGTAGCTCCCAACAGGAAGGAGTTGCCGTCGTCGACGAGCTCGTACCGCGAGCGACAACAGCGGACAACGGGAAACAAAGAACAGAACACGCCAGTAGCGGCGCGATGGGTAACCGTGACCAAAAACTCGTGGCTGATCCATGCACCCGACGCAATAGAATTGCGCAAAGAAAAGAATCTGCTGCAAGAAGTAGACGAGATAGTAAAGAAGACTAGTGCAAGTTCGCCCAATTCTACCCGCCTCGAAGGAGGGGGGAACAGATCAGTCACTCTGTATGCAGAGATCCCGACAACCTATCAGTACGGGAGGTACTGGGCACTCGAAAGTGCGGAGATTCCAGAGAGAATCAGGAAGATAGTAAACAAAGCAGAAGAGAAGTTAAGTAGTTTATGCGGAATTAAACCACCACACTCACCCAAAAGTGTGTTGATAAATAGGTATTGCTTCGGTGCGTATCTACCACCGCACGCGGACGACGAGCCTAGCATCAACACCTCTTTCATTTTTTCGGTGTCAATAGGCTCCACCTGCATATTTGAAGTGGTGAAAAACACAAAAGAGAAATGGGTGTTCAAACTTGAAGAAGGCGATATCTTTGGAATGGTCGGACAAGAAATCCAGCAATTGTGCCGACACTCGGCTAGGACCGGGGACACCCGGGATAGTAGTTCAGCGACCGGTGTAAGGGACCCCAAGAAATTGGCACGCATCTCACTCACCGTGAGATACTCCAGTAAAAGGAGTGCAGTTTGGGAACAGCAACAGCTCGCGAAGTCAAAGACCGAGAACGAGGAAAGAACAGGAAGAGAAAAGAAGAAAGAAGTGGTCCTAACAGAGAACAAAGAGACGTCAGACGCGAGAAACAAAGAGAAAATACACCAGGAAGAAGAGGTGAAGAAGATAAGAGCCCTTTTCGAAAAGAGACGTGCTAATCCTGGTCCCGCCTCGATATACTCGACGCACGGCAGGGACAGGTTCGTTACAAAAGAGAGACATCATTCGAAAAGCGTCAACAATACTGGTTCTGATAAAAGCGAAGTTATCCTTAAGACAAGATCCGAAGTTAATAATAATATAACAAATAATGCTTCAACCAAATCTACCAGCAACAATTTAGAAAATATCACCGCCAACAAAGCCGGGACCTTCACGAAGTTCCCAGCGAAGGCAACCACAACAACAAAGCCGGCACAGACAGTAGAAGACGAAACAGCAACAACAAAACCACCGCAAGCAGCAAAAGAGAGAGTAACCAGCCAGCAACTAGAAAGGAAGGCGGGAACGAAACCTAAAACCCGCCTCCACGAGGCGGCCAGTTCAAGCTCAGGCGCTGCACAATCGCTGGAGACAATGTCGAAAGCGAAAAAAACGGCGCCAAAAACGCGGCAAGCATCAAGCAAAACAGAGACAATAAGTCCGAAATGGAGCCACAGGGCGCCATCAATCAGGAAAGAGGAGAAAGATCGAAGAACCAAGCTAACAAGACAGCTGACTCCGATTAAAGAGAAATCTAGTTCGAGCAGCGAAAACGAGTCGTCCGCCTGCGACAGTGATAGTAACACCAGCCACAGCAGTAGCTCAGAGGCTAGAATGGTCTCAGCCGAAAGGCTAGCAGTAATTGATGGAATGACCAAAGTGAAGAGAACAGGAAACTCAGAAAAAGTACAGGCATCCCAGATGGCGGGGAAGAAGAGCGTGAGATTCTTCAACCCACTCTGGAAAAACAAGAACCAAAAAGAGCCTAACAAAAGAAAGAGGCCGGTCCAAGAGCCGAGGGGAGCAAGAAAAGCTGATAGTTCGGCGAGCGAAGGAAAGCACAGTAAAGCGAGGCGACTCAATGACAGTAGAGGAAGGAAGAAGTGTCAGTCAAGGCAGCCCCAGCGAGCTGGCAGAAGGGTGCGGTCGGATTCAACCTCAGTTAGCAAAAGCAGTAAAAGGTCAAGGAGCAAGTCGAAAAGCAGAGGAAGAAGGTCGTCGTCGTCGAGCTCTGAGACGAGCTCATCAAGCAGCACCAGTTCAAAAGACTCACGAAAGCGTTGCAAGAAGATTAATAATAGGACGCCAAGAAAAAATAGTCAGAGCGGCAAACCAAAAGAAGCAGGAAAGAGAGAAGATCCCGGAAAAAAGTTCAAGCTTCCCGCTATTTCCCCGAGATCAATTCTCAAAAGCCGCAGCTCCAGACAAGGAAAAGTCAAGGAGACATATAGACGGGTAGAGGCAAACACACCCCCGTGGTCGACAGACGTGCAAAAGACTAGGACACCTGAAGAAGAGAAAAGGAAACAGAAAAGGGCGAAGCAAGAGGAAACAGTTACACCACGCGAGACGACAGGTAGTAACTCTGCTGATCCGAAAGAGACGAAAGGTAGTAACTCGGCTGAACCGAAAGGAACTCCCTCAGGATGGAGCTCCAAAACAGTAGCTATCAGAGGCAGGCTCGACGAAGTGTTGAAGAGAGTAGAAGGAAAAGAAAGTCAAAAAAGGTCGGTAGTAGTCGTTCAGGCGAAATCAGCCAAGCCCCTGAATTCTAAAAGATTCAGAGGGTTTCAGAAAGCCCTTAGCTCCTTCTTAGGAGAAGAAACAGATTCGTCGGGAAAATCCAGCAATAAATTTTGCGAAGAATCCGGCGCACTCGGACATACCAAGCTATGGCGACAAGAGAGTAGTATCACTTTAGCTAATTTGTACATGGCGAGATTCCCGGGTGGACCGGGAAAGGGGCACGGAGACGCCATCGAGGACAGATTATTATGGTTACAAAGATCTCTTACGAGACTAAAGGAAGAACTAATTAAATGCCAGAATAGTCAATTGGAATACATCATCTGCCCCAGATTGGGGACCGGCCTGTTCGGCCTACCATGGTCCCGCGTGAAACAAATCTTAATGGAGTTTAGTCACGAATTGGAAAAAGCCACAGGCCTGTCTTTAGTGCTTTATGAATTTGCGAACGAAATGCCGGTTCAAGTACCGCTGCCTTGATCGAACAAACAATGGAAATAATGAATAGAATAATGCGAATCAGAAGTTGAAGGAGTCGAGATAATTATCCAGCGAAATAATAATAACAAAAATAATAACAAAAGGGCAAACAGTAATTTATATCGCCTCAGTGAACGAACAAACAGGCCTCAAATGAAGAAATGTAATAGTACAGCGTTACAGGTCCCTATAGTTTGACAAGGACCTCCCTCGGGATAAAAAGAGAAGAAAGAGAGCGTTTTTCTTAGCGGCTTATCCAGCCACATTGATACCAATAATAAGATTCCTTTAAGTTTTATGTAGAAGAAGGAACCGGTGTAGATTCAGCGGATAGTAATAAAAAGGAATGCCCAACAAGGGGCGTTCCGGATATTGGTGTATACAATCCAACCGCACAATAATAATAATAGTAGTATCATTATACGCCCACATCAATGAACGACATCATCTAACAAACCCCGGCCAACTGTCGGATTTAACATCATAATAAGTCCAATAATCACCAGGCACTCTGTAGTTATAATTATACTAGCTCAGCTTGAGACTACTTCAGCACTGCAAAGTGACCTACTTATAGCTCTGAATAAGAGACGACTACAGCTCCGGGATGGAGACCTATCGCTCCGCTCAGGAGAATTTAATTAATTAATTCGCTCCATTGGAGACTCTCTGTCGGGCCGCGGGGGCCCTCTTATATACTTTACCAAAATCATATGGAGACTTGGTGTTGGACATATTAAAAGAAAATATATAGCAGTTTCTGCTTGATATCTTATAAGATAGAGAACGTTGTCGAGATTGAGTGTGTTCGGTTTAGTCGGATCTCTTTTCTATTCGGTTGGTAGGTTGGTGAGAATTACTATTATTATTATTATTATTACTTATGACGCGCCACACTATGTAATACTATAATTTTAAACGCATGACCATAAACTTATCAAAATATTACCGTAAAAATCAGGGGATAGTCAGGCTGCTTTCTGGAGATGGTCTGGTAAAATGATAATAGCTAAATATCAACCTGAGCGTGTTCTCAGACTCAGAGTCGAGCCTAACTATAGCGGAGTCCGTGATGAAGCCTCTATTCAATCGCTAATGAAAAAATTGTAGGGCTGGCAGTGAGATGATAACCTCTACTGAGGTCAGGTAGAAGAAGGTCTAGGAAGTGTAAAAACGTCAAAAAGAGTCACTTTTTTTCACGCCAGTTTCCTGGCTTTCTTCCGTGCCAGAGAGCCTCGCCAGGACCACATTAATTTTATATTACTACTAGTAAAACTAATACTAGTAAAACTACTAGTAATAGCACGCCACCATGGATAGCAGAATAGGGATAGGATAGGGATAGAAGGGATAGAGGTACCAGGGATAGCAGGGAAAGGGATAGAAGGGATAGGGATAGAAGGAATACCTCTCTATCGCATAGTGAAATGAGGAAGAGAATGTGTTGAGAGGGCAGCTTTGTCCTCGAAGGGGCTTTATATAACCGTTTGCAGAGAACTTCGTTCCGTCGTGATATTGCCCCTTCGCGTTCTGGTGACGACCCTTCGATCACATACATTATCTCGGTATATTTTGGCTGCGCTAGGGATACCGCTGTATCTATACCGCCTCAATAATACTATAAAAGAGGTGTTTTTTTAACGTTTTTTTTAAGACAAATCATACTAAAGGCACTTGGTTTTAGTAATATAACAGAGGTGTTTTGTTAACGTTTTTTTAAAGACAAATCATACTAAAGGCACGTGCTTTTACTAATTCGCTGTAGCGAAAAAAAGACCCAGATTTTTGTGTGAAACACAACTGAAAACTCTCTTAAAAAAGCTTAAATTTACACCCGCCTACTAATACTACTACTAGCTCAGGGGTTAGGGCCAGACATGACGTTTCAGACTTATTTAACAGTCGGGAGCCACAAAAGCTGAAGTTCCGGCTTGGTTTCACGCCACACGAAGTGCAGTGGGGGCCAGCCGCAAGCTGGTGGCATCCCGGAGGCAACAACCTGTATGGGGAATTCATGCTGAGTAGCCAGCAAGTCCCAATACTCGCACTCACGCTTTTGCTTCCCAATTGGGCCGAACGGAGCAAGAGACTTTTTGAGTACATGGGGGGAATCTGACGAAATAACCAACCCGATATCGAACTTGTTCATTTTCTGCGATATAGCATCGTAAGAAAGGAAAGCAGACAGTGTTGAAAATTGATCTATTTGATAATCGAAAAATTTACTTCCTAATATAATTTTCTATTTGTACTGCTATTTCTAAATTTTAAAATTTTGCGGCCCTGAGTCGGGTTTTTTAATAGGACATCATGATATGTCACTTATAATTAACTAATATAAGGCTAAGCCTAGTGCAAGTATCGTCGTCGATAATATTAATTTTTCATCCGAATTGAGAGTTGAAATGTAGACCACTTTCATCAAAGTCGGGCTCATTACCGGTCTCATTACCGGTCAATCAAAACGAGTAAACTTCAAAATTTGCTATAGAGAGGAGCATTAATTATAATTAATTTATAAGCTTTAGTAATCCGCACAGTAGCTTGATCTTGCCATGCATGATTTTTGTGCAATACAGTCAATTGAGTAACACACTCTACCTTACTTTATTAATTTAACTGGAACACAAATCGAAAGACCCCATTTCAAGTATTAATACTTTCAGTCTTTGCCTAGCTCAGAATGATAAAGATTCTTGACTTGTAAGACTAGTATACTAGTTTTTATTCATTATGGATCTACTAGTTACTACGAGCATTAGTTGGTAATTTAAATTACTTACTAATAATAATACTACTTTAACTTAGTAGACTTAGTATTGTACTGTTACAATTAAATCCATGTGTACACTCATAACTCACTTGGTACTCTTTTAGAGAAGTCCAGACTTCTCTCCTCTTCCAAGAAGGCGACAGCACAGTAATTACTATGGGCCAAGTTTATTCACATATTGATGTTGATACTTTCACGCTCGCGTGGACTCAGGTCCTCGGACAGCGGCAGCGTCGTAAGGATCTGGAACGGATTCGAAAGGCACGCATATCTGCTGCGGCCACGATTGTCGGGAATCCTACCAGACTTTCTGTCTCCGCCGATCAGCTTACCAAATCTCTAAACATTGTCAATGGCGAAAGCACACAATCTAAATTGTCAAGTATTAATAAGGACTCGAGGTGGTCCGACTCGACTGTATCTAACAAAAGCCGGCTAAGGCCTTCTCGTCCCTTTACAGCGCGCCGATTTATCGAGAAGAATCCGATGTCTTTCGACCCCGAAAGCGGTGCTTTCATGGATCCCGCAGTAAACCCTCGGGCCGTTGCGTCGTCAAAGAGGCTGGCCACCAACAATGCAAATCCGTACAAGCAGGCGCTTGGGGAGGCTGATTTCCTACGATTTTGCGCGCTACTTTGCGAGATAGCGCAAATGCGAGAGCAGGCAGAGAGGCAGGCGGAAGCTGCGGTTGACCCAGACTTGGAGCAGGATGGGGTCGACATTCTGTTTGGGGCGGGAGGAGGGCGATCTTTGATGAACGCGCAACAGTTTCTATCTAATAATACGCAAAAAGGACAACAAGGAAAAGATATAGATGCACTAAAAAAATTGACAGGCCAGGTGAAAAGTACTGCTTTTTGAATTCTAGATAATATTTTTTTTTCGGTAGTTGCACTAGCGTCAGTAACTATTCATAACCTATTATTCAGTATTACATGCTCAAACTTAGACCTATTCTGACACCCACTAAATCCATTTACAACGGGTGAAAAATTTATTGTCTTAGACTTTGCTCGATGCAAAGCCTATGCTTCGACATTAGTATCCTTGCTGTAGTTTTTCACTAATGTAACTATAATAATTAAGTACTATAATTACAGGCTTCAATGTTCCGAAGATTTTCGTGCGCCTCAGCTATTTTTTATCTGTTTCGGACTTGAGAAAATGTGAGGTTTTTAAACTGAAATTCTAAGTAGTTGACTCTTTGTTATATTCTCTCACCCAGAGCGTCCAATGTCCCGCTGTGAGGAGAGGGAGGAGGTGAAGAAGGAGGCTCGGGACATGTGGCTGGACTCCTTGCAGAGCGGAAGGAGTGAAAAAAATTGGGCAAACAAATTGCTAAAGTGGGCAACTGTGACGGACGAGGACATTTTTTCTTATGACGAATACTACCGAATCGGAAATGCCGATGAAAAAAAGTGCCGAAGCCTAAGTGACGTCAATGAATCTAATAATTTCAATTTCAACTATTATTACATTGACGAATCTAGTGACTCAGTTGAGAATCCCAGTTTTCTCTTCTATCCTGAACCGCGAGACTCCTCTGAGCATTCTTCTTCACTTTCCGAAAATCGTGATGAAACGTCTTCCATCTTCGATCCGGATGAATTTCTAAAGAAATTGGAACATCGTTGGGAGAAAACGGAAGTATTAATTCTTGACAAACGATTCGATAATGACACTTCAGCTGAAGAAATGGCGCGCCATCAAACCATCCAAGCGTGGGAGGAGCAAATTTTCCCTTTCTGTTTTTACGATAATCCTGGCCTAGAATCAGACGATACAAAGTCAATTGACAAAAATACGATTGCACAGAGAAGAAACCCGGGAGAAGACTTGAGTCATATTAGTAATAGTTGTATCAATTCCACACCCTGTACGGAATCCTTATTAAACGATAATTACAAAATTCAGATATTAAACTCACCCTTGAAAATGGCTGATAATATTAATAATGTTGGCTTAGGCTCGGAATCCGTAGCTTCGTCCAACTTGTGCTCAAAGAGCGGCAAGCGAAGGCGCTCTTCAAGGCGGCTATCACGACAAAGTCCAGATCAGGACTTGTCGAGGGAGAGGAGAAAATCGACGAGGAATTTGAATTTGAGTCCAGATCAGGACTTGTCGAGGGAGAGGAGAAAATCGAGTTCGAAGAAAAGTGAGAATTCTAAGAAAACTCCAAATACTAGGCTGAGCAAATCTAATATTAATAGTACTCATACTACTAGTAACTGTAAAGTGAATAAAGCGAACCTTCCTTTTTCTGACCAGTTCACAACATATCAAGCGTTGGAATCCCAATTGCTGCTCGGCTACTACAGGCCCAAGAACAACTACGACAACTTGCAAATTAGCCTTTTGGAGCAGGAGAGAAACTTAAGGAACGCGGTCGAGGGGGGAGGGAAAGTTTCTTCAGAACGCGGCAAATTTCCAAAAAAACCGCCGATGCCGCAGACTTTTCTCGCCTCCCCAAAACGCGCCCAGTCGTTGCTACCTTCTAAAGACGAGCCCATGGCTAGCTTTAAGATTCTAGAATCTCTAACGCCCCTGCACACGCTAGAATCTCTCGCGAAGCAGATATTTCGCTGGCTCCCTCGTAATGCGATCGGCGAGCGCCTGAAAGACGAGCGACTGAATTTAAAAGGCTCGCCCCTCAGTTTCTCCGAAGCCTTCAGGGCTTTCAAGGGAAGAAAGATATTGCACGACCGAGGCTACCCGAATCTTCCCAATCTCACTCTGTTGAAAGACTTAGCTATGACAGAGTTGATGAGGGTGGAGCGTATTCACGCCGTGAAGGCGCAAGCGGAAGCGGAAAGGATTCGCGACGAGAACCAAAAGGCGCGCGCCTCAGAGAAAAAAAGGGAGGCGAAACATCACGCCATTGATGCAAAAAAGCCCAATCTTAATAGTAGTCTAGAAATTAACAGCTTGGGCATGTCAAACCAGCATGGTAATAATATTGGAGGCCCGAATCTGAAGAGACATGGCAAAAAAGGGGGTGCCCATCATGGGAAGACACATAGTACTGGCGGGAAAGGAACAACTACTGTATCTGGAAAGGGAAAGCACACTATTCACGCTATCGGGCATCGCTCAGGAGTCAATAAGGGCCCCGGTAAAAACGGATAATAGTAGGTCCTGGTCCTCCAGACTCAATTTTAAAAAAATCGAATAATACTTAAATTAATAGTAAGATAATACTCAAGGAAGCAGTTTAAATTTTATTTTTTAAGAATCATCACTTTCAACTTGTAATATTATTATTATAGAAGTTGGTCCCATTAAAAAAGATTTCGGATGTGTTCACAGAGCATGGAGTAGAAATTTTATTTTCACTCGGATAAAGTGGTAAATTGCCTGCGTGTTACTAATACTACTCAAGTAAGTTCTGGTACAATGTCAAAGTATTTAAATGATGCTAGACTAATATACTAGTGCTCCCCTGTATCTGTTCGTCTGAATTTCTCAGCGGAGAACCTTCCGTTTAAAAAATTGAATCCGACAAATATTATTAATAGTGTTTCCGTTACGAAAAATTTCAAAATTTCGATCAAGGTGTCACTTGACAAAACAGTACTCATCCAATTTCACCCCCTCCAAAGCAGCTCCGGATTCTTATCATCAACATGATTTAATTTTTAAATTACTGAGTACTCACCTAATAATTTAGTATTAACATTGATACAAATTAAATCCCTCACTGTTTATTATTAACTTTCACCCCATCATCCCCAAACAGTCATCTCCAGTAACTGTACTAATTGATATTAAAATATATGCTTGGTAGTTCCAACCGTTCCCGCAACTCTTCAGGTAATATTAACAGTGCAGGAACAACGACTTCTATTATATCCGACATGGATCAAGCGGGTCAGACTCAAATAGGTCAGACCATGTCTCATTCGCGGTGTGTGCAAGTCAACTTGAATGACATGACTAAAGCCGTATCCATCTTTTCTCAGAAATTCCAAGATGGGTCTATTCCTTTAGTTATTATTCCAGAGCACCGTCCGAGATGGAGCTATACGATGTATATTCCCAGTGGTTGCAATTGTCTTTTACAGAATTGTGGTAAAGATGCTGGACTCGCGAATCCCGGATTACAATTATTTCCACCATGGTGGAGAATCGGATATATAGTATCAAGACAAAGTTCGACATATAATGCGCCTGTTCAACAATGTCCAACAAAAGATGATGTTATGGTAAGTGCAGATGTCACTGTGGTTTTCAACATTAGTGATCCGAAAAAGTTCGTTTATAATCTCGGGGCCGCGAAATTCGACATTTTTTTAACCGGAGCGGTTGAGGAGGGCATTCGCGTTTTAATTCGACAACAATTGCATAATGAGGTTTATCAATTACGAGGAAATCGAGCTGGAAATTTATTAAGCTTACTCAATAATAAATTTAACGAATGTGGTGTCACCTTCACTGATTGTAAAATAACATCCGTTTGGCTTCCCCAAGAACTTTCGTTATCTCTCGAGCGTGCGAAAACGATGGATATAAAACGTAAAGGTGAAATGAAACGGCATGAATTCGAATCGATCAAAATCAATCAGGAATTTGAACGACAAATCGAGAAAATCAAACGTGAGAACGAACAACTTATGGTCAGCGAACAAGGTAAGAAAAAAATCGCAGAAATGGAACGTGAACAAGGTATCACACTTTCGGAAAAACGTAAACAGGACTCAGTTTTGGCCGCTGAATCTCAAGCGTCCGTGCAGATGGCGGATTCCAGGAACCAACTCGAAAACGCGAAAGTGATTTATGAGAAGGACAAGCTTGTTCTGGTAGCAGATGCAATGCGCGATGCTCATAGCATCAAGGCTGCTGCTAACTTTTATCACTCCGATGAAACGACGAAAGCAGAAGGGGATTTGCTTTCGATGAAAACACAAGCGGAGACGATGGAATTAGAATCCACTGTAGAAAAGAAATCTATGGAGATGATGAGCGCGGTTAGAAAACACGAGCTGGACTTGAGAGAGTCCAAGATTTGGGGAAAGTATGCAGCGAATGGAAAAATCAAATTGATAGGGAGACAAGGAGATATGATCTTGACAAGTTTAATAGAGCAAGGGAAATTATTGGGGGAGTCTCAGTCAATTTGATGAATTTTTATTTTTCTCTGTTTAAAGTTGTTGACTCTCGTTTTTATTTTAGTACGGAGGATTTTCGAAATTTTGGGGGATGTTTTTAATTAAATAGTAATACGTCGTATTTTGAAATTTGTTATTAATTACTAAAATTTTATTCATATTAGCCATGCGTAGACTCAGATATAACTAAAATTTAAACAAATTAACTACAATCTTTAAAGCGCAGATTAATTTAACGTTCAAAATTCACAAATTATATTATTTTGCACAAATTATTGTTTCAAAAACTAGGAGCTCACAAACTACATCATTACTAATAAATTATAATTACAATAGCATTAATATGTTGACTTAATTTTCGTATTGAAATTATTTCTCTGTTGTTACTAAGCACAGAATTATTCAATGGTCTATTTATGTCGATAAAGTTAAACACTTGGAGTTACAATCTAATATTTCTATAGCGTGATCTAACCAAATGACAATAACTAATTACAGTGAAATTACTGGGGCTTTTTGAAGTTCACTCTTACCAACCAGCAATGTGACTGTTGCCATATGCTCTTGAATGTACAAGCTTTGACAAGATTCAATTTCCGTTTCTCGAAAACATGATCCGTTATTATTAATGACATCTGATGGACACTGTCTAGTTAAATTTTAAACCCTATTATAACTGAACCCAAATTTCACGCACTGGTAACATAAACATTATATAAACTGTGCAGTATTAACTGATAAATGAATCAGATATTTGAACTAATTATTTATACTACGTCTCCACTCCTCTACTAGACCAATAATATTATGGGTAAGTGTTTCTCCAGTACAGTTTGGCATCAGCCTCGTACACCTAAAAAAGATGGTACGACTCTTGTTGAAATGCAAATCACTAACATTTCAGATGCTCATCAGATCGTAGGCTGCTCACCTGGCGGATTCACTCCTCTCGTTATCGTTCCGATTAAAAGTGTTAATAAGATCGGCTGGTGCTACATTCCCGAAGGTTTCGTCGCTATGATGCAGAACCTGGGTGCGGACCTACCGGGAACTGGCCCAGGGAATAGTTGGTCCCCTGGATTTCATCAAGTAAGACCATGGGCTAGTATTTCTCGCTTAATTTCGACTCAACAAACTGTGTTTGATAGTCCGGTGAAGGACTGCAAAACGAAAGATAATGTTACGTGCAATATCAACGTTTTAATCGTTTTCAGCATCATTCCTGAGCGAGCAATCGAATTCGTTTATTCTCTTGGTCCTGAAAAATTGGACGATTTACTCCGTGCTCAACAAGAAGAATCGGTGAGGCAAATGGCATCTGAAACGGATGTTGAATCGATCTATGATCTTCATGGTTCCAATACCGACAATACTCTTCTCGATATGAATGAGAAACTGGGTAAATTCGGTGTCAAGGTACATTCGTTCACAATCACGGCCGTTCGTATCCCGGAAAAAATCGCTCAAACTATGCAGGAGAAAACGCTTTATGCGGCTCGCGCCGCCGAGAATCAGGTGGAACAGGATTTAGAAATGATGATCCTGAACAATAATCAGAATCAGCAAAAGCTACGGGATGAGCTGACAAATGAGCGTGATAGGGAATACGTGAAGGCCGAAACCCTCAAGGGCGAAATGTCGAAACAGATCGCCGAGGTGAAGGCGGTGACTGAGAAAAAACTCGCAGACATCGCAGCTGAAGAACGTGCTCACATCGCCAAAATCAGGGCAGATGCTGATCTCCAAGTGGCTCAATGGGATAAACAAAAAGCTTCCTTACTCAAAGAATTCTCACTCTCTGCTAAAGCTGAAGCTCAGAAAATCCGTAACGAAGCCACCATTTTCGACAAGACGAAACGAGCCGAAGCTGATCTCGAAGTCGCTAAAATGGTCGCCGAGGGCAAAGACCTACTCGCGTCTGCTCAGGGGAAAGGTAAAGAAGGGTTCTCCGCCCTCCGGAAACATGAACTCGGTATGGAGCGTCTCAATGTTTTAGAGAATCTTGTGACTAAAAATCCCGGCTTGCAAGTGCACTCTTCTACTGAGAATCTTATGGGACTTGTTCCTGAAAATAATCTACTCAATCAAGCAGTTTTTCAGGGGTTAGAAACTTTTAAGTTAAAATGTGCGGAGATCGCATCTACTAGTGTGAGAGCAGTTCTTGGATCTGGTCCAGGGAGTAAGTCTAAAACTGGCAATGACGTACTATATCTAACTCCCATTGATGACGATGATGCTACAACTAATGCGGGAAATACGAATAGCACTAGTAAAAATTCTGCTGGGAAGCAGCAGCAAGGGGGTCAGATCCGTTCTTCAGTGTTGTCAAAAGCCACGGGTGGTGGGATAGCACTGGCAGGCTTAGGAGGAGTAGGAAGGGCCAAATTAGCTATGGAAGGGAAAAAAATATGAACTACAGTTGATCTGATATTGGATGTTTAAGTACGGTATATTACTAGGATAGAGATTTCGTGGGAACTTTTGAAAGTATAATTTTATTTAAATACGTATACAGTATATTAATTTTAAATAAATTTAATAATAGAGAAGGCAATTATTTATTCAAACAATATATTTATTATTTTTACGTTAATGTTTAAATTTAAAAAATTAGACCAATATTGTGCAAACTTCAAAGTATATTTTTACGTAGTACTAGATGCAACAGAAAACTATTTATTAGCATCAGGATTATAACTCACTATTGTTATACAATCATTGTCGATAACTAATACTAGACGCATTGACAATACTTATTAATACTCAAGGAAGCAGTTTAAATAATATTAGGAATCTCATTACTTTCAACTTGTAATTCTAGAAGTTGGTCCCATTAAAAAAGATTTCGCATGTGTTCAAGATGAGATTCGCATGGACAGCGCACGGAGTGGAAATTTTGTTTTCACTCGGATAAAGTGGTCAATTGCCTGCATGTTACTTACTACTTATTAGTAAGTTCTGGTACAATAATGGACGTTGTGAAGATAATAAGTCTTCCAAAATCCCATTATAGCATTTCTTCTGAACTGTTTTTCACCTTTCCTCACTCAGAAGACCTTCTAATAATAAGTAATATATAATTTGTTTGGACTCTTGATGAGTGTACTTGATTTGTATATCAGTTCAGATTGTGCAATAGGCTGCCATAATTTTGTAAATTTCTTATTTAGTTTAAACTTTAAGGCCTGATGATGATATTAGTATTATTAATCATATTATAAATTTAGACCACGGTCACATTGACCTAAATTTTGAATTTCCTCTGTGACTTGGTAAAATACTAAAACGTGTATATAATTAGTGCTAATTTTTTTCTAAATTTTTATTGAAATGGATTCGTCTCAAGCAGAAAATGCGAAAAGTCCTTGTAGTTCCATTTCCTCCAAGCATCAATTTCTGTCTTCCTTGCTGGCGAAGGGGATCTCACCCACCACTGCAGCGAAACAACTAGGGGTTCTTTTTTTTTTTGTGTTCAAGGGATAAAATTTATATCATAATGATATTATTTTTAACTATTTTTATTACCAAAATTTTGAATTTCAATTCACTAATAGTTAAATACTAACCTTGAGGCTTTAAAGTTTAAACTTCTTCCACAGGTAACCGGGCCGAGAGCAAGCGAGAGCATTGAGAAATTGGATCTCCCCCCCGCCCAGGTCTTCCCCTCTAAGAATGGAAAGCCTAAAAAAACCCCTAAACCATTGTCCGATGAAACCAATATAAAGGAATTTTCGACCCTTTCTAATTCTATTAGTATTCCTTCATCGAAATGCTGCTTGAACCAAGAACACACCAATTTTACTGATAATATTAACAATATTAACACCTCCAAACCCACTCTCAGCTCCTCGGACCAACAATGCGCTGACGGAGATGCCGAGACGCCAACTGGTAGGAAGACTTGGCATGAACTTTCTCCGCCCAGCAGTAGCAACAAGATGAAGGGAAAGTATTCGATGGCCAATCGTCTGGACGCTAAACACGGCGACAGTTGGAAAAACGACATCCCCGCGGGAAACCTGAGTCTTATGTTACAACTACCTAGCTCACCTATTAATTCGTATTCGACTGCTTCGAGTTTGCACGGCGTATTAAATGCCACCTTGTTGCAGGAACGAGAAAAAATGGTGAAATTACTATTTGGCGAAGAGTCTTCTACTCACACCGTTGAAGGGCACAATAATAATAATAATAATGTGTCTGCGAGTAGCGAAGTCCAGAGTACTACTACTACTAATAGTACCGTTAATAATACGAGTATAAATTTAACTCCTGCTCAAAAAATAACAGACTCAGAGGAAATAATTGCGGCGGAGAATCAGAATCAGGAGAGTTCGTTGTCAAGTCTTCTACTAAGTAATACTAACAGCAACAGTGTCAACAACAGTTCATCGTCCTCCTCCTCCTCCTCGGAAGCCCGCATTCTCCCCTATTTGTCTCGCAAAACGTTCTATCCCGTGGAGTCTGAGGAGGGAAATTGTGAGTACAAGAGACTACTTTGTGACTGCTCACCAGAACGCCTGCAGCAACTCACCACGCAGATGCAGTACTTAGGCGCATTGGTGCGCATTTTTTGAGTAGTTGGGTTCAATTATGATAATTCGGGCGCATTGGTGCGCAGTTGTAGACTCAGCTGATCTTGTCGCTTATAATTGGATCCGGATATTAGTAATACATTAGAGAGTACTATTATTAGATACTAATAGTTACAGTATTAATTAATAGATTTAAATCTTTAAAATGTGAGTACTACTACAGTTTGCACTATTACTATAATTTTTGTTTTTTCATTCAACATGCATGAAAATTGCATATACTAGGTATCGCCTGCGCGAGGGACGGGGCCAATGCATATATCGCGTGGGCGTCGATGACGACGGCTATTGTAGAGGCATCTCGAAAGCACAATTAAGAGAATCAATTGGGAATTTGTTTACCTGTGCCCTAACGATCGAATTTGGTATTGAGGCATCGTTGGTCCAATATCGCATCGACGAGACGCAGTTGCACATCGGGGAGTTGACACTCACTATACCGCCTGAGCCTCTACCAGATTTTGCTTCAAATATTAATACTTCGAAAAAGGCACAACAACAATCATGTTACACAGGTTCTGGATACCTAGTAAACAAAATGGAAAATAATAATGTATCAGGCACGTCGGGCAGTAGTCCTAATAATAATAATAATATCAACTCAGGTGCTCAGATCCACGACCTACAAATTAAGTCCCGATTAGCAGTGTGTGGTGATTGTGGAAGTGGAAAGTCCTCTTTAATTGGCTGTTTGGTCACTAATCTGCGCTCTGATAATGGCTCCGGGCTTGCCAGATCGTTAGTCCTCCAATTTCCGCACGAAATCTTACAGGGCGGAGCCACAAGCAGTATGGGAAAACACATATTTTGTAATAAGTCGGAATCTAATAATTATATAAATAATCATGGACAACCTCCGATAAACAACATTAATAATATTAATAATTTGTCAAATAATTCCACTACAGTGGAGTTGATCGATCTGCCCGGGTCAGCGCGATATCTGAAAACCACACTTCGTGGCATTCTTGGCTTCAATAATTTCGCCCCCATGTTGCTCCTTCATGACGTTTCCGAGCCCTTTCCGAGTCCCACTTTCAGGGCTCACATGGAGTTGGCGAAGGTTCTCAGGCGTAGGATTGTGGTACTTTTCACTAAGTGCGACACCTTAGACCTGGAAGGCAATCATAAACCTACTACTAGTCATGAGTCGTCCACCCCAATTTTCGCAGAGGATGCAGGAGTACCTAGTACTAGTGCTTCAGGCTCCTCCCAGAAGAAGTCTAGTATTCTTAGTAGCATAGATTCAAATTATACTGAAGCTTCAAGTTGTACTAATAATAATATGAATATTAACAGTGCTACTAGTAATAATACTAATATGTCAAAATTTGCCAATGCGTCTTCTGAGTATAATAATTGGGTTGACGAAGATTTGGATTCCAAGACAATTAATAATATGTCCAGTAGTAGCACCATGATGACGACCGGTTTGTCCCTTGAAGAACGCACCAACATCGACGCCTTTTTTGCTCCGGATCGAGATTCAGGCTTTTTGGGCACTGAAATCGGCTCTCTCTTTGGTGGTGGTTCTCGCGCGACAGATAAGGCAACGACGGATTCAATACTGAGTAAGAAGGCGTTGAAAAAATGGGCCAAAGATGATCTGAAAGCGCAGCGGCAAAAAAAAAAGGCTGACTCAAGTCAATTATCTCATACTAGTACTACAGTTACTACTAGTAGTAGTTTAAAATTATTAGAAAATAATGAGTCAAATTCAGATATTAATAATATGTTGTTTGTCGAAAACAACAACAAGTTAGCTTCCGTGTCGGAGGAGATGCATTTTCCGGCATTCGGTTTCAGCGTCTCAGAGGATGAAGGACCAAAGTCTTCAGATAGTTTAAATGCTAGAGGATCTGAAAGCCCCTGGTCCAAGCCTGCGAGCAGTCTATCGAAACTGGAGCTAAAAAAGCAACGGAAAGCAAAAGCCAAAGAAAACAAAGAGATCACTCGCGAACAACAAGCGAAAGCACGTCGATCTGAGAAAGATGATGCCGATCTCAATTTAGAAACTCAGGACAAAACTAAATCATCTTCAGAATCTAGTAGTCTATTAGTATTAAGTACAGCTAATAAAAATACTGATGTGCAGAAGAATCTTGTCAAATCCGTCCTTAACGACGAAGAAACAGCAAATTCTGCGAACAATATTACGGCGGAGACCAAAAAGTCGCCTTTGAAATATAATCAGCAAAGTGAAGGTGCGGGGACCATGTTTTCACCAAAACCCAATTTTGCTAGACCTGGAGGAGGATTGGAACATAATATAATCACAGAAAAGTTAGAACCGCTAAGTCGGCGTGGCCAAAAAGATCAGGTTTTGGGCCACGGGCGCGCATCCCCGGTCATGGCTCGTCGACTAGAGCGTTCCCTCTGGGAGCAAGCAGTTGCTTGTGGAAAGTTAGATCGGAGTGCGCCGCTGTCGGCCGTTAGAGACCTAGACTTAGTGGCACCAGCTAGTCTTCTGAACCCAAGTGTCGTCCCTATCGCTGAGCCGGGGAATCTGAAGCTCAGTTCAGTTGATTCTTCGTCCTTCCTACTAACCCCAACCTTAACCCAATTGATGCATCGTCAACAACTATCAGAACTGGTCGCGTGCACTTCTTCTGAAGCGCGCGTCCATCCAGCTCATGCCAATGGGGCATTGGTACACCCGCACGAGAATCCAGCCCTGCCCAATCCCTTGTCCAGACGTCAGCTAAAGAAAAAAGCTCGCGCGGCGAGAATTTCTGCCCTCAACCAGTCTCACCTGGAGGAGCATGGAGATACTGTGAATAATATTAATTGTGCGGATACAACCAGTGAGGACTTCCCCTTCTCACCCTCCTCGTCTGAGCTTTTTGCTAAAAATGGGTCAAAATCTCTAGTAGATATTAATCATAATCATAATGATAATGAAATTTACATTGATGCTAGTAGTAGTAAATCGTCGAAAACTGACTTAAATTTTGCACCACCATCCAGAACGAAGGAAGAAAATCGAAATAGGAAGAAGGACTCAGATGACGCCGATTCCTTGGAAGAGCTTGCGGGCGCCAATCAATACACAGCAGCTGGAGACCGTAAGCTACTTTCTCGGCGAACCCTCTTCACTCCAGATAAGAGTCTGTCCACGCCGGACTGGTCGCAATATAACAATAATAATTGGAGTTCAGGCTCCGAGTCTGTGTATAAAAAAAATTATATTATATCTAAATCTAAGACTAGTAGTCAAAATTTAGACCCGGCAAAGAACGTTGACGACAAAAAAGCTCTAAAACATTCAGAGATTGAAGGTGATACTGCTAGTAAGTCTGTTATTAATGATTCTCCACGTGATTTGGTCTCCACGAGCGCACAGCCGGTTAATTTTAGCGGAATAAGCAGCACTCTGCCAGGAAATTTCGTGACAGCGAACTTGCCAGGCTCAACGACTACTACTACAAGTACTAGTACTGCCCGTGGTTATCAGAATCTAGTCAATCGTAAGAGCAACAAAATGGTTGAACAGAGTCTGGGTTTTGAAAAGAAGATTCTGAGCTCCCCTTATTTCCAAGAGAATCACTTGAAATTGGTGACCAAGCAAAAAGATATCAATCTTTTCTTGCGAAAAAAGAATCGTACGATGATTCCAGCCTTAGTTGTAAGCTGTGTTACGCGATATAATCTGTCTCTGCTAGAGTATCTCCTCTCCCATCCCAATTTGTTTCCCATACAAAGGTCCTTACTCTCCTTTTACGGTGTGCGATTCCTCACTGATCACGTGAGCAAGGTGCTTTCGGATGACGGACTCACCATAGTGGTTGGCGGCAACACGGTGTCGCAGTTGTCCGTGGGCGATGTCTTTTTCCTCGGCCCGACCCCCTTTTTGAATCAGAGCTTAAATTTAAGTTCTAATACTAGTACTAATACTATTACCAATAGTACAGATAAATTTGCTAATACTAATACTAATAACGGTACTACAGTTACTACTTCTTCGCCACCGCCACCGCGAGCTCGCAGCCGCTCCGACGACCTCCATGTTAACTCGGCGAATTATGTTGTGAAAGTGCGCGTTGTATCCATCCATTTTCGACGCCAGCCGACAGCCTCTTTGGCTCCCGGCCAGAGTTGCACTTTGCAACTAAAACTGGACACCAACTCCGCCGCTAGCAAAGTTGTGAGAATCGATACGAGATTGAACGATTTTTCCAAGTATGAATCAGAGCCCGGATTTTATTGGGAGATTAATAATAGTGGGAGCGGGTCAAACACAGACACCGCGAGACATAATAATAGTAGTACAAGTCTTAGTGGTGGGGTTAGTACAAGCGGGAATAATAACAGGTCAAATTTGACAAATGATAGCTGTGAAAATAATTCGGAAGATGCGGCGACCCAGGGCGGGGCAAAAAAAAAGTCGAAAAAAAATGTGCGAATTCGCAGTGTCAGTGAAGGACCGAAGGACTCCGAGTCTGGGGCGTCTGAGTCCGACCTGAGACAGTTTTCCAGTAAATCTCCCGCTGACACTTCTACTACTATCACTGTTGCTCAACGCAATAATGCAGCCAGTGTAACCGTTACTAGCAAAGAAGACGATGTAACTACAACTTGCGCCAGTATTACTAATCCTTCCGAGGTTAAAGGCCAGGCCCACTCTGTTACTAATATACATGAAGAATCAGACCGCTATAATATTAGTGCGGGGCGAAGCTCCAACAATGGGGCCCGTAAGAGGTCTAATAGTGGGTCGAACAAGACAGGCGGGGGCTCCAGTGGTACTAAGTCGAAACAGTTAAAGAAAAAGCTGCTTCGACGCGTGTCGAGTCTCCGTTCCTGTTATAGAGATCTGCGCCCGGGCATGTGTCTGTTCGATTTAGGTTCTGCTGTCCCAAACTTTTTTAGAAGGTACTGTCACGTAAAACTGAAACTGTTCTCGGATTTTTTTTCTCCAAGCTCTGCTACTTCACCTGTGAGATCAAAGCTGGCAGCGCATCTACTTCGCAACTCAATGCCTTCTCACCTGCTTCTTTATGTCCATGCTAGCAGGCAGCCGGTTAAGATTGCCTGGGTGTCTCCAGTAGTACAGTTAAATGCTCAAACAGCCACTGAGCCTGGTAGTTCCAGTACTACTGGAATCACGTCCTCAACCCCTTCATCTCCCGTTCAATTTAACAATCTAGGCCATGACATATCACAGTCAAACACCACCACCACCACCACCTCTTTACTAGGACCTAGTATTAATAATAATAGTATTGAGATGTACGATTGTGTGGCAGGGTGTGTGTTTTTGCGCCGTCCCGAGCTGTGCATTCCAGGTCTGCAAGTAGTCGCCGTCAAGGATGGTACGAGAATCGTAGCCGCCGGGGAGGTTATCACTACGAAGGCGATGAAGGAACTCACGAGGAAAGAAGATTGAAAAAAAAAAGAAACAGATAAAGTTCTTTCTTCTTCTTTTGCAGTGCAGTGGTGTCCCCCGGAGATGATCGAGCATACTAGCAAAATTTCATATTCATATAATATTTTACATATTATAATTTTGATTTTTAATTTTAATAAATTCTAATATTATGACTAGACTCTAGTATTAAAATTTAATATGAATTTATAAATTTTGCCTTGCTTAATTTAATGCACAGAGTCTCAATGGCAATCAAATAATATCATATTGTGACAACATTGACACCAATTTGAGATTAATATCTCGACAAAAATAAAAAGATTCCTGCGACACTGTTTTTCAAGAAATTCAATTTTGAATAGTAGTGATAGCTTGCTGCTACCTGAACCCTATTAATAATGAAACCCTAAACCCTCTGAACTTGTATTTTGTTAATAACTGTAATCATTTTTTGAGTTTCAATTTGAATTTATTATAGATATGTTAAGTAGCCTTCAATATGCTATATTAGCCTACTCTCCATGGTAATTGCGATAGCTCTAGAGTAAATTTTTCCAAGTTCTGCAAATCTTTGTCAAGCTAATCACTGAACTCGGTCAAGATTTTTGCAATGTTCACTGTTTGAAGTTTGCCATTATAGTTTCACGGTTAAAATTCACTTTATACTCATCTTGTTTCATTTGATAATCATAACCATATACATGTTGCAGAGTTATGTTGCAGTAAAGCTGTAACTTAAACACGTCCGATTATAAATTATTAGGTTCATTTCAAAAAAGCGCAATGACCTATTTGCGGTACTTCGTCCAAAATCCTTGCTGAGAATTGTTAATTTCGATTCCAAGGCGGACAAACTTTATATGATGAAATCTGCTATTGGACTCCTTTCTAGGAAACTACCTGCGATAAAAAAGAAAAGAAAACAAAAATTGGATTTTTGTATGCGAAGTTGAGATCTTAATTCTGTACTGTAACAAGAGGTTCTGGAAAATTATATCTTAGCAGTCTCAGAATTAGAGCGCCTCTATAATTGCAGTCCAAGAATGCGAGTGTAGTTTTCATCTCCAGTATTAGAGTTAATGAATATTTGTGTTCAAGCTCTGAGACTTCTTAGAAGTCAATACTACTAGCCGAATCAAGTAGAATATTAGCTAAATCAATTATTCAAGATCCAATTTTTTAACAGCTGTTGGGAAACTTTGACTTGTTAATATTATGTCCAAATTCAACTATTTAAATTTTAAGAGTACATCAAGTTTAGTACAGGCTGCTCTCAGACACTGTTTAATCACATTATGAAGTTTTTTAAGGCGGTTGCGCTATTAAACCCGGCACATTTCGTTGGCTCTGTTGATGAACACATCATGCCCTTCTGTGTACGTGAAAAGTGGCCTGTGTGTAGCGACGAAATTTGTCCCGACGAAGATGCCCGCGGGGCAGCAGACTCAGACTCTACTACTACTAATACTACTCATAAGGCTAGTACAAAGTGCATTATCTCAGAAGACTGGTCCCCGGGCGGGAATTCAATGCCTCCATATTTGCGTCCTCCCCCTTGCTTCGGTGACTCCTGCTGCCAGAGCTGCGAACTCTACGATCGTTTTCTGCGTCAGACGAACAACACAGTGACTAGCAGAAGAAGTAAGTGTTCGTGTACGTCCTTTAGTGAAGGCAAATGCTTCGCTCCTGGATGCACGGAGTGTCCAGAGCATTGCATCGGGGATTGGGACGTGTACAACAAAGTACGGACCATTTTGGGATCCAAATTGCTGTGCTGCCCCTGGGAAGTGCAAAAGAATGGGGTTTTGGGACTCTCCGCAGATCCATGCGAGCCCTGTTGTCAGGCAGATCACGGCTTGCCAGCTGGGAAACGACTTGGAGAGTGGGGTCCCAAAAAAGGTGTTTGCTGCGTTTTAGATTGCCCCTGCACAGATTGGGGTTCGGATTGCACAGACGCTTTAACCGCGATTCAATACATTGGATTGGCTATTTTGAAAGGGGGGTGGCTGGTGTGGAAGAATCTACCGCTGTTGGTATTTGCGGCAGGGTTGAAAATTTTAGTATCTAGTACAGGAAAGTGTGGGTTGGAACCCGTTTCCGCGACGATTGGTTTTTTTTCTGGTCCATGAGGCAGTCATCCTTGAATTGCAAGGGGTCGAAAGTAATAGGGCTAATATTGAGTCTCGGGTTGTTTCTCAACTTTTGCTCATACGCATTCCTTTTCTTCTCCCTCTCAACCTCAAATTCCGTTTGTTTCTGATTCAATGAGAGAGAAGATGTCGTATCAGACAAAGGCTTCGTTCTATTTGGGGGCAGCGGCCGGGTTTGGTACACTTTACATGGCGAAACGAAGCGCGCACTGAGGGCGATATTAGTACTTGAACTAGTATTCTTTATTAAGTTTTTCATTGGAGAACTGTTGTTACTAGGTAAGTGACAGTGTTTTGCTGCCGGTTGAAGGGGATTCTCCCTCACTTGAGTCTCCAAATGAAGTCCTATGGTATTCGCGTCTTTTAACTGAGTTGTTGTTGTTTTTTCCTTCGGATTCCCAGAGGAGTCGTCAACATTATTGACGTTTGGAACAATCGGGACGGCGGGGCCAGATTCTGGGCTCAAGCCCGCAGCCACCTGATCCGCAGTGACGGTAAGTTTACTAGTAGCGCCTGGACTCTTGTTGGAATTATGATCCGATCGCACTACTAGTCCACACTGGGGCACCATTCCCGCACTCTTCCATTGGGCTTGGTTGTTGTACGTCCCACCCAATTTTCCTGTGGACTTCACCATGTAGCCCTCGTCTTCAATCGAGGAGGCCTGAATCAAAGGACGAAACCCTCCACCTACGAGCTGTTGAGGAGCGACATTATTAGTAGCAGCACTAGTTAATAAATTTGTCGTCTCGGGACTTCTTGGGGGACTTCTTGGGCTGTTCTGATTCAGATTCATATTAGCGTTAGTATTACGTCCTACTAAACTTGTGAGAGAATTTTTATTATTAATATTCGAGCTTCCGCCGCTAGTATGAGGTCTCTTTTGCTTCGAGGGACTGTTGCTATGTGATAAACCGATGTGAAACGCGTCGACATTATTTGAAGCATAGTCTCGTAAATTAAGTATATCGGGAATGAACGGAGTGCTACTCGGGTTTACATGTCCCTTAGCGGGACTCTGAATCGTTTTCTTATCGGGACTTCTGCTTGCCCCATTCGCCCGAAGATTATTCATATTAGATTTCGACACATTGCTAGTTTTCTGCTGCGATAACAAATTCTTCTCATCAGTTGTGACAGTAGTTACAACATCCATCGATGTCTTCAGATTCCCATCATCGCTATTAATTTGAACGGATGCCTGGTTCAACACGGTAATATTATTATTATTTTCACTTAGTTTCGGATCTGGGCTATTCATATTATTCCGCTGGGCCCGGTCCAAATCCCTCTTGTAACACATTTCCATTTCAATCCCTCGTTCCATTTTTTTTGCAATCTCTCGCTCCGAATAGCATTCTTCGGCTATTCCTTGCACCATTATCAGCAAGAGCTTCTCCACATTCACGTCCTTATACCGTTTTTGCATTTCCAGAAGGCGGCACCTCCGCTCCCTAGCGTCCGCGTACAGCCGCTCGAAGACGCTCTTCATGCCCAAATCCTTGTCCAAGAACCCCCCCAGACCGGCATCGTCCAGAAGATTCTTCAACGCGTTTTCGTGCCCCAAATCCTTGAGGATTTGATCCAGCAGCCTCAGCTTCTCCTGCAGCTCAAGCATTTCCTGTCTCAGCCCCACAATCTCTTTCTCTTTCGCGGCCAGCAATGCCGCAAGATCATCCAAAGCTCTTTGCAAATCACTACTTTTCTCCCTCTGTTCCCTCATTCGCTCCTCAAACGCCAATTCCATTTCCCTTTCCTTCTCCTTCAGCGCCTTCTCTATGGCTTCCTGCTTTTCTCTCTCGATGGTCGCTGCGTCGAACTTCTCGTAGGCGTCCGCTAGTTCCCGGGACAAGGCATCCACTTGCGCTTGCAGAGCTTGCGCCATCGAAACCGCCTCCTCCTTCTCCTCCAGTAGCTGCGCATACTCTACCTGAAGTTGCTCCAGCTTCTCTCTAGCCTGCTCCAGCTCGCGCATGGCGCTCTGAATCTCAGCCTGCGCGTTGCCCGAGAGGGCTTCCAACTCCTCCACTCTCTCTTTCAAAAAATTGGTTTCCAGCGTCATCGTCTCGATCTGGGCGTCTTTCTCTAACGATTTTGTTCGGAAATCAGCTTCCATTTTCTCCACCTTCTCTGCGTGCTCAGTTTCCAGATCCTCAATCTTCTCTTTCTGATCTTCCGTCTCGCGCTGCAACGCATCTCTTTCGTCCACCAGGATATCGTACTCCACCTTGGGGACTGTGGTTCTCTCCATTTCACTCAAAATTTTGTCCAACTCCACCACGCGAGCATCCAGTGTCTCCACTTTTTGCAGCGAGGCTGGGTACAGTTCATCTCGTATTTTTTTAAGTTCCTCATACTCCTCCAGTGGGACATGGGCGATATTCTCCATGTCCCCCTTTTCCTGACGCAAAATCTTAAGCGCGATTTCGGAAGACCTATTCTCCACCATAATGCCTACAAGCTCCTGAATTTGCTGGCCTAAATACCCGCCCTGAGAGTCAAAGTACCAGGGAACGTCCCAGGGCTCGATGGGCTGCACCTCGTCCAAGGACTGAAGATAAGCCGCGGTCCCAACTCCCGTCCCTGCCACAGCCCCCACCTGATTCGCAACGTTCCTAGGCACTTCGTAGCCATTATAAGTGGCGCCGATGTCGGAAGTATTAGTATTGTTAACGTCGGCGGGGTTGGTGTTGTCAGTAACGCCAACCCCTCCCTTGAGGTCTTGCCCATAGTGAATCACGTTTGCTAGGTTTCCGTTAGGCGCAACTCCGGTGGTCTTTGCAACCACGATGGGTTTCTGGGAGAAGTCAACTATGGTTGAGGAATTCAGTTTGAAATTGGGATCCATCTTGGCCCAGGCTCTCTTCGCCTCCTCCTTCAGCTGTTCCATATTCAAATTCGCTGGATCCGCGCTGTCCTCGCTGCCGAGCCCTCGAGCACTCACTCGTTCGTCCTGTTTCGTCACCAAATTCCGCAGCGAAATCACGTCCTGCAGGTACGCTTTGTGCGCTTCCAGAAAGTGCGCCGAGACTTCTCTCAGCTGCTGTTCCTGAATGAGACAGTAGTGAAGGTCCTCCTCCACCAACTGAAAAGCAATGTCAATGGCGGTGCGCGTGACAAAGATGATCCCTTCCTCTAGCCCAGCTCGCTGCTCGTCCATCAGGATACTGGCCCCTAGAGCCGCCATCGTTCTCGTCACGGGCTCAAGCAGGTGTTTCTCGCACTCCAGGTTGAAACGATACTCCAATTCCCGGCGATAGGGATACTCTCGCAGTCTTTTGCGGCGAACGGCTGCCGAGTCGTACGTCTTCTGCTGCGCGAATAGGAACCGCGGATTGCCGTAATAGTCCGGCTTTGTGTGCAGGGGCGAGTCGAAATCGTGGGAACAACTTTTGGTAGCAGTAACATGCTTACTGCTATTTTGAAGATGATGATCCGAGTCTTGTTGTTGTTGTAACTGCTCCTTTGCAAACGTTTCTCGATCCTTGGCCCACTGCGAAACCGTCGGGCTCATAGGACGGGTGCGATGGGTTCGTCTCGCATTATTTAAACTGGTTTGTGTCATTTGGTACAGCGTTCTCGCACCCGGCTCGGCCAGGTGCGCTCCGAAGGCTCCCAAATCCGTTAGCTTCTTTACTCTGGGGTCCACATCCGGACTGCGCAGGCGAATCTGCGTTTTTATTCCACTTTCAATCTCATGGAACGAACGCCTCGACGCTTTTGTTGACCCGGTCGTAGAGGGTCGTCTGACTCTTCTGTCCAATTTCTTCTTGCCCGGTTGATGATGAGATTGAAATTCATCATTTCCAATATCAATATTATTAATGTTGCTGTTCTCAATCAGGTTTGTTACGTGTCTTTGAGCGATGTCATCATAGGGAAATTGGGTGGGTGGCACGAACCCCGCTAATTGCTCCATGTCAAAATCTTCTATAAATCGATCTCTGTTCTTCGGAGTAGAATTAATTAAAGCTGCGCCAGGTGGGGGGCCACACTTTTGCTTCTTCTTGTTCTGTCCGGTCCGAGCGCGCTCTAGCGCGGCAGGAGACCATACGGATTCCTTTTTTTTCTCCTCTGCCCCCTCTAAAACGGTCAGCTTCTTCTTGGCTTCCAAAAAAGGAGTTTGCGAACTAATAGCATTCGCCATAGACTGCACATCTCGGTCTCTAATAATACTATCTTCCTCTGAGTGGTAAGCTGGTGGTGGTGGCACCTCCGTCTCCAGAGAGGGTCGTTGAAAATACGCTTTCACGACTCCGGTCGGTCCTTTCTTCAAATCGCCCTCCTTTCCTATGAATTCGCCTCGTGTGACCCCTACATTTCCATGGCCTTTAGACGCCAACATGTTTAAGTATTCTTCGTCTTTTTGGTCAACCTCGATCTCATCATGCACACTCTTCCCAATTAATATACCTGAGTTCACCAAAAACCGTTCGCGCTGATCCTTCGGGCTTGGGCTTCGCGAACGCGTGTCAATACGGCCCACGCCGTAACTGAAAACAAGTTTGTCGCTCCCTTTTGAGTGCGGGCCGTCTAGGTTCTTATTATTATGAGCTGGAGTCCCCGCGGCTGCAGAGCCTAAATTCTGAAACTTTCGATCGCCTTGGGTCACTACGGACCGGTTTTTGGAGCCTGGAACTGGAGTGTGTATGGAGTGAGTACCAGGACCTACCCTAGAACTAGTATTAGTATTACTAGCAGCAACTCGAGAACTCGGACTAACGGTAATGGGGGATCCGTCAGCTGGCTCTGTCATTTCTTGATTCCTCCTCGGCGATGGCACTATCTCTCGCTCCCCCACTAAGGCGGTTGGATGGTAGTAGAGAAACAATGGGTTGGGGATGCTGCCACGCTTAAAATGCTGGCTCCAGTTAATATCGTTTTGTTCTTGCATCGTCTCTACAGCGTCCGTCACACTTCCGATCACTTTCATAATTTTGCTTTGCTGCCCCAGTTCCCCATTAGGATACTCAACGTTCCCATGCTCATCAGTACACATGTCGTCCGTCCCCAGCAGCTGGTTCATGCGGGTACTTCGGGTCGGAGCAGGACTACTTGTGGTGTCATTATTCTTTTCCCCACCACGCCCTGAACGAATCGATCTCATCGACGCCTGCTTCTTGAATTTGTTCATCATGAAGAGTTCCCTTTGCACTTTCGCCGTTGCCTTTTGAAAACGGCCCATACCACGCGAAGATTTATTATTTGTGGATGATTGGGCCTGAGAATTTGACGACAGATTATTACTATTAGTACCTTCTCCTGGCCTCTCAAAGGGATTGGGCACTGAAAGAAAAGTCTTGGAGCCGCCGCCACCATTGGTCGAATTTGTGAGGTTGGCTAAACCGACGATGACCCCCGAGCTATTCACGCCTGCGTTGGAGATGCGTCGACTATGAGACTTACCCCTCGAAATCTCAGGTCCGAGTCGAGAAGAAACCATCTCGTCTTTAGACGAGATGGTGATACTGGGAGTGGCTTCTTCGAAGTCTTCGGGGACCATGACTTGCGTCTTTTTGCGTCGTGTTTTTGTGTTAGGAGATTCCGATTCCTCAATATTATTAATATTATTGTTATCATTGACATCAGGTTTAAAATTATTTTGTTTCCTCTGAGTCTGAGTAGTCTTGGCCACTCCCAATGCTTCATTCAATGTCATGGACAACGTAGGGGCAGCGCTGTCGTTTCTACCGCAAGGCCCAGGGATCCCAGAGTTATTATTAATATCCAATGTGCTACCATTAATATTTGCTTTAGTAGTAGTAGTACTGGTAGGAAGTTTGTTCCTCCGAAATTCGAACGGATTCACACTCTCTTCCATGTCTGAGGCTCCTCCATCCTTGGCATTGCGCTTTCTTGGCCCATTGGATCCTGATGACGCTCCGGACTCGCCTGACTCACAATTATTATTGGGCAAATCCGCTTTGAATTCCGAGGTTTTTATTACCAGTTTTGCCCCATTTAATTGCACATTCGATTCGATCTGCATGATCTCTGTATCCTCCGCATCGGTGCAAGCCGCCACGCGCGTGAAATCCAGTCCGAAGGGCCGGGAGCTTCCGCCCGGACTTCGCGACCCTGAGGTCTTACGCGCCTTACTAGCCTGAATCTGATCAGTTCTGAATTCTGGGAAGTTGATGTTTATTTTGTTCAAAGAATCTGAAAGACCCTTAGCCTGAGGGGAATTAGTTTGAATATTATCAATGTCATTATGATCTCGTTGCTGGACCTCCGCCGTCGACGACTTGGTTTTTATTGAGCTCTGCAACGCAGCCAAGATATTTTTCTTACTAATACTAGCCGACCCGGCCAGTGGCGGACCTGATTCAGAACTAGTAGGCTTTTGAACTGAGTCCGAAATAATTAACAGCTCAGGTGGCTCCGATGTGTTTGGACTACTTGGGCCTTCTCTAATTTTTTTCTCCACCACCTGCCCACCACCCGATTTGGAGGTCGGAAGAAAGATCTCTAAACCGACGATGGGGTCTTTAATATTCGTCTCTTTCGTAGTCGTCTGATTCTGACTACTAGTAGACTCTGCACATCTTTCCTTGCTGGACTCCGTATCCCAGGCAGTTGGATTTCGAGTGAGTTCGAACTTGCCTGAGTTTCGATCTAGACCCTTGAAGAAGGAATCTTTTCTACCACCCGTTGTTGCAGTCAGACTACTTCTGATGTAACTGTTAATATTTTCGTTTTCGTTTTCTGTACCTGAACTCTCTTCCGCAAATCCAGAATCGGAGTCAGAATACATGCCCTTTGGAAGCCTAGTAGTAGTAGTAGTGGGAGGGGCTTCTATCGTCGTTCCTTTCAAACTCTGTCGCTCCGCCTCCTCAAACTGGGCAACCGACATAGAAGTCGAGTGTCGCCCCATCGTAGCGCGTTTGTTCAAGTGGCTCAAGCGAGCGAACTTCTGGATCGCCGCATCACGTGCTTTTTTGTCCTCAGACGCAATCTTGGACACAAAAATCTCCTCAGATCCTGAAGAGTTGGAACTAGCGGAATTCGAAAGAGGATCTCCCTGCGCTTTCGGCGGTGGAGCGGAATTGGAGTTTGGCTCGTCGGCCATATTATTCTCAGGTGAACCGTCCAGACAAGTTGAATGGGATTAATGTCACTGTGATACGAAAGGTATCAAAAATGGATCGAATGAGAATCAGAGCAATGCATCACACAACGATAATCGGAATCCACAACTGTCTACAGATAGTACCGACCTTTCTTTGGGAACTTTGAATTTCCTACCTATGGTATCAGTTTTTGAAATTCACAAAATTGCAGCTCAGCCTCCATTGGCATGCCCATTGCAAGTCTGTTCTCTTTGAAACTTATTCTCAAATATCAACTTTCAACTCTAAACCTTGCAGTACTATAATATTACTGTAACAATTAAAAATCCATAATAAACACGAGGAAGAAAACCTGAAAGTTAACATTGTTCTAAAATGGTTTCCGTTTGTCGTTTCGAGTTTTTATAGCGCTTTCTCCAAGTGTTATTGAAACAATCTGAAGATGATTGCTCAATATGGTATTATTATCACAAATTCCTAAAATCGAACCAATATTTCAGCGAATAATATACATGAAAATTTAGTGGGGCTGACTATGTAATTACTAGCCCGATCACAAGTACGGAGCTTTACAAAGTTGCTCTCTCTCTCAAAATACGTACAAAACTTATTCAACATCTCCAAAATAGTGGATAGCATATAGAAAAAGAATGGATCATAATTACATAAGCAAGACGAAGTAAGATACTAAGCGGCTTGTCATTGTATTTTAATAAGGCTATTAAAAACACGCATCGATAAAAAAAAACATAAAATATGGGAAAGTTTGCTGAAAAACTATTTAATTTTTTGTTGCTAAAGTTATTAAGTTTAACGGAATCATATTAATTTATTTCTGAACGCACTATTAGCTGATACGATTACGCTAGAGTATTACTTTGAAGTAACTGTAATTCCCTAACTCAACTAATAATATATTAAGACACTACGAATTTTGTAAAGAGATCTGCTGAAATCGTGTTATTTTTAAACTAGACTCAGGTACTACTACTACTACTAATACTAAAACATGTTTTTAGTTCCTTTCATCGCTTGTTTTGCGTCCTGACCTTTGAGTAGATAGTTTTGAAATCTGGAATCCAAATCGTCGGTGAGACCCATGTCACTTACCAGTTTGTCGCCACAAAATTCTTTGAGGTCGATTAGCCCGCTCAAGTCTGAATCGAAAACATCAAAACACGCCTCTATGAGCTCCTCCGGCACTTCCTCCACGCCCAACACACTTGGTAGGCGTATTTCAAATTCTTCTGCCGAGACATCCTTGCTGTCATCCGTATCAAATTGACGAAAAGCGGCCAGCATGCTCCCGTGTCGCTGCAGCAGCCGCGCTCGTAGCATATCGACGCTGTATTCTTCCAGTGGAATTCCGCCCAACGTTTTGTCCTTCGCGATTTCGCTAATAGTCTTCGGCAGTTTCGAGTTCAACGCATCGGGATCGAAAAGGTCCGATCCCACCCCCCAAGTAGTAGCGGAGTCCTTTCGGTTGGCCTCTTTCGAGAGTGGACTAGCGGCCGGGGAAGGCGGCCCGGTGGCGGAGCTACTACTGCTGCTTAGAGTATTGCCATTGCCACCAACGTTGGAGGAGGAAAAGCTGCCGCGAATCTCTTTGTTACTCGTGCTGAACTTTTCCAAAAACGCCGAGTATCTAATAAAATTTATTATTCATTTATTTATTAACTAATACACAAATTAAAATTTAATAACTTTTATTTAATACTTTTAAGTACTAAATATCTAAATTATAGTACTATATAAATATTGATTATTGAATGAAAAATAATAAGACTCACACACACAGCACTAAAAACTATTTTGAAATCTGATCATACTTCACTGTGCATTCGCCTTGTACAACGCACATATTCCACATCTTTTTTATCTGCTCCTCAGGAAGATCCACGCCTGACATGATGAGCCCTCGTCTAAATTCACCATTATCTATGACCCCATCTCCGTTTTTGTCGAAGCTTCTAAATGCACTAACCAGAGTGGAGAATTTATCTTTAATCATTTTCCTCAAGTCCGCGTCCGACATAGCTTTCGTAGCGTAGCCCTTTTTGGCGAATGGGTCTTTGGAGGCAGCTACTTTTCGAGTGAGGGACGCTCTTCGCTCCGCTTCTCTGCGCGCTAATACTTCAGGATCTATGTTGGTAAAGCCATGGAGTTTGTTTCCTACCGCAGCATGTATTTTTTCTGTTAACCACTCTGGATTAGGCCAGCGTTTCGACCGGAGCTTCGAGAAAACGATCTGGTATAAATTTTTTTCAATTTCTATTTAGATTGAATTGATAAAAAATAGATTTCAATCCGGGATTAAACTATTTCATATTATTATAATATTGACTGAAGACTTGTCATTTGACTTTATTATTAAAGCACGATAATAATTTATAACAGGCAAATTTAGCAATGTATACCAATGCAAGTTCATTCACGATTATACCTGCCTAGTTCTATTATTTCTCACGCCTCCCCTCATAACACTCACTTCAAAGGAGCCTATGCGTGGATATCGGAAACAGACATCGGGCAGATATCGTCCGCTGATCTGATTTCTCACCATCGAGAGAAAAATACATTCTTCATGTTGTGATTGTTTTACCTTGGATTCCGATTTGGATTGGATTCTAGGCTATTTCAATATCAGTTTGGACAAAGTTTCGGAGTCAGTTAAAAATAAGATCCTTGACTTTGGAGAGAGTTCCGCGACTCGTTCAGTTTTAATTATAGAAAAGAACGATTCGAGGAGACTGCGCCGAGACTCGAAACGAGTCCGGTACGACCTTACTAAACCAACGTCCAAAACAAAGAACCCGACACTTCCTAAGAGTGGATGAGGATAAGAAAGTATAGAGAGTCTCGGATGCACCGTACAACTCTCTCACCTGGTATGGAACAGCAACGGGTTTTTTAAAAATGCAGTTGCAAACGCACGATAAGTGGCGTAAGCGAAGCCAATCGTCTGTATTATTTACGGGAGTTTGCAATAACATATGCTCTCTTTGTCCAAAAAAGATGCGTTAGGTCGAAACGACAGACACGCCTACTGTATTAGTAATAAGAAACTCCCACCAAACAATAAAGGGGAGACGGGAGGGACTAGCAGTACGGTTGCAATCAGTGCCAATAGTGATGTCAATACGTCAAAGACAGTGAGGTTCGATAGTTCCACTGTGAACTCGACGGGCGGGGGTCTCCAGACAACTGTCCCTAATGACAATAAAAGTAGCGCCCTCTTTTGTCCGGACAGCCAGGACGAAGAGGGGGATGAGATTATGGTGATTGAAACCTCGCCCAGTTCCTACAACGCTTTCTCCACAAACAAAGCCAGGAACAACTTAAGCTCACTTCCGTTCATGAAAAATAGCACAAACAAGCCAGCCAACAACGGATCGGGGGCTTCTGGGACAAACCTTAACGCTAGCACGCTAAGAAACCGTAATGCGGAGATGAAGGACACCAGGTTCGCTGACTCTTCCGACGAAGAAGGAAGCTCTAATGCTTCCGCCTCCTCCCCCTCTGCGGAAGCTTTGGTGAAGGAAGTCCCAAAGGATCCCTTCGCCTTTCTTAGAGAGTAACTCGACTGTTCTCTGAGATTGTGGCGTGTGTGGAATGTAACTGTTGGAGCGAACATGGTACCCGCACTTGCGACCCAGGTCGCTCGTGCTTTAAGTTAAGAAATAATTTGACCTTGCTGAATTATTTAAAAGCATGGCTACAGCCATGCGATAACGTTGTGTTATATAATACTCAATTATTTAGAGAATCTTTAAGCTATAGCTTTATATATTGATAGCTGTAATGACTAGAGTATAAATATTTGTCCGCTCGTCACTGAGGCTATAGACAAAACTTAAGTTGATTATTAAGAACAAGGAAGACACGCTATGAATAGGCTAGCTACTTGATATTTAAGCAGTTCGATGCGGCACCAGTTATATAATACCGGAGCTTCGTTCAGAGTACCTCCGTAAGAAAGAGTATGTTGCGCTATTTATAATACAAAACATCTTTGCCCTATTGCTAATGACTAGCAGCTGAGCGCAAGACTGTTTACAACTACTGGGAATTTAAATATGGGAAACTCATTATTTAAGACCTAGATCGATGGCGCCCCGGTGCTGATAAGATCTATATTCCTAAGTAAATGTGAATAATATGAAGGGACGCCCACGTTTGGCTATACGCCGCCGGAAAGACCGGAAAAGATGTGTGCTCTTTTCATTTCTAGAGGCAATATAACACTTAGCTCTGTTCAGGTGCTTACAAGGCACACCCGCAACAGCCCTCCCAAAAGTTTTGAACCACAGGCCTTACTAAAGTTATTTCAATAGAGTTGAAAATTAGAATATACGACTCTTTGCCTTCTTCGAATTCAATTGTGCCTACAGAATCCTGAGTTGTTACCTACTGGTAGCCTCCTATAAATAACATGACCAAGGCGAATCGTAAGAAGGAAAAGAAAGTCAAGTCCTCAAAGCCCGGGAAAGGTTCCGCCCCCTCTTCGGGCTCCATCATGAACAACGACTCCAAGAAACGCAAGAAAAAAAACAAAGCCAAGAAGGCCCCCCGCGATAGCGATCTGCTGAGCTCAGATCTTGACCCGGAGCATGACTGCCCCGAAACTGCTACTGACCCTAGGGAAGCCGATGCTTATGGATATCCCGTCTTGAAACTCGCGGAATTAAGGCCTGTCTCCTCCGACTCCGAGTCGGGTGGGTGCGACCTCCCGCCGGTCTGTGCTTTTGGCGACAAGTTCAAACAGCACGCCTCCTCTAACGACAACTCGCCCCTAAAACAGACCCCCACGAAACAGAAAGTGCAAGGGACTTACGGTGGTGGTGCGCCGGAGAAAGCTGTCCTATCCGGGCAGGAGACGACCCACAGCTTGCCTCGGAATTTGCCCGATGTCGATACCGCTAAATCGGACCGCGGCGGAGATGATCACCAGAAGATTACTCCCCCCGCCACCAATGCTACTGACAGCACGGGGGAGTACAAAACGCCAGAGGCTAATGGAAATACTCTCCCTGAAGACAGTGTGAAAACTATTGAGATCGAGCAAAAGTCCACTGCGCACGGCGTGAAACCTCGTGACACGGGTATTTGCCCCTGCCTTTCTCTGGAGATTACCGCCCTTTACCGAGATTTCAAGTTCAATCCCACCGGCATGCAGGAGCACCCGACCCCCAACCCGCTCACCGGCGTAACCCAAAAGCGCGAAGGCAGGACCGCCAAAAAGGAGGCCTTTAAGGCGTGGGTGAGAAAACTCCGAGGGTCGGACACTCTCGATTGCCGCATTAACAGCGAAATTGATGACGCTTCCACTCCAAGTGAGTGGGAAGACCATGATCCCACGAACGAGCATTTATTCGCGAAACTGCTTCTGTCTGAAGACCATGAAATAATGTGCACGAGGATCTGATTGATGAGTGCTTTGAGATCCCGCGGCTTTGCGAGACACCCATGGAGACGAAATTCATCGCTCTATTACAAAACGCAGACGTGGTGTCAATTGCGTTTAGGCTGAAAGGAAAAAATTTCGGGGTGTCTATCTGGAAGGATTTACCCCATAGGATAACAAAATTCTCCGGTAGTGTCCCGTTGCAGCACAGGGGAAGCCTGACCATGTGTTAGGTTTGCCGAGTTTCAAGCATCTTCGTCGCCGTCCGATCACCAAATCCACGGTTCAGAGTTATCTAGTAGCAGCATCTCTAATACTAATTCCTTTCCGACTATCACAAGTAATTCTCCGAGGAAGAGAATACGTGTTGACGTACTAGGCGACGCTGCCTGCAAGAGACAGAAGTTGGCGGAGGCGGCGTTGCCATCCGAGAAGGAATTTAGCTCTAGCGACTTTGCTAGCTCGACTGGTCTCCGGACAGGACCAAGAACGCGAGGTGGACAGAGAGGAAAAAGCGACAAGGGGGAAAGGATCAGAAGAACGAAAAAGGAAATCGAAATGGGCACAGGCATATAACAGGTCAAGGCGAAGAGGAAATTAATCGCGGACGCGAGTAATGGAAAATCGGTCGATGGAGCGAAACTGGCTGCATTTCTAGGCGAAATTAGTGAAGACACAGAAGAAAACCATGGAATATATCAGTTTGAAGACGGCGAAGAATTAGAAGAAGTGGAAGTATTTTTAGCAGACATAAAAGAAGATTCTGAACTGGGAATCTGGCTCGCGGAACAGGACGGAAATAATAATGGTAATAGTAATATCAATAATATTAATAAAGGACTCACAGAGTTCAAAGAAGGATCTGTATCCAACAAAGAAGCTAATGATACTACGAGTCCTGACTACCCGCAATGGGTTGAAGCAAGATCAAAGGAGCGGTGCAAATTGGAACAGTACAAATCGTGGCGACGCATTTCCCCGGAGGAAATGGATAAGGTTCGGAGCGGGGAGAGCTTTAATTTTAAACTTTTATATTAAGAAAAAAAAAAAAAAAATTTAAAAAAAATATTAAGCAATTCCTATAAATTGATCTCCAACCCTGGGCCGGTCCCAACTTAGTACGTCCAAAAAAAAAAAAAAAAATTTTTTGACTTACGTCCATCCCAAGTGCGACCGGTCCAGGGTTGGAAATCAATTTATAGGCGTCCTGTTCGGATGATGTCAGCTTAGCGCCTAGGGCGGACTCTAGCTTTGATAGATACTCCTCGTATCTAGAGAGAAGCAAATTTTCATACTAGTAGAGACTCCGAGTCTAAGTTAACTATAAATTAATATCATAATTAATCTATTATAAAACAGATTATAAAACAGATAATATCAAGAGTACTTCGCTTCCACGTGCTTGGAGCACCATTGGTGCGTGTCGCAGTTCTTGCATATCTCTACTTCTATAGTTATTCCATGGTGGTCAGTGGGATCCCCAGCGTCTGGCTTGGAGGCCTTTTTAGGAGCCATAATATTAGTTCTATAGAGTTTGTTTTATGACAAATATATTTAACTAATTGTATTAAAATTTCAGTGTTCAATGATCAAGTCGAAAGATTTGTATTTTGAAATGTCCAGGATTAATAGTGCACTTCCTCTTTAAGCACCTGAATTGTTAGCGCCATCGTAATAGCACAAAACCGAAATTCCACAACAACAGAATCGCTCACATGGCAGCAGCAAACATTTACGGTGTCGAGATCTAAGAATCAGATTAGATTAGATTAAAGATTTCCAATTAAATTTATATGAGAATGTAATAAATTCCTGACTAATATTGCAGACATGCAGAATTGATATGCATTGTGCAGCAGCATTGTATCTCAGCTCTCAAAAGCTCAGACACAGCGTCATTATGCAAGACGCCAAGGAACACTTTCAGGATTATGAAGGCTGAGTAGTACGTTAGACAAGCGATCTAGACGGTCGCGACAGTGGCGTCTACGCAGCAAAATAGCTGACATTTCGCAATTATTCCAAATCAGTTAAAATTGTTGTTAGTTCTTGCAGAATTTTCAAAGTTTAATTGAACAACAGTTTTCTAATACAGTATACTACAATCAACGTTTCTAACTGAAGTGTGATTCAGGTTTTTATCAATATTAGTACTCAATTCATCAGCCTAGGCCCTAATAGGTCAATGTCAAACTAAAAAGGACAGGAAAAAGCCAGTAATTTTACCGCAAAGCCTCCAGAGTCCAACCAGTAGAGCCATCGGTATTGAGAAAACGCACCAGGCACACACGTAGAGGACAGTCAAATTGAACAAGCCCCGCATCACCAAGCGTCGATCGAGTTTTTGAAAGTTTTGATGTCCTTCATTGCTACTACTTTGACCAGGATGTTGTGAGGTAGAAGAGGCTGCTCCGCTAGTTGAGGCCCCCCGGTTACTAGACTTACTAGTACTGTTAAACAGTCTCCCAAAAATAACTCTTCCTATGGGACCGAATTGATTCTTCAGGGTTTCAATGATCTCTTCCCTGCTCATGTTGTCAAAGTCCTTGAACCCGGCTCGGTCGTACTTCTCTCTCTTCACGGGGTCTGACAGGCAGGCATACGCCCTTTGTAGCTCTTGAAAGTCAGCCTTATTATTGGCTGCTTTTCCCAAGTCCGGGTGCACTTCCTTGGCTCGCTTGAAGTACGCGGCCTTCAACTGTTGAGGAGTGAGCGTGGCAGAGTCTCGCCAATGAAGGCCCAAAACCTCATAGTAAGTACGACGAGAAGAAGATTCTGCAGACGAGCCTGAGCTACTACTAGTACCATGAGTTGAGGAGCCCTCATGTGCATCGGTACTATTAAAGTCATTTTGAGAAAAGGCAGGTCCAGAACTTTGGGGGTTGCTTGGCCCTCGCCGCGGCTTTTCGGATTTCTTGTAGGTAGCGTCGGCGCTGACAGCGTAAGATCGAAAAGTCACATTTGGCCTGGGCCTAGTAAAACTAAATTTAGGAACTGCTACAGTTCTAGAATAAGCTTTAGGTCCGACATTATTCTGTAGTAGATTCAAATTCTGATTCAAACTACTGGTGATCTGAGACTGCACAGGCTGAAACTGGGGGGAACAGGATAGTACCGATTGAAATCTAAACAGACCCGACTTCGAATCTGTACTAAACCCACACCGGCTGAGCTTGCTAGAATGTGCGGCACGGCTACGCAGCGCTAATGCCGGCTCGCGAAAGAACCAAGTCATAATTAAATTTGATCTGAATCGTTAAATTTTAAGAACGGGGAGAAATCACGAAGGAATATAATTGAATTAAACTGTGATTATGTAGGACTCCGTAAAGTGCTGCAAATTATATCAAGTCTAGAGGCCTGAATTTAAATATTTGTTTGACTCTGTCGTTGCAAATCTAACACTAGTATTACAGATTCACGATGTATACTATTCAAATAATTAATGTAGTGATCAATTCGGAGCACATTATCTAGGATACTGAATATGAACACATAATTTGAGCAGTCTAGACTGTGCGTGCTCAGACTCTGTGTCTATCATTCACAGAAATCTATTAGTATGATTGGGGATGGTCCGGCACCTCGTAATGCTTCAACTTATTGAACTTAAAGTACACTTTTTTTAAGCCATTTTTAACATTTAATTCGCTCTTCGAACTCTGAAATATAGGTTTGGCAATATCTTTAAATAAACAGAGATCCAGAAAAAATTAAAAAACACAAGTGGATATTAATTAATCATAATAATATTTGTAAAATCCATAGCAATTATCATGGTTAGCTAGCAGCTACGCGTATTATAAAAGCGCCTTGTTCTGTCACGCCGCACTAAGTAATATTTAGCTTCGTTTCAGCACTATTGAGCGAAAAACAGAAATCTCGCTTCCACTCTGCAATGCCATTTCAATTTGTAAATATAATTAATTATTATTGTAGATAATCTTAAAAATTGATCCTGATAGATCTATTGGGCCTTATTAATAGGCTTCTCTGTCTATTTGAATATTAATTTAATAATAATACCTTAAAGTAATTAAATAATAGTGTACTACTACTTAACAAGACTAAGTTTAAATAAT